>Ga0335076_10008584_pt1 | contig 10322 bp, 11 predicted proteins | sample Lox_Sample_25_FD_206717 | JGI IMG/M metagenome (GOLD analysis project Ga0335076, IMG submission 206717) | Soil microbial communities from Loxahatchee National Wildlife Refuge, Florida, United States - Lox_Sample_2.5 | ecosystem: Environmental > Terrestrial > Soil > Wetlands | place: USA...
GATGATGTGGAACCCCAGCGACGACCCCATCTGCGACCGGGCCGGCACCGGATTCACGGCCAGAACGTGCGCCACCGCGCCCATCACGCGCCCTCCGTCCGCTCTCTCCTGCATCGCGGCTGCAAAACCCTCCCGCCATGTGTACCGCCACCACCCTCCGGGGTAACTTGTGGGGGTACCCCCAACGCTCTCCCAAAGGTGCATCGGCCATATGAGCAGCAGAAACGTCGGAGCGGTTGGCCTGGTCATCCTGCTCGGGCTGGTCGTCAGCACGCTCGGGCTGGTCGAGGCCGACCTGTACACCGTCGGGGTGCTGATCCTGTTCCTCGGCGGCGTCGGCGCCGCCGCCCTAGCCGGCGAGTACCTCATCCAGTACCTCAGCAGCCGGCGGCCGCCCGCCTGACAGCCCCTCCGCCCTCCAGGTGACCGCACCGCCGCGCCGGTAACGCCGGGAACACTCCTGCGCGCCGATCCACTTCCCAACGACCGCTGAATGGCGGACCGACCTGACGGTCACGCTGACAAGCCCCAACTGCTGACACTGTTCGCGGCCGGGAACACCAGCGGCATCACCTTCGACGGCGACACGACGATGCTCCGCCGGCTGCTGGCGCTACTGGATCAACCCACCCGGACTTCAACCATCGTCACCCCTGAGCCGAAAATAGGACCTCAGCTGCGCGCGCGGCAGCAGCCGGCGGCGAAGCCGCCGGCTGGGGCTGGCGGGCGGGAGCGGCGGGTCCTGGCCAGCCGTGTTCAGGGTTGTGTGGCGCGGTATGGGTCAGGCGAGGTGACGAGTACCGGCGGGGTTGTCTTCCGCGGGTCCGGGCTCGGGGCGGCAGAGGGTGACTTCGAAGCCCTCGGCTTCGATTTCGCGGACGAGCCGGCTGATCTTGCGGCGGGTGGCGGCCTGGCGCTCGTAGTGGTCAGGTCCGAGGTCCTGGTAGCGCATGCCGGGGTTGGACAGGAGCTTGTGGTAGGCCTCCAGCTGGGTGTTACCGACCGCGACGCAGGCCTTGTCCTTGCCGCGGCTGCGGGCGAGCTTGCGGTAGCGGGCGCCCTCGCGGGTCTGGGTTCTGCCGGCGGAGATGGCGGTCTCGCCGAGGACGCCGCCGAGGTAGGTGTTGCCTTTCTTGTGCCGGGCCTGGCCTTTGCGCTTGCCGGACTGCTTGTCCAGCGGGGCGCGCCCGGCCCAGGACACCAGGTGCCCCCCGGTGGCGAACCTGGTGATGTCGACGCCGGTCCCGGCGACGGCGTCCCCGGCGGAGCGCCGTCCCCACCCGGGCATCGGCTCGGCCTGCTGCAGCTGTTCCTCATACGGGGCCAGGAGTTCCTCGATCACCGCGGTGAGCTCGTCGATCTGGTCGTCGATCTGGTCGATGCGGCCCAGCATGGTCTTCAGCAGCCGGGCGTGGCGAGCGGTGAAGAACTCCGCGCCTTCCAGGGCGTGCTCCAGCTCGGTGATCTTGGCCCGGGCGCGGGTGCGGGCCAGCTGCGCGAGGACCTTCGGGTCACGCTGGCCGGCGATGAGGTGGTCCATGATGTCGCGGCCGGTGCGGCCGTGCAGGTCGGTGATGACCGATGACAGCTTGACCGCGGCGGTTTCCAGGAGCTTCCCGGTCCGGTTCTTCTCCCGGGTGCGCTCGTTGATCAGGTCGCGGCGGTAGCGGGTGTGCAGCCGGATGACCCGGAACTCCTCCGTGGCGGCGAAGCACGCCCGGACCGCGCCGCGCTCGAAGCACTGCGCCAGCCAGCTGGAGTCCGACGGGTCCCGCTCGGGCCGGCCGGGCAGGTTCTTGACCTGCCTGGCGTCCGCCAGCACGCACTCGAACCCCTCGGCTTCCAGCCGGAAGAACGGCCCCATCCAGTAGGTTCCCGTCGCCTCCATCACGACCGCGGGGACCTGCCAGGACCGCAGCCAGTCCGCCAGCGCCACCACCCCCCGCTTCGTGGTCGCGAAAGCACGGGTCTCGCTCATCCGCCGCTGCGGGTTCGTATCGGACGGGACCCTGATCGTGACGTGCATCTCGGCCTTGCCGATGTCGATGCCGCACACCCGGTCCCGGTACAGCGGCTCGTCGGTGACCTCTTCCACCGGCCTCACCTCTTCCTTTCCTGGACGGCCGGCGCTCTGGCGCGCTAGCCTGCGAGGCGGGACCGCCCGGGGAGCCGGGGGCTGCGCGGAAACTGACCCGCGTGCTCGTGGCAACAGTCAACGGCCCCTCGGAAATCCGGCTCCCGGCGTCAGGCTAGCCCGCGGCCTCAACCGCGACCATAGAGAAAACGACGTCACGGGCGGTCCCGTCGGCTATTTTCACGCCGGTACGGCGCCGCGCGCAGCGGTATCTGGGGCTAGCCCCAAAATGGACCTCAGCAGGGCGCGCGTGCCGGTACGCCACCTACATCGTCGCCGCCTACAGCGCCGGAGCCGCCCGGTAGAGCCTTGATAGGCCGTGCATCTGCCTCGCCGGGACCCGGCCAGGCAGATGCACGGGACGGTCGCTGCCGAAGTCACCGATCGTAACGTCGAGGCCGGTCGAGATCCGCCGTTCTGGCGGCATGTCTCAGTCGGCCGACATGCCGTCCGAGCCGTACCGAACGGAGATTCTGTCGCGTCAGCGAGCCAGCCTGTGCCACAGACCGGCGGTCCGTTCAGAGGGTGATTTCAAGCGCTTGCATACCGCCGAAGTTCATCCACATGCGCGTGCCGTCTTTGACGATTTTCGCGACCGCGTTGTCGCAGTTCGGGCAGCACATGACGATTCCGGCGCCCCGGAAGACGTGCATCGCCCCGACCGCGCCGGCCATGCCAGCTGGCACGACCAGCTCCGGCAGACGGTGTTCTTCGAACCGCCGCACGACCGCGGGAACCGGCCAGCTCACCGGCTGGGTGACCGGACCGGATCCTCTGCTTTGAGCGCGTCGGCGACGACGGCCAGGGCGACGGCAGCCGCCGAGGGCCGGTCTGGCGCGGTAACGCCGACAACGCAGATGATCTCCTCGGCCGTGTGCGCGCTGACGACGGTTGCAGTCAAGCTCGATGCTGCCCGGCTGGCTGCTACCGCGAAGGCCGCCGGGTCAGGGAGGTGGTGGCCGTCGTCCCTGTCGACTCGGACGGCGACGTCGTACCTGCCGGGCGGTTTGTTCATGTCTGGCACTTTAGGCGTGATATGCGACATTTCCGGCACTTGCTGGCCGTTGCCCGGTGATTACGTGCCGACGCGGTTGCCGTCGCGTGGAAGGCCTTCCGCGGCCCCGCCGCGGTGGTCATCGAGCGCCGGACGTGCCCATGCTGTTGTGGTGAGCGTCCTGACCCCGGCTGAGGTCCTGATTGCCGCGCGACGGCTGGCGGGAGCGCGGCCTCATCTGGCTGCTCTCGCTGGCATCGTGCACCCTGAGGACCTGTGGCAGGTTTGCCGCGGTGAGCTCACCGGAGTCGACGTCCGTATCGACGGCTGGGATATCCGCGGCCGCTGGTTCGGCGTCGTCGTCGGGGCCACGCCGCGGCTGGGGGAGTTGCGGCGCGGTGAGACGATCCCCTGGCGCGTGATCGCCGCCCAGATCCCACCTGGCGAACGCCGCGGCTCGCGCTGACCCGATGGAACCCGCCGTGACCGGCGGGGACACCAGTCCGCTGCTTTCCCCCAGTGGTTGTGAGTGCTGAGGCTCAGCCGCGTCCCGCCTTGCTTCGGCGGCACCGAGATCCAGGCGGAGATCATCGCCTGCGGCCCCGGCGGGAGCGGGCCACTGGGGAGGCAGGTGGCCCGGCCCTAAGTCCCGTCCTGGGCCGGCCCCCATGAGCCGCACTGCGTCAGGCTCTCCCAGTCTGTGCCCGGCGTTCAGGCGCCGGGTGCCGCACCTGGCACGGGTGGGCTGCGGCTGGGCGAATTGCCCGGTCACTCGGTGCCCGCGCAGGTATGCCCTGCGACGTCGTGCCACTCGTGCCTCTGCAAGCCGCCGGGGTCGATCGCGGTGGCGGCGGCTAGCGCGAGAAGGGCATGCGCCTGGGCTCGGATGGCCAGGGCGGTCTCTGTCCCGTCGGGCACGGCGTCTGCAGCCTCGATCTCAGCCAGGATCTCCTCGGCTCTCGTGCAGTGATACGGCCCCGTCATCGGACCGCCAGGGATACGGGCGCTCCACCTGGGAGTAATAACGGCTCGAGTGCAGGAATGGCTCACGGGCCTTCCACCAGAGGAGACTCGCTTTCCGTCGAGGGACCTGGCGAGGGCTGCCATGGACAGCGACCTGGTCACCGGCCAGATCTTCGTTGTGAACGGCAAGGACTCTCTGCCGACGCGAGAGTCGACCGACCCAAGGCCGGTCATGGCGATCTTCGGCGGCACCACCGAGATCCAGGAGGAGATCATCGCCCGCAGCCTCGGCCTGTAGCCTGACCAGGTCTTCTACGAAGTCCGTGCTTCCGGATCCTGGCACGATGTTAGACCACAGGTTAGAACTGGCCCTGTTGCGGAAATCCATGTCGGGCAGTGCAGGACCGCGCATTCCAGAGCTTCTGTCTTGGGGCCACAGAGCGGTTAAGGCCGGATCGACATGCATCGGGGTCGGCGGTCGACGGCACGCTGAGTGACCATGGAAGCCACGGAGAACGCGCACACTCCCGCCGTTCTGTCGTCGGCTCTGTTCGTGTAGTGCGCTTGAGATAGCCGCGCATATCCGGACTGATCTGGGCGTCCCTACCCGGCTTGCGGCGCCGACACATGGCGGCGATCCAGAAGCTGACACGGTGGCCCGATCGCCGGCGGGCGTGCGACGCTTCGCAGCATGGACCAGGCGGATAGCGTGCCCGCAGCATTGGGTGCGCCAGGGAATGTCTTCTACTTCGTCACCGATCTTGCCGCTGCGGCGGCGTGGTATTCGGCGCGGCTCGGTGCCGCACCGGTTACGCGGGCCTTGCAGCTGCTGATGTTCGCCCTTCCCGGGGCTCGGCTGACGTTGCACGAGGCGGATGAGTTCAATCAGCCGGGGCCGTCCGGGACGGTCCCGTACTGGACAGTCTCCGACGTCGACGCCACGGTGGCTGAGTGGAGCCAGCACGGCGAGCGCGCACCGGGGCCGAGGACGATCATGACCGGTGAGCGGTTGTGCCAGGTGCTCGATCCGTTCGGCAACCTGTTGGGGTTGCGGCAGCCGCCAGCCTGACCGGGGGGCCAGGCACCGTGCGGGATGGCGATTGCCGGTTTCGGCCGGCACATGGGAGCGCTCATCATCTGGGCGCCGCCAGCCGGGTCAGACGGCGATATCGCGGGCGTCGGGCCGGGCGATATTGAGGACTTCGCCGACGCCGCCGGTGAGGACCACCTTGCGGGGCGCGACGGCGAACCCGCCAGCGTCCTCCTCGGGGACGTGGCTGGGCATTTCAAGCGCGTCCCTGCGGGTGCCCAGCAGCTGGGCTGCGCGGGCCGGTCCACGCTACCTTCGGTGATGCGCGGAGCGAGGCACACGCTCAAGTAACCGCCGTTACGTGCGGACTGGCGTGGATTCGCGAGCGGGCCCTGCGGCGCTCCGAAATGGGAATCGGGTTGCCGCCTTCTCGCGGTCCGCGCCAGGTCATAGCGGGAGCGTGCACAAGATGGCGGAGTGATGCACCGGGCCGGGCGTCCCGGCCGGGGTGGGCGGGAGCCCGGCTCGGCGAGGCAGCGAGATCGGCGGGGCAGCGGCCTGCGAGGCCGGAGTGCTCAGCGCTGCTGGACCACCATCAGCGAGTGACCGGCGGGGTCCCGCAGCCAGAACATCGGCGGCACCGGGTCGCCCATCCGGGCTACCTCGGCGTCCACGTCCACCCCGCGGGCCTGCAGGGCCGCATGGGTGGCGTCGATGTCCGCGGTGGTCAGGGTGATCCCGGTCTCGGCTGGCGTGACCTCGCTGCCAGGGCGAGGCGGCGCCAGCGCGATCCCGGTCGTACCCTCCGGCGGGTAGACCTCCACCCAGCGGTAGCCGCCGCCGAACGGGATGTCGGTACGCTTTTCAAAGCCAAGCGACTCATAGAACGCGATCGCCTTGTCCTGGTCGCGTTCCGGCACGCAGACCAGGCTGATCTGGCGGATCCCGGTTGCTGTCGCAGTGTTCATCTGCTTCCTCCTGAATTTGCGGATGCTGAACCTATGACCCGGTCCGGCGCGGAAAGTCATCGGCCTGCGCTGACGGTGCCGCCGGCGCGGACGGTCGGATGTGGTCTGGCCCGGGGTGGTGGAGCCGGTGACTCACCGGCCGCCGTTGAATGCTGGCGTGGCCGCACTACCGGTCCGACGCAACGCTAGCCCTATATTTCGCATATGGCCCGCTGACCTGCGGTGATGATCGGGCGGCATCTCGGCGCGTTCCGTTGGCCAGCCAAAACATGGTCATGTGCGGGAAACGGGTCTAGCTGCTCACCCAGCTGACCCGATCGCGATGCGTGGTCAGAATCCCAGCGGCGCAGGCACGAAATCCCGCCCGATCTGGCATCACCCGGGGCGGGATGATCGCGCGATGTCCGCCGTTCTGCGTGGTCATGAGGCGTGCGACGTCTATCGGATAAGGCGCGCAGATCGGGTTGTTTCGCGCTTGGGACAGGGGCGGCCGGGCAGGCGCCGGTTCGTCGGCTCATCCAGGGCTGGGCGGTTCTTGTGCCCGAACCGCCCCCGACACTAGCCCTCAGCTGCGGAAAGCCGTGCTCAGCAATGCACCGTAGAGGGTTGCCAGGCCGTTGCCGCGGCCGCAGGCCATCGCTCTTTCCCGAGTATCTGTAACTACGCAGCGGCGGTCAGAGCATCACCGGCGCAAGACCTCGGCCGGCGAGGTGCACGTCCTGTTGCCTGGCGCGCTCGCCGGCAACGGGTGAGTCCACCCGGGCAGATGTCAGTCGTAATGCTTCATATGCGGCCACAGCGTCTTCCAGGACCCGGACGGGCCGGTGCAGACGCCGATCGCCAGGTCGTTCCAGTCGTTCTTCACCTGGTCAGGGGGGTTGTAGACGGCTAGCTGGCGGCAGCTCGCGAAGTATGGCTTCAGCTGCCCTGCCGCGTCGAGGTACAGGACCGTCGTGTCGGATGCGTCCCCCGGTCCCCACAGCCAGAACGTGTTGTGACCCGAGATCACCTGCGGCAGGTGGTACGGCCCGCCGTACACGTCAAGCGCGCCGGCCTCCGCGTAGGCACCCGTAAAGATGGACGTCGGCGGCTGGCCCGCCCGGGTGAGCGCCGCGTCCTGCGCCGCGACTTCGGCAGTCAGCTGCGGCCAGCCGATGCCGTCCGCGATGCTCGTTGCCCCACTCGCCTTGTGCAGGCTCGCGATCGGCAGCAGGGGCAGCGTGCTCGGCAAGATGACCACGGTGCCGGCCAGCGCGAGCACGCCGATGGCCACCCGGCGGGCGCGCGGCCGACGCGCCTTCGCGATCCACCGCTCGGCCGATACGGACCCGGCGGCCAGCATTACGGGCAGTATCCCGTCTGCGTAGTACACCTTCCCCGGTATCCAGACCAGGACGTAGATCAAGATAAGCGTGGCAGCGACGCCGAGGAACCGTAGCTGCGCAGCGCGCCAGAGCCCGACCAACCCCGCGATGGCCAGAGGGATCCCGAGCAGCCCCGCGTAGACGAGCTGCGCGGGCAGACCGCCGATGTAATCGGCCGTGGAGGTGTTCTGCTGGTGCAGCGCGGACGCCATCGTCAGCTGCGGCCATCCGCTGACGAACTGCCAGACGAGGTTCGGCAGCCAGATCACGAGCGCGATGACGCCGCCGAGCCACGGCCACCGTGTTTTCATGACGGCCCGGTGCGCCGACGTGACGAGGATGCCGATGACCAGGGCGGCGAGCAGGGTCAGGATCAGGTACTCGTCCTGGATGCCGATCCCGGCCGCGACGCCAGCGCCGAGCCACCATCGCGGCCGGTCCCGCAGCAGCGCCATGGCGACGCATACCGTGACGACCGTCCAGGCGAGCAGGTCATACGGCGTAGTGTTCCCGACGTGCATGGCGCCCAGGAAGACCGGCGCGATGGCGACCGCGAGCGCCCCGATCACCCGCGCGGCGCGCCCTCCGTCGAAGAGCGCGGCGAGCCGAGCGGCGAGCACGACGATCGCGCCGCCGGCCACCGCCGGCAGGATCCGGATAGCGGCGGGGTTCACGCCGAACAGGTCAGTGGTGCGCGCGAGCAGCACCGCGAGCGGCGGCTGGTCCACGTACCCGAACGCCAGGTGGTGACTGGCCACGAGAAAATACAGCTCGTCCTGCTGGAAGCCGTACCGGTCGCTGACCGCCAGCTCGAGGACGACATAGGCGGCCGCGATCACCCACGCGGCCAGCGGCACGCGGTCATCGTGAAGGATCCCCGAAACCGGCACGGACTCATCCGCCGCCGTTCCCCCGATGGCTGGCACGGCTCAACTACTACCACGCCGAGCGGATGAGCCGCTATCAGCCAACAGGTGGAAACAACCGCCCCGCCGGGCCGCCCAGCTCCCCGCCGCCAAGCCGGTCACCGCCCAGCGCCGGGCCAGCGACACCGGCGCCATCATGATCGCCGGGGCAGAAGATCACCCTCGGCCGGATCCATACCCTGGCATGCCGTCACCGTGCACGTCGCCGAACACACATCAAGGCCCACCGTTCCCGCAAGCCACCCATGTTTCCTGGAGGGTACCTGTCAAGCATGTCCGGACAGATTCGGCACGCATCTCGCAGGACCGGACACAACACATTCCCGTAATCGGCTGACGAGCAAGGACCGACGCGATGCCGGAAGGACGGCTGCTACGTCAGCTCGACAAGAATGGGCGTGCATTATCTCGCTGCGGCGCAGAACGGGAAGATATGGTGCGACGTCCCAAGCGTCTCGGCCAACCTCGATAACCGCAAATAGTCGGCGTTCGGCGCTCTGCCTGCCTGTGACATCCAGGCTCGGTTGTCACCCTCCGTGACCAAAGCCGAACAGGCGCGGAGTCACGGCAGCGGTCTGTACCAAGTTGATGCTCGCGGTCCTGTCGTCGGCGGGCGCGATAGCACCGCGGTGGCCGTGCTCACGATGGATGGCGGTAGAGCTCATGGCGAGCGTCGCGCGACAACCCGGCAGAGCCCCGCGCGGACCTCCGCGCCGCCGACGGCCGGCGCCTGGGCGCCGTCAGGAACGCGGCAGGTCAATTGCGGGTACGTACAACCCCGCCAGCCGGTTCAGCGCTGCCCGGCGGTCGTCGGCCTGTCGGGGCCCGGTGCCGAACGTGCGCCCGGGAAGGTGCGGTCAGCGGCCGCGGCAGTCCGGGTTGCTGGCGGCCATCAGCGCGGTGACGGCAGCCTGGCTCGGCTGGACGTACCGCTGCAGCGTGGCCAGCCGCTTGTGGCCGCTGACGGCCATCAGCAAGGGGGCGTTGACGTTCGCCTCGCCGAGGTGGGTCAGCCGGGAATGGCGCAGCTGGTGCAGGGTCTTGCCGCCGGAGTAGCGCTTGAACAGCTGCTCGGCCATCTCATACGACAGCCGGGCCCGGCCGCTGGCCGGGTCCAGGTCGGCGGCGGCTATCACCCGGTGCCCGGCGGCCCGGCGGGCGGTGAGGAACACCGGGCCGGGCTGGCGTCCTGCGGTGAGCCTGGCCAGCAGCCGGGCGGCAGCGGTCTGGAAGTGAAGCGGCCGGACATGGCCGCCCTTGGTGCGGGCCCGGGCCTGCCGGTTGGCCAGGTCGAGGTCGGAGACGTCCAGGCCGAGGGCTTCCCCGGCGCGGGCGGCCGAGTCGTACAGCAGCCGCCACAGCGCCCGCTCCCGCAGCGGGATGTCGGTCCGGGCCCACAGCCGTTCCAGCTCGGGCAGCGGGATCGCCCGGGTGTCGTCCCCGGGCGCGGCGCGGCGGTCGGCGCGGAGCTGCAGGTTCCCGGCGGGCCAGCCGTGGCGGCGGCACCAGGCCAGGAACGAGCCGACAGTAGCCAGGTGCCGATTCCAGGTGCGCGGCGCGAGGCCGCCCCACAGCCGGCTGACCGCGCCGTCCAGGTCCTCGTCGGTGACGCCGTCCAGCGGCCGGTCCCGGCCGAGCTCGCCGGCCAGCCGCTCCAGGGTGCGAGTGTAGGTGCGCGCGGCGGTCACCGGCCGGGGCTCGGCGAGGAACGCATCGACCGCGGCGCCGAGGGTTCGCTCCGCGCCGGTGATCGCGGTCACCCTCCGGCCGCGTGCCGGGGTCCCGGCCATCCCGCCGCCTCCCCTCCGCGCTTATCACAGCCCTTCTCCTCCGGGGGTTGGTCGCGTTCGCGTGAAATCTTCGGCACGTGCGGGTGGCTGCTGGCTGGGGTTACCCCACGGGCCCGTCAATGGCGCGCTCCGGTTGGTTCGCGCGGGTCTCGG
>Ga0335076_10008586_pt1 | contig 10322 bp, 7 predicted proteins | sample Lox_Sample_25_FD_206717 | JGI IMG/M metagenome (GOLD analysis project Ga0335076, IMG submission 206717) | Soil microbial communities from Loxahatchee National Wildlife Refuge, Florida, United States - Lox_Sample_2.5 | ecosystem: Environmental > Terrestrial > Soil > Wetlands | place: USA: Florida...
GATGCGGCCTCCCGTCGTCCAGTGCTCGGTGACCGGCGGGCGCGGGAACTCGTCGACGCCATCGACTACGACTTCAGCGGATTTGGCGGTTCATCGTTGTCGGGCTCGGTGTTTCGATCATCGATCTTTGACGGCTGGGTGGCCCGGTTCCTGCGCGAACATCCCGCTGGAACCGTCGTCGAACTCGGCACCGGGCTGAACACCAGGTTCGACCGACTCGACAACGGCCGGGTCCACTGGTTCGACCTCGACCTTCCCGACGCAATTGCATTGCGCCGCCGGTTTTTCCGCGATAGCAAGCGTTGCAGAATGCTCGCCGGCTCGGCAGTCGACATCGAGTGGTTCGATGAAGTGGCTGCCGCACCGGCGCCGTATCTGTTTATCAGCGAAGCTGTATTGATATATCTCAGCGACAATGAAGTACGTCGCGTTGCCGCCCAGGTCTCCCAACGATTTCCGGGTTCGTTGATAGCGTTCGACACCGCGGGCAAAAGGATGGTTTCCAACCAGGACGACAATCGGTCACTGGCGCAGGTCAGAGCACGGCTGCAATGGATCTGCGACAACCCACGCGACCTCGAGCGCTGGGGCCTCGAACTGCTCGACAGCCGAACGCTGGCCACCCCGCAACCCGAAATCGCCAAAACCTGGCCACCGCAACGCCGCTACGGCATGCCGGTGCTGGCCCGGCTCGCGCCGGCGGTCGTCAACACCTACAAGTTCAATTTGTTCAGACTCGCGACGGCCGCATAAGGTCGCGACACTTAACCAGCTGCGAAGACACGCCGAAATGAATCGCAATATCTTAAGTTTCGGCGAGACACCGAAGTGGGCGACAGCCACGTCGTCTCTGATCGCACACCCCGTGCGCGGATGCTAGCGCTACTACTGACCCTGTCGGGGTTTGCACTTGTCGAATCACTCAACGTCCTCAACCTCGGGGTTACCTCGGCGATCGTCTATGACAGCCGGCTGCACCGCCGTTCCCCGGCGCCCGGTGGACTGAGTTTTATCGCCGGACTGTTCGTAGCGACCGTGGCTGTCGGCGTGGCCGTGGTGCTCGGTGTGACCTTCTTTGCCGAGCGGACCGCCTTCACGCTGACCCCGACGACGCGCTACCGCGGCGAGTTGGTGCTTGGTGTCGTTCTGGTCTGCCTGGCGTGCTTTCCGTCTGCAGCCCAAGGAGTGTCACCACGCTTCGCCGCCATGCGCCAACGTCCGTGGCTGCTTGCGTGCGCCGGGACGGTACTCGGCTTTGTCCAAGCGGCGACCGATGTGATGTATCTGGCCGCGCTCGCCATGCTCAGTGCCCACCACCCCCGGCCGTTGTTCTGGCCGCTGATCGTGATTGCGTACTGCACCATCGAGCTATGGCCACTCCTGCTGGTGGTTTTTCTGGGGAACAGGCGAACGGCACGAGCGCGGCGTATCCAACGCGGCCTTGTGCGCGTGATCACCCGCTATGGCCCGGTATTGGTGCGTGCGGTGTGCCTTGCCGCCGGAGTAGCGCTCGGGTTCGATGCCCTCCTGCACAGCCACAGCCTTTGGTAGACGTCACCGAAGTTGCCAACCGCGTGCGCGCAGGCGTTCCTCCCAGAATCGTGCATAGGTTCCACCCATGGTGACCAGCACGTCGTGGGGTCCGCGCGCGGTGATCCGACCATCGTCGAGAACGAGGATTTGGTCGGCCGCCATCACCGTCGAAAGCCGATGTGCGACAACGACAACAGTGCGGTGGTGAGCGAGCTCACGAATAGCGCCCGCGACGGCGGCTTCGTTGACGGCATCGAGCGCGGCCGTGGCTTCATCCAGCAGCACGACAGGCGCGTTCTTTTTGAGCAAGGCGCGGGCAACGGCGACACGTTGCCTTTCACCACCGGAAAGCAAAGATCCGCCCTCACCCACCCGGGTGGCCCAGCCATCGGGCAGACGGTCGATCACCTCGTCGAGGCACGCGATGGCGGCGACGCGATGCAGTTCCGTTTCTGCGGCGTCGGGATCGGCCATCCGCACGTTCTCGGCGATGGTGCCATCGAAAAGGTAAGCGTCGTCAAAGACCTGTGCGGTCAGGTGTGCGACCCGGCTGGTACCGAGTTCTCGCACGTCGTGGCCGCCGAGCACGATGCTGCCGTCGTCGACGTCGAAGAACCGGCCGATCAGTCTCAGCAGCGTGGTCTTACCGGAACCGGACGGTCCGACGATCGCGGTGAAGCTGCCATTCGGGATGACGGCGTCGACGCCTTTGATGACCGCGTCGCCGTCGCCGTAGCCGAAACGCACAGCACGCAATTCGATGTCGGCGCCGGCCGTTTCCACCTGCCGGTCCGGTTCCGGAAGAGGTGGCACCGCCAGCAGCTCGCGCACCCGGTGGATTGCGTCGGCGGTGACTTGGACGTGGCCAGCGAGGTCACCCAGTTGGGAGATCGGATCGATCATCCGCAGGGTGATGATCAGCAGACCTATCATCGTCGGCACCGCCAACTCGCCGTGGAGTGTCAAGTAGACAGTGAATGCGATGATCGTCGTGACAACCAGTTGCATCGTGCCGAAGCATCCGATCAAACCCCAGGCCCCACGGATAGTGAGCCGTGACTGCGACCGCTGTTGCCGCACAAGGGATTCCTCGAGTGTGCCGAGTTCTCGGTGGGTGAGCACGCCGTAAGCGCGCAGCGTCGGTTGCAGGCGAGCGTACTCAACAATGCGTGACGCCGTTACGCCGATGTCGTGTTCATACTCGGCATCGTTGCGGTGCACGATGCCCATGAACGATCGCACTGATGCCGCACACAACGAGGCGCCCAGGGTCAACGCGGCCCCGATACGCCAGTCGCTCAGATAACTGCCGACGATCAGGGTGGCCGGTGCAGTCACGCCCACGACCACATGACGAAGCAGGTGCGCAGGAAAGTCCGCGACGTCTACGGCGTCTTTGGTGACCAGACGTCCGATCGGCCCGGTACGGCCCGCGCCGAACCAACCCAAAGGCAGCGTGGCCAGGTGATTGCCGATCCGACTGTGAAAACCGGTCAGCACGCCGGTGCCGACCAGATAACCCAGTGACGTGCTCCACGCCAGCAACAGGTGATGGACGCTCACCGTCACGGCGATTGCTGCGATGCATAACCATAGCTGACCCCAGTGCGTGGGGCGTTCGGCGAGAGCGCCGATGAGGGGAACGACGAACAGGAATCCGAGTCCCTGCAGAATTCCTTGTGCGCCAAGCAATACCAGCATTGTGCGCAGGTGACGCCGTCCTCGATCGTCCAGTAGCTCGAGCAGGTAGCGAATGATCGTGCTCACCGACGAGCCTCCAACTGCTCGGCGACCCCACGTTCGGCCTTCCTTTCGTACTCCCACAGCCGCGCGTAGATGCCGTTGTTCGCCAGCAGTTCGGAATGCCTACCGCGTTCAGCGATCCGGCCACCATCGAGCACGACAATCGCGTCGGCTCCTCGAATCGTGTTGAGCCGGTGGGCGATCACCAACACCGTGCGGCCCCGCGCAACCTCGCTGAGCGCGTCTTGGATGCGAGCCTCGTTTTCCGGGTCGGCGCTGGCGGTGGCCTCGTCGAGAACCAGAATCGGGCGGTCGGCGAGGATTGCCCGGGCAATGCACACACGCTGGCGTTCCCCCGCGGAAAGCATCGCGTCCTCACCGACCACCGAATCGAGTCCGCGCGGCAATTCCTCGATCCTCGATAGAATTTGGGCTTTGCGGGCGGCATCGCGCACCGCCGCGTCATCGGCGCCGAGACGGCCGAGCCGGATGTTGTCGCGGATACTCATCGCAGACAACAGGCCAGATTCCTGGAAGACAAACGAGACGTGCCGATATAACTCGGCAGGATCAATCCGACGCAGATCGACTCCGTACAGTTCGACCGAACCTTCGCGCGGATCATCAAACCGCGGAAGCAGCTTGGCCAAGGTCGACTTCCCGGAACCGGACGGCCCCACCAGCGCGGTGATGGTCCCGCGCTCAAGGCGCAGGTCGATCCCGGTGAGGGCGACTGTGTCGCCGTAGGTGACGCGCACGCCGCGCACCCGCACCACCGGGCCTGCGGCCGTGGGATCGAGTTCGACCGGTTCATCCGGCGTCGGAAGGTCCGGAGTAGCCAGCAATTCCCGGATTTCGCGATACACCTTCAACGCGGTGACCAAAGGGTGCACCGACATCAGCACCGTCATCCACCCGGAAGTGATCACGGTACCGAACGCCAGGAATGCGATGAAATTCGCAAGTGAGACCTCGCCGTTGGCGGTAAGGATCCCTCCGGTCGTTGCGACGACCAGGAGAATGCTCGGCGGCGACAGGAGTATCTCGGCGGTCACGCTTGCGACGCTTGTAGATTTGGCCCAGTCGAGGAAGAAGTGCGCGAAAGCACGCGACACGTCTTGGAACCGGCGGCTCGCCCCGCCCGGTGCGCCGAAAGCCTTAACCACACCAATGCCGTTGACGAATTCCACAGCCGCGCTGTTGAGCCGCGCCAACCATTCCATGAACTCCGGATACTTGGTGTCCGCGCTGGCCATCGCACGTTGGTACGCGGCCAGCCCGGCCAATACGGGGAAGAGGGTCGCCAAGGCCATCCGCCAGTCGAGCGCAAAGAGATAGACAAGCGCCACCATGGGCGGCACTGCGGCCGCGCTGAGCTCAACGATCGAGTGTGCGATGAGCCGGTGCAGCGCCGCGACGTCGTCTTCGACAGCCTTCTTGACGACGCCGGAGTTGCGATCGCTGAACCAGCTCAGCGGTACCCTGCTCAGTTTGATCAGGAGTTCGCGGCGGATTCGAAACGACACCCGGATATCCGCCAGATGTGTCATCACGCCGGCGGCCAAGACGCCCAGCTGTTTGACCGCCAGCGCGACGATCGCCACAACGATGATCGGCCAGACGTCGGCGTCGCCTGCGAGCAGACGTTTACTTACCTCCACGACCGCAATCAGTGGCGCCAGACCCGCCAGGGAGCTGACCGCTGACAGCAGACCGCACGCGATAAGAGTTGTCCGAGCCGATTTGAGAATCGCCGGCGCCTGCCCGGATCTTGGTGCCGTATGCGTTCTCACGCTTATCCTCCATCGCAACTGTCCTGCTGCGAGCTGACCTTGTAATAATGCTCCACGTCTTCAAGCTGGGACGATAGGCGCACTTGCAAAAATTTCGCAGGATTCCTGCAAATCAACTGCGACTAGTCGGCTCGCGGGTTTACCGTCACGATGGCGGGTGCTTTAGCCGCCCGCCGGCATCGACAGGGCAAGAAGACAACTGCGTGGCGGCAATGACGTTGCAGGTGTTCCCCAAAGGCCCGGCTATTCGGCCGGCGGGCGGTGCCTGGTATCTGACAGCGGGCGGCGGACGGTGACCGCCCCGATCTGGATGGCCGCGCCGCCCGAGGTGCACTCCGCGTTGCTGAGCAGCGGCCCGGGACCGGGCCCGCTGCTGGCGGCGGCGGGGGCGTGGAATTCGTTGAGCGCCGAATACGCCGACGTTGCCGCCGAATTGTCCGCGCTGGTGGCGGCGGTGCAGGCCGGAGCATGGCAGGGCCCCAGCGCCGAGTCGTACGCGGCCGCCAACGCACCGTACGTGGCGTGGTTGACCGAGGCGGCCGCTGACGCTGTTGCCACAGCCACCCAGCAGGAGACCGCGGCGGCCGCCTACACAGCCGCGCTGGCGGCAATGCCCACCCTGGGTGAGCTGGCAGCCAATCACGCCATCCACGGGGTGTTGCTGGCAACGAACTTCTTCGGGGTCAACACCATTCCGATAGCGCTGAACGAGGCCGATTACGTGCGGATGTGGATTCAGGCCGCCACCACCATGAGTACCTATCAAGGGGTTTCGACCGCGGCGGTGGCTGCAACGCCGCAGACCGCCCCGGCGCCGGCGATCGTGAAAGCCGACGCGGTATCCGATCCGCCGTCTGACTCCGGCCAGCCGGGAACGCTAACCTATTTTCTGAACCAGCTAGTCGCGTATATAGACGGCAATGCCCCTGGTCAGGGAAACGAAACGTTACTTCAGTACATCACCGGTGTCCCTCCCGGGACACCGGTGTCGGAAGTGTTGTCCGTTGACCTTTCGGAGGACGAGGCGATTGTGCAGAGCCTCGTGGGCTTCGCTGGAAATAATCCCGCTTTGCTCCCTTTGTCATACCTAGCTTCCGCCGCCATCCTCATCGAACATGTGAGTGTCCAGTTCCTCCAGTTTGCTTACACTTTTCCCGGGCTCACGGCGGGCCTGGCCACCCCCGCGTTTGCCCTCCCTGCGGCCATGGCGGGTGGCGCGGCCGGTTTCGCCGGTCTGGCGGGGCTGCACAGTCCGGCCCCGGTGCCCACGGGTGTCGAAGCGGTCCCGGCTGCGCCTGCCGCCCCTGTCATAACCCCGGCCCCAACTCCGGCCGCGGCGGCTCCGGCTCCAGCGGCTCCGCCTGCAGCGACCCCGGCCCCAGCTCTTGCCCCCACTGCTCCCGCGCCCCCCGCACCCCCCGCGCCGGGCGTCCCACCGCCACAGGGTGCGGCCCCGGGGCCGTTTCCCTACCTGGCGGGCGGGTGGACCGGCATGCATTCCCAGGCAAGCGCCCTGGCCAGCGCCAAGAAGAAGGCGCCGGAGCCCTATGTCGTTGCGGCCGCTGCCGCAGCGGCGACGGCCGCGCGGGAAAAGGAGCGGGGACGCCGGCGCCGACGAGCCAAGGCGGAAATGCTCGGCCGCGGTTACGAATACATGGACCTCGACGACGATACGGGCCAAGGCCCTGGAGCGACCGCCTCGGACCGAGGCGCGGGAACCATGGGTTTTGCCGGGACCACACGCCGGGAGCCCGTTGCCGAGGCCGCGGGATTGACCACGCTGGCCGCCGACGCGTTCGGTGGCGGCCCGAGAGAGCCGATGATGCCCGGCACCTGGGCACCGGAACACTTCGGCAAGGCGAGGGAAGATGGTGACGAATAACCTTGCAGCAGTGCGGGAGTCGTGATGACCCGCCGTTTGGTTTGGGCGCTGCTGGAAAGCCTCAGCGCGGGGTTCTTGGCGCTGGCGTCGTCGATCAACCCGGTCTGCGCACACGCGGACGACGCCACGCTCATCATGGGCGGCACCGGCGACCCAACGCCTGACTCGACGTATCTGATGGACGTCAATAACGCCTACATCCTGCCGAACATCTATCCGTCCACTGACACCACGACGGCCCTGACCACCCCCGAGCAAGGCTTCCCGCTGACTGCAGGGTTGACGTTCGATGCTTCGGTTGCCCAGGGACTCCAAGACCTGCAGCAGGCGATCGCCAGCGAACCGTCGGGCACCGACACCGTCGTCTTCGGATTTTCCCAAAGCGCCACCATCGCGACCGATTACCTCGATGACATCGCCAAGGACTCCGTAATTCCGCCGGGCCCAACCGATTTGAGCTTTGTCTTGGTCGGTGATCCCAACAATCCCGACGGTGGCATGTTCGAACGATTCGACGGTTTGTACATCCCCGGTTTCAATGAGACATACAACGGTGCGACCCCGGACTTGGACTACCCGACTGACATCTACACCATCGAATATGACGGCTACGGCGACTTTCCCCGATACCCACTCGACCTCGTGGCAGATCTCAACGCCATTTTCGGCCTGTACTACGACCACCTGGATCCGGCGACCGACTATTCGACGCTCACGCCTGCGCAGGTTGCGACAGCGATCGCCGAACCGGTGTCCCCTGGAGCCGCCGGCGACACCACGTATTACATGATTCCCACCCAGACGCTGCCGCTGCTCGAGCCGCTGGTTCAGGCCGGCGCGCCGCAGTGGCTGATCGATCTGCTGAACCCGGACTTGCGGGTGCTCGTCGACCTGGGGTACGGCAACCTCGGGGGCACCGACACCGAGTACGCGAACCTGCCCACCCCGGCGAGCTTGCTCGAGCTTCCTAACCTGATCACCGTCGGCGACGACCTGGTTAAGGGAGCCGTGCAGGGCGTCGACGCCGCCCTGGTGGACACCGGACTGTTGCCGCAGTCGGACATGCCAGATGTCTATCCGTTCGTTCCGTCGCTGGATCCAGACCTCACGATTAATTTGGGTCAGTCAAGCGAGACACTGATATCCGCGGTGACGACCGCCCTCGGGACCCTGTTCGAGGATCTGCACATCCCCGCCTTCTAGCCTGTTTGGCTAACAGCTACCTACAGCGGGGTGGTGTAGGCGGCGCTGATCCCGCCGTCGACCAAGAACGTCGCCGCGGTGATGAACGAGGCGTCGTCGCTGGCCAAAAAGGCTACGGCAGCGGCGACTTCGCCGACCTCGGCGAAGCGGCCCATCGGCACGTGCACCAGCCGTCGCGCCGCGCGCTCGGGGTCTTTGGCGAAAAGCTCTTGCAGCAGTGGGGTATTCACCGGCCCGGGACACAACGCGTTGACCCGGATGCCCTGCCGGGCGAATTGCACACCGAGCTCCCGCGACATGGCCAACACCCCGCCCTTGGACGCGGTGTAGGAGATCTGCGAGGTGGCCGAACCCATCACCGCGACGAACGACGCCACGTTGACGATCGCACCCTTGCCCGCAGGCGCCATGTGCCGCAACGCCGACCGGCAGCACAGGTACACCGATTTGAGGTTGACGTCTTGCACCCGCTGCCACACCGGCAGCTCGGTGTTCTCGATGAGCTCGTCGTCGGGTGGCGAAATGCCGGCGTTGTTGACCGCGATGTCGACGGATCCATAGCTGTCCGCCGCGGCGTCGAACAGCGCGTTGACCGTCCTCTCGTCCGAAACGTCCACTCCGACATAGAGCCCACCCAGTTCGTCGGCGGCCGCCTTACCGGTCTTCTCGTCGATGTCACCGATGACGATGGTGGCTCCCTCGGCGTGCAGCCGCCGCGCCGAAGCCAGGCCGATACCGCCGCCACCGCCGGTGACAACCGCGATCTTGCCGGCCAGCCGTCGGCTGAGATCCACTTGGCTCATCGGCGCCGCTCCTTCCCATTCGCGTATGACCGTGCGGCCTCGACGATCGCTGTGAACAGTCGAAGGTCGTCCAGACTTTCCTCCGGATGCCATTGCACCGCGAGCACGAAACCGTCCCCGGGCAGCTCCAGCGCCTCGATCACACCATCGGCATCCCACGCGCTGACAACCAGGCCCTCGCCGAGCTCGGCGACGGCCTGATGGTGATAGCACTGCGCATCGACTGACTCACCGACCAGCGCGGCCAGCCGAGTACCCGGCACCGTGCGCACCGGCAGCTCGCTGAACACCGCGTTGCCGGCCCGATGGCCGCTGTGTCCCAGGACGTCCGGCAGATGCTGATGCAGCGTCCCGCCGAGCGCGACGTTGAGCACCTGTGCGCCGCGACAGATGCCGAGCACCGGCAGTTCGCGTTTGAGCGCCGCGTCCAGCAGGGTGAATTCCCAGGCGTCGCGCTGACGGCCCGGCTCGTCGGTCTCCGGATGCGGCTGCTGGCCGTAGGCGGCGGGGTCGACGTCCTTGCCGCCGGTGATCAACAGCCCGTCCAGGCCGTCGAGCACCCGTTCGGCGATGTCGGGATCCACCGGCTGCGGAGGTAGCAGCACGGCTACCCCACCGGCCGCGGTGACGCCCTGGAAGTAGACGGCGGGCAGAAAGCTGGCAGGCACATCCCACACACCGGTCTGCGCCTGACTCAGATACGTGGTCAGCCCGATCACCGGCGGTCTAGAAACGCTCAAAACCGCGCACCCTCTCCCAGTCGGTGACCGCCGCGTTGAACTTGGCTAACTCGACCCGGGCGTTGTTGACGTAATGGCCCACGACGTCCTTCCCGAATGCCTCCAGGGCGACGGCTGAACCGCCGAACAGCTCCGCAGCCTCGTGCAGCGTGCCGGGTAGCCGTTCGGCGTCGTCCTGGCCGGTCTCATAGGCATTGCCCGCGTAGGGCTCCGGTAACTGCAACCCGCGCTCGACACCGTGGAGCCCGCCGGCGATCAGCGCGGCCACTGCCAGGTACTGGTTGACATCGCCCCCGGGCACTCGGCATTCCACCCGCATATTGTCGCCGTGACCCACGATACGCAGCGCGCAGGTCCGATTGTCCAGCCCCCACGCCACGACGGTAGGCGCGAAACTGCGGTCAGCAAACCGCTTGTAGGAGTTGATGTTCGGCGCGTAAAACATCGTCAGCTCGCGCAACGTGGCCAACTGCCCAGCGACAAAGCTGCGGAATATCTGCGACATGCCGAACGGCTGGCCTTCATCGGCGAACACCGCCGAACCATCCGTCGTCTGCAGTGATATGTGAATGTGGCAGCTGTTGCCTTCGCGCTCATCGTATTTCGCCATGAACGTCAGGGACTT
>Ga0335076_10008587_pt1 | contig 10321 bp, 9 predicted proteins | sample Lox_Sample_25_FD_206717 | JGI IMG/M metagenome (GOLD analysis project Ga0335076, IMG submission 206717) | Soil microbial communities from Loxahatchee National Wildlife Refuge, Florida, United States - Lox_Sample_2.5 | ecosystem: Environmental > Terrestrial > Soil > Wetlands | place: USA: Florida...
CTACTACTACTTCAAGACCAAGGACGACATCATCGCCGCGGTCATCGAAACCCACGTCCAGCGGACCAAGACCGCGCTCGCATCGATCGACAGCAGCCACCGCTCGCCCAAGAGCCGGTTGAAGGCCCTCGTCGGCGAGTACGCAGATCAAAGCGAGGTCATCGCGCTGTACGGGTGCCCGCATGGCAGCCTTTGCTCGGAGCTGGACAAACGCCCCGCCGGCCCCGACTTCGCCCTCGCGGAGCTGATGCGCGTCCCCATCGGGTGGGCCGAGGAGCAGTTCCGGGCCCTGGGCCGGCGCGACGCCCATGACCTCGCCGTAAGCCTCATCTCCGCGTATCAGGGAAGTGCGCTGCTCGCCAACACGTTCCGCGATCCAAGCATCCTCGTCCGCGAGGCGCACCGTCTCAAACGCTGGATCGACGAGCTCTGATGAGACACCGACGGCCGGCGCCGCTCCGGGTCTCCGTCATGGGCTGACCCGTCGCCGCCGGCCGTCAAGTGGCTGGTCAGGCTTGCTTGGCCGATCGGCCGTCGCCGGTACCGTCGCCTGGGAACCGGCTGGCCCGCCAGAAGGTCTCCCACATCAAGACCTGCTCGTCGTTGATGCGCTTGAGCGCGCGGGCGGCGCGCCGCACTGCTGTCATCGGAATCACCGCCTTCTCGTTCTGCTATGGCTGGTCAGCCGCGATCGGGCGCGGGCGAGACGCGGACCGAGGTCACGCATGGACTGCCTCCCCCGCCGTTCGCTGCCTGAGCCGTACTGGAATGGACACCATCAAGCTTCGCGGTAAGGCGGCCGGCTCCGCATGGGACGGATGCCGTATTTCCGGGGGCCTTCCTCTCCGGTAGCCGCTAAGACGTGCACGGGCGCTAAGCAGCCTTGGCCGGCTTTCTCATTCGCCCGCTTGTTCACACCGCCGGGGCACGGCCCACAGACGGCGGTATCTCAGTCCTTGATGCGCTCGGTATTTGGCGGCTTAACGGGCAGCCGTACCCGGAACCGGGTGCTGCCTGGGACTGATTCGACCTTTATGTCCCCGTGGTGCTTCTTCACCACGATGCGCCAGGTGATGTCGAGCCCGAGGCCGGTGCCCTGGCCCACCGGTTTGGTGGTGAAGAACGGCTCGAATATCCGCTCGCGGATCTCCGCGGGGATCCCCGGGCCGGTGTCACAGATATCGACGGTCACGTGGTCCCGGTCCAGCCCGGTCCGCACGGTCAGCACGCCCGTCTCCCCCATCGCCGACACGGCGTTGTCAATCAGGTTGGTCCACACCTGGTTCAGCTCGGCCGCGTACGCGGGGATCGCGGGCAGCGACCGGTCGTAGTCCTTCACCACGTGGATGCCCGGGGTATCTTCCCGGCCAGCATCGCCAGCGTGCTGTCCAGCAGCTCATGCACGTCCACCACCTGGTGCGGAGCCCGGTCGAGCTGGGAGTACTGCTTGGCCGCGCCGACCAGCGTGGAGATCCGGGTGACGGAGTCCTCGATCTCGTTCATCAGCAGTTCGGTCTCGACGGTGTCATACAGCCACCGCAGCGCCCCCTCCAGCACCGGGGCGTCCACCGCGGCCGCGACGTGCTCCAGCCAGGGGGCATCCAGCCCGGCAGCGACGAACACCGGCGCCAGCTGCCAGCCGTCGCTCACCCCGTGGGAGTCCAGCCAGTCGGTGATGGCATCCTCCCGGTCCGAGGCTTCGAGGGCGGGCAGAGCCTGTGCCTTCGGCACCCGCTCAGCGGCCTCTTCCTGCAGCCTGATCAGCGTCTCCAGGGCGGCCCCGTGATCCGGCCCGGCGGCGATGGCGGCGAGCCTGCCCCGCGTGCCGGTGATCCGGTCCCGCAGCGCGGCGGCCGTCCGGACCGCGGCCGCGGCCGGATTGTTCAGCTCGTGGGTCAGGCCGGCCGACAGCGAGCCGAGCGCGAGCAGCCGCTCGCGCTGCCCGGTCAGCTCCTGCATGTTCTGGCGGAAGAAGAACATCCCCTCCAGCAGGTGCACCGCCATCGGGAACCACTCGTGCATCAGCTCCGCGACCACGTCGGCGTCCAGCACGAAGAACCGCGACGGCTCGGTCGCCCGCATGGAGCTGTTGTAGACCTGCGGGACCCGGTCGCCCAGGTAGGCCTGCCACGCACCGGCGTAGACACCGCGCTTCGATGTCCTGCCTAGCTCGATGTCGTCGGCGCCCACCCGCCGCGACAGCACCACGGTGCCCTCGAGCAGGACGTAGAAACTCCTGGCCGGGTCGCCTTCCGCGTACACCGGCCCGGCCGGGATGACCTCGACCCGGCCCCGCTGGCACAGCCAGTCAAGCTGGGCATCGGTCAGCTTCTCGAACAGGAACAGCGTGCGGAGCTCGTCGGGACTGCACGGGTTCGTGCTCATAGCTTCTCCAGGTAGCGGTGCACCAGCATGACCGCCATGGCTCCCTCGCCAACCGCGGAGGCGACCCGCTTGGCCGACTCGGCGCGCGCGTCCCCAGCCACGAACACGCCAGGCACGCTGGTCTCCAGGTGGTAGGGCGGCCGGTCCAGGTTCCAGCCGCGCGGCCGTTCCCCGCCGGCCAGCAGGTCCGGCCCGGCGACCACGAAGCCCCTGGCGTCGCACACCACCACGCCGTCCAGCCAGTCGGTAAGCGGCTGCGCGCCGATGAACAGGTACAGCCACTGCGCGTCCACGGTCTCGGTCGACCCGGCCGCGGTGTCCCGCAGGGTCAGCCTCTCCAGATGGTCACCGCCGGACGCCCCGATGACCTCGGTGCTGGTCCGCACCGAGATGGCAGGATTATCGGCGATCCGTTTGACCAGGTAGTAGGACATCGACTTTTCCAGCGACGGCGCGCGGACCAGCAACGTCACCGACTTGGCGTTCCGCGACAGGTAAAGGGCCGCCTGCCCGGCCGAGTTGGCCCCGCCGACGACGTAGACATCCTGGCCCAGGCAGGCTGTCGCCTCGGTCAGTGCCGAACCGTAGTAGACCCCGCGCCCGGTCAGCTCGTCCAGCCCCGGTGCGTGCAGCTGCCGGTAGGACACGCCGGTGGCCAGGAGGACGGTGTGCGCGTCGATGAAGCTGCCGTCGGCGAACTTCACCCTGCGGGCCGAGCCGCGGACCTCCAGGCCGGTGACCTCGCGGGTGGTCAGCACCTCCGCGCCGAACCTCTGGGCCTGCCGCCGGGCCCGGTCGGTCAGCTGCGCCCCCGACACCCCGTCCGGGAAGCCCAGGTAGTTCTCGATCCGCGAGCTTTGCCCGGCCTGGCCGCCGGCCGCGAGCTGCTCCACCAGCACGGTGCGCAGCCCCTCGGAGGCGCCGTACACGGCGGCACCCAGCCCGGCCGGGCCGCCGCCGACGATGACCAGGTCGTAGAAGTCCCCCGAGGGCGTGGTGGCCAGGCCGACGCGCGACGCCAGCTCGGCGTCGGACGGCTCGATCAGCGCTTCGCCGTCCGGGGTGATCACCACCGGCAGCGCGCGCCCGTCCGCCCCCGCGGCGGCCAGCAGTCGCTGTCCCTCCGCCTCGTCGGTCGTGTACCAGCGGTACGGCACCTGGTTACGGGCGAGGAACTCGCGGACCTCCGACGAACGCGCCGACCAGCGGTGCCCGACCACCTTGGTCTCGGGCACCAGCCGGTGCTCCGACGCCTCCCACTCCTCCAGCAACGCGTCGACCACCGGGTAGAGCTTCTCCTCCGGCGGATCCCACGGCTTGAGCAGGTAGTGATCGAGATCGACGACGTTGATCGCGTCGATCGCGGCGCCGGTGTCGGCGTAGGCGGTCAGCAGCACCCGCCGCGCCTCCGGGTAGATGTCCATCGCCTGCTCGAGGAACTCGATCCCGTTCAGCTCCGGCATCCGGTAGTCGGCCAGGATCAGCGCGACCAGGTCGCCGCGCAGCTTCAGCTGCCGCAGCGCGTCCAGCCCCGCGGGCGCCGACTGCGCCCGCACGATCCGGTGCTGCTCGCCGTACCGCCGCCGCAGGTCCCTGGCCACCGCCCGGGACACCCCGCCATCGTCATCCACCGTGAGGATCGCCGTACGGGTCCCCTCGGCCTGCTCGGTCATGCCACTCATGCCGGGTTAACAATCCCGCGGACTAGTTATCTATTCCGTATCGCCCCAGATACCGGCTTTGGGATGCCTTGCTACCGGTTCATGGGTGGCAGTTTGCTGCCTCTTCCGGTGCTGAGGCAGAAACCTAGTGGGCTGTTGAATGTCTTTGAGGGCTGCTCTGTGGCAGTAGACCCGCACTCCCGGCCGCGGTCAGGTAAGGAGCTTCACCCGGCGGCGGAGCCCGTGGCCGACGGCGCTGTCACCCCTTCCGGCTGGTGGAACGTCCAGTCTGCGCCTCGGCCCGCCGCTCCACAAAGCGGGCGGCCCGGGCGTCGAGCGCCTCGAGTGCCGCCGCGAGGTCCTGCCGGGCCCGTTCGCCCTGCTCGTCCAGGCCCTCGGCCTCGAAGATCCTCCAGTGACGCACCAGCGGCATGATCACGTCGTCGTGGTGGATGCGCAGGTCGTAGATGCCTGCCTGGGCGATCTGCACCGCCCGGCGCGCGAAACCGGGGACGACGCTGCCCGGCATCACGAAGCCGGCCACCTCGTCGGCGATCGCCCGCAGGGTCTGGCCCGGCGCGATCTCGAGCGCGGCCTGGACCAGGTTGCGGTAGAAGATCATGTGCAAGTTCTCGTCCATCGCGATCCGGGCGAGCAGCTTGTCCGCGATCGGGTCTTCGCAGTAGCGGCCGGTGTTGCGGTGCGAGACGCGGGTGGCGAGCTCCTGGAAGGACACGTAGGCGCAGGCATGGAGCAGCGGCTTGCCCCCCGAATCCCATCCCGCCTGGAGCGTCGCCATCCTGGCCTGCTCAAGGCGCTCCGGGTCGACCCCGCGGGTGACCAGGAGGTAGTCACGTATGCAGGACGCATGCCGGCCCTCCTCCGCCGTCCAGCGGTTCACCCACGTCCCCCAGGCACCCTGGCGGCCAAATGTGTTCCCGAGCTCGGCGTGGTAGCTCGGGAGATTGTCCTCGGTGAGGAGATTCAGCTCCAGCGCGGCGCGCGCGATCGGCGAGAGCCGTGACTGCTCGGCGGACCACGGCTCGCCGCCGAGCGTGGCGAAATTCCGTCCCTCGTCCCACGGCACATACTCGTGCGGCATCCAGTCCTCGGCCGAGGCCAGGTGCCGGTCGAGGTTTTCCTCCACCGTGGCCTCGAGTTGCTTCAGCAGCGCCTGCGTCTCGATCGCCGTCATCAGGTGGCTCCCCCCGGACCAGCGTGTCACACAACTGCCCAGACGCCTGGACCGGTTCTCACAAGCCCGTAGGCGGTCTATGGTTGTTCCTCTGCCTGGAGGGGACTGTGCGATGAATCTCGACGGGGTGCTGCGCGAATCGATCGCCAGGATCTGCGGGGTGCCCGCCGATCAAATCAGCCCGGCCTCGACGCTGGAAGACCTGGGCATCGACTCGCTCGCCGCAGCGGAGATCATCACAGACGCGGAGATCAGGGCCGGGGTCGACCTGCCCATGGATGTCCTGCGTGGCCTGGGTCAACTGCGGACGGTCGGCGAGGTCACCGCCCACCTGGAGGCCGGCTTGGAGAGCCCGCCCGTCCCAAGCGGGCCATGACCAGCCCCGGGCGGCTGGCCACGATGGGCACGTCGCCGCGCGCGATAAGGCACCACTACGACCTGTCCGACGACTTCTTCCGCATCTGGCTGGGCCCGGACATGGTGTATTCCTGCGGCTGGTGGGAAGCCGGGCCCGGCCGTGACTCGCTCGCCCAGGCACAGCACCGCAAGCTCGACTTCTTCGCGGACCGCCTCGGGGTGCGCGGCGGGCGCGTGCTCGACGTCGGCTGCGGATGGGGGGCGCTCCTGGAGTGGTTTGTCCGCGTCCACGGCGCCGCCTCGGGGGTCGGGCTCACCCTGAGCCCCAGCCAGGCCGGCTTCGCGGCCCGCCGGAACGCGACCGACGTCGAGTACCTACTCCAGAACTGGGTCGACCACCAGCCTGACGGGCCCTACGACGCGATCACATGCATCGAGGCAACCGAGCACTTCGCCTCCGAGACGCTGAGCCCGGACGAGAAGGTCGAGGTCTACCGCGCGTTCTTTGAGCGCGCCGCGGCGTGGCTGCGGCCCGGCGGGCGGATGGGCCTGCAGCTGATCTGCCTGGACAACGTGGGGCACACTGGGAGCCGGCCGGGGCGAGGGCCGTTCTCCGACCTCATCCTGGACGACATCTTCCCCGAGTCGATGCCCGCGTCGCTGTCGGAGCTGGTGCTGGGCTGGGAGACCCACTTCGAGCTGGATGAGTTCCATGATCACCCGTCCCACTACCAGCGAACCTTCCGCGCCTGGACGCTCGCCTACCGGCAGCAGGAGGCGCTCGCGCAGGCGCTGGTGGGCCCGGAGAAGTGCCGCACCTACGCGCGGTACTTCGCGGCCGGTGAGGCCGCCTTCCGGCTCCGCGAGCACTCGCTCTACCGCGTCATCCTCACCAAACGGCCCGAGCCCAAGACCTGGGCCGTCATAGTGCGCCCAAGCGACATCCCGGAGGTGGCTGGCCCGTCAGGCGGCCCGGCCAGCGCATCGGCCAGCGCGGTCCGGTCCCACTACGACGTGTCCAACTCGTTTTACGAACTGTGGCTGGGCCCCTCGATGATGTACTCCTCGGCCATGTGGGCAGGCACCGAGACCGCGACGGACCTCGAGCGCGCCCAGCAGCGGAAGATCGACTTCTTCGCGGACAGAGTGCTGCCGGGCCCCGGTCCGGGGCGGGTCCTCGACGTGGGCTGCGGCTGGGGCTGGAACCTGCGTAGGCTCGCCGAGGCACACCGGGTCACAGGCGCCACCGGGCTGACGCTCAGCCAGGCACAGTTCGACTACCTCACCCAGCATCCGGTCCCTGGGACCGACATCCGGCTGGAAGACTGGAACGATCACGAGCCGGGCGAGCCGTACGACGGGATCTTCTCCTTCGGCGCGTTCGAGCACTTCGCCCGGGACGGGACAGTCGGCCCGCAGCGCATCGTGGCCTACCGCCGTTTCTTCCGCTCGTGCGCGGAGTGGCTGGCCCCCGGAGGCCGGCTGGCGCTCGAGACGATCGCTCACGACGGTGCACCGGATACGAACGCACCCCTGGGGCGCGGGCCGCTGGGCGACTTCGTGCTGAGCCTCTACCCGGAGTCCATCTGCCCCCATCTGGGGGAGATCGTGCTCGGCTTCGAGCCCTACTTCGAGCTCGAGCTGCTCCGCTCAGATCCGGGCGACTTCGCGCGCACCTGCCGGGTGTGGCTCACCGCGCTGCGTGAGCATGAGCGCGAGGCCGCGGCCATCGTCGGTGAGCAGGTGGTGCGGCAGTTCCGCCGCTACCTCGCCTCGTCGGAGATCCAGTTCCGGACCCGGACCGTCACCAACTACCGGCTGGTCCTGCACCGGCGGCCCGGCGCCCGCATCTGACATACGGCCCAGCGTACGTATCCGACATATAGACACATACATGCATGGTCAAGGTACAGTCATACTTTCCTAAAGCGGCCCTGCCGTGCGGCGGCGGTCACAGGTAGGGAGGGGGAGCGGGAATGGCTGATCTTGGCCATGACAAGGGGGACCACGCGCGCACCGGGTCAGGGTCTGCCCCGGAGGGCAGACTGTCCCGGCGGCGGATGATGACGGTATCGGCGGCGGTGGCCGGCGTGGGCCTGGCCAGTGTTCCAGCGCAGGCGGAGGCCGGGACCGGCGGTCAGGCGGTGTCGCTGGGCGAGCCCGGTACGACCACGGTGGAGTTCCGTGGCCGCGTCACCCAGTCCGGCACCTCCGGCCAGAGCTTCACCAGCTACGGCTATCTCATCCGGGCCAGCCACGCGGGCCAGGGCGACCTGTTCGCCGGCCCGGACCTCAGCGAGGCGACCGCGCTGCTGACCGCGTACGCAACGGGGGACCTCCGGGCCCGCACCGTCGACATGGCGGTGCATTCCCTCGACATCGTGGGCACGATGGCCGTCTACCAGCGCAGCCAGCCGGGGGCCAGTTTCAATGACCCGTCCTCCTTCCAGGTCGGCGCGCCGGTCGCCCGCTACGACATGACGCTGCAGGACATCCTTACCGTCTTCCTGCCGAACCAGGGCCTGCCCACCCTCACCGGTGACATGCTGCAGACGGCCGCGCGCCAGCTGTCCGGCCCGCTGGCCGACCAGACGTTCGGCCGGAAAGGAACCCGGCTGCGGTTCTTCGCCACCGGGCTGGGACAGAAGACCGATCCCGCGCCCAATGCGCAGCTGGAGATCGCCGGCAACTGGTCCATCGAGTAGCGGCGGGGGGTCATGACGTCCCCGGCTCGTCCCGTCCCGGTCGCCGTGGTCGGGGCGGGGGTGAAAACGCCCGCCGGGAACGATGCCGGTGAGCTGTGGCGCAACCTGTGCGCCGGCCGCCCATCGGCCGAGGTGTTCTCCGACGACCGGCTGCCGCCCGGGACGGCCGCGCTCGTGTGCCGGGTGAGCGGCTTCGACCCGGCCGCCTACCTCACGCCCGTCGAGGTGCGGCGGCTGGACCGGTCCCATGCCCTCGCCATAGGCGCCGCGGCCGATGCCCTCGGGCAATGCGGTGAGCTGCCGGACCCGGCCCGGCGGGCGGTGGTGTGCGGCATCGGGCTGGGCGCCGCGGCGACCTACGAGGAGCAGGTGTCGAGGCTCCTCGGGCAGGGCGTGCGGGGGGTGAGCCCGCTGACCATCCCCATGGTCATGCCGAGCTCGGTCGCCGCCCACCTGTCGCTCCGGTTCGGCTTCGAGGGACCGTGCCTGACCGTGTCCGCTGCCTGCGCGTCCGGTGCCGCGGCCATCGGTGAGGGCGTGGAGCTGCTGCGCCGGGGGGCGGCCGACGTCGTGCTGGCCGGCGGCGTCGACTCCCTGGTCAACTACGGCGCGATGTGCTGCTTCATGCGGCTGGACGCGATGAGCCGCAACGTGAGCTGTCCCGGGCTCGCCTCCCGTCCGTTCGACGCCGACCGGGACGGCTTCGTCATGGGCGAGGGCGCCGGGTTTGTCGTGCTCCAGCGGCTCGGGGACGTGCCCACGCTGGGGGCCAGGCCGCTCGGGCTCGTCCTCGGGCACGGCTCAACCGCCGACGCCCACCATCTCGTCGCGCCGAGCCCGGACGGCGGGGGTGCTGTCCGCTGCATGGCCCTGGCCCTGGCCGACGCCGGTGCCGAGCCCCGCGACGTCGCGCATGTCAACGCGCACGGCACCAGCACGGTACTGAACGACCGTGCCGAGGCGGCCGCCCTCACGGCCCTGTTCTCGGGGTCCTGCCCCCCCGTCACGGCCGTCAAGGGCGCCACCGGTCACATGATCGCCGGATCCGGGGCGGTGGAGGCGATCGTGAGCCTGATCTCGCTGCAGCACCGCCTGGTTCCGCCGGTGGCCGGCCTGTGGACCATCGATCCGGACCTCGACCTCGACCTCGTCCAGGGCACGCCGCGGGAGGGGCCGCCCGGCTACGCGCTGTCGAACTCCTTCGGCTTCGGTGGCGCCAACACCGCGCTCGTCCTGGCCGCCTGGGGGTCAGCCGGCTGACCCTGGGCCCCGGCCAGCAGTCTCGTCGCGCTCATGAGGCTGAACCGCACCGGCGCGCGCCGCTCGTTCCAGTACGTCCGCTCCGGGCCGAGGATCTCCAGCTGAAGGCCGAACAGGCCCATCAGGGAGCGGGCCGGAGCCGACATCATCCCGCAGGCGACCCGGAAGCCGTGCTCGCGCATGGCCAGGTACAACCGGCACATCAGGCCGATGAGGGCGGCGTGCTCCAGGCTCTGGTGGCTGGGCGCCACGCACATCCGGCCCACGTCGACGACCCCGCCGCGTGGCTCCACGACGAGCCCACAGGCTGCCTCTGTCGGCAACCCGGGAGGGAGCACCACCCGGCCCGTGCTCATCGCGACGTCGCTGTCCCACCCGATGACCTGGATGGCGTGGTCGTCGTATTCGTCACGCTCCATACCGCCGGGGACGTCGGCGGCGGTGCCCCATCCGCGATCGAGCACCGCGCTTCCGCGCAGCCGGTATGCGACCTCGCGTTCGGACTCGTCGGCGGCCACCCGGTAGTCGAACGGAGATCTCGACAGCATCCGGGTGACGAGGGCATCGAGCGGCACACCATCCATGGCACGACCCTGTCCCAGCCTGCCGCGGCGGTCAAACCGCCGGGGCACCGTCGGGGACCATCGCGGGCGCTCCGGGGCGGACCGTATGCGCCAATCCAACCCGCTGGGCGCCGCGGCCGTCACGGGAGGATCCGGTGACGGCTGGTTCAGCGAGGGATGGCCGTGTAGGCAGCG
>Ga0335076_10008589_pt1 | contig 10318 bp, 8 predicted proteins | sample Lox_Sample_25_FD_206717 | JGI IMG/M metagenome (GOLD analysis project Ga0335076, IMG submission 206717) | Soil microbial communities from Loxahatchee National Wildlife Refuge, Florida, United States - Lox_Sample_2.5 | ecosystem: Environmental > Terrestrial > Soil > Wetlands | place: USA: Florida...
GGAAGACGGGCAAATCGACTTCAACCGCCCGGCCAACCAAATCTTCAACCATCTGCGCGGATTTCAGCCCTGGCCAGGCGCCTTTACCAGCTTCCGCGACAAAAATCTCACGCTGCGTCGCGCGCAACTGGCCGCCTACGGCATGGGCCCGCTCGTGCCGGGCGAGATGAAAGTTGCGGGCGAAGATTTGTTTCTTGGATGCGGAGACGGAACCGCTCTTCAAGTCCTCGAGCTACAACTTGAAGGCAAGCGGCGCATGAGCGCGAGGGACTTTGTTCATGGATATCACCCGAAGGCGGGGGAAAGGTTGGGGAGTACCGAGTATCGAGTACCGAGTACCGAGCGATAAGGCCCCCTGTTTCTTCGGCTCGGTACTCGCATCCCGGTACTGAAATGCTTTCTCCCTCCCGCACCGCCGCCTTCGACATCCTGATGCGCGTTGAACAGGGCGCCTTTGCCGACGAGCTTCTGCATTCGGAGCGGCTGGACGAGCTTTCCGCGGCGGACCGCGCACTGTGCACCGAGATCGTCATGGGCGTGCTGCGCTGGCGTTCGCAGCTTGACGACTCGACCGCCGCCTGGTTGAAGCTGCCGCCGCACAAGCTCGATCGCGAAGTCGCCACAGCGCTTCGCATGGGCGTTTATCAGCTAACACATCTAGAGCGTGTTCCGGCGCACGCCGCCGTCGATCAAACCGTCGAGCTGGTCAAGCGGGCCGGCCGGCGATTCTCCGCGCCCATGGTGAACGCGATCATGCGGAAACTTGCGGCCGAGAAACCGCAACTGCCGCCCCCGCCTGCCGAGGAAGCTTCGCTCGAAAAGCTTGCATCCGCCACAGCCCATCGGCTCTGGCTTTTGGAGCGATGGTCAGCCGAGTACGGACCGCGCGCCGCCTGGCAGATCGCGACGCACGATCAGCAAATCCCCGTTCCCGCCGTGCGCCTGCGTGATCTCGCCGTCGAAGCCGATCTGCAGGCCGAAAATATCGAGCTGGAGCCGGGCGCATTATTAGCGCAGGCTCGCCGCGTGATTTCCGGCATAACCAAAACGCGCGCGTTCGCCGACGGCCGCATTTACCTGCAGGACGAGGCCTCGCAGCTCGTTGCGCTGCTCGTCGGCCAGGGCGCGCGCATTCTCGACTGCTGCGCCGCTCCCGGCGGCAAGACGTCGCTGATTGCCGAGCGCAGCCCGTCTTCGCAAGTAGTCGCCACCGAACTCCATCCGGCGCGGGCGCGACTCACGCGCCGCCTGGTTCGTGCCGGCAACGTGCACGTCATCGCCGCCGATGCTGAGGCCCTGCCGCTCGCTGCGAGCTTCGACCGCATACTAGCCGACGTCCCCTGCTCGGGTACGGGCACACTGGCGCGCAATCCCGAGATCAAGTGGCGCTTGCGGCTTGAAGACCTTCAAGACTTGCATCGCCGGCAGGCGGCAATCCTGCGCTCAGCTCTGAATCATCTCGCTCCCGGCGGACGCCTGGTTTACTCCACCTGCTCGCTGGAGCGGGAGGAAAATGAAGATGTGGTTGCCGAGGTTACGGCCGATCGCAGCGACCTCCGACTGCTCGACTGCCGCGAGGAACTCGCGCGGCTGCGCTCAGAAGGGGCACTCATCTGGAGTGACATCGACTCGCTGGTGCGCGGGAAATTTCTGCGCACGCTGCCCGGAGTACATCCCTGCGACGGCTTCTTCGCCGCCTTGATCAGTCGCCAGTTGCCGGTCGCCAGCGGGACGTTTCTCCAACAGTGACTGGAAGCTGACGATTGAAGACTGGCGACTGGAAACAGACGACTGAAGACTGTCTTACTGCGCTACTTCCACCGTCACCGTCGTTCCCGGCGTCACCTTCTGACCCGCGGCCGGTGACTGCTTCAGGATGGTTCCACTTGGCAATCCGGGAACTGAAACATTGCTCACCACGACTACCTTCAGTCCGGCATCCTGGATGGCCTGGCTCGCTTCGGCCAGCGGGTGGCCCGTGAAGCTAGGCATCAGCAGCGCCGCCGGTTCCGTCGGCGCGGTCACCAGCAGGTTGATCTTGGGCGATGCGACACCCTGCGCATTGGGTGGTGGGCTCTGGGCTACCACCTGATCCGGCGGCGCGCCGGGAATGTGCGCCACCGCCACGGTTCCCACATCCAGACCGCGGCGGGTGATGTTGATCTCGGCGGCGCGCGGGCTCTGCTTGAGCAGGTCAGGAACGGTGGTCCGCTGGGGGCCCAGACTTTCGGCCACGCGCAGCCTCCATCCGCGCCGCACCAGCGTGCCTGCCGGCGGGGCCTGCGACAGCACGCGCCCTTCGGAGACCTCACGGCTGTAGAAACCGCCCTCGCGTTCCAGCAGCAGGCCGGAGGCGCTGGCCGCGCGGCGCGCCTCGGCAAGGGTCGCGCCTACCACATTTGGGATACGCACCTGGCGTCCGTGGATCGCGAGACGCATGGCCGTCAGCGCCGAAACCATCGCCACCGCTACCAGCACCAATGCCAGCAGCACAAGTTGAAAAAAACGCTTCATTGGCGGGATGAGTCCGATTGTACAGCGCGCGCCGACGGACTGCGGCACCGCGCTGGTAAACTAGGACTGCCGCGGAGAGGTGCGTGAGCGGTCGAAACGGGCGGTCTTGAAAACCGCTGTGGTCGAAAGGCCACCGGGGGTTCGAATCCCTCCCTCTCCGCCAACAAGAGCAGATGTCGGGTACAATTTCCGCGCAGAGGTGGGAAGGGTCCTTCGCTTCGCTCAGGATTTCGGCAGCGGGCTTCCGCTTCGCTCACGCCCGCTGGCGCCTCAAGCTCGAATACCTCCCTCTCCGCCATAGTCCAGGCCCTTAGGCCTCAGCTCTGAAGAATCACTTCTTGGAGGAAATGCTATGTCGAGAAGGCTGGCGTTTTGCTGCGGCGTCGTACTGTCCGCTCTGGTCGCCTCAGCCGCATTCGCGCAGGGGATTAAGCGCACCGTGCTGACGACGGTCGATTTCCCCGACCACTACACCACGATTACCGCGATCGCAGAGGTTGCGCCCGGCATGACTGCCGCCCGCCACACACATCCGGGCTTGGAATCCGCCTATGTGCTGGAGGGCGAGGGCGATCTCACCGTAGAAGGCAAGGGCACCAGGCACATCAAGGCAGGCGATTCCTTTGAGATTCCGGCCGGCACTCCGCATGAGCTCAAGAATGCCAGCAGCGAGAGGCCGATCAAGGTCATATCGACGTACGTCATCGAGCGAGGCAAGCCGCTGGCGACACCGGCCCCGAAGTGATCCGCCCTTTGAGAATTTCCCACCCAACCAAAACCAGGTTGGGTGGGGCATCCTCAAGAGTCCCAGTTACGCCTTCAGCCTCTCGGCAAATGTCTTACGGAATTTTTCCAGTTTGGGCGCGATGACGAACTGGCAGTAAGGCTGCTCGGAATTCTCGTTGAAGTAATTCTGGTGGTAGTCCTCGGCGACGTAGAAGGCCGGCGCCGGCTCGACCGTGGTCACGATGGGGTCGCGGAACTCGTGCGCGGCGGTCAGCTCGGCGATGGCTTGCTGAGCCTGCCGGCGCTGCTCCTCCGAGTTGTAGAAGATCACCGAGCGATACTGCGTGCCAGCATCGTTGCCCTGGCGGTTGAGCGTGGTGGGATCGTGCGTGGCGAAGAACACGGCGAGCAACTCACGATAGCTGGTCTCGCCGGGATCGAAGGTGATGCGCACCACCTCGGCGTGGCCGGTCGCCCCACCGCACACCTGGCGGTACGTGGGATTCTCCACGCGGCCTCCGCCGTAGCCGGACTCAACGCCCTTCACTCCCGGCAGGCGCTGGAAGACTGCCTCCAGGCACCAGAAGCAGCCTCCGCCGAAAATTGCGGTTTCAAGGTTTGGCATATGACCTTTGGATGCGCTGCCGGCCCAGAAGTTCCAAAGATGCGGTTCGCCGCATAAGGCATCAGCTGCTACGAGGACCTGGCTTGGCGCAATCTGTTAGACTCGCGGGCCGAAAACCAGTTCTCGAGTTTCCAGTCTCGAGTTGCGAGGCAATCATGAAGAGAGCTGGCGTGTTCACAGTGCTGCTGCTGTGCATCGTAGCCGCTGCCCAGAAGCCGCGGGGAGCCCAGTGGCGGAAGATCGGCGATTTCGCGAATGTGCCGGAGGCGCCGGCGAAAACTCTGATTCAGTGCGGCACTTTGATCGACGTGCGAACCGGGCGGGCGGAGAAAAATGTGCTCGTCGAGCTTGCGGGGAACCAGGTTAAGTCGGTCTCGCCCGGTGTTGCCGGAGCAAATCAGCTTCCGCCCGGCAGCATCGACCTCTCCACCGAAACCTGCCTGCCCGGCCTGATCGACGTCCACACTCACGTTCTTCTCCAGGGCGACATCACTGCTGAAGATTACGACAAGCAACTGCTGAAGTGGTCGCCGGAATATCGCACCATCCTAGGGACGCAAGCGGCGCGCAAGGCGCTGGAGTATGGGTTCACCACGATCCGCGATCTTGAGACTGAGGGCGCGGGCTACGCCGATGTGGATATCAAGAAGGCCATCAATGCAGGCGTGATTCCTGGGCCGCGCATGCAGGTTGCGACTCGTGCGCTCGACGTGACGGGAGCGTATCCACTGCTGGGCTATGCGCCCAACGTGCCGGTGCCGCACGGGGTGCAGCTTTGCGATGGTGCCGATGGCTGCCGTAAGGCGGTGCGCGAGCAGATCATGTATGGCGCCGACTGGATCAAAGTTTATTCAGACCGCAGCTACTACATCGATCCCAATCCGCCGGCCGGAATCTCGCCCGCGCCGGTGCTGAACGATATCCCGACCTTCACCGTGGACGAGCTGCACGCCATTGTCGATGAAGCCCACCGCCAGCGGCACAAAGTTGCCTCGCACGCCACCGCGTATAACGGCGTGCACAATTCGGTCGAGGCCGGCATCGATACCATCGAGCACGGCGACTACATCTCCGACGCCGATCTCAAGCTTATGGTCCAGAAGGGAACGTATTTCGTGCCTACCCTGTACGTTGGCGAATATGTTGCCGAAGGGCGCGCCAAGGCGGGAGCGCCGGTGTGGCTGGACATGATCAAGATCAGCGCCGACACATTTCGGCGCGCGGTGAAGGCAGGAGTGAAGATCGCGTTTGGCACCGATGCCGGCGGCTTTGACTGGAATATCGATCCCGCGGTCGAGTTTGGGTTGCGTGTGAAATACGGTCAGACGCCGGCGGAGGCACTGCGCTCGGCGACGGTGGTCGCCTCCGAACTGCTGGGGATGCAGAAGGAGATTGGCGCCATTGAGCCGGGCAAGCTGGCGGACATCGTGGCGGTGAAGGGCGATCCGCTCTCCGACATCACCGTGCTCGAGCATGTGGACTTTGTGATGAAGGGCGGCGTGGTGTTTAAGAAATAACGCTCAGGCTACGCTGCCGGCGGGCTTTACGAACTCTTTACGGATCTTTTACCCCGCGTTTATGGGAAAGAGTTTCCAATCATGTTGACGCGTTCCGGCGTTTCGAAATCCAGGGAGCGTAACGCCGGCATGCGGGCCAAGCATGATTGCGATTCTGATTTTCGAGCTCCTGTGCATTGCCGCGGCGGTGTTTCTGGTCCGATTCCTGGTTGCGTTGCACAAGGACGCGCGCACCAGCTCTGACGGTTGTGTTGTTGAAATCACCCAGGGCCGGCAAGCGAAAGCGGCAGCCGCGCTTGGCGACGCCATCTCTCCGCGGTACCAGGTCATCGCCGGCGGACGTGCCATACGCAAGGCCGGCTGAGCGGAGCCTTCGGCAGCTCCGCGCAATTCAGGTTTCCAGCTTGTATCGCGTTCCGGCCAGAACATACAGCTTTCGCCACAGCACGCGGTTGATGGTGACCACAATCATCGCCATCACCAGCGTAGCCGCCATCAGCATGCGGAAGTTGCCGCTGTCGGTCGCTTGGCTGATGACCGCTCCCAGCCCCACCGTGGAAAAGGTTTGCCCGCGGAAATGGAAGTACTCGGCCACGATGCTTGCGTTCCAGGCGCCTCCTGAAGCAGTTACGAAGCCGGTAACCAGGTAGGGAAAAATTCCCGGCAGTAAGAGCCGTCGCCAGCGCTCCAGCCGCCTAAGGCGATAGAGATCGCAAACTTCTTTCAAGTCGGTGGGAATCGCGCTGGCTCCAGCGATCACGTTGAACAGGATGTACCATTGCGTGCCGAGCAGCAGCAGCACGATGGAGCCAATTCCCAGTCCGCCGCCGGCGCGAATCAGCACCAGCAGGACGATAGGAAACAGCGCCGTCGCGGGGACCGAAGCGGCTATTTGTGCCACAGGCTGAGCGAAGGCCGAAAGCTTCGGATGCAGCCCGATGAAGGTTCCGACGGGGATCGTCCACAGCGCCGCCAGCAGCAGCACAAACTCGACGCGCAGGAAGGTCGCGCCCGCCCCGAGCAATATTGCCCGGAGGTCGGACCAGGAAATAGACGTGGCAAGCTGCAACATCCTTACAACCGCGTACGCGAGCCCAACCAGCGCGAGTGACCCGACAACGCGGCCAAGCCATTTTGACTTCGGGCTCGCTGCTGAAGCTTGCTTGGCCTCGTGAGCCCGGGCGAAGCGCAGGTCCAGCGCCTCGCGCGCCGGCATCACAGTCCACTGGCCAAGAGCAGCCAACAAACGCGAGCGGCGAAGCAAGTCCAGAAAACGTGAGCGCGGCGCTTCGGCGGCTTCCACCTGTTCGAACTTGAATTTTTCCGACCAGGCAATCACGGGACGCCACACCACGCGGTCCAGCAGCACGATGACGCCAATCATCGTCGCGAGGCCAAGCAGAATGGCGTGCGTGTTGCCGGCATTGGCCGCAGTCTGCAGGTAGGAGCCCAGCCCCGGCAAGCGCAGGTCGCGGTTGCCGAGCACGAACATCTCGCATGCCATCAGAAAGAACCATCCACCGGCCACGGACATCATGGAATTCCAGATCAACCCGATGGCCGAGTATGGCAACTCGAGCTGCCGGAAGCGCTGCCACCAGCTCAGGCGGTAAACCTGCGCCGCCTCATACATCTCGCGGGGAATGTTCTTGAGCGACGAATAGAAGCTGAACGTCATGTTCCAGACTTGCCCGGTGAAGATCAGCAACACGGAGCCGAACTCCACCCCGAGCTGCCGGGTCGGGAACAGGGCAACCATCGAAATCATCACGCCGGGCAAAAAGCTGAGCACGGGAATTGATTGCAACGTATCCAGAAGCGGAATCATGAAGCGCTCAGCCTTGCGGTTGTAGGCGGCGATGTAACCGTACACCAGCGTGAAGAGCAGGCTGAGAAGATAGGCGATGCTGATGCGCAACACCGAGTAGAGCGCGTACTTGGGCAATGCCGACGCGCGAAGGTCGATTTCGGCGTGCGTACTGACCGGCCCGATCCAGTAGCGGCCGAATGAAAGCAGGCCGTAGAACAACGCTAGGCCCGCGAAGACGATCGGCAAGTCCCTGAGCAGCGATCGCCCGCCAGCAGGAACGACGCCCCATCCCCAAACTTTGTCCGAAGTCCTCATCGTGTTCGCTAATGCAGAGGCGGAGCGTCGCCGACCGAGGTTGCAGGCTGATGGCGAAGCAGCCTGTCGGTTTCCGAATCGTAGGTAAAAATCTCGGCGTAGCGCCCCCAGTTCAAAACCGTTTCGATTTGCTTTTGCACCTGCTCCTCCGGCAGATGCTCGTCCAGAACATCGCGGAAGAATTCGAGGGGAATGCTTCCATCCGATTTCTTCTCGAGCGCACCGTAGATCTGCTGCAGCAGAACCACGTTGGCAAGGGCAGCATCCCGGAACAGGTTCTTGCGAGTTGCAATGTCGGCTTCGGCGAAAGCCTTGCCGGCCGGGGTAATCGCCACGTCTCCTTCATGCGACTTGGCGAAGCCGAGCAGCACGGCTTCTTCCACGATGGGAAACAGGTCGTCGACCTCCATCAGCAACTCCTCGGCAAGATGGTAGAGGTCTTCCTTGCCGCCGCGATCGTTCAGGAACTCGAGCAGGCCGGCCATGCCGCCCGGCTTGGCATGGGGCAGGCGCTGAAAGTGGGGCTTGGCCGGCGCTCCTAGCCGCGACGGCGGCGCCAACTCCAGCTCGGGCTGGGTCATGACCTTGTAGATGTAATCCACGTAGACCAAAAATTCGGCGGACTTGCGGTCCCGCGGCTGCGCGATCGGAATGGGAAAGTCGGCGCGGATGCGAGCGGGATTGCGGCCCAGGACGATCACGCGATTGGCCAGGAGCACCGCCTCTTCGATATTGTGAGTAACGATGAAGATGCTGCGCGTCGGGATCTGCTTCTTCAGCCACAGCTCCATCAGTTCGCCACGGAGGCTTTCCGCGGTGAGTACGTCCAGCGCGGAGAACGGCTCATCCATAAACAGCACTTCGGGTTGAACCGCGAGGGCGCGGGCGATGCCCACGCGTTGCTTCATGCCTCCCGACAATTCCTTGGGATAGGCGTTCTCAAAGCCGTTCAGGCCAACCGAATTCAGGGCCGCAAGCGCGCGGCGGTGGCGCTCATCGTGCATCATGCCGCGCGCCAGCAGCGGGACCTCGACGTTTTCCAGCACCGTGAGCCAGGGAAAAAGAGCAAAGCTCTGGAAAACGATGGCGACGTTGGGGCCGCATTGGGCAAGCGGCTTTCCATGCCAGAGCACCTCGCCGCTCGAGGGATTCGTCAATCCTGAGAGAATCCGCAGCAGCGTCGATTTTCCGCATCCGGAAGCGCCCAGCAGGGCGGTGATCACGCCAGATTCAATGCACAGGTCCAGCGGCGCGACCACCTGGATTTCGTGTCCGTCGGGCTGCTGGAATTTTTTTTCGACCTGCCGCGCCTCGATGATCTTTTCTGCGGCCGGAACCGGAGCGACCGGAGCGGCAATGGCCGGCCCCGGCTCTTCCTTGGGCGCGGCGGCGAGTTCATCCATGAGCCGCTGCCAGGCTTCCTCGGGCAGCTCGTCGAAGAAGCGCATGCGTTCGCTGGGATCGAGCCGGTCGACAATGGCGCGCATGTCCGCGAGCGAGCGTGCGTGCAGCAGAACGTACTCGTGGTAATAGGGGAAGTGGCTCACCAGCGCTGCCGCGATGTCAATCGGAAGCAGGCGAAACAGAACCTGCTGTTGCTCGAAAGCCAGGGTGGTAAACACGCCGGCGGCAGCGACGGGCGACGCCTGCTGGAGCATGGCGGCGGCTTCGCCGGCTCGTCCCTGGGCAAGAATCTCGCGTACAGCTTGAGCTAGAGGGGCAGTCATGCGGTCGCACGATCTTAACCGAACTCCGGCCGGTTCCGAATCGCAGTCCTAGAATGCGATCTAGGACAATACGATTCGAGCTAAGGTCACGAGGTCAGATTGTTGTTGAAGGGCTGTCGGCGCGCGCGATCGCGGACGATGAAGGCCCGAGAGCCTCTCGGATGCGGCTGCCAAGAAGCGCCAGCCGAAAAGGCTTATGGAGCAGCACATGCCGCGGATCGAGAATCTGCTGCTTCGAAAGCAGATTGTTCGAGTATCCGGACATGAACACTACTTTGGTTTCCGAATGAATAACAGCAATTCGCTCGGAAAGCTCCTTGCCGCTGATCTGCGGCATAATCAAATCCGAGAGCATGAGATGGATCGGCTCGCCGTATTCGGTTGCAATGGCCAGCGCTTCCGGTCCAGAGGCGGCTTGCAGCACTCGGTAACCATTTTCCATCAGGTATTCCGCCGCCGATTCTCGGACTGCTTCCTCGTCCTCTACCAGCAGGATGGTTTCATTGCCGCCGAACGATGTAGTACTCGCTTCACGCTGATCGGGTACTACGGAATCTTCCACCCGTGACAAATGAATCTTGAAGGTTGCGCCGCGTCCGGGCTCGCTTTGCACCGAAATATAGCCCGCGTTCTGTTTGACGATGCCATAAACAATCGCGAGCCCCAGGCCGGTGCCCTTCCCCTGCTCTTTGGTGGTGTAAAAGGGTTCGAAAATGTGGCTCTTGGTTTCGGCATCCATTCCGCAGCCGCTGTCGCGCACCGTTAGCGTGACAAAGTTCCCCGGCTGCATCGGGTCCGGCAAGCCAAAGTCTGAAGGAGCGAGCTCAGTATTCTCCGTTTCAATGAGAATCTCCCCCCCATCCGGCATGGCATCCCGGGCATTGATGATTAGGTTCATTACCACCTGCTCCATCTGTCCGGGATCTACTTTTACGCGGCCGATGTTTTGACCGGGAAGGAATTTCAAATCGATGTTCTCGGGAATGAGCCGCTTCAGCATCGTGGCCTGGTTCGTGACCAGGGCGTTCAAGTCCAGCACTCTCGGAGAGAAAACCTGTTTGCGGCTGAAGGCCAGCAAGCCTTG
>Ga0335076_10008590_pt1 | contig 10318 bp, 11 predicted proteins | sample Lox_Sample_25_FD_206717 | JGI IMG/M metagenome (GOLD analysis project Ga0335076, IMG submission 206717) | Soil microbial communities from Loxahatchee National Wildlife Refuge, Florida, United States - Lox_Sample_2.5 | ecosystem: Environmental > Terrestrial > Soil > Wetlands | place: USA...
TCCACAAGAGCTTGAAGTATCCATCAATGAGATACCCAGTCTTCTTGCAGTAGCAACAAAACTTCACTTTAACTTAGCCTACCAATGTCCATTTCATTCTTAATGATGCCGTCCATGATTTTGGTTGTGCTCTCATGTCTGGCGATTGAGAAATTACCGGGCCAGTGGTTAAGGTGGCAGTTAAAGCTGTAAATCGCCATTATGCCCCTCCGCCATTATGTACCCCCGGACCCCGCGGTGTAGAGAGCCTTGGCAGCAGGATGAGCAGAATTGATCAGGTTGGGCAAATCCCACACCTTCTTAGTGGCTTCAAATATTTTCGACAGATACATGGCGGAAACGGCGCCAGCAGCAAGACGATAAATATTATTGCCTAAAATGGATTTAATTTTCCCGTGACACCAGAGAAAAGCGCCTTTCTCTTCTGATCTTCCACGGTCTTCGAAAGACTGTTGAACCACTCACTCGTTGCCTCACCAATCGAATTGAAGGTATCCTGGACGCCCTCCAATCGCACTCCCCTTTCATTCATCGCCTGCGTCATCTGCGCAAAAACCCCCTGTTGCGATGCCGAGCTTGCTTGGGAATCCGCAGTGTTGGTCCGTCGGACGGCTCGTTCTGCGAGGGCACGTTGGCGGTCTTGGGCGTATTGTTGGGCTGCTTGGGATTTGGAGAGGGGACGATCCGGGCCGCCGACTACCGCGTGTTAGTAAGAGCGTGGGAAGGTTGCAGGAAAGATACTTAGGAGATTGAGATCGGCTGCGCTAAGATATTGGGTGCCCATGATCCATTGCAGATTTGATATTGTTGGGCGAGCAGGGACTGTTTTGAGAGCGTCGTAAAGGGCATCATTTGGAATCTCTGACATTTTCATACCTCGTCCCCACATGGTGAACAAGGCACATTCCATTCTGTCTGTCCAGCAGAACACATCACCAGATGGAGTCACGACCGCCCTGTGCAGCCTACCATAAGTTATCCGCAAATGGACGGAGCGAACGGACCTCTCTGCAACCACCGAGTTCGGCAGCATCGCTTCTCCAATACGTTGAAGTTCAGGAATACTCCACAGCGTAATCTTGCGATTATGACTCACAACAGCAACCGCGACGCCCGAATCCCTTGAGACAGTCTGTCCTACCACCAACGTCCGATCCTGAATTTCAACTTTTTCCAATTTATTGGTGACCCCGCCGAAAACCCGAATCCCCCGCTCCTGAACGAGGACAGTAGCCCCTTCTGTAATCAACCCGTCCCGCAAGCTCGCAAGGGCCGGAGGCGTGGCATGGATCAAGACCCCATCCTTCGTCCGGATGGGCAAGATGCTCACAACCCGCCCTTCGGAGGGGAATGCAGAAACTGCATCAAGTCGAAGGGCATACCCGCCAGTCTTCGTAGGTACAATGGCATAACTGATTAGTCGGCCTCGACTGGTCCCTGTCAACATCACCAAACTGGAATAGTCATCCCCTTCCAACTTCATAATTGCAAATTCCAGGACTGTCGCAATTTCCACCCCTTGCCCCTTCGTCTGAGGCCCCTTCTTTCGCTCCTTCTCTGATACGATATTCGAAAGGTCTTCGATGAATATCACCGCCGGACCACGCAGATCAACCACGCAAATATGTCCCGTATCGTACCCAATCCCAACAAACCCCACTTCGGACATTTTAATAATGGTAGGTGCCCCCCTCTGTGGATTCACAATACAAAGCGGTAGAAACCCCTCGAGCACATTGAAATGCAAATGTCGTGTACTCTGAAGAATTTGTTGTTTCCCCTCTCGGCCAAGGTGCATTCCGTCCATATCCATGGCCAAATCATCGTCCCGGTTCCGTCGACCGTACCGCCAGACCCCGACGTGACCAGAATACAGCCCCATGACAATTTCGCCCGTTTGTCCTGCCATGCTGATCGCGGTGATATCGACGGGGGCATTAGGTTGGAAAGCGCGGACGACGGAGGCGACATCAATTTCAAACGCTTCGTTCGCTTCGACCTCACCATGGGATGCGTCCCAAAGACGAACGACGCCATCGGCATGTGCGGAAATCATGACATTTCTCACTTCGAAACGTCGGAGATGTCGACGGGCGGGGGCCCCGCCGAGAAGGATATTCCGGTTTACGCGGGCTTCTTGGTCATGAGGCATGAAGGACGCCCATTTTTGATGGGGGATCAGGGCGATTGAAAAGTGTGTTATGGGAGGGGATACGAAGGAAAGTGCTGGTGGGAGAGTTTGGGCGACGGGAAGGATTTCACAATCTGGCATGGAGAATGCCGCAACTTCACCGGTTTCAAGCATGGCGAGGAGAGCTAGCGGTTCGTGGGTTCCGTTGAAGAAGGGAGTGGACCGTGGGATGATGGTAAAAGTGAGGGGATTTGAAAAGGTAGGGAGGATGCGTTGTTTTCGGGGCCGGGAAAAATGGTTTGAGAGATTGTCGCCCATAAGATTTGTTGGTGTCAATCCGTAGTCAAGGAAGGTTAGACCCTTTTGCGGGGTGTTGGAGAGTTGTCCACCCGAGACGACGATCGAAGTATCTTCTACGTCTGTGGCACTGCACCACGCGATTTGGACAATTGGATCTCGGACAACCATTTCCTCATCTCGGCGGACATTATATGCGCCCTTGGGAATATTGACGTGTGATTCGTCCAGCGTTCGCACATGAATAGGACGGCCTTCATTCTTGGCATCCCAAAACGCCAGACACCCATCTTCATGGGCAGTGAGAATGTACGCTCCAGAGGGCGACCAAGTAAGATGCGTCAGCCGTGGTCGTCGTGGCCCGGACATGCTCTGCGGATCCGCATCTCCACCCTTTGCAAACGCCGGAATCTCCAATTCAAAGTACTTGACCGCTTTGTTCTCCTTGAACGAAAACAACGCAGCGCCAAACGGATATCCCAGAAGCATATATCCGACGTCCTTGGGATGCAAAGCCATCGCCACAACAGGCTGGATCCGCACACTTTTCGTCGCCGGCGTCGTCCGTCCACGATACAAATTGGGGATGGTATACCGCGCGACACATTCCCTGTCGAAATCCCATGTTTCAACCGTCCCGTCGGTAAGTCCCATGAAAAGCCAATCAAGGCTCAAGTCGGATTCAATGCATGTTACCTGTCCGCGGACAGTGTGCATTTTCTGTCGCTCTGCACCCGTGCCGATGAGGGTGTATGTGGTAAGATTGTAGCGACTGTCAATGACGGCGAGGGTGGGGCCGTGAAGGTGGATGAATTTAATTCCTGTGTTCGGATTTGGCATGGTAATGGTGAATTGGACGGCATTTTGGCCGAAGATGTAGACGTGTCCGGATTGTGTGCCTATCTCGTTAACAGCCGTGTGCGTAGGGTGAGAGGATGCCTATTGCGAGGAGGGATTGAACGGCGTCGTAGGAGGAGGCAGAGACAGGGCCTGAAATGCCATAGTGCGCGAGCTGGACGACCAGTTAGAATTGGGGATGACAACGGGCGAGCAAGTACCTCGTCGACGACCAGGAACTTTGAGGACATGCCGGTGGAGAGATCGTGATCCACTGTCACCCCATGGCCCCGCTTCATCTTGTTGAGGAACGACATGCTCGACCAGATCCTCTGCGCTTGTCAAGTTTTTTGAACACAAGGACGGGCCAAGGCACGTTGAAAAGGGGCAACAAAACCAACCCTAAACAGCGCAAATCACGTTGCCAGCTGGAAGGCCAACACTGGCTGAGGTACCCTAAAGCAATGGGCAGCGACAAATTGCAAGCACGCTGGCCGGGTCTGGGGTCTGCACAATACGTCTATCCTCTCACTTTCGTTCTGAACAAATTTGTTAACCGCTTGAATTGTACATTTTCTTGCTTAAATTCATGTGTTATAGACCTACCGGAATCGTCCTGTTCGGCGATATGCGCTCCGTGCGGCTCGAATGATCTTTTCGGCTGACTATTTCTCGCCCCGCAAATAATAGCTACCATGGCAAGCCCATTGTTCTTCGCCCGTTACTCCAATGCATAAAAGACGGACCACCCGCCCCAAAAAGAAAAAACCATCCTCTTCCTCTCAAAAACAATCCTCTTCCGTTCCTGTAACAGAAGAAGACAACAAGCCAATGGAGACCCTTGTCATCACAAGGTCAACACAGGCGCTCGAGGAGACTGCGCGAGCATGCGAGTACGGTCTCACCCACCCTACCCCCCCGCTCGAACGCGCAAATCACGTTGGTTTTCTCACCGCATTGGGATTGAGGGATTTGCTTCCGAGGGGGTTTGCGTCATTGGATGCGAGTAGGCCGTGGATAATGTATTGGGTTCTCTGTGCGTTGAAAACGCTCGGCGAGGATATTGCGCCCCATCGTCAGCGGTATGCGCCTACACTATCTCTCTCTTTCTCTCTTTTCCGATGCTTTTTTTCTCTGCTTTTCTTGGTTACTTCGAGGCTTATGAGTGTAGGGCCATTTCAAGTTTGCAGGCCTGTCAGCATCCGCAGGGCGGCTTCGGTGGGGGGCACGGACAGCTTGCTCACTTGGCACCAACATATGCTGCCGTGAATACTCTAGCTCTCTTTGGTGATGAGGAAGCTTTTCAAATTGTCGATAGGAAAAAACTGTACCAGTGGATGATGTCTCTCAAACAGGCCGACGGGGGCTTCCTCATGCACCATGGCGGGGAGGAGGATGCTAGGTACCCCAAACATTATGAACATTAGGTTGATGGGAGGTCTGCATACACCGCGTTAGCCATCGCAACGCTATTGAATTTGCGGACGGACGAGTTTGTTAAGGGAACGGCAGAATGGCTCGGCTCCTGTCAGACTTTTGAAGGTGGTATGGCGGGATCACCCTTATCTGCTGAGGCACATGGGGGATATGCCTTTTGTGTCATCGCTGCGTTGTGTATCCTCGTTCCTCCGACGGAATTGGGAAACCACGTCGATATGGACAGACTCATCGTATCCCCCCAAGACCCCACGTTGCCCGACCCCCACTTTGCCGCAGTGTTGACGGTGCCAGAGATGGGTTGCGATGCAACAAGCGCCTGAGGGCGGCTTTGCCGGACGAACCAATAAATTAGTCGATGCCTGTTATTCTTGGTGGGTAGGAGGTTGCTGGGCCCTCATCGAGGCCTCTGAAAATCGTCCACCCACCTCCCAGCCAATCTGGAACAGACGTACCCTCCCCACCAGCTTCCCCCTCGTTCCAACGCCTTACTAAACGTTTACTTTCGTTTTTAGAAGCCCTAGCGAAATACCTCCTTTCCTGCTGCCAACATTCCACGGGTGGACTCCGCGATAAACCCCCCATGGGCGCCGATTTCTACCACACCCTCTATTCCATTGCGGGACTCTCCGCCACACAATACCATTACTCATATGATTCAGCCATCCAATGTGCGGACGAGCGCGATCAGGTGTTCAAGTGGATTGTCTGTGAGGAGCCTGTTGAGGGGGAACTGGCGGATCGAGTGGGCGCTTTGCATCCTGTTTTTGTGCTTCCATGGGGGGATGCTGAGAGGATTCGTCGGTGGTTCGTAAGATTGGATCGGGATGGGATGCATTGAACAGACCCTAAAGGTATGCGGGGTTGGTGTTATGGAAATATGATATTTTTTTTTGGGGGGGACTATGTAGTCGATTTGACATGGCTGTGAAACGCATCCAGTAGTTCACTGACTTTAGAAGTTGTTGTGATTTATTGCGACCGGAGTTATTCCCAATCGCTGAAAAATTTCCACGACCAGTGACAAATCACCACCGATGACAACCCGGCACCGAATCCTGGCCCTCCACGGCTTCGCCCAGGTCCCCCTCCCCTCCCCTTGCACTCTCCATAATTCCTAACACGAGGGCAGACCGGCAGCACCTTCGCCAAAAAAGCCGGTGGCATCCGCAAAGCATTTGACAAACTGGGCATTGACGTGGTCTTCCCGACCGCCCCACATAAAATTCTCCCTGCCGATGCCTCGAACGACGGTGAACGCGAGAAATTTGCCGCTGCGGCGAACAATTCGTCCGGTGATGATGAATGGCAGTATTGGGCTTGGGGCTTTGCGGATGAAGAGAGGAGGGAAATGAGGGGACTCGATCGGAGTGTTGAATTCGTCGGCACCATTCTCCGGGAACAGGTACTAACCCCCCCCCCAAGTCAACCCAAAGGGAGCCGACTGGCTTTTGGGAAAGCGATTGTGTTTGTGTGTTTGGGGCTGATGGAAGGGGCCATTTATTGGGATTATGGGGTTTTCGCAGGGTGGCGCGATGGCTGCTGTTGTTGCTTCTATTTTGGAGAAGGGTGGAGACCAGGATGTGTTGCCGACCATCCAGCATCCCCCAGTCAAGTTTTTCATTAGCATCAGTGGGTTTCGGATGAGATTTGACAAGTATAATTCTCTTTATCCGATCGGGACACCGAGTATGCACGTCATCGGAACTTTGGTAAACCTTCGTATTGCGACCTGCTGGCTCACTTAAGGACACGGTAGTCGTGGAAGCAAGAATGGTTGCGTTGGTCGAGTCATGTTTGAATCCTGTTGTGTTACGACACGAAGGAGGTACAGTAAACTTTCAGATCTCATCCTGATTTAGGTCATTTTCTGCCTAACGGAGTCGCTGCTCGAACTGATATTGTCAATTTTGTCCAAAAGCATCTGCCTGAGAAGAGGACGGTCAAGGCAAGTGATCAAGAGATGGGTAAGATTTGAGATGGAAGGACAACGATGCTATCTCTAAGAATTCAAGATGCCTGATAGACTGCGTTCCGTTATAATTAGAGCCATAGACATGCCGATACAGGAGTCGGCACATGCAAATGCAGCTAATAATGGACATAATCACGTTACAGTTGCGAAAGACTGTCCCGCCGATCTCGCTCGCAATCCTCGCTCACACAGCCCCACAGCTTCACATAAACCCCCTCGCCCCCATCCAAATCGCCCAATTCTCTGTCAAACGGAAGTCATGGACAAGGAAGAGGAGCACGCTTTTCCCGATGTTGAAGTACCGCACCAGCGCCGTTGTTGTCGGTTCAAGTGGAGTTCTGTACTAGCCTTCGCTCTTTGCATTATCGTGGGATATCATGCAATTCGTTATGTCGTGGTCAGCCCCCTGGTTCAACCACAAATCTCATTTTCAGAGTGGTGATAGACTTCGGTGGCCGGGGCTTGGGGGTGGCCCTAAGCGGGAGTGGTCTTCTCGTACCGATGTCTATACCGTCGCTTCCGACCGCGGACTTGTCGTCCAGCATCGGACCGACGGGAACAAGGTCAAGTTTTCGGGTAATGTGATTATCGCGGGCGCCCAGGCAGACAATGTCGCTATCACGGTGAACTGGCGGGCAACAGCTCAGACCCTCATTGAAAGCAGCGGTATTACTATTGAGGGAAATCATGTTGTCATTCATGTATCATCGGGGCTTTTGGTCGTTGCTGACAATCAGACTGTCGATGGAAGTTCCCACCCCCGTGACTGTGCAGAATTCGATGTCAGATTTGAAGTTCCTTCATCTACACCATTCCTTGATCTCAATTTCCTCGCCCACTCGTTCAGCCTCGACCAGTCGTTTCAATCTAACGACACGAGCTTGAACATCTCAACGCATGTAGGCTCAATTCACTCGAGCACCACGCAATGGAAATCAGATAATACCGTGATCGAGACATCGGCCGGTTCCATAAACGGATACTACATACTTGGGAATTCCCTGCAACTTACGAGCAAAGTCGGTTCCATCAACGTCGACATCGAAGTAGACACCGATATCAAATCCCCCGAGGCTCATCTCATCACACAGTCCACGACAGGCTCAGTCACGGTAAACTTATTCGCTCCTCTCAAACACCGCAATGGGATCTCAGCGAGGCATGAGACTGTGACAGGGTTTGTGAACGTAAAATACCCCGAAGAATGGGAGGGAATTGTTGAAGCCTCTACAGCGACGGGATCATTGACACTGAAAGGAGACGGGCTGAACATTGTGGAGTCACAGGGCAGATGGGTTGATCGATTTGAGAAAGCTATCAAAGGGTCAGATCCAGATGAAAAAAGTGCGGTGGAATGTTCGACTTCAACGGGGAGCGTTGCTTTCGTCTTGGTGTGAAGGAGGTTATCTAGAGGTTGAAATACTTACACGTATCAACATAAGATCTTGTTAAACGGGGAAACGATTCACTTTTGTCCAACTGCTTCCGTATTATCACTTTCGTGTTATTACTATCATAGTAAATGCAACATTCATCATGTCAATTGTTCTCAATTTGCCTATTGTTCCTACCACCTTTCATGTATGCCCACACACGTACACCTGCACATGACGTGTCTCTTTCAATCCATGTGATGTTTATGGGCATCAAGACGTCCGACGAAAAGTTCCCATCGAATTACGTACCGTCCAACCTCAAGCTATATCTGCCGCGGCCTCAGATTCTCAAAAATCTCAAACCCGCGATGGTCGCAGTGATCCTACGGCAGCGTCAACTGCACTTTTTTCGGGACAAAACACATAATCCATCTGGTTCATGTTGGTCACGGACCATTGTCCTCAAGGAAGATCTGAGGCTCATCTGAAACATGTAGATGGTAATTCCTTTATATTTCCAAGATCTTCAAAACTCGAATTTCAGATTCCATTCTCCAGGTTAGAGAGACCGCAATGCAACACACATAGGCGGCATGTGCACGCTCCGTGAATGGGTAATCTGAAATTGAGCCGATTCCGCCTTCCCGGTAATTGACTCAGCGACTAGACTATCAGGGATGGTGTTCCTAACAACATTGTCGCTGTCGATTAAGGTTAATTGTCAAGAATTACGAGTATCTATGACGGACAGGCTTCCTTAGGAGTTTTGGTTGTCATGAGGTGGCGCACCATAGCTGAGGGCCGACCAATTACACTATAGACCGGATAAAGAACTTATCGCCCCCAGCTTAACAGACCCGATCGGGCACGAACGTCATTTCGCGCTCAAACATCGCCTTCGCGCATTCCATGCCTCCTAAACCCTTCAATGCTGTCCACGCTAGAACTCGTTGTGAGCGTTGTCGTCCTTATCATATCGATCGCCTTTGTCCATCATTTCCTCATCCTCCACAGTGGCCCTAATGACCCTCCCCTGGTCAAAGGTCCCTGGCCAATCCTCGGTTGCGGATTGGACTTGCGACGAGATATGAAAACCTTCCTTATCGAAAATAGAGCAAAGCATGGCGGAATATTCTCAATCTACGTTTTTGGCAGTCGGATTCATGTCGTTTCCGATCCGGTTGATGGCATCCCGACGTTTTTCCGAAGCAAGAATTTTGGGTTTACCGAGTTTTCTAACACAACCCGATTAAAAGCTTTCGTCAATACGAAAGAGGAGGTCGCCGACACAGTACTTACCGATGGATTGTCGGCTAGTCTTCACAGCGACTTGTTGTCGAACGAGGGAACGATGGAACTCACGCGTCGGCTCGTAGAACATATGAAGCCTGGTATCCGAAGGTTTATGAAGGAGATCGGGGATGACTGGAAGGAAGTGGACTTTCTGGACTTTTGCAGTCGACTGGTTTTTGAGTTATCGAATACGGCGATGATGGGCCCGACATTTCCGAAAGACCAGGAGCTTTATGAAGATCTGCTCAAGTTTGAGGATAACTTCTTGAAATGTTTTAACCTGCCGGATTTCTTGATCAAGAATGAGCAGGCCCATTCCCAAAAGCTGGTGGATCGCATGGCAGAAGTGTATAAAAAAGGGATTGATGCTTCTCGGATCATTCGTGCGAGAATTAATGTTTCATCTTTTGTTTTCAAATTGACTTATTACTTGTAGGTATCTATCAGGCGTGGGAAAGAGGATTACATCCCGAAGGATCTTTTAGTGATGGGGTGGGCGTCGCTTGTAAGACAGAACATTTTTCCTCTCTCTAACCTCCTTCAGACCAATGCGATGCCAACCTTGTTTTGGTATCTAGCGTACATCCATTACCACAACCGACAACACGAATTCGTCGAGGAAGTAAAACGCTTCGTTGGGCAATCCCAACTCGTGGAACTCAACCTGGATAGCGTCTTGACGTCGGATCTGTTACATGCGGGGCTCAAGGAAACGCTTCGAATCCAAGGACACAACCTTTCCCCACGATCGCTCGAGGAAGATACGGTTCTCAGGATCAAAGGTAAAGAATACCTTCTCAAAAAGAGGAGTTTAGCGTTCGCTCCGAGCTCCTTACTAAACTGGAACCCCGAGATATATGCAAATCCAGAGATATGGAAAGTAGAGCGGTTCCTCGAAACTAAAAGTGACAACATCGAAACTAAATATGACGTCAAAAAACTCAAGATCCCATTGCTAATCTGGGGAGCGGG
>Ga0335076_10008591_pt1 | contig 10317 bp, 13 predicted proteins | sample Lox_Sample_25_FD_206717 | JGI IMG/M metagenome (GOLD analysis project Ga0335076, IMG submission 206717) | Soil microbial communities from Loxahatchee National Wildlife Refuge, Florida, United States - Lox_Sample_2.5 | ecosystem: Environmental > Terrestrial > Soil > Wetlands | place: USA...
ATCGCCTTGTCCGCATCGGCACTCCGCGGGCGTCCGGGTCTGCCGGCGCGGCGTGTCGGGAAAGCTGTTGCGGCCATCCGGCACCTCCTGCGGATCAATACGATACACTAATGTATCGTATATGCAACAGCGCGGAACAGGATGGCGGCGCTGAACTCGAACAGCATCGGACCGCCGAAGAAGCGGAGCGACAGCATGGCGATGGGATAACAGGAATAAGCCGCCTTCCGGCGGTCCGGGAGCCGCATCGGAACGCGGTCCCGATGAGCGTCCACGACGAGTCCTCGGTCTGGTCCTTGCGGACGAACCGTCGAGCGGCTGCGCCCTTCCCTTCGGGTCGGCCCTCCGGCGCCGGCGAGGCCCCGCCAAGCGCACGAGTCGCCGTCGCTCGACGCACTTGCCCAATGACTGGAATAGAGTCTCGCCGTGGAGAACATCCTCGAAGTCGACCATCTCGGCGTTCGCTTCGGCGATACGGCCGTCCTGCGCGACCTGACCTTCGCCCTGGCGAAGGGAGCCACGCTCGCCGTGATCGGCCAGAATGGCTCGGGCAAGACCGTGCTCTTCCGCGCCCTCATCGGCGCGCTTCCCCATGACGGCGTTCTCCGCTGGGCGCCGGGCACGCGGTTTGGCTATGTCCCTCAGAAGCTCGACATCGATCGCGATCTCCCGCTCACGGGATTCGACCTCTTGAGCGCACGGGCCGGAATCGCGGGCGTCGGGGCCAAACAGGTGTCGACAGCGCTCGGCCGCGTCGGGCTCGAGGGCGCGGTGGCATCCCGACCCATCGGCGCCTTGTCCGGCGGGCAGTTTCAGCTCCTGCTCGTCGCCTTCGCGCTCCTCGCCGATCCCAACGTCCTGCTCCTCGACGAGCCAACGGCTGGCATCGACGAGCCTGGACAAGATCGGCTGCACGAGGTTCTCCGCTCGCTTCGAGCGGAGCGCGACACCACCGTCCTCCTCATCTCGCACGAGCTCAGCGTCGTCAGCGGTCAGGCGACGCACGTCCTCTGCCTCGGGCGGAAGAGGGCTTACTTCGGCCCTCCTCAAGAGGTCATCACGCCGAAGACGCTGGAAGAGGTCTATGGCACCCACGTGAGATTCCATGTCCACGACCACGATTGAACCGGCCCTGTTGCTACTCGTGACATCCGCGGCGGCGGGATTGGTCGGCTCGTTCATCGTCATGCGCAGGATGGTCCTCGCCGCCGACGCACTGTCGCACGTCGCGCTGCCGGGGATCGGCTTCGCGTTGCTCCTCAAGATCCACCCGCTCGCGGGCGCGCTGTTCGCGCTGCTCCTTGGAACGGTGCTCATCTGGGGCATCGAGCGCCGCGCGCGCTTGCCGGTGGAGACCGTGGTGGGCGTCGTGTTCTCCGGAGCGCTCGCGCTCGGAAGTCTGATGACTTCGGGTGACGAGCTCATCCAGGCCCTGCTCGGAAAGCCGACGCAGCTCGGAAGCGCGGAGTTCGTCATCGCACTCGCCGGCGCGGCGGGCGTCGTCGCCTTTCTCGCGCTGCGCTGGCGCGAGCTTCTCGTGTCGCTCGTCTCGCGCGACATCGCGACGTCGATCGGCATCCGGGCGTGGTCGCTCGAGCTCCAGTTCATGATCGTCTTCGCGATCACCGTCGCCCTCGGCGTTCGCTATCTCGGAGTCCTGCTCATGGGATCGCTCGTCATCATTCCGGCGGCGACGGCCAAGCACGTCGCGGTCGGCCTGCGCCGAATGGTCGCCGTCGCCGTCCTTCTGGCGGTGACGTCGACGGCCCTCGGCACTTGGATAGGCGCCGTCACCGGAGGCGAGACCGGCCCGCCCATTGTCCTCGTCGCCGTCGCATTCTTCCTCCTCAGTCTATGCAAGAGAGCTTTCGTCTGACGTTCGGCGCGCCACTTTTCCCACCGATCTAATGGCAGCCCGGCCGAACCGGCGCTAAGAGGGATGGACATCGGGCGCGCAGCGCGCGACCGGAGGAAGGAATTCAGCGATGGAGTGCACGGAACACGAGAAGCACGGCGGGCACATTCATGGACCGGGCTGTGGGCACACGGCCCTCAGGCACGAGGGGCACATGGACTACCTCCACGAGGGGCATCTGCACCACGTTCACGGCGACCACATCGACGACCATCGCATCGCGATCAGCGCGAACAACGCGGACTCCTGCACGCCCGGCCACGTGTGCAACGGACACGCGGCGGGTCACAAGCACGGAGCAGGTTGCGGGCACGAAGTGGTCCCGCACGGCGAGCACGTCGACTATCTGGTCGCCGGCCATCTGCACCACGCGCACGGCATGCACTGCGACGACCACGGGCGCGTCTAGCCTGAAAATCCGCCTGTCGGCGGTTCGATTCCCCCTGCGCCACCACCAGGGACGGTTGAACCGTGTCGAACGAAGGCAAGACTTCGTTCCACCCGACGGCCAGCGGCGGCCCTTCGATTCGCGACGGCTGGCCGAACCAGCTGCGGCTGGACGATTTCGACCTCGGCTGAGACCTGGGCGCGGTGACCCTCCACGTCCCGAGGGGGGTCCCCGGTTTTGGACCGCCAGCTCCAGCGCCACGACTCGCGCACAGGGCGGCTCGGCCCGCAACGGTAACTGCTTGGGAGCGGCCGCCGCAGTAGGTCGGAGCTCCTGGGAGTCACTCGCGTCAGCGCCCCTTGTTGAGCCGGCCGATGTCGATGAGCTTGCGGATCTCGCCCTTGCTCCCAGGCGGCCCGCCCTGGTTGTTCCAGACCTCGATGCGGTCTCCCGTGCCGGTCTGAACGTTCACGATGATCTGCGAGACCATGCGCAGCCCGCGCACGTCGTCCACGCCCTCCCATGGTGGGTTCCAGATTCCGTTCGGGAACATCGGGTCGGTCTGCGCTGGCGTCTGCGCCCGCCAGTCCTCGGTCCAGCGGAAGTCGTGCCAGATGATCTTCCACAGCTCCTTCTTGCGATCGTACGCAAAGCTGTAGAGCGGCTGATAGGTCTGCTTGTCGATCCAGATGTCCTTGCGGCTGTACGGGTGGTCTTCGTTCTTCGGGCGGAAGCGGATCAGGAAGGCATCGCGCAGCTCCCAGCGGTCGTTCGCGTAGGAGAAGCCAAACGGGCCGTAGTTGTAGTCGTCGCGGTATGGGAAGCCGAGCTTCGTCGCGTTGATGGGATGGACCAGCCGGCGCTCTTCGAGACAAGTCCACTCGTACTGAGTGGGCACGCCGGAAAAGCTGCGCAGGTCGTCCATCGTGAAGTCCGTGCCCTGGATGGAGTCAGTCCGCTGTGCCTGCGAGATCCTGCGCACGCGGCGTAAATCGGGCACGTACACCCACAGGTCGTCGTTGCGCGCCTGGTCGAGCGGGCCGTCACTCGCCTTGTAGCGATAAGAGAGCGTCATGATGCCGCGCGCGTCGAAGGGCTCCTCGACGGTGATTCCGCCGGCAGACTGGCGCGTCTCGCGCTCGAAGACGTCCCCGCCCGTCGCCGCGTACTGGGGCTCGACGCGGTGCGCGAGCGCCACGCCCTCCGACAGGCCCTTGTAGAACAGCGGAAGCTGCTCACCGCGATCCCAGTAGGTGTAGAAGAACTTGGTCTTCCAGCCGCTGCCGTTCCACGACTTGGCGAAATTCCAGATGATCTTGAGCCCGGCCTGCGGATCGCCCTTGCAGTCGATCGACTCGGTCGGGAAGGGGCGGCCGGCCACGTAGTCGACGAGCGAGCCGTCGCGGCCGAGCTTCGCCTGGCCCTTGTACCGCTCCGACGCTGCCTTGTACGCGCTCGACTCACTGTAGTCGCGCTGCGTCGGGCCGATCTCGATCCGCATGCCCTCGTAGAAGAAGAACTCGCGGTTGTCCCAGAACTCGGCCGGCAGATAGTCGCGCAGCTTCTCGATCTGATCGTACGCGATCAGGTCGCCTTCGGCGAACGGCGGGCTCGGGGCTGCGTCGCCCTTCGCGTCGGCCGCGCGCGCGCCGAGGGGCGCGAGGACGAGGGCGGCGACGAGAGCCAAGCTCGGCTTCCGATTCACGCTCTTCTTATGTCATAGTCTATGACACAACCTCAAGGGCCTTCGACGAGGACGCGGACTTGATTCCGAGCACGGGACAGACCCGACCGCCGGCGCCGGCCGGAGCAGGTCGCGGCGCAGACTGACGCTGCGGGAGGATCGGCATGCTTCGCTGGGCGCTCGCCGTCGCGGTGGTCGGGATCGTCAGTCTGGTCGTGTGGCAGGAGCTGCGATACCTGCATGCGCGGCGCGACGTCCTCCACGATGCGCAGCCGTTGTTCCATTCCAGTCGTGTCTTCCATGTCGTGACGTTTCTCTACTTCGCCGGCAGGGACGATGGCGAGCTGTTCGCGGCGCTGCGGGGCCTGCGGAACGCCTCCGAGTCCGGTGCCGAAGGGCAGGTCGTCTATGCGGGCAAGGTCGCCGTCAATGCGCTCGCCTCCCAGCAGCTCGTCGATCGATTCGGCGGCGAGGTTCCGTGGAGCGCCGTGCTGCTGACACAGTTCGGTTCCCGTGCGGCGGCGGATCGTGTGCTGGCCAGCGACGGATACCGGCACGCGCTGACGCGATTCGGCCAGGCCTACTCGTGCGGCATGCAGCGATCGGCTTGGCTCAACCTCGGGATCCCGGTGATTCTGCTCGGCACGAGAATTCGGCAGATCCTGTCGGGCGCGCCCTCGCACTTTCCGTTCGTCCCGGCAGCCGAGCCCAATCCCGCCATCGAAGAGCGCGCAGCGCAACTGCTCTCGGCCCGCGAGTACGGGGCGCACGCCGTCGTCGTCGTCAACCTGCTGCGCGAAGGCACCGCGGCGAATGCCGCCGCGGATCGCAGGTACACCGCGCAGATGTTCGGATTGATGGCGGAGGGCGTGCATGGGCCCATGCACATTGGCGTCGCGGTGCCGTTGGCGACGGGGGACGAGTTCGACCGGGTCGCGCTCGTCTACTACCCGGGCGTCCAGTACTTCGCCGACATGATGCGCAGCCGCTTCTACCGCGCCATCGTCGGCGACAAGCAGCTCGCTGATACGCAAGCGTCGATCACCGTTCCGGTGCTCGATCGCTTGTGAGCCGCTCGATCGGGGAACTCACGGTGACTCACTTCATCCGAACGCCGGACGAGAACTTCGCAAACCTGAAGAACTTCGACCATCCGGCGCGTTACCACGCCTGGCAGGACCTGAGAATGCACTACGTCGACGCCGGTCCCGCCGAGGGGCCCGTCGTGCTGTTGCTGCACGGCATGCCCACGTGGGCCTATCTGTACCGCGATATGATCCCCGCGCTGGTGGGCGCGGGCTTCCGCTGCATCGCGCCGGACCACATGGGCTTCGGACGATCGGACAAGCCCACGGACATTCACTGGTACACGATCGCCCGGCACGTCGAGATCATGACGTCGTTGATCACCGCGTTGGACCTGAAGCGCGTGACGCTGGTCTGTCAGGACTGGGGCGGTCCGATCGGGCTGGCGCAGGCGGTCCTGATGCCCGAGCGGTTCGACCGCCTGGTCGTCATGAACACGTGGTTGCATCATCCGGAGTACGAGTACACGAACGCGATCCGCAGCTGGAACCGGAACTGGCATGAAGGCGGCTTGTTCCATCGACCGCAACCCGACGTCGCGCTGCTGATGGTTGCCAGCGCCGGGCTCGCCGGACCGGAGCTGATCTTGCCCGCGCTCACCCGGGGCCAGATCCCGCGATTCTCCGGTCGGGCCGCGGAGGTCTACGAGGGCTTCTCTGCGCCCCATCGCGGTCTCCCCGACGAAGCCTTCAACGGTTTGCGCCGATTCCCGCTGTCGATTCCGTTCGACAGCTACGACAACGGCAACGGGGCGGCGCAGAGCCACTGCTATCGGGCACTGCTCGCCTGGCCCAAGCCGGTGCACTTCATCTGGGGCTGCGCCGACGACGTGTTCACCGAGGCGTGGGGCCGAACCTGGGCGGGCCGCATGAACGCGAGCTTCGACCCGATCGACGCCGGTCACTTCCTGCAGAACACCCATGGTGAGGCGGTCGCCGAGACAATCGTTCAGCGGATTGCGGAAGAAGCGTGCTGACGAGCCAGGTTTCCGACGGCCGCCTTCGACGGGGACAGCGCAGCCGAGCGGCGATCGTGCAAGCGCTGTTCGATCTGGTCGGCCAGGGCGTGCTGCGGCCGACTGCGCAACAGGTCGCCGATCGTGCGGGCGTCCGCACTCGCACGGTATTCCGCCACTTCTCCGACATGGAGAGCCTCCTGGCAGAGGTCAACGGACGAGTGCGCGAGCACACGCTGCCGCTCTTCCAGGAAGCTCGCTCCGGCGGCGGCCTCCAGGAGCGCGCCCGCGGGCTCGTCGAGCGCCGGGTCCGTCTCTTCGAACGGATCGCGCCATACAAGCGCTCGGGCAACCTGCAGCGTTGGCGTTCGCGCGTCGTGGAGCGCGAGCAGGCGATCATGGTACGTCAGCTGCGCGCCGATCTCCTCGCCTGGCTGCCCGAGCTTGGGTCCGTAGAACCCGAGACCGTCGAGGCGCTCGACGCCGCGCTCTCCTTCGAGGTCTGGGATCGCCTGCGTAGCGACCAGCGGTTGGGACGCGAGCGCGCGCGCGCGGCGCTGGAGCGAATCGTGACCGCAGTCTTGAACGGGGCGCCTACGGTTGCGCCGATGAAGCCGCACAAGGGCTTCACCGACGCGGATCGTCATCGCCGGAGTTGACGCCGGCGTGCTCGTAGAGGATGCGGCGCACTTCCTCGATCGTGATCGGGTCGGCCTGGGTCGAGTGGCCGGAGCCCAGCACCACGAGCTCCGACTCCACGGGCTCGATATGCGCGCTCTGATAGCGCACGATGCCGTCGTCGCCCGTTTCGATCGGTGCGCTCTTCACCGGGATGATCGAGTTCACCCGAACCCCCGGCGCGATCGAGAGTGAAGCCAGCGTGCGCAGGCCGGGATTCGACCAGTCCATGTTGTCGATCGAGGTCTCGACCTGGAAGCGCCAGCGGAACCGCCGCGGGTCCGAAGCTCACGCCGGCCGGGAAGCTCGGCGGGTCTCTCGACGTCACGGGAGATCTCCTCGGTAAGTGTCGATCACGCGGCCGCCATCCAGCCGAAGAACCAGAGCGCCTGGTAGAACCTGTGGACCTCCTTGAATCCGGCCTCGGCGAGGAGTGATTCCTCGCGCTCGGGCGTGACGAACGCGAGGCTCTCGCGCTGCATGCGCACAGCGCCCTCGATCACCACCGGAGGCGCACCATTGCGCCGTGCAGACGCCGCGTAGAGGCGGAGGTCCTCGTCGAAGCGCGAGGAGCTCATGTCGGTGCAGCCGGCCGTCGTCAGGAAGGGAGCGCCGGGGGCGAGCCGCGCGCGGATCTCGCGGAGCGCCCGCAGGCGGCGCCCATCGTCGGGGATGAACGGCAACGTCAGAAAGGCGGTGGCCGCGTCGAAGGGGCCGGCGGGCGCATCCTCGATGTAACCCTGTACGAGCTCGACGCGATCGGCGGCGCCGACGGATTCGAGCTTCGAACGCGCGACGCCGAGCATCAGCGCCGACGGGTCGAGACCGACGAACGTCCAAGCCGCGCGCTCGCGCGCGAACACGGAGAGCTCGACCCCGCCCCCGGCCCCGACGACGAGGATCCGCCCGCGCTCGCCGATTCGGTCGCGCAGAAGCACGGCCGCAAGCGCATGGCTCAGGTCATAGCCGGGGACGAACCAGCGCGGAGCTTGCTCGTAATTCGAGGTGAGCGCCGGGCTGCGATCGAAGAGCGGTGTTTCGCTCGTCGAGCTCATTGATCGCTCGATGGGGATTTCGAGTGGATCTCTCCGACGCTGAGCGGCCCCGATCCCGCGACTCGCAGCTTCGCGGCGTACTCGATCGTTCGAGCTGCGTACATCAAGCGGTCTCCTCGAGTGTTGGGGGGATCGACGAATGGGTCGGGCTGGCCGACAGGGGCGAGGTCGCGCACGTTGTGCACGCGCGACAGAGCCGTCGGTTCCACACGTGGGCGGCTGCCACGCTGAGCCCACCGGCGGCAAGGACGGCGCCGCTCGGGGCTTCGCTTCCGGCTGCGCCGAGCCCACGCCCGGCGGCCAGCAGCGCGGCGCCAAGGCCCGCGAGCGACAGGGCTCGCAACGACCCGTGCTGTCTGTGACCCATGCTGAGGCTCGTCCCCGCAAGGCAGAGGCTCACCAGGAGAAATGCCCACTCGGACGCCTCCGACGCGAGACCCGCGACGCCGGCGAGCGAGAGCGCGCCGACCAGGAGCGGCATGAGCGCGCAGTGGACTGCGCAGAGCGTCGACGCTGTCATGCCCAGGGCGTCGAGGCGAGCGGCCAATCGAATCGATCCGTTCATCAATCCAGCATCTCCGATGAGGAATGGCCAAACCGCGCGCGCTCGGAAGCCTCGGGGGAACGCGCGAGTTCGGAAGAGAGCCCGCGCGCAGGAAGTGGTGTGTCCCCCGCCCTTTGCAGGCAGCCCTCGAGCGCTCGCCGCAGCACGGCGGCATCGAGGTCCGGACCCACGAATGCGAGTCGCTGCCGCCGGTCTCCGAATCGTGGGTCCCAGTCCGCGGAAGTTCGGGCGCGCGCTTCCGGATTCGCCGGCCAGCAGTCGGCCGGCAGTGCGGCCCACCAAGGACTCGCGCGAAAGAGCCGACTGACGGCGCCAGCGACGGAGAGCCCGAGCGCGTACTCGGGCTCGTTCGAGATCCAGCAGAGCCCCTTGGCCCGAACGAAGCGCCCGGGCCGACCGCTGAGGAGGGCTCCCAGTCGGCCCGGATGAAACGGGGCTCTCGCGTCGAAGCGAAGCACGCGCGCGTCTTCGAGCCCGGATCCGCGGTTGTCGAGCGCTCGAAACCAGCGCGCCGCCCGTACGGTCTCTTCGAATGCGAAGTGGGGCGCGCCGTCGAGGAGCCTCGTGTCGAGGCGACACGCGCTCGCGTCGATGCGCGCGGCGCGCGCGTTGAGAGCCGCCGCGAGCTCCTCACTCCAGGTGCGATCTCGTCCGGCGGCGCCGGGGCCGGAGTGCAGGAGCAACGCGTCCGCAAACTCGATCTGCTCGACGGCCAGATCGGCGACACTGCGGCCGTCGCAGGGCCCCGCCGCCCAGCCTCGGCTCGCGAGCGAGTCCAAGGACGCGAGCTCGCCGCGCAAGGTCGCGACCTCGACCGCGGTCACGATGCGCTCGATCCGGATCGAGGGCCGGGTCTTTGCGATCTCCGACCAGCGGGCGGCGTAGAGGCGCGGCTCGCTGCCGGGCAGGAGCACCGCGATCGCGTCGCGGCGCTTCCGGTCCGAGCACAGCCGTGCGAGGAGCCCTTCAGGGCCGGCGGCCCGCGGCTCGTGCACGACCAGCGCGTGCGGAACTCGCGCGGCCAGCGCTTCGACGAGATCGGACTTCGCGCGCGAAGGCAGGCCGGCGAGCACGGTCACGCGCACTACGTCAGCGGCGGCACCTTGCGAGCTCGGCCCGATGCTGCTTCGCCCCCGCTCGCTTCGCACGCGCCCTCCAGCGCGCGGATGTTGACGCGTCTGGATCGCAAATGCAACTGAGTATCATATGGATGCTCAGTGGCAGTCGCGGCAGTGACCTCGCAGCAGCACCTCGGAGATGTCGGCGACGATCGAGCGGGGACCCGAAATGGCGCGCGGGACGCTCACGCTCTCATCGGGAAGGCACTCGATGGCCCCGCAGTCGCTGCAGAGAAAATGCGGGTGAGGAGGCGCCCCTCCGCGCCCAGCGGGGGCGAGCTCGTAGCGCCAAACGTGGTCGCCCGCGTCGAAACGCGTGAGCAGACCCGCGCCGGCGAGGTCGGCGAGAGCCCGGAACACCGTCGTGCGATCCGCTCCGCGAGCGCGAAGCAGCCGAAAGACGTCGGCGTGGCTCGACGGCGCTGGGGCCTTCGCGAGGAGCTCGAGAAGGGCGACGCGGACCGGAGTACAGCGCAGCCCCGCGGCCCGGATGCGCGCCTGAACCTCGTCGCGGGCACGAGCGGATTTCGCGGGCTTCTTCACGCTCGAGATGGTACTGGGCAACGCGAGCCAACTCGACCGTGGCACCTTCGAGGTCGCTTGCCTGGCACGCCGCCCTCGCAGCGGAGCACGGTCACGAGCCCTGCCCTGCCCTCACGCTTCGACAGGACCCGCGAGCGGATTCTCGAAGCGAAGCCCGGGGAAGCGCGCGAAGTCGCCATCGGTCGAAGCGAGCACGAGCCCGTGCTCGATCGCGAGCGCAGCGAGGTGGGCGTCCGGAACGAGGTTCGCCCGAACCGCCGCCTCGCCGAGGAGCCGGCCCAACACGTGGCGGTGACGATCGGTCGGGGCGGGCACCCAGGCGGCTTCACA
>Ga0335076_10008593_pt1 | contig 10314 bp, 11 predicted proteins | sample Lox_Sample_25_FD_206717 | JGI IMG/M metagenome (GOLD analysis project Ga0335076, IMG submission 206717) | Soil microbial communities from Loxahatchee National Wildlife Refuge, Florida, United States - Lox_Sample_2.5 | ecosystem: Environmental > Terrestrial > Soil > Wetlands | place: USA...
ATTCTGGGCGGTTACGCTGTCATCGGCGAGCAAAATCTTCCTGGCCAAAGGTTTCCTCTAATGAGGGGAGATAACGCGAAGGTAACCCGACCCACAAGCTAAGTCAATGATGCAGAGGGGAAGTAACACGTTACTACCGGACAGCACCTACCGGGGACGGGAATGCCCGCCCGGCCTGAAAAGTAGCTCTCCAGTGATTTTCGAAGATCGTGCCGTTGCTCAGAACGGCACAATCTTTTTCATACCCTTCTTTTTCTTCTTCTTGCTGCTGGAAATCTCCTGGTCGGAAGCAGCAGTATTGTCGGCACTGGCGCTTGCCTTCGATGAAGACGATCCCTGCTGGATCTCATTTACCTGCGGCGGAGGTGGTAACGCCTGATCGCCGCTATCGTTGGGCTTGAGTTCGTTGGAGTCGGCTGAAGCGTTCGGCTTCAGCTCGTTCGCATCAGGTGCAATCGGCTTCAATTCATTGGGATCCGGAGCCGGAGGCTGCGCAGCCGTCGCATCGGATGGTGGCTGCCCGAACGGCGAAGATGGCGGCGCTGATCCATTCGCAGCATCTGGATTGGGCTGGTTCGGATTGACGATCTCAACTCCCAAGCCCTTGTGACCGGAGTCAACAGACTCCATCGCCTCATTCTTCACCACGTTCGACGCGCTAATCGGCGTCTGGTCCACCAACGTCGGCTCGCCGACCTTGGACGCGCTGGCGACATCAGGTCCCTTCTTGATGACACCCATCAGTTTCTGGGCGATCGTCGTTTCGCGGCGGCTGTCGATCTCTGCCTGGTTCTGCTTCACCGCCGCCTTCGTCGGTCTCTCGATGGGCTGATGCAGAGCAGCCAGTCGCTTTTTGGCGTCGTCTGAACGATCCATCAAGGGATAGCGAGTCAGAATCCTGTTGTAGGCTACTCCCGCGTCCTTGCTGAGTTGGTCGATATAGCGGGCCTTCGCGGCTTCGGTAGTGCAAGGACGAGGCATCCCGTGCACGTCGCACGTAGCAGCTCTCCGCAGGCGATCAATCTGGCCTTCATAATTCTGGCCCAGCAAGTAGAGGGCTTCGTCGGCCTTGCTGTAGAGCGGGTAGCGATCCACAAGCGTCTGTAAGCGCGCGATCGACGCAGGATACGACTCGCGCAAATAGTAGAAGCGCCCAATCTCAAATTCCCGCTCGCCCAGCACTTCCTGGACTTCAAGCAGGCGCTGCTTGGCCTCTGGAACCAGCTTGCTGTCCGGGAACTGAAGAATGACTTTGCGGTACTCATCTTCGGCGCGCATCGCATGGGTGTAGTCGCGATCCGCCTTCTCCATCTGCTGATAGTGAATATTGGCCTTCTTCAGCTGAGCTTCGGCCGCCTCCGGCATGTTGGGGAAGAAGGTAATGAAGTCGTCATATTCCTGCTCGGCCTGGGCCAGAGCCGCAGTTCCGCCTTCTGCATACCAGGAATCGCCGACCGCCAGCTTGGCGCGAGCGATGAACTCTGAGTCGGGATAAGTGTTGATGAGGGTCTGAAGGGTCAGCCGGGCCACGTCAAAGCGATTGTGGTGCATAGCATCCATCGCCTTGTCGAACAGGACCTTATCCGGCTGCTTGGAACCCACATTGGCCAATGGATTGACTGACTTCTTGTTCGTGCACGCGGAGGTCAGCGCCAGCAGCACACCCAGCGCAATCATCAGATGCATTCGACGGAACATAAACTTGGAGTCCTTTTCGCTTCAGGTTCAAAGGATCAGACGCTTCAAGGCCATGCAAACCGGCCCTGCAGTCGTGATGCTTTGCCTGGCTAGACTTTTAACAATGCCGCCTCGGTCGCTGCTTTCAGCAGGGTTTCGGCATTCTTCTTTGGATCGCCGCTGCCAAACACGGCGTTGCCCGCCACCAGAATTTCAGCCCCGGCTCGTACCACGTCGGCGATCGTATCGAGCGCCACGCCACCATCTACTTCGATGCGATAGTGCAGCCCGCGTTGCCCACGAATTTCTGCTAACTGGCGCATTTTGTGCAGGGTAGATGGAATGAACTTCTGCGCGCCGAATCCGGGATTCACCGACATCACCAGTACGTAATCCACAGTATCGAGCACTTCGCTCAACATATCAACCGGCGTCGCCGGATTGATCACCACACCCGCCTGACAATTATGGCTCTTGATCAGGTGCAGCGTGCGATTCAGATGGCGGCAGGCTTCCTGGTGAACTGAGATCCAGTCCACCCCGGCTTCGGCAAATACCGGGATAAATTCGTCCGGATTCTCAATCATCAGGTGACAATCCAAAGGCAGGTCGGTCACCTTACGCAACGACTTTACTACCGGCGGCCCGATCGTCAGGTTCGGGACAAAGTGCCCGTCCATGACGTCGACATGGATAACAGCAGCTCCGCCTTCGCAGGCCGCACGCACCTGCTCGCCCAAACGGGCGAAATCTGCGGAAAGAATCGAGGGTGCTAGTTCGATCAACCTGAGCCTCAGAACCTTCGAATACTAGGAATACTTCCGAAATTCTAACATGTGGAAATCCGGTCCCGAGGCCCGAATCTTCTGCAAGACGTCTTCCATTCTTCACTTGTCAGACGTCGGAGAACCCGACCCTGACGTTTGCTTGGCCGGCGCAAACTCCGCCTTCACCTTCTCCTGCCAGTCGCTCAGGTATTTGCTCAGCATCGGCATGGCAGCCTGCATACCTTCCTGCATGACCGCCGGCAGCTCTTCCAGAACTTTCTGTCCGACCGGCGAAGAATAAAACGCGTTCATCGCCTCGATATCGCCATGCGTAAAGTGCTTCTGATAGGACGGGATCATCACTTCGGTCAGCTCGTCGACCGGCATATTTTTTACCAGGTCTGAAAGCAACTTAGCCATGCGGGCATCGTAGCCTGCGGATAGGTTCGGATTGTCCTTCTGCAGCTGGACCTTCAATAACTGCTGCATCGACTGTGCTTGCACTTCCATTGTCCTTTTCATGAGGTCGTGAGAGTGCATCGTACGCAGGTAGAGAATCACGTCGTCCTTCGTCGCGGGATCGTCAGCGTTCTGGGCAAACACGGGGACAGCAAGTATCAATAGGACTAACACATAGAGCAGACGTTTCATAGCGCACCTCCTCGGCATCGATAGGGTAGCGCAGTCGAACCGTTTCGACTACAGATGAAGTGAACGCCATTCCCGTGGGGGTAGCGTGTTACCCTCGTCCGTCGTGCCCACTCCGACCCAAATCGCTCCCGCCTTTTATTCGGGGATCGCGGTCGTTCTTTGGGGAGCCGCTGACTTTGCCGGTGGATATGGCTCGCGCCGAAATAACGCCTTTGTACTCACTGCGTTTTCCCACCTCTGCGCGTTCGTTCTCATGGGTACGATCGCGCTCTCGCAACACGGTGTGTTTCCTTCAAGGAATGCGATCCTCTGGGCTATTTTGGCGGGTGCCATCGGTGGATTCTCTTTGGCCATCTTCTACCGCGCTCTCGCTTCCGGACAGATGGGCTTGACCGCTCCCGTTGCCGCACTGCTGGGAGCTGCCATCCCCACGCTTGTGGACATCGGCATCGAGGGCGCGCCCAGACGCTGGAGCATCTTGGGCTTCGTGCTCGCCGTCATGGCGATTTGGCTAATCACAAGGCCGGAGCGCGCTGGTGGGCTCGAACAAGTCGCCGAGGAGAGAGGCGGCCACCCGGCAGGAGTGGCCATGGCCGCCCTGGCTGGCGTAGGATTCGCCGGATTCTACCTTTGCATTCATCAGGCCAGCGGTTCTCCGGTCTGGGTCGCTGCGATTTCCCGCATCGGTTCGTTTACTTCGACCATGATCGCCGTCTTTTGGATGCGGGCTCCACTTTCACTTCGCCCATCCGGAATAACACTGGGCGCGGTGGCCGGGTCTTTCGACATCATCGCCAGCGCGCTTTTCATTTTTGCCAGTCAGCACGGGCGGCTCGACGAAGCCGTGGTGATTACGTCCCTCTATCCTGCCGTGACAGTTTTGCTGGCTCGTGTATTTTTGAAGGAGCATTTCAGCCGCTGGAGATTTATCGGGCTGCTGGCAGCATTGGCGTCCGTGCCGCTGATCGCCGCCGGATAAGCAAATTGGCCCTTCGCGATAGCGTGGCGCCCTGAATGATGAACCTGCTCGAGATCCGCAATCTGACGAAGGTCTTCCCGCACTCCGAATCTCCTTTCGGCGGCCGGACATCGGGAGAGGTGCGTGCAGTCGATGATGTCTCACTCGACATCCGCTCCGGCGAAACACTTGGACTGGTCGGCGAGTCCGGATCGGGCAAAAGCACTCTGGGACGCCTGATTCTGCGGCTCATCGAACCGACGTCCGGATCGGTGCGCCTGGAAGGCCGCGACCTGCTGGCCGCCGATCGCCGCGACATGCGGCGGCTGCGCCGGGATCTCCAGATCATCTTCCAGGATCCGTTTGCCTCGCTCGATCCGCGCTACCGGGTGGAAGACATCATCGCCGAGCCGCTCATCATCCATCGCGCGGCCCAACATAAGGACGAAGTGCGAGCCCGGGTCAACGAGTTGCTGCGAGCTGTGGGGCTCGACGAATCGGCCCGGCGGCGCTATCCCCACGAGTTTTCTGGTGGACAGCGACAGCGCATCGGAATCGCCCGGGCTCTGGCCCTGCGTCCCAAGTTCATCGTGTGCGATGAGCCCGTTTCCGCCCTTGATGTCAGCGTGGGGGCGCAAATCGTGAATCTGCTCGCCCAGTTGCAGCGAGATTTCGGCCTAACCTACCTGTTCATCTCACACTCCATGCCCGTCGTGCGCTATCTTTCCACCCGAGTCGCCGTCATGTACCGAGGAAAGATCGTCGAGATCGGCGATACCGATTCCATTACGAGAGCACCGGCCCATCCCTACACTCGCACGCTGCTCGCCGCCACCCCCCGAATCTAGCCGCCGAAGCCGAAATCGCGCCACCAGCCGAATTTTTTGCAACCAAATCACCTCTCGATTATTCATAAGTTTTTTGAGGATTGAGTTCATTGGTAACGACAAATTCCACCGTCCTGGCAATTCCCCTTCCGCAAAGCAAGTATTCTTCCCGCGATGTGGCTGAACTTGCTGTGGGCTTCCTGGCCATCCTGGCAGTGCTGTGGTTGCCGTCGCGCGAGCAGCTCATTTTTGGACCTCTCGCCCTCTTAGCTCCACTGGCGATGGTGGTGTCCAGAAGGCCGAGCCTCGATCAGCTCGGCTTGGGTTGGCGCGGATTGGCTTCAGCCTGGTGGATCCTGCCCGCCGCCTCGGGACTGGCTGTGCTGGGAATCGTCGTTGCGCAGGAAATAGGCACCTTTCACCCGCTCTACGCGCCGGACTTTTCCCACGTCGGCGGATACGTTGTCTGGACCATCTACCAGCAATTCCTCCTGCAGGACTACTTCATGCCTCGCCTGGCTCGCGTCCTCAATGGGGATTGGGCGATCACGGTGGCGGCGAGCCTGTTTGCCCTGGCTCACCTGCCAAACGTCCCGCTCACGATTGCCACGCTGGTCTGGGGTGTGGTGTCATGCCTGCTGTTCCGGCGCTACCGCAGCCTTTACTTCCTCGGCATCGCCCAAGGACTCCTCGGGTTGTGCTTCGCCCTCTGTGTTCCCGATGTCTGGCTGCACCACATGCGGGTCGGACTCGGCTACTATCACTATCATCCGCTGGCGCAAGGATCTGCCTATCCGCCGGCCCGCTGATGCTGAGATGCGATTGGCGCGCCTTAGAACCACCACGACCAGAGCCAATCAACACAGGTGTGCGTGATAGTGGATGCAGGCACTCTCCGGCTGTCTCTCCACGCTCTTCCGTAGAAGATTCCGGCGATCGCGGCCAGCAGCACGTAGCGCCAGTTGAAATGCGCCGACCTCTTGTTGAAGTGGGAAAGCCCGAACAATAACGAAGCTACGATCAATGCATAGCTTCGACCCAGGCGGCGCTCCAGCAGATTCTGCACCCATGCTCGAAAGAAAAGCTCTTCTGGAATGGCGACGAAGACAAAGATTCCGATCCAGCGCAGCAACGCGCTACGCAGCGTTGGCGTAGCCGCATGCGGATGAATGAAACCGAGAGCCATCCCCAGGGCAATCACAACCGGGGCGAAGAAGACCAACTCCCGCAGGCCGGTTTTCCAATCACTCCACTGCAAGCGAAAGTCGAATCCGGCGCCGCTCAAATTTCGGATCGCCAAGAAACCGTACAAGCCAGCATCCACCAGCAGAATCTTGCCGAAAGCTTCTTGCCCATGCGGCCAAGCTGCATCGAACCAGCGAAGATCAACGGCAAGCCCGAGAACGAGCAGGATCAATGCGTCGTACCACGTGCCGCGCTGCCCCGGGTCGACTTCTGACGCGCGCAACAAGAGCCAAGACATCAACAATGGCAGGACAAGGTATAGCCCGAACCAACTCCATCGGAAAATGTTCGTCGCAGTAGCAATGGCCGTGTAGACCGAAGCCAGCAAAGCCGGGGCAAGAATCTTCGCCGCCACCGGCCAGCGTCCCACAGTGCGTGCAACGCGTTCACCCGCAAAAGCAAAAGCCGCTGCCGGAATAAGTTCGCCAATCAAAACGGCGACCACGACCGGCGTCACATTCGACATCTCATCATCTTATCGGGCGGGCCAAAGAGACGGGCAGCCCACGTTCCGTAACCAACTCCGTGGCCTACTCCAACTTGTGCCCTGGAACTGCTGCGGCTAGAATGCTTTCGACTGATTCGCAGGAGGCATTGATGGCAACCGTTCCGGTTGTTCCCGCCCCGACTCCCACACCCGATACTGCTCCACTCTCTCAGGCCGAACGCATTATCGACACATTTATTGCTCCATCAAAGACGTTTACCGACCTGCGCCGGAGTGCGAGCTGGTGGGCGCCATGGATACTCATCTCGATTTTTTCGTTGATATTTTCCTACGCTGTCAGCCAGAAGGTAACGTTCGAGCAAATCGCCAAAAACGAAGTGGCGCGGTCCCCGAAGGCTTCCGAACGAATAGAAAAGCTGCCCGCCGATCAGCAAGCGCAGCAGATGAAGATCATGAGCATTTCGTACATGGTCGGTTTCTACGGCAGCCCGGTGATCATTCTCCTGATCTACGCCATCGTCGCGGCGGCCCTGTTTGCTACGTTCAAGGTTGCGGCGGGAGCCGACGTCACCTTTGGACGCACTTTTGCAGTCGTCATGTACGCGGGCTTGCCCGGCATTGTTGGCGCCGTCCTGGGAACAATCGCCATGTTCGCCGGCATCAATCCCGAAGGCTTCAATGTCAACAATCCTGTGGGCACGAACCCGGCGTATTACATGGATCCCGAGACCAGCAAATTCGTGCTTGGCCTGGCTTCTATTCCGGACGTAATCAGCATCTGGTCGATCGTGTTAATGGGCATCGGCTTCTCGTGCATCAGCAAGGTGAAGCGCTCTACCGCGATTACCATCGTGGCCGTCTGGTATGTGGTGTGGAAGCTGGCTGCGGCGGGACTCGCAGGAGCCCGGTAGAATCTTTTGATCGGCTAACCAGCGATTGACTCAATTGCTTCGACTAATTCTGCGGGCAACTTCACCTGTGTGCTCGCCAAGTCCTGTTTCATATGCTCGACACTTGAAGTTCCCGTCAACGGGAGAACGCCGATCGCGCGAGCAAAACTGAAGATGACTTGCGCCGCCGTGGCATTCATCCGTTCCGCCAGCTGCATAATCGGAGGATGGTGCACCACCTCTTGATTGGCCGTTAACAGCGAGAATCCCTGGTAGACGATATTGTGCTCCTTGCAGAAACGCCGGACCTCCTGGTCCCAGCCGAGATGGGCAAAGCAGCGGTTCTGCACAAATGCCGGAAGCTCTAATGCCGCGGCTTCCATTTGTTGCAGATGAAGAATCGACACATTACTCACTCCGAGAAGGCTTGTGCGTCCTGCGTCACGCTCTCGGCGCATCGCATCCCAAACCTCGGCATCAGCCTCCGCCCAGCCGTAACCTGATGACGGTCCGTGCAAGATAAAACTGTCGACGCGATCCGTAGCTAAATGTTCCAGGGAACTCTCTAACGACTGCGCGACCTGAAGGGCGAGCGAAGCCGCTGGATCGTAAGGCAGGCGATGATCCTGTCCGCGCTGGTAGGTGAACTTGGTTTGCAGGAAAAGGTCGTCGCGCGTGACCACGCCGCCTTCATAAGCTGCCGCCAAGCCCTGCCCGACGCCCTCTTCAAAATAGTGACGCCGTTGGTTGGCGGTGTCGATGGCGCGGAAGCCATTGCGGATTGCCAACTCGGTCAGAGCTGCGCTCCGATCCTCCTTCCACGCCGTACCGTAGATAAAGTCGGGAATGCGAAGCGGCATCTGGCTATTCTGACATGCCGGTCATCGGCCCGCGCCTGAGTCCACCGCTTTCGCTGCCACTTCAGTAGAATGGAGTCGCATTGTTGACAGTGTCCGGGAGGAAATCATGATCAAGCGCACTTTTTGCGTTCTGCTGCTCGTGGCTGCCACGGCACTCTTCGCCCAGGACAAGGATCCGGTCACCTCCGTCGCTCGCGAGATCCTGCCACGCCAGCAAAAGAATCTGGTGGCCGCCGTGGAAGAAATGCCTGCCGACAAGTTCAATTACAAGCCCACGGAGCAGCAGATGACATTCGGCCATCTCGTCCTGCATATCATCGAATCGAACAATTACCTGTGCTCCAAGATCGGAGACACGCCGGAGGTGAAGGCCGCGGTTCCACTGAAGGAATCCGACGGCAAAGACAAGCTGGTAGCGGCGCTCAAGGCTAGCTTCGATTTCTGCACAACCGCGCTGGGCAAAGTGGACGACTCCAAACTGAGCGACCAGGTCGAACTGTTTGGCGGGCGCAAAGGGTCTCGCGCTTTCGCAGTTATCGCGCTGACGAACGACTGGGCGGACCACTACAGCTCCGCCGCAATGTATCTGCGCTTGAATGGAATTTTGCCCCCGACGGCGCAGCCCAAGAAGTAGTACTTGCTACTTGATCTGTACAAGTTCCTCGGCCGGCGCGGCGGTCGGCATCGCCGGCCGTTGCGGCGCGCGCCACGAGTCGAAGATCGAAACCTGATGTACGCACGATACCGTGCAGTGCGGGGCGCACGGCTTTTCCGCCAGGTACTCGCGACGCAGATCGTCGCGCGTGTAGTTCTCCAACGGAATCCCGGGGTACCCGCGCTGCTGTGAGCAGTAGTGCACCAGCCCGTTTTCGCAGATGTACAGGTATCGCGCCCCGGCGCGGCATCGCCAGTCGTTCGGCAATCCCTTGGCGATGTTGTCCTGGAATTTATTGACGCGCGTGAAGCTGCTTTTCTCCAGCGCCTGCATCTCGTGGTAGATGCGTCGTTCTTCCTCTCCCAGAGGCTGCAGTTGTCCGCTTCCGTCGTGAATGATTCCAATGGTCGAAGTGAACCCCAGTTCGACTGCGCGCTTGCCAATCACGAGCGCGTCCTGCGGATGCGCGATGCCGCTTCCCACCACCGAATTGATGTTGACGTGAAAATCCGCATGCTCGGCCAGCAATTGCAATTTCTTGTCCAGGACTTTCAGGCTCTTCTTCGACACCTCGTCGGGATTCACGTTGTCGATCGAGATCTGTAGCCACTCGAGCCCGGCGCGGTTCAGCCGCTGAATGCGTTCGGCGACCAGCAGGTATCCGTTGGTGATGAGCCCCGCGATCATGCCGTTAGCGCGAATCCGCCGGATGACATCGTCCAGTTCGGGATGCATGAGCGGCTCGCCGCCGGAAATCGTAACCACGGAAGTTCCCAGCATGCCCAGCTTGTCAATGCGCCGGTGCATTTCTTCGATGGGCACGGGCTTCGAGAAATCGTCGAACTCGTTGCAATACGTGCAGGCAAGATTGCACCGCCGCATCGGAATGATGTGCGCCAGCAAAGGATGCTCGGTGGAAGCAAGCGCCCGTGCGGCCATTTTGGCTCCACGGATATTTCGGTGCAGCCCAAGGGCGCGACGGCGCAGTTTTGCTATAGCTGATGGCATTCGTTGAGTTACTTCTATTACAACACACGCAAGCGCATTCCCGCGGTTGACGCGCAGCATTCGGCGAGATTTAAGCGCTGAACGGAGATTTCTGGAATCTAAGATTCTCTTTGCTCAGGAGGTATGAATTTTCGCCGCGAATCATCTCTGGGCCAGCTCGTGTCCAGCCGCCTGGAGCGAGTCGAGCGTGTGGCCAGCGAATTCTTCCTGAACGAGAACGTAGTCGGTATCAAATGTCGAAATGGCGAAGATCGGCACGCCGTTGGCTGATAGTGGCTCGATGAATGCGAGCAGGACGCCGGTCAACGAAAACGGAAACGGCCCCTCA
>Ga0335076_10008594_pt1 | contig 10311 bp, 13 predicted proteins | sample Lox_Sample_25_FD_206717 | JGI IMG/M metagenome (GOLD analysis project Ga0335076, IMG submission 206717) | Soil microbial communities from Loxahatchee National Wildlife Refuge, Florida, United States - Lox_Sample_2.5 | ecosystem: Environmental > Terrestrial > Soil > Wetlands | place: USA...
CCTGCGACGTATCGCGAGGCACCTCCACCTCTAGAAACCTTGAGGTGCAACGTAACGCTTACGGCATCGAAGCAGTATAAGTGACGCGGCTGTTGTTTGCATTCACGCCGCCGTAGGTGCCGGGCGCGGCCACGCTCTGGTTGAGGTACGTGTACGTCCACTTCGCGTCGCGGTTGATGACCTTGCCGGAGGCGGGCGTGAGCGTGAGTGTCGTCGTCGTGCCGTCGGCGAGCGTCGGGTGCGCGAGGGCGGTGGCGGACGTGTTCACCGCGACGGCCGTCGCGATCTGCGCGTACGAGATCGTGTCGCCCGAGCCGTTGCCCAGCGCGCCGAGCGTGGTCGACGTGAAGGTGATGTTGCCGTTGTTGCCGATCACGCGCGCGGTGACCGTGCCGTTGCCCAGGTCGCCCGAGCCGGCGGAGGCGGCGATCACGCTCGAGTCGCCGACGTTGGCCGCGGGGACCGTGAAGGCGATCTGGTTGATCGTGGCGTTGGCGGCCATGTTCGTGCCCGTGCCCACTTGGAGGAACAGGATCTTCGGGATCGTGATCGAGAAGTCGAGGTGGGCCGAGGCGGTGATCGGGGAGCCGGCGCCGGTCGTGAACGCGGATTCCGCGTTCGCGAAGAGGGGCGCTGCAACGGCGACTGCCACGGCGGCTTTCAACAGGTTCTTGCGGAGGTTCGCGTTCATTTGAGGCATTCCTTTTCTAGAGGGTTGGTCGTTAGTTGACGGTCCCCACTTTACGGGCCCGCGCGCCAAATCCCTGTGAAAGGGCGCACAGAAATGCTTGTTTTTGCTTGGGTTTTCCGTTGCAGCCGTAGCCGTCCGGTAACCTGGAGGCCTTTTCGGTAACCTGAGGGCCGTTTCCTGTAATAGAGCGGGGCAAATGGCCGATTTCGACCTGCTGCTGCGCGCGGCCACCGTGGCGCTTTCGTTTTCGGCTGCGCTCGCGGTCGCATTGAGGCGCCATCGCGGCGTAAACCGGGGCCAGACCCCGGTTATGGCGATCAAGGCGCATCCCGAATGGAAGGATCTCTGGTACGACGAGCCCACGCGGCAGTACGGGCGCGCGATGCGCTACTACCAGCAGCTGCAGGCGCTCGACGTGGAAGGCGCGTGGCGCGAGGTCGCGGTACCCACGCTCGTGATCCGTCGCTCGTGACCTACGTCGTGCGTCCCGGCATGAACCACCACTTCTTCGTCTATGGCGACGCGAAGCAGGCGTTCGACGAGAAGGGCGGGCGCTTCGACGACGCAGCGGCGAAGCTGCTCGCCGACTGGCTGCGCGCGCACTAGGCGCGCGCAGCAGCGGGTCAGGCGTTCAGCGACACTGGATGTGAACGGTCTGGGACGTTTCCTGCATGTGCTGGTTGCCCGAGTTCGCGTGGAACGTGACGCTGATGTCGTGAATCGAGCCGGGCCGGCCGAGGCGCCAGTGCTCCTTGTAGATGAGCGTCTCGCCCCCGGGGCCGACCCTCACGACCTGCACGGCCGTCTTGGCCCCGTCGCTGCGCTCCCAGTGGTAGTTGAAGGCGCCGCCGGGACCGTGGTTGTTCGTGATGAGCACGTTCGCGGTGAACACGACCTCGACGGGGCAGGCGCCATTGTAGTTCGAGCGATTCGCACCCAGGCGCAGCCCGCCAAGCACTTCGGCAGAAGCGGGAACCGCGGCGATGAGGGCGGGAACGGCAAGGGCTAACGCGAGCTTGCGCATGGAAAGGGCCTCCTCTTGTTAGTGAGTGTTTAGTGAGCTTGGACGGCCCCGGAATGCTGCACCGGATAGCTTGCGTGAAACTGAGCGCCGAACTTTCCCAGGCTCGGCAAGCGTCCCGGCTGTCCCCGCAATACACTAGCTCCCCATGAACATCGCACGCCTCCTGTTCGCGTCGATCGCGATCGCCGCCACCGCTTACGCCCAGGGACCCGCGCCGTCGTTTCGCGATGCGTATCCCGGCGTCATCTCCCTCGCCGTCGATGCGACCGACCTGGATCGCCACGTCTTCCGCGTGAAGGAGACGATCCCGGTCGCGGCCGGGCCGCTGCGCCTTCTCTATCCGCAGTGGATCCCGGGCCATCACGCGCCCACCGGGAGAATCACGCTGCTCACGGGCCTGAAGCTCGCGGCCGGCGGCGGCGAGCTCACCTGGCATCGCGATCCCAGGGACGTGTACGCCTTCGACGTCACGGTGCCGCACGGCGTGGACACGCTCGAGGCCACCTTCGAGTTCCTGTCGCCGCTCACCGACGCCCAGGGCCGCGTGAACGTGACGCCGCAGATCGTGGCGCTCGACTGGATCGACGTGCTGCTCTACCCGGCCGGCGTGCGCACCGACGGCATCCGCATGCAGGCGAGCGTGCGCTTCCCGCGCGACTGGACGCTCGCCACGTCGCTCGCGCCGGAGGGCCGCGCCGACGACATGATCCGCTTCGCGCCCGTGTCGCTCACCGAGCTCGCGGACTCGCCCGCATGGGCGGGGCGCAACGTGAAGAAGCTCGACCTTGATCCCGGCGCGCCGGCGCCCGTGAGCTTCGACCTCGTGGCCGAGTCGCCTGCGAGCCTCGAGCCCAGCGACGAGCACGTGGCGCCGCTCAGGGAGCTGGTGCAGCAGGCCTACAAGGTGTTCGGGACGCATTACTACAGGCACTACGATTTCCTCATCGCGCTCTCGGAGCCGTTCTCGCGCATCGGCCTGGAGCACCTGCAGTCCACGGAGATCCAGGAGCCGCCGCATTTCTTCACGGACTGGAAGACGCTGCCGCAGACGCGCACGGTCCTTTCGCACGAGTTCGTGCACTCGTGGATCGGCAAGAAGCACCGGCCCGCCGACCTCGCCACGCCCAACTACAACGTCGCCATGGGCGACACGCTGCTCTGGGTATACGAGGGCGAGACCGACTACTGGACGTACGTCCTCGCGAGCCGGAGCGGGTTGCTCACGCGCGAGCAGACGCTCGATGCGATCGCGCGCGCCGCCGCGTGGGTCGATGCCCAGAACGGCCGCGAGTGGCGCAACCTCCAGGACACGACCAACGAGCCCGTGATGGCCCGCGACCGCGACCGCGCCTGGACCGGATGGCAGCGCAGCTTCGACTACTACGGCGAGAGCGTGTTCCTGTGGATGGAAGTCGACGCGCGCCTTCGCGAGATGACCCATGACGCGAAGTCGATGAACGACTTCGCCCGCACCTTCCACGGCTCGCTCAAGGGCGACGGCATCGCGACCTTCACGTTCGACGACGTCGCCGGCGCCTTGCATGCGCTCGCGCCCGACGACTGGAAGTCGTTCCTGCGCGAGCGGCTCGACTCGAAGATCCGGCACCCGGCCGCCGAGGCGCTGCGTGCCGCCGGCTGGCGTCTCGTGTACAGCGAGAAGCCGAGCGAGTTCTCGAAGGACGCCGACCGCGAGGAGAAGCGCGCCGACTTCCAGTACTCGCTGGGATTCACCCTGGGGCGCGACGACGAGGTCGCGAGCGTGGCTTGGGACGGGCCGGCCTTCCGCGCGGGCCTCGCCGCGCACGCGAAGCTGCTCGCGGTGAACGGCTACGCCTACAAGCAGCAGCGCCTCGAGCAGGCGATCACCGCCGCGAAAGCCTCGGGCGAGCCCATCGCGCTCCTCGTGAAGTACGAGGACTACTACAAGACCGTCACGGTGCCCTACACCGGAGGCCTGCGCTATCCGCACCTGGAGCGCATCGACGACATGCCCGACCGGCTGGGCGCGATCCTCGCGCCGATGTAGCGGCGCGCCGGAGCATAATGAAGGCGGGCCATTCCACCAAACCTTCTGCCGAGGAAACCATGGTCAAGCTGATCGTGAACGGCCGCGCCGTGAGCGTGGACGTCGAGCCCGAAATGCCCCTGCTGTGGGTGCTGCGCGACGAGCTCAAGATGGAGGGGACCAAGTTCGGCTGCGGCATCGCGCAATGCGGAGCCTGCACCGTGCTCGTCGACGGCCAGGCGGTGCGCTCGTGCGTGGTGCCCGCGAGCACCGTGGCCGGCAAGAGGATCGTCACCATCGAGGGCCTCGCCGAGAAGGGCCTCACCAAGGTCCAGCAGGCCTGGACGGACCACGACGTCCCGCAGTGCGGCTACTGCCAATCGGGAATGATCATGGCGGCGACCGCGCTCCTCGCGAAGAAGCCCGATCCCACCGACGCCGAGATCGATGCCGCGATGACGAACCTCTGCCGTTGCGGAACGTACGCGCGCGTGCGCAAGGCGATCCACGCGGCCGCGGGGCAGGCGGTGGCGCCCGCGCCCGCGCCCGTCGAAGCGCCCAATGGCCAGAAAATCTAGGAGGCGACCATGAATGCAGTCGTCGTTTCCCGCAGGCAATTCCTGAAGGCCTCCACCGCGGTCGGCGGGGGCCTCATCCTCGAGTTCTCCCTCGCGAACGAGGCGTTCGCGCAGCCGCAGGGCGCGGAGGTCACCCACTGGGTCGAGATCCATCCCGACGACCGCGTCGTCATCATGATCGCGCGCAGCGAGATGGGGCAGGGCAGCCTCACGGGCCTTGCGCAGCTCGTGGCCGAGGAGCTCGACTGCGACTGGTCGAAGGTCTCGTACGAGTTCGTCTCGCCCAACGAGCACATCAGGAGGAAGCGCATCTGGGGCTCCATGTCCACGGGCGGCAGCGCGGGAGTGCGGACCTCCCAGGAGTACCTGCGCAAGTCGGGCGCCGCGGCACGCGAGATGCTCGTCGCGGCGGCGGCCACGCAGTGGGAAGCGCAGGTCGCCGATTGCAGCGCGGCGTCGAGCTGGATCACCCACAACCCCACCGGCAAGAAGCTTTCGTACGGGCAGGTGGCCGCGGCCGCGGCGAACCTGCAGACGCCCAAGGACGTGAAGCTGCGCGATCCGAAGGACTGGAAGATCGCCGGCAAGCCGATGAAGCGCCTCGAGCTCGCCGACAAGGTGACGGGCAAGCCCATATTCGGCGTCGACGTGGTGCTGCCGGGAATGCTCTACGCCTCCGTCGCGCAATGCCCCGTGTTCCTCGGCAAGGTGAAGTCGGTCGATTCGGCCGAGGCCGAGAAGATGCGCGGGGTGAAGGGCGTGGTGAAGGCGGGCAACTTCGTCGCCGTGGTCGCCGACAATTGGTGGCGCGCCAACCAGGCGCTGAAGAAGGTGAACGTGCAGTGGGACGAAGGCGAGTACGGCAAGGCGTCGGACGAGACGATCATGGCCTCGTTCCGAGAGGGCCTCGCGGCCACGGGCCTGCCCACGGCGCGCGTGACCGGCGACACGCAGGCGGCCCTCGCCTCGGCCGCGAAGGTGGTCGAGGCGGAGTACTACTCGCCCTACATGAGCCACGCGACCATGGAGCCGATGACCGGCACCGCGTGGTTCAAGGACGACGGCACGCTCGACGTGTGGACCTCGACGCAGAACGCGGAGGCTTCGATGGCGGCCGCGTCGGAGGCCTCGGGCCTGCCGCTCGACAAGGTGGAAGTGCACAAGACGATGCTGGGCGGCGGATTCGGCCGGCGCGGCGCGCCGCAGGATTTCGTCACCCAATGCGTGACCATCGCGAAGCAGTTCCCGGGCAAGCCCGTGAAGATGCTGTGGTCGCGCGAGGAGGACATGCAGCACGGCTTCTACCGGCCGGCCTCGCTCGTGAGGATGCGCGGCGGCCTCGACGAAAAGGGCAACGTCCTCGCGCTGCACACGACCGTCGCGTGCCCGTCGATCCTCGCGCTGCTGCGTCCCGAGGGCATCGACAAGGGCATCGACTTCACCGCGGTGCGAAGCCTGAGCGACATGACCTACACGATTCCGCATCAGCGGGTCGAGTACGCGATGCGCAACGGCCACGTTCCCGTGGGCTTCTGGCGCGCGCCGGGCCTGCAGAACGCCTTCTACCGCGAATGCTTCATCGACGAACTCGCGCACGCCGCGGGGAAGGATCCGCTCGAGTTCCGCCTCGCGATGCTCAAGGACGGCGACAAGAACAGGCTCGTGCTGCAGGCGGCCGCGAAGGCGGCGGGCTGGGGCGAGGCCCTGCCCGCGGGCGTGTTCCGCGGCATCGCGCAGGCCGACGGTTTCGGCAGCTACACGGCGCAGGTGGCCGAGGTCTCGGTGAAGGACGGCGCGATCAAGGTCCACCGCATCGTGCTCGCCATCGATTCGGGCTACGTCGTGAATCCGGACACCTGCCGCGCGCAGGGCGAAGGCAACGTGATCTTCAACCTGGGCTCGCTCACCGAGGGGCACACGATCAAGGACGGGCGCATCGCGGAATCCAACTTCCACGACTTCCGCCTGCCCAACATCACGCAGATGCCGCCCAAGGTCGAGGTCGTGCTCGTGCCCACGGGAGGGTTCTGGGGCGGGCATGGCGAGCCGGGCGCGCTGTGCCTCGTGCCCGCGGTGCTGAACGCCGTGTTCGCGGCGACCGGAAAGCGCGTGCGCAAGCTGCCGCTCAAGGACGGAGACGTCCGCAAGGCGTGAGCGTGAAAGCCATGGCGGCGGCGCTGCTGCTCGCCGGTTGCGGCACGTTGCCCACCGCGCGGGATGCCATGGATAAGCCGCTCGCGCCTTCCGGCGACGCAGCGCGTGGCCGCGAGGTCTTCGTGACGCGCGAAGCGGGCCACTGCGTGCTTTGCCACGAGGTGCCCGGCGCCGAAGCCTTCGGGAACGTGGGGCCTTCGCTCGTGCGCGTGGGCTCGCGCCTTGCGGTGCCGCAACTGAGGTTGCGCGTGGCCGACATCACGAAGGTCGACGCCGATGCGGCGATGCCGACTTTCCATCGCGTCGATGGAATGACGCGCGTGGACTCGCGATACGAGGGCAAGCCCGTGCTCACCGGGCGGCAGGTCGAGGACGTGGTCGCGTACCTCGCGACGCTGCGATGAGGCGCCGTACGTTCTTCGCACGCATCGCCGCGTTGGCCGCGGCGGCATCGTCGGCTGTCCGCGCCCAGGGGCGCTTCCAGCCGCCCCAGGACATCGCGCCGCTCGTGAACGAGATCACTCACGGCGCGGTGCCGGAGAAGAAGGACGTGGAGGTCGAGCTGCCGCTGCTCGTCGAGAACGGCAACACGGTGCCGCTTCGCGTGCGCGTGGCGAGCCCCATGACCGAGGCCGATCACGTGAAGGCGATACACGTCTTCGCCGAGCGCAATCCGCGCCCGCGCGTGGCGAGCTTCCACCTCGGTCCCGCCTGCGGGCGGGCGGAGGTCTCGGCGCGCATCCGCCTCGCGGGCTCGCAACAGGTCACGGTGCTCGCGGAGCTCTCCGGCGGGCGCTTTCGCATCGGCCCGCGCGACGTGCTCGTCACCTCGGGCGCGTGCCTGGACGACGCTTCGCTGTGATCCTCGGCAAGGTCCAGGTTCCCGCGAGCGTGAAGGCCGGCGAGCCCTTCGAGGTGCGCGTGCTCATCCAGCACCCGATGGAGACGGGATTCCGCCGCGACCTCGAAGGCCGCGCGATCCCGGTGCACATCGTGGACAAGGTCTGGTGCACGCTCGCCGGCAAGGAAGTCTTTCGCGCGGAGTTCGGGACGGGCATGTCGGCGAATCCCTACGTCGCATTCTTCGCCACCGCGAGCGAGGGCGGCGAGCTCGTGGTGCAGTGGAGCGACGACCGGGGCGACGAGGGCCGCGCGAGCGCGCTCGTCGACGTGTCCCCCGCCTGATGCGCATCGTCGCGGCGATCGGGGCGTTCGCGGCGCTGCACTGCGCGGCGGGGAGCGAGCCGCCGCTGCCTTCGCCCTTGAAGGGCGGCATCGAGTTCCAGGGCGCCGAGATCCGCGCGATGCAGGCCGATGCGTTCGGCAATCCGGCGATGCTGTGGGTCGACCGCGGGGCGCAGCTGTGGAAGCTGCCGCGCGGTGCGCGCAACCTGAGCTGCGCCTCGTGCCACGGGGCCGATGGCGCGTCGATGAAAGGCGTGTCGGTGCGCTACCCGGGCTACGTCGCATCGCTCGGCGGCGCGGTCGATCTCGAGCAGCGCATCAACGCCTGCGTCACCGCGAACCAGGGCGCCCCCGCGCTCGCATGGGAATCGCAGGAGCTGCTCTCGCTCTCCGCGTTCGTGTCGAGCCGCTCGCGCGGCCTCGCGATCGTTCCCGATCCGTCGCGCGAGATGGATGCGGCCTACGCTCGCGGACGCGCGATCTACTTCCAGCGCCAGGGCCAGCTCAACCTCGCGTGCACGAACTGCCACGACGCGAGCTGGGGCAAGCGCCTGCTTTCGGAACCGATCAGCCAGGGGCACCCGGCCGACTGGCCCGCATACCGGCTCGAGTGGCAGGCCCTGGGCTCGCTCGAGCGGCGGCTGCGCGCGTGCTATCTCGGCGTGCGCGCGGAGATGCCGGCGTACGGATCGCCGGACCTGGTGGCCCTCGAGGTGTATCTCGCGCGGCGCGCGCAAGGGCTTGTCTCGAGCGCGCCCGGCGTGAGACGCTAGCGATGGCTCATTTCGTGAGCCAGTGGGGCGATACGCTGCCCCGATGGAACACCTCACACGAATGGATCGCACCGAGCGGTTCTACAAGATCGATCACCTGATCCGGGAGCGCGGCGTCGTTCCCGTGAAGGATTTCCTGCGCGAGCTGGAGGTTTCGCTCGCCACCTTCAAGCGCGACATCGAATACATGCGCAGCCGGCACTACGCGCCCATCGTGTGGGACCGCGACCGGAACGGCTATCGCTTCGAGGCGCCGGCGAAGGACGCGCCGCAGTACGAGCTGCCGGGCCTGTGGTTCAACCCGCGCGAGGCGCAGGCGCTGCTCACGATGGAGCACCTGCTGGAAAGCCTCGAGCCCAGCCTCCTGGGCGCGCACGTGCAGCCGTTGAAGGCGCGCCTCGCGGCCCTGCTCTCGACGGGCGATCGTTCGGTCGAAGAGGTGCGCAGGCGCATCCGCGTGATCTCCTTTGGCGCGCGCCGGCACGAGCCGAAGCATTTCCAGCTGGTCGCCTCCGCGGTGCTGGGGCGCGAGCGGCTCGGGCTCACCTACTGGAATCGCTCGAAGGACGAGGTGACCGAGCGCGAGGTCTCGCCGCAGCGCCTCGTGCACTACCGCAACAACTGGTACCTGGACGCGTGGTGCCACCTGCGCAACGACATCCGCAGCTTCGCGCTGGACGGCATGCGCGACGTCACGGTGGTCGCGGGCAAGGTGAAGGAGGTTCCCGACGCGGAGCTGGACGCGGTGCTCGCCGCGGGCTACGGCATCTTCTCGGGAGCGAAGGTGCAGTGGGCGCAGCTTCGCTTCACGCCGGAGCGCGCGCGTTACGTCTCGCTCGAGGAGTGGCACCCCAAGCAGCGCGCGAGATGGGAGAAGGACGGCAGCTACGTGCTCGAGGTGCCGTACAGCTCCGAGAAGGAGCTGGTGATGGACATCCTCAAGATGGGAAGCGACGTGGAAGTGCTGGGGCCGCCGCCGCTGCGCGCGGCCGTTGGGGAACGGGCGCGCGCGACGGCGAGGATCTACGGCTGACTAGTGGTGCTCGTGCTCCTGTTCCTTGTTCACGTGCTGCTGTTCCTTCTGCTGCTCCTTGTGGACCTCGTGTTGCTGCTGCTGCGCGTGCTGCTGCTCCTTGTGGACCTCGTGCTGCTGCTGGTTCACGTTGTGCTGCTGCTGGTTCACCGTGTGCTGCTCCTTGTTCACGGCGTGCTGCTGTTGCTGCACGTGCGCCTGCTCACGGTTGACGTTGTGCTGCTCGCGAGTGACGCGGGCCTGCTCCGCCGCGATGCCCCGCTCTTCGTAGTGGGCGCGCACGGCCGCGTCGTGGGGCGCGTAGTGGTAGTTCTGTGCGTGGATCTGCGCCTGGGCCTCCATGCGCGGATAGCTCGCCCCCGAGTAATGCGCCTGGTAAGCGGGCAGCGGTGCGCGCGCCGGGACGTAGCGATGGTCCCAGTGGTTCCAGTCGTGGTGCTCGTTCACCCACGCCGGTCCCCAGTGCTCGCCCCAGTGCGGCGGCTCGCCGGCGACCCAGCCGTGGAAGTAGGGCGGCGGCACGCGGTAGTAGCGCACCGGCACGCGCCACAGGTACACCGGCACCGCGGCCGGCGCGACCACGCCCCAGGGACCGTTGTACCAGGCCGACGAATACCACTGCGTCCCGTCGAAGTTCCAGTACATCCCGTCGTAGAAGAAGTAGTTCGCGTTCACGCCCGGGGCGTAGTAGACGGGAACGCCCGGTACCGGCACGAGAGCCGGATAGGTGGGAATGTTGATGCCGATATTCACGCTCACCCACGCGAAGGACGGCGTGGCGGAGGTGGCGACCAGCAGGAGAGCGGCTATCAAGGCCTTTCGCATGTTCTTGGATCTCCAGTTAGGGGGTTGCACTTCGTGTAACGCA
>Ga0335076_10008595_pt1 | contig 10310 bp, 9 predicted proteins | sample Lox_Sample_25_FD_206717 | JGI IMG/M metagenome (GOLD analysis project Ga0335076, IMG submission 206717) | Soil microbial communities from Loxahatchee National Wildlife Refuge, Florida, United States - Lox_Sample_2.5 | ecosystem: Environmental > Terrestrial > Soil > Wetlands | place: USA: Florida...
CGCGGCCGCCTGAAGAACGGCAACCCCTCCGGCGACTACCTCCGCGCCCCCCGCTGCGGCGCCCGCACCCGCGCCGGCTGCCCCTGTCGCCAGCCCGCGATGAAGAACGGCCGTTGCCGCCTGCATGGCGGCCTCAGCACCGGCCCGCGCACGGCCGAAGGCAAGCGCCGCGCACAGAGCGCCCGCCTCGTCCACGGCTACCGAACTGCCGAGCTCATCGGCCTCCGCTCCCGCGCCGTCCACGCCGCTCGGCGCTTGCGGCTCCTGACCACCGTGCCCCGCTCCGCTGGGCATGGGGTCGATCGCTCCGATTCATTTTGCGTAGGGGCGAGCGGCGCTCGCCCTTCTTCTGCATCCGTCGTGCTGCCGGCGATCCCGAATGCACCATCCAGGGCGTGCGCCGCACGCCCCTACAGCGGCCCGAGTCGTTCGCACTCCGCTGGGCATGGGGTCGATCGCCCAGATTCGATCTGCCGATCCGCCGCGGGCCGATAGAGAAAACGAAATGCCGAAACGGCTACAGGATGAACTTGCTGAGGTCGGCGTTCTTGGCGAGCGGGGCCACCTTCTCGCGGACGTAGGCGGCGTCGATCACGATGGTGGCGCCGGCGCGGTCGGCGGCAGTGAAGCTGATGTCCTCGAGCAGTCGTTCCATCACCGTGTGCAGGCGGCGGGCGCCGATGTTCTCGACCGAGGCGTTGATCTCCGCGGCGAGGTCGGCGAGCGCGTCGACGGCGTCGTCGGCGAACTCCAGCACGACCTCCTCGGTCTTGAGGAGCGCGCGGTACTGCTTGATGAGGCTCGCCTCGGGCTCGGTCAGGATGCGCTTGAGGTCGTCGCGCGAGAGCGCGTTCAGCTCGACGCGAATCGGCAGGCGGCCCTGCAGCTCCGGCAGCAGGTCGGCGGGTTTCGCCATGTGGAAGGCGCCGGAGGCGATGAAGAGGATGTGGTCGGTCTTCACGCTGCCATGCTTGGTGTTGACCGTCGTGCCCTCGATCAGCGGCAGCAGGTCGCGCTGCACGCCCTCGCGGCTGACGTCGGCGCCAACGCGGTGTTCGCTGCGGCCGCAGATCTTGTCGATCTCGTCGAGGAAGACGATGCCGTTCTGCTCCACCGCCTCGAGCGCCGTGCTCCGCACCTTCTCCTGGTCGAGCAGCTTGTCGCTCTCCTCGGCGATCAGCACCGTGTAGGAATCGGCCACCGTCATCCGGCGCGGCTTGGTGCGGCCGCCGAGCGCCTGCCCGAGGATCTCGTTCAGGTTGATCATGCCCATGCTGGCGCCGGGCATGCCCGGGATCTCGAAGGTCGGCAGCTGGCCGGCGCCGGAGTCCTTGACCTGCAGGTCGATCTCGCGCTCGTTCAGCTCGCCCGCGCGCAGCATGCGGCGGAACTTGGTGCGGGTGTCGGCGCCGGCGTTCTCGCCGACGAGGGCGTCGAGCACGCGCTCCTCGGCCAGCACCTCGGCCTTGGCCTCGACCTGCCGGCGCAGCTTCTCGCGCGTCATGTTGAGGGAGATCTCGACGAGATCGCGCACGATCTGTTCGACGTCGCGGCCGACATAGCCGACCTCGGTGAACTTCGTCGCCTCGACCTTGATGAACGGCGCCTGCGCCAGCTTGGCGAGCCGGCGCGCGATCTCGGTCTTGCCGACGCCGGTCGGCCCGATCATCAGGATGTTCTTCGGCAGCACCTCCTCGCGCAGCTCCTCCGGCAGCTGCTGGCGGCGCCAGCGGTTGCGGAGCGCGATGGCGACGGCGCGCTTGGCGTCGTGCTGTCCCACGATGAAGCGGTCGAGCTCGGAGACGATCTCGCGCGGGCTGAAGCTGGCGCCGGGAGTCTCCCCGGCGGGCGGCCCGATATGGATTTGCGGCGGGGCGATCTTCGGTTCGGCGGTCATAGGCGTTCGACGATGATGTTCCGGTTCGTGTAGATGCAGATGTCGGCGGCGATCCCCATCGCCTTGGCCGCGATGTCCTCGGCCGAGAGGCCCTCGACGCCGATGAGCGCCCGCGCGGCGGCGAGCGCGAAGGAGCCGCCGGAGCCGATGCCGATGAGGCCGTCCTCCGGCTCCAGCACGTCGCCGGTGCCGGTCAGCACCAGGCTCACCTGCTTGTCGGCCACCGCCATCATCGCCTCGAGCCGGCGCAGATACCGGTCGGTGCGCCAGTCCTTGGCGAGCTCGACGCAGGCGCGCGTCAGCTGCCCCGGATGCTGCTCGAGCTTGCCCTCGAGCCGCTCGAAGAGCGTGAAGGCATCGGCCGTGGCGCCGGCGAATCCGGCGATGACGTCGTTCTTGCCGAGCCGGCGCACCTTGCGCGCGTTCGACTTGATGACCGTGTTGCCGAAGGTCACCTGGCCGTCGCCGGCCACCACCACCTCGCCGCCCTTGCGGACGGAGAGGATGGTCGTGCCGTGCCAGGGTGGGAGGGCGTCTCGGGACATGCCCCACCCAAATAGGCCGGGGCCGGAAGAACCGCAAGCCTCAGTCCCGCAGGCCACCCATGCCGGCGGGCGCGGCTGGCCAACTTGTCGCGGTGCTGCTAGAAGGCGCCCGGATCCGCCGGCTTTTCGAAGGCACGAGCGAAGGATGAGCACGGCCACGGTCGAGCGCCTGACGGCATTCCGCGGCAACGACCTGCACGACCTCTGCGACGCCGCCGAGGAGGGCATCAAGGCGGGCGGCGGCTTCGGCTGGCTGAAGCCGCCGCCGCGCCCGGTCATGGAGTCCTATTGGCGCGGCGCGCTGCTGATCCCCGACCGGCAGCTCTTCGTCGGCCGCCTCGACGGCGTCATCGCCGGCACGGCCCAGCTCGTCCGCCCGGCCAAGAACAACGAGGCGCAGGCCGACACGGCGCATCTCACGACCAATTTCGTCGCCCCCTGGGCGCGCGGCCACGGACTCGCGCGGGCCATCGTCGTCGCCGTCGAGGAGGCCGCGACGGTGGCTGGCGTCACGATCCTCAACCTCGACGTGCGCGAGACGCAGGAGGCCGCCATCCAGCTCTACCAGTCCCTCGGCTACCGTCACTGGGGCACCCATCCGCACTATGCCCGCGTCGACGGCCGCTGGGTGGCGGGCCGGTATTTCTGGAAGGACCTTTCCGCCCCACCCGATCCGAGTGAAGGACGCTAAGGCTGGTTACAGTTCCGTGAAACCTGCTACAATATCTGGTAGGCAGGAGTCGGATGTGGCAACATGGGTCGAACCATGGCTGACGATGCCAGGAAGTCTCTCGACGGCACGATTCTCGACCATCTCTTCAAGGTGATCGAGAGCCGGCGCAGTGCCGACCCGGCGGTCTCCAATACGGCGCGGCTCTTCGCCAAGGGCACCGACAAGATCGCCCAGAAGCTGGGCGAGGAAGCGGTTGAGACCGTCATCGAGGGCGTGCGCGGCAGCAAGAAGGACCTGGCGGCGGAAAGCGCCGACCTGCTCTACCACCTGCTTGTATTGTGGGCCGATCGCGGGCTGAATCCGGGGACCGTCTGGGGCGCGCTCGCCGCCCGCGAGGGCATCTCCGGGATCGCCGCGAAGAAGGCGCGCCGCGACAACTGATCGGCAAGCGTTCGCGTTAGGAAGCGGTCAATGGCCTACGACAGCAACAACGTCTTCGCGCGCATCCTGCGCGGCGAGATCCCCTGCAAGAAAGTCTACGAGGACGCCCACACCCTGGCCTTCCACGACATCAACCCGCAGGCCAAGGTGCATGTGCTGGTGATTCCGAAGGCCGCCTATGTCTCGATGGACGACTTCGCGGCCAAGGCGTCGGATGCCGAGATCGCCGCCCTCTTCCGCGCCGTCGGCGAGGTGGCGCGGCAGCTCGGGGTCGCCGACTCGGGCTACCGCATCCTCGCCAATCACGGCCGCAACTCGCACCAGGAAGTGCCGCACCTGCACATCCACATCTTCGGCGGCCAGCCGCTCGGCCGGATGATCCAGCCGCCGGCGTGAGGCGGCTCAGGCCGCCATCACCTCGCGCGGCTGCGGCAGGCGCACCGTCACGGTGGTGCCGACGTTGACCTTGCTTTCGAGGTGCATCGAGCCGTTGTGGAGTTCGGTCAGCAGCCGCACGAGCGGCAGCCCGAGGCCGGTGCCGGCGTATTTGCGGTTGAGGGCGCCGTCCACCTGGCCGAACGCCGCCATCGCCTTCGGAAGGTCCTTTTCGGCGATGCCGATGCCGGTGTCGGCGACGCTCAGCACGAAATCGCCGTTGGGATCGCGTCGCGCCGCCACGCGCACCTCGCCGCCCGGCGGCGTGAACTTGACGGCGTTCGACAGCAGGTTGATGAGGATCTGCTTGACGGCGCGCGAGTCGGCGAGCAGCGGCGGCAGCTCGGCCGGAACGTCCGTCCGCAGCACCAGCTTGCCGGCGCTGGCGCGGTCGGTGACCAGCCGCAGGCAGCCGCGCACGACCTCCGGCAGTTGCAGCTTCTCCTTGTGGAGCTCGAACTTGCCGGCCTCGATCTTCGAGAGGTCGAGGATGTCGTTGATGATCTTGAGCAGGTGCACGCCGCTGTCGTGGATGTCCTTGGCGTATTCCTTGTATTGCGGCCGCCCGATTGCGCCGAACATCTCGCGCTGCATCACCTCCGAGAAGCCGATGATGGCGTTCAGCGGCGTGCGCAGCTCGTGGCTCACGTTGGCCAGGAATTCGGACTTGGAGCGGTTGGCGAACTCCGCCTGCTCCTTGGCGGCGCGCAGCGCCTCTTCTGCCATGATGCGGTCGGTGATGTCGAAATGCATGACGACGACGCCGTGCGGCTCGGCCGGCGACACCGGCGTGGCGATGAACTTGAACCAGCGTGGCTCGCGGCCGACCAGCCGCAGATATTCGCGGGCGAACATCGTGGAATCGCCGTTCAGCACCGCGCGCAGGCCGTCGCCCATGATCGGCGCTTCGTCGGCGAAGAGGCCTTCGGTGTCCTCGATGCTGTCGATGTAGTTGCGCCCGAGGCCGGCGAGGTCGTCGATGTCGGCGGCGCCGGCGGCGTCGCGCCACATGCGGTTGACGGAAACGATGATGCCGTCGGCGTCGAGCAGGGCCACGTGCGCCGGCAGCGCGTCGAGGGTCGCGGCGTGCGTCTCGGCGAGCGCGCGCAGCTCGCTTTCGCTGCGCCGCAGCGCCTCCTCGGCGCGCACGCGATCGGTCACGTCGGTCTGCACGCCGACGAAGTGGACGAGCTGCTTGTTCTCGTCGAACACCGGGTTGATGCTGAGCTCGTTCCAGAAGGTGCGGCCGTCCTTGCGGTAGTTGCGGATCGTGACGGTCACGGGCTTCCGCTGGCCGATCGACTTGCGGATGCGCTCGATGGTCTGCAGGTCGGTGTCGCGGCCCTGCAGCATGCGGCAGCTTTTGCCGATCGCCTCCTCCGGCAGGTAGCCGGTGATGCGCGTGAAGGCCGGATTGACGAAGACGATCGGGTTGCCCGGCAGGTTCGGATCGGTGATGAGCACGCCGCTCGATGTCGACGAGACGGCCGCTGCCAGCGACGCGTTGCGCTGCGCCAGCTCGGCAACGCGCGCCTCGCCGGCGATGGCGTCGCTGATGTCCGAGAAGGTCATGCTGTAGCCGCCGTCCGGCATCGGACTGAGGCGCGCCCGGATGGCGCGCGGCCCTCGCCGGATCTCCCAGCGGGCGCTGGCCGCCGGCGGATTGGCCATGTTGCCGCCCGGCAGCCAGTCGGGATCGCCGGGGCGCGTCCGCATCCGGTCGCCCAGCAGCGCCGTGAGGTCCGTCCACGCCATGCCCTTGCGCAGGCGCTCGATCGGCAGCTCGAACAGCTCGGCGAAGCGGCGGTTCCAGGCGATCAGGCGGCGCTTGTGGTCGACGACGCTGAGGCCGTGGCTGAGGCTGTCGAGCGTCGCCTGCAGCAGGGCCGAGTTCGCCTCGAGCGCGCCCTCGCGCCGCTTGGAGGCGGTGATGTCGGAGAGGACGACGACCGCGCCGCCGTCCTCGGTCCGGCGCTCGGAAATGCGCAGCCAGCTGCCGTCGGCGCGGTGGCTCTCGATCGTCGAGGGCGGTTGCCGGTGCAGCTCCAGGCGGCGCGCGATCCAGCGCTCGGCGTCGCCGACGTCCTCGGCCAGCGGTACCGAGCGCAGGCTGATGCGCAGGATGTCCTCGAAATAGGCGCCCGGTATCAGATGCTGGGCGATCGGCGCCAGGATCTCGCGGTAGCGGCTGTTGCACATGACGAGCCGGTCGTCGGGATCGAAGAGCGCGAAGCCCTCCGACATGTATTCGATGGCGTCGATGAAGCGCGCCTCGGACCGGCGGATCCGGCGATCGGCCTCGACCTCGTCGCTGATGTCGGCGGCGGCGCCGCGATAGCCCTGGAACGAGCCGTCGACCCCGAACACCGGCCGCCCGCTGATGCGCATGCGATGCACGCGGCCGCCGGAGGCGACGAAGTCGAAGATGAAGTCGCGGAACGGACGCCGCTGCCGCAGGTCGTCGAGGTGGCTCTCCCACGACGCCTCGTCGGTCAGCATGCGCCCGAGCTCGTCCTGGCGCTTGCCCAGCATCTTCGCCGGGTCGATGCCGGTGATCTCGCCGAACCGCGCCGAGACGTAGGTGAAGCGCAGGTCCGGCCCCATTTCCCAGACCCAGTCGGAGGCGGCTTCGGCGATGTCGCGGAAGCGCTCCTCGCTGAACCGCAGCAGCTCCAGCCCGCGCTTCTGCCGCTGCTCGTTGGACAGCAGCATGCCGAGCACGAGGAAGCCGACGGCGTTGTAGACCATCACGGGCAGCACGAGATGCAGCGCCGTATCGACGTCGACGCCCGGCACGAGCAGATGCCAGGGGACGCAAAACAGGGTCAGAACCAGGCCGCCGGCAACGAACTCGCTTGGCCCCCCCATGCGCGCGCGACGCCACCAGCGGAGATAGAGTGCGACACCGAGCAGGGCGGCCGACAGGCCGGCGCCCACGGTGGCGAGAGTGCCGGGCGCATCGGACGCGAGCTGGTAGGCGATCACGAGCGCCGTCGTGACGCCCGCCGTCCATGGCCCGCCGAAGGCCGCGGCGGCGAAGATGACAAGGTTGCGCCCGTCGATGCCGTAGCCCGGCACCATCTCGATCGGCCACTGCATGCCGAGAATGGCGATGCCGCCGAAGAGCACGCTGGCGACGACGGCGCCGAATCGCCCGGCGCGCCGCAGGAGCGGCAGGCCGACGAGGCTGTAGAGCAGCACGAGGGCGAGCAACAGCGTCAGGTTCTCGCCGAAGTGCGTCAGCAGACTCGGGATGTCGTTCAGCGCCATCCGGCACTCGCTCCGGCGCGCCGGCGCGGGCCTCCCCGGCGGGTCGCGCACTATGGTTTATGCTGGGTTAAGGATGGCGCCCGCAGGGTAAAGATCTCGTTAATGCACTGGGGCGATTTCGTGACGTTGCCGCGACATGCCGGGGCATTATGAATGGCCTCCGGCAGGGGATCCCCGCAAACCACTGTAATGGCGGGATAAATGTGCCGGCCGCCGCCGGCACCCGTCATCAGGACCGCAGCGCGATCCGCCGGTAGCTGAGCGCTTCCGCGATGTGCGGGCGGCGGACGGCCGCGGCGGCGTCGAGGTCGGCGAGCGTGCGGGCCACGCGCAGGACGCGGTGGTAGCCGCGGGCCGTGAGCTTGAACTTCTCGGCGGCGTCGGTCAGGAGCTTGCGGCCTTCGGCATCCGGCGCGGCCAGCTGCTCCAACAGCTCGCCGTCGACATCGGCGTTGGTGCGGATGGCGCGGCCGCCGGCCTTGCCGTCGATGGCGGCATAGCGCGCCGTCTGCCGCGCCCGCGCCGCCGCCACGCGGGCGGCGACCTGTGCCGACCCTTCGGCCGGCGGCGGCAAGGTGAGATCGGCCGGCGAGACCGCGGGCACGTCGACATGCAGGTCGATGCGGTCGAAGAGCGGTCCGGAGATGCGCGACTGATAGTCGGCGGCGCAGCGCGGCGCCCGGCCGCAACCCTGCGCGGGGTCGTCGAGATAACCGCAGCGGCAGGGGTTCATGGCGGCAACGAGCTGCACGCGCGCCGGATAGGTGACATGCGCGTTGGCGCGCGCCACCGACACGCGCCCGGTCTCCAGCGGCTGGCGCAACGCCTCCAGCGTGGCGCGCTGGAATTCCGGCAGCTCATCGAGGAACAGCACGCCCAGATGCGCCAGCGACACCTCGCCGGGCTTGGCGCGGAGGCCGCCGCCGACGAGCGCGGGAAGCGAGGCGGAGTGGTGCGGGTCGCGAAACGGCCGCTGCCGCATCAGGCGCCCGTCGGTCAGCTGTCCGGCCACCGAGTGCACCATGCTCACCTCGAGCGCCTCGGCCGGATCGAGCGGCGGCAGCAGCCCCGCCAGGCGCGCCGCCAGCATCGACTTGCCGGCGCCCGGAGGCCCGATCATCAGCAGGTTGTGGCCGCCGGCCGCGGCGACTTCGAGCGCGCGCTTGGCCGACTCCTGGCCCTTGATGTCCTTGAGGTCCAGATGGTTGCGGATGTCTTCCGCAATTCTGGGCTGCGGCGGCGACAGCAGCTGGGTGCCCTTGAAGTGGTTGACGAGCGCCAGCAGGTTGGCCGGGGCCAGCACCTCGATCCCGCCGGCCCAGGCGGCCTCGCCGCCCTGCGGGGCGGGGCAGATCAGGCCGCGTTCCATGGCGGCCGCATGGATCGCGGCCGGCAGCACGCCGGCGACCGGGGCCAGGCTGCCGTCGAGGCCAAGCTCGCCGAGGGCCGTGTACCTCGCAACGTCCGCGGCCGGCAGCACGCCCATCCCGGCGAGCAGCGCGAGCGCGATCGGGAGATCGAAATGGCTGCCTTCCTTCAGAAGGTCGGCCGGCGCCAGGTTGATGGTGACGCGGGCGGGCGGCATGGCGAGCCCGATGGCGGCAAGCGACGCGCGCACGCGCTCGCGGCTCTCGCCCACGGCCTTGTCGGGCAGGCCTACGACGGTCACGCCGACGAAACCGCCCGGCGCGATATGCACCTGGACGTCGACGTCCAGGACCTCGATGCCCTGGAAGGCGACCGTCTTGACCCTGGCAACCATGACCCACCCGCTGCCCGCTCCGGCGATTGTAGGCGGATCGGCCGCAACGGCGCTACTGCGGCGACCTTGCCGCGGCGACAAGAGACCGCAACGCCGCCGCTTGCCGATGGGCGCGACCCGATGTTAGGTTCGGCGCCGAACGGGGAAACAAGAACCGTCGTTTCCGGTCGCGTCCCAAAAAGAAGAAAGTAGCCGCGGGTGAGTGGATCGTTGCACCCGAACGGCTGGAGGGGACATGGGGATTCGGCAGCCGGCAACCGCCATCGAGGGTTTCCAGTACAAGAGTCACCGCCGTGCCTGGCATCGGCGGGTCGCAAAGCTACTCGCGGCGCCCGTCTACTACATGTACGAATCCGGGCAGCTGCGCAGCATTCTCAGGGCCCGGTCCGTCGACAGCGGCGGCGACGCCGTGCCGATGTTCACGTATCCGGCCATCGATTTTCTGCGATCGATCGAGCCGGAACTGCACAACGCCGACGTCCTCGAATTCGGCTGCGGGCAATCGACGAAATGGCTGGCCCCGCGGGTCCGGAGCCTGACCGGAGTCGAAAGGTTCGACGACTTTCGTCGCGTGCTGGAGCGAGAATTCGCCGCCGATCCGCGCATCCGCTTCGTCAGCAGCAAGATGCCGTTCGACGTCGAAGGGCCGTTCGACATCGTGATCCTCGACGGATCGCCGCGGATCAAGTCGGCGCATTTCGCCCCGTCGGTCCTCAGGGAGGACGGCATCATCATCTTCGACAACAGCGACGTTCAGAGTCTTGCCGAGATCCCCGAGTACCTGCACGGCATGGGCTTCGGCCGGGTGGATTTCTTTGGCCACTCGCCGACCGGCGTCCGCAAGCAGGGGACGTCGGTCTTCTTCAAATCGCTGAAGTGGTTTCGCGTCGGCACGACGATAATGCCGATATCGGCGAACTCACATACCGTCGTTCTCGTTTAGGGAACTCGATCCGGCGGGTCGCGCCCCGCTGGTAGTCAGTCGGCACTGATGGTGGCCGGCGTCGCGCCGGTGGCGATGGCGCCGCGGCGGCCCTGCGTCACTGAACGATGCAGGTCGAGGATCGTGCGGCTGCCGGTGCGCTCGAAGAGGAACGGGAAGATCCCGTGCACCATGCAGGCCAGCCCGGCGATGACCATGCGGCCGCCGACGCCGGTGGCGAAGGCGAAGTGCTCGCCGTAGGTCTCGCCGACTGTCGCCGGATGGCGGGTGAACTGCCGCAGGAGGGCCATTGAGGGGTCCGTCTCGCCGATGATCGATGCCGCGATTCTACGGCGAACGGCTAA
>Ga0335076_10008596_pt1 | contig 10309 bp, 8 predicted proteins | sample Lox_Sample_25_FD_206717 | JGI IMG/M metagenome (GOLD analysis project Ga0335076, IMG submission 206717) | Soil microbial communities from Loxahatchee National Wildlife Refuge, Florida, United States - Lox_Sample_2.5 | ecosystem: Environmental > Terrestrial > Soil > Wetlands | place: USA: Florida...
CGAATCGAGCCGCCTTGAGGATCTGGATAGTGATGTCGATCGCGCGAATCGGATCGAGCGGCGCCTCCTCGCGGATCAGCTGCTTGAGCGAGCGGCCCGGCAGGTACTCCATCGCGATGTAGTAAGTGCCGTCGAACGACCCGCGGTCGTACACGCTCACGACGTTCGGATGCTGGAGTCCGGCGGCCGCCTGCGCCTCCCGGCGGAACCGCTCGACAAAGCCCGGATCCTCGGCGAACCGTTGGTAGAGCAGCTTCAGCGCGACCTTCCGACCGAGCTGCTCATCCTCGACCAGAAACACGTCGGCCATCCCGCCGGCGCCCAGCCGCGACACGATCCTGTAGCGGTCGTCAACGATCGTGCCGGGGGCGAGACCCGCCATCACGCACCGTTGGCTAGGAGCGCTTGCAGCACGGTCTTCGCGATCGGAGCGGCGACGGAGCCGCCGAAGCCGCCGTTGGATTCGTCGATCATCACCGCGATCGCGATCTTCGGGTGGTCAGCGGGCGCGAACGCGACGAACGCCGGCTGCGTCAAGTTCGAGCCGTTGGGTCCGATCTGGGCCGTTCCGGTCTTGCCGGCGACGCTGATCCCCCCGAGCTGAACGGCGGTGCCGGTCCCTTCCTCGACCACCTTCTCCATCATCTTCGTGACTTCCTCGGCGGTCGAGGGCTTCATCACGTGGCTGTAGACGGCCGGGTTGGTCGTCCTGACCGTGCGGCCATCCTGGTCGACGACGCGGTCGATGAGATGCGGCGACATCAGCGTGCCGCCGTCGGCCACCGCAGAGGCCACCATCGCCATCTGGAGCGGCGTCACGAGCATTCCCCCCTCGCCGATCCCGATCCGGCCGATGTCCTCGTCCGGGCTCGCCGGCGGAAACGCACGGGTCGGGGTCAGGTAGGGCCGGCTGATGGCGAGCTGGAACGACGGGTAATCCAGCGGCGGCTTCGAATAAAAGCCGAACCGCTTCATGTAGTCGGTCATCGTGCTGCGCCCGACATGCTCGGCGACCTGGGCGAAGATCGTGTTGATCGAGTACGTCATCGCGGTCGTGAGCGTCTGCGGGCCCCAGCTCTTCCCGCCGTCGTTGGCCAGCGGGACACCGGAGACCGTGAGCGGCGAGTTGCCGTTGATCACCGAGGTCGGGGTGTACATGCCGGAGTCGATCGCCGCCGTCGCAGTCACGATCTTGAACGTGGAACCCGGAGCGTAATGCCCCTGGGTCACCCGGTTGAAAGTAGTGTCGGTCGTGCTGCTGCTTGCCGGCGGATTGTTGTTGTCGTAGCCCGGGTTGGCGTACATGACCTTTACCGCGCCCGTGCTCGGATCGAGCGCGACGACCGAGCCGTGCATCCCGGCGAGTGCCTGGACGGCGGCCCGCTGCCCCTTGGGATCAAGCGTCGTGTACACGTCGTCGCCCACCGGGCGGGGGCTGAGCTGGCCGAAGATCGAGCTCAGGCCGGTCTGGACACCGCGCAGGTCGGCGCCGGCGGACTGCTCCAGGCCATTCGCCTCGCCCTTGGCGGCGATCGAGAACCCGACCGGCTGGGAGAACAGCCGGCCGGTCGGATACGTGCGGCTCCAGGTGTTGGCGGGCGCGGGGACGGATTTAGCGAGCACGGTGCCGTCGGCGGCCAGGATCTCCCCGCGCTTGATCTTGAGTTCGTCGAGCAGGGTGCGCACGTTGAGCGTGTTGTTGTTGAGCGAGGACGCCTGGAACACGGTCCAACGCGAGGTGAAGAACACGAGCAGCGCGAACAGGAGGATGACCACGCCGAACAGCCGAGCGATCGGGGTGTTCACTCGGGCCTCCGCGCGCGGTCGGAGACGAGCAAAAGGAGCGCCAGCAGCACGAGGTTGGCGACGATCGATGACCCCCCGTACGAGATGAAGGGCAGGGTCACACCGGTGAGCGGGATCACTCGGGTGACGCCACCGACGATCACGAACACCTGGAGTGCGAACATCGCGCTGAGGCCGACGGCGAGCAACGTCGAGAAGGAGTCGCGCGCCAGCAGTGCCGTCTTGAATCCACGCGCGACGAACAGCAGGTAGGTGATGAGCACGGCCACCGCTCCGAACAGCCCGAGCTCATCGGTGATGACGGCGTAGATCATGTCGGTCTGCGGAAACGGCAGGAGCGGGCCGCCCGCCGGGAGGGTGAGCTGCGCTTGCCCAAAGCCCTGGCCGAACAGACCGCCCGCGGCCTGGGCGAAGATCGAGTTCGCGACCTGATAACTGCCGAGCGGCGCGTGGTACAGCCTGGGGTTCAGCGGATGCAGCCAGGTCTCGACGCGAGCGTGGATGTGCGGGATGTGCGTTCCTAGGTACCAGAAGCCCACCGCCGCGGCGATGAGACCGATCACCACGAACGACAACCGGTTGGTCGCGACGTACAGCATCGCCAGCAACCCCCCGTAGAACATCACCGAGGAGCCGGTGTCACTGAGCACGACGAGCGTCGCCATCGCCAGCCCCCAGATGACCACCACGGGCCCGAACTGCTTCAGCGGCGGAAACGTGATCCCGAGGAATCGGCGCCCTCCCTGCACGAGCACCTGCCGGGTGTCCCGCAGGTAGCTCGCCAGGAAGATGACCAGCCCGATCTTGGCGAACTCCGCCGGCTGGAACACGAACAGCCCCGGGATCCGGACGCCCAGATATGCGCCGTTGGCCGAGTAGCCGATCCCCGGCAGCCGCGGCAACACGAGCAGCCCGAGGGAGATCAACACGATGATGTAGCGGTAACGTTCGAGCTTGCGGTAGTCGCGGAGCAGGATGATCGTTGCCGCGAACAGGACCAGCCCGAGTACGAACCACTGAGCCTGCTGGCGGGCCAGGGTCGGGCTGATGCGGTAGACCATGACGAGCCCGAAGCTCGCGAGCACGGCCACCAGCGGGAACATGTACGGGTCGGCCCGGGGGAGGGTGAACCGGATGAAGATGTGCGCGGCGATGCACAGCCCGAGGAACAGCGCGCCGTAGGTCAGCGACACGTTGGACAGCGCGTTCGAGCGCTGAATGAAAACGCCGGCGAAGCCGGCGGTCACGAGCAACGATGCCGGGATCAGCCCGAGGAGTTCTCGGTTCCTGGCGCTCACAGCGACGCCTCCCCTCGGGCGCTCACCGCCCGGGCGGGCGGGTCCCCAATCTGCCACCTCACGGAGAGATCCTTCCCTGCTCGAGGTCCATCACCAGCGAGGTCGCATCGGTCTGCGACCGCAGGTTGTTGTTCAGAAGCTGGCCGCGGCGCGCGGCGGGAACGACCTGGGCCGGCACGCCCGACACGTAGTAGGTCTCGTACAGCGGCACGCCGAACGGCAAGCTGTACGGCAGTCCCCGGTAGACCGTCACGATCCCCTGGGCATTGGTCCCGACGAAGTACAGCTGGCGGCTTGCCAGATACCCGCCGGCGCCGATCAGGCCGACGACGATCACGACGGACAGCAGCGCCGCGATCGGAGTGACGAAGCGCCGCTCGCGGCGGACCGTCGATGGCGGACGGGGCTGTAGGCGTCGCGTCCCGGGCGCGGCCGGCTCCATACGCCGGGGGCCGGAGAAGGTGGGCGGCGGGGCGATGGCGACCGCAGTCGCGCCGGAGCGGCCTTCCTCGGTCGGCACGGCGTCGCCGTCACGCGGCACGGCCACCCCGACCATCGTGTCGTCGCCGGCGCCGTCGTCCGCGCCCACTTCTTCGAGGCGGAAGAGCACGACGGTGATGTTGTCCCGGCCGCCCGCCTCGTTCGCCTCCCGGATGAGAGCGTCGCCGGCGTCGTCAAGATTCTCGTGCTCGGCAAGGGTCTCCCGGACTCGCTCTTCGGAGATCATCGAGGTCAGTCCGTCGCTGCACAGCAGGATCACGTCGCCCGCGCGCGCGGGGTACGTCCAAGTGTCGACCTCCACGTCTGGCTCGGGACCGAGGGCGCGGGTGATGATCGACCGCTGGGGGTGCTCGGCGGCCTGCTCCTCCGTCAGCTTCCCGCGGCGCACGAGTTCGTCGACCAGCGAGTGGTCCTGGGTCAAGCGCTGGAGCGTCCCGTCCCGGAACAGATAGGCGCGGCTGTCCCCGACATGGGCGATCGCCACGTGGGTGTCATCGACGTAGGCCGCGGTCAGGGTCGTTCCCATGCCGGCCCGCCCGCGGTCCGCGCGCGAGCGCTCGTAGATCTGTTGGTTGGCCTCGCGAACCCGGGAGGCCAGGCGCTCCTCTGGGCTTCCCGAATCGGGGAGGCCCTGCTCGAACGCCTCGACTGCGATCCTCGAGGCGACCTCGCCCGCCTGGGCGCCGCCCATACCGTCGGCGACGACGAATACCGGAGCGCGCGCGAACGCGCTGTCCTCGTTGTCGCGCCGCTGCCGGCCGGTGTCGGTCTTACAGGTGGTATCGGCTGCGCGGAGCATGATCAGGGTGTGCGGATAGCAGGCTTCTTCGTCATTGTTGGTAAGAGAACTCGGAGTCGCCGATCCTGATCCGATCGCCCGGATGCAGCGGCTGGGGGCCGTTGAGGGGCTCCTCGTTCAGGTAGGTCCCATTGGTGGATCCGAGGTCCTCGATCACGACGACGAACCCCTCCCGCGAGATGCGGGCGTGGTGCGCTGATGCGAATGGATCGTCGAGCCTGATCTCGACGTCTCCGCGGCCGAGAGTAGCGCCATGGTTAGGAATTTCATACGAGCTGCCGGACTCGTGCCCGGAGGCGCGCTCGACCGTCAGGCGCGGCTCGAAGTCCTCGCGGGCGTGCTCGCCGAGACTGTCGGCCGCCTCGTACATGCCGGTGGCGTCGTAGCTCGCGGCCTCGTCGTTTCGGACCACGCCTCCTCGGCCCCGGCGCAGATCGCGCATCGCGCTCCACGCCACCCACATCAGGAAAAGGTAGAGAACAATCAGGAAGCCGAACTTGAGACCTACCGAGACGGGCGCGAGCATGAGGCGCTACTCCAGCGTGAACGTCATCACGGACTCGCCGACCTCGATCTCGTCGCCGTCCCGCAGCACCTCGGAGCCGTCGATCTGGCGTCCGTTCAGCTTTGAGCCGTTGGTCGAGCCGAGGTCGGCGACGACCCACGACCCGCCGCGGGGGCGGATCTCGGCGTGCTGTCGGGACACGTTCGGATCGTTCAGCACGACATCTGCCTGACGGCCACGGCCGATCGTCGCTCCCGACGGGGCGACCACGACCCGCTTGCCGTCGATCAGGAGCAGGGCCTTGTGCGCGCGCACGCGACCCCGCTCTTCGAGCGGCTCCGCCACACGCTCGGCGCTGCTGTAGACCATCGTGCGCCCTGACTGAGCCTCGGCCGGCGCGCTGACCGGCTCGTCGTCGGGTTGGGCGACCCGCGTCTGTATGCCGAACTCGCCCAGGCCGAGGCGGTCGTCGGTCTCGAACTCGATCACGGGCCGTGAAAGTAACGTCAGGCGCTCCCTGCGCGCATGTTCGAGCAGATACCCCGCAAGCTCGGCGGTCAGCGCCGCCTCGTAGCCGGCGAACCGCTCGCGGTCGCGCGGAGAGAGGAATACGCGGTACTCGTTCGGCGCGTACGTCCGGGACACCGAGAACGACTTGTGCTCCTCCATCTCCCGCGCGAGCTTGCGGGCGATCTCGACCGGGCGGACCTCGGACCGGAAGGCGCGACTGAATGTGCCCTCGACGAGACCGGCGATCTTGTTCTCTAGATTCTTCAGGACGCTCATGGCTGGGAGGCGAGATCCCGTTGGCGGCTGGGTTTCGCGGGATATGCCGAAGTTCCATGCTACGCGGTTGGCGTGCAATCTTTCGCCCACCGCGCGCTCGCGAACCGGCGTCCGCTTTGCCTGATCGCGAGCGCCCCGATCGCCCCGGCGAATGCGCCCCCGAGCGCCGCGGCGGCGGAGATATGCGGGCTCGACCCGAGGCTCCCCACAGCGGCCGTGGCCAGGCCGAGAGCGACCGCCCAGCCGGTGAGAAGCATGGCCTCGAGCACCGGAGAACGGCGGACCTGAGCCCATGGGAGCACGACCGCGGCCGCCGCCCAAATCGCACATCCCACAAGGGTGCCCCTTGTGAGGATTGGCGCAAGGACGTGGTGAGTTGTGTCGGCGAGCGATGCGTTCCAGGATGCGCGAGCCAGCGCGAGCCAAAGCCAGCCCGTGAGCGCTAATACGGCGCGTCGCCAGGCACGGCCGGCGAGCCCGGCGGCCGCCGGCCAGGCGCCGGCGAGGCCGATCGCGCCCAATGCCGGAGCTGCCGCGGGCAGCGGCCAGGCAGGCCCGTCGCGAGGTGCCAGGATCACCGGAACGATCGCACCGGCGACGAGCAGAAGGGCCGCGCCGGCGTGGGCGTGCGTGAGGAGGCTGGTCGCCATGAATGCCGTGAGCGCGATCCAGCCGGCGCGCGGGAACGCGGCCACGAGAACTCCGGCGACGCAGGCGGTGGCCGCGGCCGGAACCGGCGAGGAACCAGGCGCGTGGTGTGCCAGCCAGACCGTGAGAGCCGCCGCAGCCGCGCCGGCGAGGGCACGTCGTGGCCAGGGAATGTGTGCTTTCTCACGTTCGCGACCGGGCTCGTCATCGTCCACGGGGGGGCGTCGGCGATGCTCGACGGTCTGCGATCGGCGATTCTCGACGGTCGGCCGCCGGCGGTCCTCGAGGCGCACCTCATCCTCTTCGGCTGCGCGGCGGATCCCGGTGCGCGGCCGCCACGGCTCCGCGACGACCCCCGGTTCGTGCCCTACCCGGGCCGCGGCGACGGTCAGCGACGCCCGGAGCTCGTCGAGCCGTCCGCGCTCCCCAGGCCGCGGGCGGAGCGCTAAGTCGATCGCCTGGCCGAGCTCCCGCGGAAGCTCGCGTCGCTGGCGGCGCAGCGGCGGCAGGTACATGCCCAGCCGCCGTCCTGACGCGCTGCCCGCGCCGCTTCGGACTGGATTGACGCCGGTGAGGCCCTCGTAGAGGACGAGCGCGAGGGAGAACAGATCGGCCGAGGCGCCGGCCGGCAGCCCCTGGGCCTGTTCGGGGGCCATGTACGCGGCCGTCCCGATCACGTCTCCGGTCATGGTCAGCGAGTCGCCGCCGAGCACGCGGGCCACGCCGAAGTCGGTCAGCCTGGCCAGGCCGGCCGAGCTCGTGGGCCGGGTGGGGATAAGCACGTTCGAGGGCTTGACATCGCGATGGATGACGCCGTGGGCGTGTGCGTGGGACAGGGCGTCGCACAGCGCGATCCCGATCTGGACCACGTCGCGGTCGGATAGACGCCCCTCGGCCAGTAGCCGGTCGAGCGTCTTCCCGTGGACGAGCTCGGAGACGAGATAGGCGCCTTCGTCGTCGACGGCGGCCTCGTACAGGGTGACGATCCCGGGGTGCGCGAGCCGGGCCGCGGCGCGAGCCTCACGCTCGAACCGCCCACCGATGACGCGCTCGCGCGGAAGGATCTTGATCGCCACGTCGCGATCGAGCCGCTCGTCGCGCGCTCGCCACACCGTGGCGAAGCCACCTGTCCCCAGCCGGCGGCGGAGGTGATAGCGGTCGAGGACGACCGGCCCGTCTGGCCGTGTCCGCGCGATCTTGTGACCCGCACTGTGCTCCGCCTCCGTGACCGCCTCGCTCAGCCCGCCTGCCCCCTCCGAGGCCCGGTCCGCCCGCCGGCGCGGCCCGTCAAGCCTGGTTGGGGCCTGCGAATCGAAGGGATCGCCCGTATGCACGGGCATGTTTTCGCGACGACAGCCACCTTCCCCTTTGCCTGCAAATGTTCGGAAACGCCTTACCGCCGTCCGGGCGTTCATACTGACGCCTTCCAGATTTCCGCAAGGAGCGAGCAGCGTGTCGTTCTTCGACGAGCCTGAGGAGACTCGTACCGCGCCACGCGCGGCACCTCGGCGACGCCGGCCGGCCGGGGGTGGTCGCCGACCGCCGGCCGGGGACCGTCAGGCATTCATGGTCCGCCGCGTCGGACTGGCGGCGGTAGTCATCATCGCGATCATCCTGATCGCGGTGCTCGTCAACAGCTGCGAGACCAGCGCCCGCAACAGCGCCCTCAAGGACTACAACAACGGCGTCGCCTCGTTGAACGCGCAGTCGGTGCAGACCGGCGCGAACTTCTTCAAGGTGCTCTCGGGCGGCACCAGCGACCCGACCAGCCTCCAGCAGGGCCTGGCGCAGGCCGCCGGTGACGCGAACACGCAGCTCAGCAAGGCCAAGGGCCTGAGCACGCCGGACGAGGTCAAGAGCGCGCAGCAGCACTTCGTCGATGCGATGCAGATGCGCAAGGACGGGATGACGAACATCGCCAACGAGGTCCAGCCGGCGCTCCAGTCGCAGACCAGTCAGAACGCGGTCAACACGATCGCGGCCGAGATGGCCCGCTTCTACGCCTCCGACGTGCTCTACAAGGACTACACCGTTCCCCAGATCGTCGGTGCCCTGCGCGCGGCCGGGATCACCGTCGGCGGCCTCGGCGGCCAGCAGCTCAACTCGAGCCAGTTCCTGCCCTCGATCCAGTGGCTCGACCCCGTTCACGTCGCCTCGGTGCTGCACGTCACGCTGCCGTCGTCGTCCACGACGACCCAGAACATCGCGCCGGGCCTGCACGGACACGAGCTCAACTCGGTCAGCGTCGGCGGGAGCACGCTTCAGACCGGCTCCACGAACGCGATCCCGGCCAGCCCTGCGCCCACGTTCACGCTGAACTTTGCGAACACCGGCCAGAACACGGAGAACAACGTCAAGTGCAAGGTGACGATCTCCGGGTCGAGCGTCAGCGGCCAGACGATCGTGCCCCAGACCACCGCCGGCGAGACGACCAGCTGCCAGGTCACGCTGTCCTCCGCGCCCCCGAAGGGGTCCTTCCAGGTCACCGCTCAGATCGTCCCTGTCCCAGGAGAGAAGAACACCAAGAACAACGACCTGACGTTCCCGGTCACGTTCCAGTGAGGTCTGGCGTGATCGTATGCTGTCGGCAGTGCACAACCTGACCAGCACGGCTGGGATCGTGGCGATCGCCGCCGGCGCCGCGGCCCTCCTCGCACTCCTCTTCTGCGCAATTCTCGGGATCAAGCTGCGCCGGCTCCGAACCGCCCAGCGGGCGATCCTCGGCGGCCACGACCAGGACCTGATCGCACACGCGGCGTCGCTCCAGCAACAGTTCGAGGCGCTGTACGACTACGTCCAGGAGGCGTCCGAGCGGATGGACAGCCGGATGGGAACGGCCGAGCGCCGCATCGACCAGTCGGTCGCGTACCGGGCCCTGATCCGCTACGACGCCTACGGCGAGATGTCGGGCCGCCAATCGACCTCGATCGCGTTGCTCGACGCCAATCGCTCAGGGCTCGTGCTGTCCTCGATCCACCACCGCGACCAGGCACGGCTGTATGCCAAGGAGGTGCGCGAGGGCAAACCCGAGCTCGAGCTCTCCCCCGAGGAGGACGAGGCGATTCGCCGCGCGCTCGAGGTGGACGTGCGACAGCGCTCCGGGTAGCGGCGCGCTCCTACCGAGTCGAGCCGAGCGGATGCGCGTCGCGTACTTCGGTCCCGAGGGGACCTTCACCCAGGAGGCCCTGATCAGCGCCACGGCCGGGGAGCAGCTCGACCTGGTTCCGTACGCGACGATCTACGACACCGTGATGGCGGTCCACTTCGGCGCCGTCCAGCGCGCCCTGGTGCCGATCGAGAACTCGCTCGAGGGTTCGGTCAACGCCACGCTCGACGCGCTCGCGATGGAGACCGAGGACGTCGCGATCCTCGGCGAAGTCATCCACCCGATCCGCCACTGCCTGATCGCACGCACGCCGCTCGAGCTGGCGGAGATCGAGACGGTCGTGTCCCATCCGCAGGCGACCGCGCAGTGCGCGCGCTTCATCCGCACGCGGCTGCCGGGCGCGCAGGTCCTCGCCGGCAGCTCCACCGCCGAGGCCGTCCGGACCGTCGCCGAGCACGAGGGACCCTGGGCCGCGCTCGGGAACCGCCTCGCCGCCGAGCGCTACGGCTGCCAGGTGCTCCGCGCCGGCGTCGAGGACGTGGCCGGCAACGAGACCCGGTTCGTGTGGCTCGGGCCGGTCGGAGCGCCGCCGGGCGGCGTGGGCGGGCCCACATCAACCCATCCGCCGGGCGGCGTGGGCGGGCCCACATCAGCCGATCCGCCACTCGGGCCCTGGAAGACCGCGGTGGTGTTTTGGGGCGTGGGCTCGGAGGCGCCCGGCTGGCTCGTCCATTGCCTGTCCGAGTTCGCCACTCGCGAGGTCAACCTCACGCGCATCGAGTCGCGGCCGCGCAAGCAAGGCCTCGGCCGCTACATGTTCTTTCTCGATCTCGAGGGTCGGGACATCGAGCCGCCCGTCG
>Ga0335076_10008597_pt1 | contig 10309 bp, 11 predicted proteins | sample Lox_Sample_25_FD_206717 | JGI IMG/M metagenome (GOLD analysis project Ga0335076, IMG submission 206717) | Soil microbial communities from Loxahatchee National Wildlife Refuge, Florida, United States - Lox_Sample_2.5 | ecosystem: Environmental > Terrestrial > Soil > Wetlands | place: USA...
GAGGGCAGCTCCGCGACTGCGATGCGGCGCTGCGGCTTGAACACGGCGGGCAGGTGCGCGTAGCTGTAAAGCGCGATCCGGTCCGGCGCGAGCGCGACCGTCTTGTCGAGCGTGGCGCCGAAGCTGTCGAGCGTCTGGCGCGGCAGGCCGTAGATGAGGTCGAGGTTGACCGAGCGAAAGCCGCTCGCGCGCGCCTCCCGCACCACGCGGCGCGTCTCGGCCTCGCTCTGGATCCGGTGCACCGCCTGCTGCACCGAGGGATCGAAGTCCTGCACGCCGACCGACAGCCGGTTGAAGCCCAGCGCGGCGAGCATGGCCATGCGGCCGGGCTCGGCCCCGCGCGGATCCCCTTCGATCGACACCTCCGCCCCCGGTACGCGCGGGAAGCGCGCGTCCAGCAGCGCCATGAGATCGGCCATCTCGGCGTCCTGCAGGAAGGTCGGCGAGCCGCCGCCCCAGTGCAGCTGCGCGATCGGCTGCGGCCCGCCCACCGCGTCTCCCAGCAGCGCGAGTTCCTTCTCCAGGTAGCCGATATACTTGGCCGAGGCGGAGCGGTCGCGCGTGATCACCTTGTTGCAGGCGCAGTAGTAGCAGAGCGTCGCGCAGAACGGCAGGTGCACGTACACCGACAGGGGCTGGCTGATCCCGCCGATATTGCGGCGCGCGAGCCAGTCGCGCAGGGCGGACTCGCCGAAAGCCTCGACGAAGCGGTCGGCAGTGGGGTAGGACGTATAGCGCGGCCCGCCCGCGTCATACTTGCGGATCAGAACGGGGTCGATGACGAGCTCGGAAGGGGGATAGTGCATCTGCAAGCACTATGGACACTGGGGAAAAAAGGCTCTTGACCTCGGTCAAACGAAGCTTCTTCCGGCACCCGGCCGCGGTCGCCGCGGCCGGGGCGTCGCTCGGCGCGCTTGCCGTGGTCAACGGGGTCGCCATCTTTCGCGGCATGGAGTCTCCTTGGCTGCTCGGCACCGCGGTCGTCTCGGACGCGATCGCCGTCGCCCTGGGCGCCCTGCTCGCGGCCCGCGAAGTCATGGTCGCGGACCGGCGCATCGAGGCGTCCGACGCGCGCCTTGGCGCCATCGTCGATTCCGCGATGGACGCGATCGTCACGGTGGACGAGACGCAGAGCATCGTGCAGTTCAACCGCGCCGCAGAGCAGCTGTTCGGCTGCAGCCGCCGCGACGCGCTGGGCGCGCCGCTGGAGCGGTTCCTGCCGCAGCGCTATCGGGCGGCGCACAAGGGCCACGTGGAGAATTTCGGCAAGACCGGCACCACCAGCCGGCGCATGGGCGACATGACCACGCTGTGGGCCCAGCGCGCCGACGGGGTGGAAATCCCGATCGAGGCTTCCATTTCCCAGGCGATCGAAGGCACGCGCCGCTACTTCACCGTCATCCTGCGCGACATCACGGTGCGCAGGACGGCCGAGGAGGCCATGCAGCGCTCGCAGCGGGAGCTGCGCGACCTGTCGGCGCGCGTGCTGGATGCGCGCGAGGAGGAAAAGGCGCGCATCGCGCGCGAGCTGCACGACGAACTCGGGCAGATGCACACGGCGCTGAAGATGGACCTGGCCGAGCTGCGCCGCGGGCTGCCGGAAGGCAGCAATCCGGCGCTCGCGGCCAAGGCCGCGCAGATGGGCGCGCTGCTCGATCAGACGATCGGCGCCACGCGGCGCATCTCCGCGGACCTGCGCCCGCTCATGCTGGACGACCTGGGCCTCGCGGACGCCGCGAACTGGCTGGTGGTCGAATTCGCCAAGCGCGCCGAGATCGCCTGCGACCTGCACCTGTCCGAGGCCAACCTGCTCAACGGCGCGGCCAAGAACGTGGCGACCGCCATATACCGCGCGCTGCAGGAGTCGCTCACCAACATCGCGCGCCATTCGGGCGCGCGCCACGCATGGATCCTCCTCGGCGTGCTGAACGGCGCCATCCACCTCGAAGTCGAGGACGACGGCCGCGGGATCGCGCCGGAAGACCTCGCCAAGACCGCCTCGCTCGGCCTCAAGGGCATGCGTGAGCGCTTCGCGTACATCGGCGGGGCGCTCGAGATCTCGCCCGCGCCGCGCGGCGGCACGCGGCTGCGCATTCGCGCGCCGCTGGAGCCGACCCCCCCGGAGCCCGCATGATCCGCGTGCTGCTCGCCGACGACCACAAGATCGTGCGCGACGGGCTGCGAGGCATCCTCGAGCGCACCGACGACATCCGGGTCGCGGGCGAGGCGGCCGACGGCGACCAGGCGCTCGCCCTGGTGCGCAAGGGCGAATACGATGTCGCCGTTCTGGACCTGTCCATGCCCGGGCTCTCGGGCATGGATCTCATCAAGCGCCTGCTGATCGAGCGGCCCCGGCTGCGCCTGCTCGTGCTCTCCATGCACGGCGAGGCGCAATACGCCGCGCGCGCGCTGAAGGCCGGCGCCGCCGGCTATCTCAACAAGGACAGCGCCGCCGACCTGCTGGTGGGCGCAATCCGAAAGGTGGCCTCGGGCGGCGTGCACGTCGGCGAAGCCGCTGCCGCCGCCCTCGTGACCGCCAGCACGTCCGGCCACGGCAGCCTCTCGGACCGCGAGCTGGAAGTCCTGCGACTGCTGGTCGACGGCAAGAGCCCGGGGGACATCGCGGAGCAGTTGCACCTGTCGGTAAAGACCGTGAGCACGCACAAGACGCGCGTCCTGGAGAAGCTCAACCTGCACACCACGGCGGAGCTCGTGCGCTACGCGCTCGAGAACAAGCTCTTTTAGGAAATTTCCTACATCCTCCCCGCGGCCCAGCCGCCAGAATGGGCCATGGGCCAGCTTGCCGAGCCGTTCCGGGTGTATCTCGTCGAGGATTCGGAGATCCTGCGCAAGCGCGTCGAGGCAATGCTCGCCACTATCCCGGGCATGACCTTCGTCGGCTACGCGGCCGGCGCGGCGACCGCCGCGAAGGAGATCGCGGCGCTGCGGCCGGACGCGGTGATCCTCGACATCCACCTGGCCGAGGGCACGGGCTTCGACGTGCTGCGCGCGCTCAGGCACGGCAACGTGGAAACCGCGGTCTTCGTGCTCACCAACTTCGCGAGCGAGGCCTATCGCGCCACGGCCGAGAGCCTGGGCGCCCGCGCCCTGTTCGACAAGTCCACCGAGTTCGAGCGCCTGCGCGAGGCCGTGGCCGCCCTGGCGCCGGCCGCCTAGGAAATTTCCGAACGTCTCGCGCGGCCGTTTCCGACCCTCGCTTCAGCCGCAGCCGATAGGGGCTGCCGGGCCCCGGGCGCAAAGTGCGCCCATGACAACCAGCGTATTCCTCGTCGAGGACTCCCCCCTGATCCGGAGCCGGCTGCGCGGCATGCTGGCCGAATTCCCCGGGGTCAGCGCGGTCGGCGAGGCGGCGGGCGCGGACGCGGCCATCGAGGCGATCCTCGAGCAGCGCCCGGACATCGCCCTGCTCGACCTGAGCCTCGCGCAGGGCAGCGGCTTCGACGTGCTGCGCGCCGTGCGCGCCGCGGCGCCGGAAGTGGACTGCTACATGCTGTCCAACACCGCCGCCTATCCCTACCGGCAGCTGGCCGAGCGCCTGGGCGCGCGCGGCTATTTCGACAAGACCCGCGAATTCGAGCGCGTGCGAGAGCTGTTCGCGGCGCGCGAAGTCCCCACGCAGCACTGACCGCAAGAGAGGAACGCCCATGATCGCCACCGCACCCCGCGTCATCCCGATCTCGCCCGCCGTGCGCCGCTTCGAAGTCACCTGCGGCAGCTGCAACCTGCGCGAGCTCTGCCTGCCGCAATCCCTGTCCGCGGACGAGATGCACCGCTTCGAGCGCGTCGTGTACGCGCGCCGGCGCCTGAAGCGCGGCGAGTCCCTGTTCGCCGCGGGCGATGCTTTCAAGACGGTCTACGCGGTGCGCAGCGGGTTCTTCAAGACCAGCATCGTCGACGGCGAAGGCCGCGAACAGGTGACCGGGTTCTCAATGAGCGGCGAGCTGCTCGGCATCGAGGGGATCGGCACCGGGACGTACAATGGCTCGGCCTTCGCGCTGGAGGACAGCGAAGTCTGCGCCCTGCCCTACAGCCTCATCGAGGAGATGGCCGCCGAGGTGCCGGCGCTGCAACGCCGCATGAACACCGTGCTCGCGCGCGAGATCGTGCGCGACCACGGCGTGATGATGCTGCTCGGCTCGATGCGGGCGGAGCAGCGCCTCGCCGCCTTCCTCATCAACCTGTCCAAGCGCTTCACGGCGCGCGGCTATTCCCCGTCGGATTTCAACCTGCGCATGACGCGCGACGAGATCGGCAGCTACCTGGGCCTCAAGCTCGAGACCGTGAGCCGCCTGTTCTCGCGCTTCCAGGAAGAGGGGCTCATCGAGGTGCAGCAGAAGCACGTGCGCATCATGGACATCCCGCGCCTGGAGCGGCTGCTCGCCACGCTGCACTGACCCCGGCCGCCCGCGCCGCATGTACGCGGACTGGCCGGTCAATCTCGCGGTCGTCACCGTCACGCTGGCCGCCGTCGCCGCCTGCGTGCTGACGCACTACGAGGGCCTCAGCATCACCTCGCGCAAGCTCGCGCGCATGCACGGCGTCCACCGCCGCTCCAAGGTCCTCTACGGCATCGCCTCCGTGCTGATCCTGCACGTGGCGGAAATCTGGATCTTCGGCCTGGCCACCTGGATGCTCCTGCAGTGGCCGTCCTGCGGCAGCCTGGGGCCGTCGGTGCGGCACCTTTTCGACGTGATCTATTTTTCCGCGTCCACCTATACGACCGTGGGCTACGGCGACCTCGCGCCCACGGGCCCCATCCGCTTCCTGTCGGGCACCGAGGCGCTCGCGGGCTTCGTGATGCTGACCTGGTCCGCGTCCTTCACCTACCTCGAGATGGAGCGCTTCTGGCGCCCGGCCTGAGCGAAGCGCTCAGTGCGACATCAGCACCGGCACGGTCATCGACTCGAGGAAGGTGCGCGTCACGCCCCCGAGCACGCTCTCGCGCAGGCGCGAATGGCCCCAGGCGCCGCTCACGATCAGGTCGGCCTGCAGGTCGAACGCGCGCGACAGCAGCAGGTTGCCGGTGTCGACGTCGGGCGCGTCGATGCGCGAGACCGCGACCTTGAGCCCATGGCGCGCGAGATACAGGCCGACGTCGGCACCGGGCTCGGCGCCGTGCCCCGTGGCGGACGGTGCCGCATTCACGGACACCACCTGCACGTGCTCCACGCGCCTCAGCAGCGGCAGCGCATCGCTCACGGCGCGCGCCGCTTCCCGGCTCGCATTCCAGGCCACCAGCGCGCGGCGCGGCGCGCCCTTCGCCTCGAACGTGTAGGGCACGACCAGCACCGGCCGGCCCGTCATGAGCGGCAGGTCGCGCAGGAACTGCCGGTCCACGCCCCCGGGCGAATCCGGATCGTGCTGGCCCGCGACGACCAGGTCGGCGTACCGGGCGTGCAGCGCGACCGCGCTGCGCGGCTCGGCCTCGGTGGCGCGCCACTCGAGGCGCTCGTAGCCGCTGCGCCGCCGGATGTCCTCGAAGCCCTGCGCCGCGCGCGTGCGCATCGCCGCGCGCGCCTCGCGCTGCTGCTCGAGCACGACATGGCGGGCCTCGTAGGCGCCGGGCAACTCCGGGATCGGATCCAGGGCGTAGAGGCAGGCGACGTGCGCGTCGCAGGTTCGCGCCAGGTCGATCGCATATTCCAGGCGGCGCGCAGCCGCATGCCCCGCGTCCAGGTGCACCAGAATCGATTTGTAGTCGGTCATGCGCCCAGCCTAGGCCGCTCGGCGACGCCCTTCTTGACTCAGATCAACCGGCGCTTGAGAAGCTCCACGCAGGCAAGGTAGGCGAGAACCAGCGCAGCCACGGTGGCCAGCAGGCCGGCGGTCGGCGCCACGAAACCGAGCCGGGCCGCGCCGGGAACGAAGGGGATGGCCACGGCGGCCGCCACGACCGTGAGCGCGGCGGCGACCAGCGCGGGGTGCGGCGAGGCGCGCAGCGCGGGCCGGCGCGTGCGGATCGCGAAGATCACGAGGACCTGGCTCGCCACCGACTCGACGAACCAGCCGGTGCGGAACAGCTCGGGGCCGGCCTCGAAGACCCACAGCAGCACGCCGAAGGTCAGGAAATCGAAGACCGAGCTGAGCGGCCCGAAGCGCAGCATGAAGCGCCGGATGCCGTCGAGGTCCCAGACCTGCGGGCGCTGGAGGTCCTCGTCCTCGCAACGGTCCAGCGGCAGGGCGACCTCCGACAGATCGTAGAGCACGTTGTTCAGCAGCACCTGCACGGGCAGCAGCGGCAGGAACGGCAGGAACAGCGCGGCGCCCGCCATGCTGAACATGTTGCCGAAGTTCGAGCTCGTGCCCATGCGCAGGTACTTCATCACGTTGCCGTGGCTGCGCCGGCCCTCCAGCACGCCCGCGGCCACGACCCCGAGGTGATGCCGCAGCAGGATCACGTCGGCCGCCTCCTTGGCGACGTCGACCGCGCCATCCACCGAGATGCCGACGTCGGCCAGCCGCAGCGCCGGCGCGTCGTTGATGCCGTCGCCGATGTAGCCGACGATGTGCCCGCGCCGCTGCAGCGCCGCGATGACGCGCGTCTTCTGCGCGGGAGACACCCGGCTGAAGACGGTGGTCTTCTCCACCGCCGCGGCCAGCGCGTCGTCGTCCAGGCGCGCGATGTCGGCGCCGGTCAGCGCGAAGTCCGCCCGCAGGCCGATCCGCCCGCACAGGTGCGCGGCCACGCGCCCGTCGTCGCCGGACACGATCTTTACGCGCACGCCGCGCGCCGCCAGCTCCGCCAGCACCTCGGAAGCGTCCGCGCGCGGCGGGTCGATGAACGCGGCGAAGCCCGCCAGCACCAGGCGCTCCTCGTCGGCGGCCCGCGCGGCCGGCGCAGCAAAGTCGCGCCAGCAGACCGCCAGCACGCGCATGCCCGCATCGCCCATTTCGTCGAGGCGCGCGCGAGCTTGCGCGCGCGCCGTCTCGTCGAAGGCAAGCACGCGGGCGCCGCCGTCCGCCTCGTAGCGCTCGCAGCGCGCAAGGAGATCATCCGGCGCGCCCTTCACGACGAGCAGGCGCCGCCCGTCGGGCGCATCCGCCAGCACCGAGAGGCGACGCCGCTCGAAGTCGAACGGCACCTCGTCCACCCTGCGCCAGTCCGCCGGCACGCCGGCCTCGCGCAGCAGGGCCTCGTCGAGCGGGCTGCGCAGGCCGGTCTGGCAGCTGCTGTTCACGCGCGCGAGCAGCAGCACGCGATCGCTCGGCTGTCCGCCGGCGTCGACATGGCGGTCCAGCACGATGCGGCCCTCGGTCAGCGTGCCGGTCTTGTCGGTGCACAGGACGTCGATGGCGCCCAGCGTGTAGACGGCGCCGGGGCGCTTCACGATGACCTCTTCCTGCGCGAGCCGCAACGCGCCGCGCGCGAGCGTCACCGACACGATTGCCGGCAGCAGTTCGGGCGTGAGCCCGACCGCGAGCGCCACGGCGAACAGGAAGGACTCCAGCACCGGCCGGCCGAGCAGCGCATTCACGAGCACCACGAACAGGGCCATGAACACAGTGATCCGGAGCAGCAGCACGCCGAAGCGGTAGGTGCCCTGCTCGAGCGGGCTGGGCCGCGCGCGCGCGGCCGCGAGCCCGGCGGTCTCGCCGAGCACGGTCTGGCGGCCGGTGCGCCGGACCAGCATCCGCGCGGTCCCGCTCACGGCGTGGCTGCCCATCAGCACGGCGCCGGGATCGGCGGCCGAGGGCCGCTCGTCCTGCGTGCCGGGCGCGGCCGCTTTCTCGACCGGGAAGGATTCGCCGGTCAGCGTCGCCTGGTTGACGTGCAGGTCGCGCGCCTCGAGGAGCGTGCCGTCGGCCGGCACGAGGTCGCCGGCGGCGAGCAGCACGAGGTCCCCCGGCACGACCTGCGCGAGCGGGATCTCGCGCTCGACGCCGGAGCGCCGCACGCGGGCCGTGACGCGCACCATGGCGCGCAGGCGCTCGACGGCGTCGCCCGCGCGCCGCTCCTGGAGGAAGTCCAGGACCACGCTCACGGCGATCAGGAGCACGATCAGGCCCGCGCCCACCGCGTCCCCGGTCACGGCGGAGATGCCCGCGGCCGCGACCAGCAGGAGCACGAGCGGATTGCGGAAGCGCCGCAGCAGCTCGCGCAGCGCCGAGGGCCGCGCGTCGGCCTCGATGCGGTTCGGGCCGTGGCGCGCGAGCGCCTCGGCCGCCTCGGCCTCGGTGAGGCCGGCGGGGTTCAGGCCTGCCGCTTGGATCCGGCCCCGTCCTGCAGGCCCGCCTGCAGGCAGCGCGACACCTGTCCGCCGGCCTGGTTCATGGCCTCGAACAGGTCGCGCCAATAGGCCGCCGAGCGCTCGCTGCAGGCGAGCGCCCAGTTCCATTGCGCGTTCCAGAGCTCCTGCGCGGACTTGGCGCCCGCCAGGGCCTTCTGCAGCTCCTGCGCGCGCTCATGCGTCTCGTTGGCCGCGCCGAGCTGGGCCGCGCGTACTTTCGCGGTGGCCTCCACCACCGCGTCCATCGCGCGCGCGCTCAATTCGACCTGCCGTTTCCAGGTGTCGAAGAACTGATCGGTGCCATTGCCTAGCGTCATGATCGCCTCCTTTGAAAGGCTCTCCTTGGCATATCTTTGCACGGCCGGCGGCACGGCCCTTGATGCAGGTCAAACCGGCGCAGCCTCGACCTGCTCGAGCCATCGCACGGCATCGGACACCATGCGGTAGCGCATGCCGGTCACCGTCATCTCGCGGAACCAGTTGACGAGGTCGCCCCAGGGGTCGTTCACCTTGCCCAGGCCCGACACGAACGCGACAACCGTGCCGACCTGGATCTGGCCGCGCGCGGCCTGCCAGGCGCCGATGCCCAGCGCGACCGCCACACCGAGGTGGTGCATGAGGTTCATGAGGAAGTTCATCGAGAACTTGAGCTTGAAGATGCCCATGTTGAGCGCGAACACGCGCTCGAAATGGCCGTTCTGCCCTTCGGCCGCGCCGACGATTCCGCCGCTCACTTCGCGCAGCTCCTGGATGCGCACGCCCGCGCGCCGGTTGATGGCGCGCTGGATGAGCGGAACGAACACGAGTTGCGGGGAGAACACGGCGACGCTGAGCAGCGCCAACCAGGGCTCCAGGTACAGCAGGTAGCCGAATACGCTGAGCAGGATGCCGCCCTGCAGCAGCGGCTCGGACAGGCTGACGCCGACGAAGCCGCCGATCGGCTCGGCCTCGCTGAGGATCATCGAGATCTCGATGCCTTCGGCGAGCGCGCGGTCCTCGGCCGCCACGGCGCTCGGCGTGAGCTCGCCGATGGAGCGGCGCAGGCGCAGCACCGCGCGCTCGCTCACCCAGCCGCGGTAGACGTTCAGGCCGAGCTTCACCGCGCCTTCGAGCAGCGCGACGCCCGCATAGGCGAGGGCGAGGCCGACGATCAGCCCGGTCGAGCCCCGGGCCACGGCGTCGTTCACGATGCGGCGCTGCAGCTCGAGCGGCGCGGTGCTCAGGACGAAGACGGCCACCGACAGCGCCGCCAGGGCGATCTGGTGGCGGCCGCTCGTCCGCCAGATGTATTCGAACAGGTGCTGCGGCAAGGGGCGTGCAGGGCGCATACTCGCGCATGCTGGGCCAGGCCCGGCAAGCGCTGTTGACCAGGATCAAACGGTCGGGACGCCAGCCCCGTATCTTTGCCGGACAAGGAGGCAAGACATGAGCTACAAGCGAATTCTGGTACCCGTGGATGGCAGCCGCACCGCGTCGCTCGGCATGGCAGCCGCCATCAGGCTCTCCAAGGAAAGCCGATCGAAGCTCCTGCTGCTGCACGTCGTCGAGGAATACGCCGCCTTCGCCGCGCCTGAGGCCGGCATGGCGGCGGGACAGATCCTGGCCGCCATGCGCCAGGGCGGACGGCGCACGCTGCAGCGGATCACCAAGGCGGCGCGCAAGGCGGGCGCGCACCCGGAGACCGCGCTGGTGGAGAACTACGGCGGTCGCGTCGCCGACATGATCATCAGCAAGGCCAAGCGCTGGCGGGCCGACCTCATCGTCATGGGCACGCACGGCCGGCGCGGCGTCAAGCGCATGCTGCTCGGCAGCGATGCCGAGCTGGTGGTGCGCCTGAGCCCGGTGCCCGTGCTGCTCGTGCCGTCCAGTCGCGGACGCTAGCGCGCCGAGGGCAGCTCGCCGCCCTCGCGCCGCGTGGGCGGCGGCATCTGCAGGCCGAGCGCGGCGTAGACCGAATCCTCGGTTTCCCCCGCGATGCGCCGCGCGCCGCGGTACACGCCGTACTCGTTGATCTTGAGGCCGCGCGCCTGCGCGAGGCGGCGCAGCGAGATGTTGTGCGC
>Ga0335076_10008598_pt1 | contig 10308 bp, 9 predicted proteins | sample Lox_Sample_25_FD_206717 | JGI IMG/M metagenome (GOLD analysis project Ga0335076, IMG submission 206717) | Soil microbial communities from Loxahatchee National Wildlife Refuge, Florida, United States - Lox_Sample_2.5 | ecosystem: Environmental > Terrestrial > Soil > Wetlands | place: USA: Florida...
GGTGGCGCCCCCCTGGGGGAAAGGCGCCGCAGGCGCATCGGGCGGGGGTCAAGGAGCCAGCTTCCACTGGCCGTTGTCGAGCTTGACGATCACGCGCGCGCGCTCGTCGACGCCATAGAGGTCGCCGGGCTTGAAGTTGTAGACCCCGTGCGTGCCGATCACTTCCTTGCTGCTGAAGATGGCGTCGCGCAGCGCGGCGCGGAACTCCGGCGTGCCGGGCTCGCCCTTGGCGCGCGCCGCCGCGTCAGCGAACACCATGTAGCCGTCGAACGAGTAGGCCGAGAACGCGTCGGTGGTCGGCGCGCCGTTGACCTTCTGGAACACGGCGCGGAAGTCGAGCGCGAGCTTCTTGGTCGGGTAGTCGTTGGGCAACTGCTCGGCCACGATCACCGGGCCGGTGGGCATCAGGCTGCCGTTGGCCGACGCGCCGGCGACGCGCACGAAGTCGGGGTTGATCAAACCGTGTTGCCCGTACACGTTGCCCTTAAATCCGCGCTCGGCCAGCGCCAGGTACGGCAGCGCGCCCGGGGTTCCGGAGCCGCCGGTCATCACCGCGTCGGGACGCGCGGCGACGATCTTCAGCACCTGGCCGGTGACCGACTGGTCGGCGCGCGCATAGCGCTCGTTGGTCACCACCTTGATGCCCGCCGGCGCGGTGGCCTTCATCAGCGAGTTGTAGACCAGGTCGCCCCAGGCGTCGGTGAAGCCGATGTAGCCCACCGTCTTGACGCCGTCACGCTTCATACGCTGCACCACCGCGTCGATCATCAGCTGCGGCGGCTGCGCCACCGTGACGGTCCAGTCGGCCTCGGTCGCGGGCAGCGAGATCGGCGACAGCCCGATCATCGGTGTCCGGCTCTCGCGGCCGACCTGCGAGATCGCGATCGTCGCCGGCACGCCCGACGAGCCCATCAGGATGTCGACCTTCTCTTCCTCGACCAGCTTGCGCGCGTTGCGGCCGGCGTTGGTCGGGTCCGACGCGTCGTCGAGCACGATCAGCTGCACCTTGCGGCCGTTGATCTCGGGCTTGTAGGCGACCGCCGCCTGCATGCCCTTGGCGTACGGAATGCCGAGCGACGAATTGGGGCCCGACAACGACACGCTCAGGCCCACCTTGAGGTCGGCAGCCACGGCCCCGGCGGTGAAGGCGAGCGCCACGGCAGCGCCGACGGCGCAACGAACGAGACGGTTCATGGTTTCAAGCTCCTGGTGGATCAATGCGTCAGGGGAACAACTGGATCATCGGCAGCGCGGCGCCGGCATCCAGCAGATCGACCCGCTTGAGCCGGATGCGCCAGTCGCGCCCGACCTTCACGAGGCGGTGGAAACACGTGCCCGCGAGCATCAGCCGGCGCTCGCCGCGCGACTCGATGTAGACGAACGGCGTGCGCAGCTCGCAGCGGCCGCCGGCAGCATCGTCGCGCGTGACGCTCGACGCCTGCAGCACGTGCTGGCAGCGGCTGGGTGGATGCTGCGAGTGCGCGCGCGCGCTCTTCAGCCGCTCGACGCGCAACTGCAGCAGCAGACGGTCTTCGTCGGCCAGCGCGTTGTGGGCTGCGCCCTCCTCCTGCGCAGCGCCGCGCAGTGGTACCCAGTAGCGACCGTCGTCGGCGAACAGCGCCAGCCACTCGTCGTGGCGGCGCTCGTCGAGCAGGCGCGCTTCGTGGACGACGAGTTCCTGCGGGGACACCGGCGTCAATCCTCGAGGCCGAGGCTCATGAATTGCAGCCAGGCCCGGTGCTGGTTGCGCATCAGCAGCTCGTTGGTGCCGTTGACCTCGCGCGTGCCGCCGACGAGCTCGGCCGCATCGAAGCCGCGGTGCAGGCTGACCCACTCGTTGTCGCCGGCGCGCAGGCCGTGCTGGATGCTCTCGAACAGGTGCACGTCGTCGTGCGCCACCACCGACATCGGCGAGAAGACCAGGCGGTTGTAGGTCATCGAACGCTCGAACAGCAGCTCGGGCGCGGCCTCGACGCGAAAGCTCCAGGCCTCGATCACGGTGCGGTCGGCCGCCAACGGGCGGATCACGCGGATCGCCTGCGGCGAGCCCTTGACCGACAGGCTCGGAAAGCACACCGAGTTTTGCGGCGCGCGCTGCAGGATCTCGGTGGCGCGCGCCTCGCCGTGCGCCGCGCGCAGCGCCGCCTCGTACTGCGGCACCTGTGAGTAGCCGGAGTGGATGCTGAAGTTCGTGCCGAGCATGCTGTGGCCGTTCGGATAGGCGCGGCCGCCCATGCGGTCGAAGAAGTCGTAGCCGGCGCCGAACGGCAGGATCTGCTCCATCGCCATCGGCTTCACCGCGTCGTCGGGCTGGCCGCGCCACAGCGCGGCCGCCGCGTGCGTGGCCGACTCGTGCGTCGACAGCGGGTGCACCGTGTCGTTGATGTTCTCCAGGTAGATCTTCCAGTTGCAGTGGATCAGGTTGCGCAGCACGCCGCCGTCGATGCGCAGGCGGCCCACCGGCGAGCGGTCGACCAGGTTGTCGATCGCACCCAGCACGTCGCCGAAGTAGCCCTGGAAATCGGGCCCGATGTCGTTGAGCTTGACGAACACGAAGTCACGGTAGACCTCGACGTGCTTCAGCGCGCCGACGCCCCGGCCCGATGCGCAGTGCGCGAGCCGCGTGCCCTCGTAGCCGGCCTTCAGCGGCACGTGCAGCGGCGTGCCGTCGAGCTTGTAGGTCCAGGCGTGGTACGGGCAGCGCAGCAGCTTGCCGGTGTTGCCGCACTCCTCGGTCAGCAGCTGCGTGCCCTTGTGCGCGCAGCGGTTGTGCAGCACGCGGATGCCGCCGTCGGCCTGACGCAGCATGACCAGCGGGCGCCCGGCGATCTGCACCGTGACGTAGTCGCCGACCTCGGGCACCTGGCTGGCGTGGCCGACGTAGTTCCAGGTGTTGGCGAAGAAATGGCGCTGCTCGAGGCGGAACAGCGCCTCGCTCAGGTAGAGGTCGCGGTGCACGCGATCGTCCTGCACCAGGGGCGCGAGATCGCGCCGACGGATGCCGTGCGCGGCGTCGTGCAGTCCGATCGGGGCGCTTGCGTCCATCACCGCGTCGTGCATCGTCACAGCGCGATGCTGCCGAGGCTGGCGCCGCCGCAGACGTAAAGCACCTGGCCGGTGACGAAGCCGCCCTCGGGATCGATGAAGAACGACACCGCGCGCGTCACGTCGGCCGGCTCGCCGACGCGCTTGACGGGGATCGACGCCGCCAGCTTCTGCTCGCGTTCGCTGCCGGCGGGAATCACGTCGTAGAACATGTCGGTGTGGATCGGCCCCGGCGCCACCACGTTGACCGTGATGCCGTCGGCGGCCAGCTCGAGCGCCCAGGTGCGCGCCATGCCGATCATGCCGGCCTTGGTGGCCGAGTAGCTGGTGCGCGTCTGCGCGCCGAGCGCGGCGCGCGAGCCCATCAGCACGATGCGGCCGAAGCGGCGCGCGCGCATGCCCGGCAGCACCGCCTGCACCAGCTGGATCGCGCTGCCGAGGTGCAGCTGCGTCAGCGCGTCGAGGTCGTCGGGGTTCACGTCGGGCAGCAGCGCAGGGCGGATCACGCCGGCGTTGTGGACCAACGTGGTCACCTCGAAGCGCTGCGCCAGCGCGCGCGCCGCCTCGGCGGTGGCGCCGCGATCGGCAAGGTCGACCTCGATGCTGTGCAGCCGCGGGTGCGCGATGTCGCTGCGCCGCCGCGCCAGCGACACCACGTCGTAGCCCGCGGCCAGCAGCGCCTCGCAGATCGCCTTGCCGATGCCGGCGCTGCCCCCGGTGACCGCAGCAACCCTGTTCACAGCGCCCATGCCGCGCCCACCTCCAGCATCAACACGCCCGACCATAGGGAAAGTCGTCCCTCGCCACGCCTAGTGCTTCCACTGATCGCGCGGCCGGCACGGCCTCTGCGCGGGTGTCCCCAGGTCGCATGCAAGCTTCGCGCCTCACGCCGTCAGCACCGCGCGGCCGCGCCGGCCCCGCGTGGCGATCCACGCCAGCGCACGCGCGGCCTCGTGCAGCGGAAACTCGGTGACCTCGAGCGTCAGGCCTCCGCCGGCGATGCGCGCCAGCAGGGCCGGCGCGGCCGCGCGACCCGCATCCTCGCGGCGCAGCATGTTCAGCGGCAGCAGCGCCACGTCGCGCTGCAGCAGCTCGGGCAGGTTCAGCTCGACTGCTTCGCCGGCGGTGTAGCCCACCAGCACTGCGCGCCCACCGGGGGCCACACCGCGCAACGCAGCAGCGAGCACGGCGCCACCGACGGTGTCGATCAGCACGTCGGCACGCGGCGCCAGCGCGTCGACCGACACCGCGTCGGCGCCCGCGGGTAGCCGCGCGGCCTGCGCGGCGTCGGACACCAGCGCGCGCACCCCCGCACCGAGCTCGCGCGCCAGCTGCACCGCCACCGAGCCGACCGCACCGGTGGCCCCGGTGATCAGGATCTGCTCGCCGGCCTGCACGCGTGCGACCTCGTGCAGCGCCACCCACGCCGACGTGCACGGCGAGAAGAACGCCGACCCCAGCGCGGCCGGCACGCCGTCGGGCAGAGCACCGATCGCCTCATCGGGCGCGTCGATCAGCTCGCGCCAGGTGCCGTCGCGCGCGACGCCGAGGCCGCTGCCGCGCAACCACACGCGCTGGCCGACGGCGAAGTGCGCGCTCGACACCACCACGCCCGCGGCCTCGACCCCCGGCACGTACGGCAGCGGCGGGTGGCGCAGGAAGGCGCCGCGCCACACCGTGCGGTCGATGTGCCCCACGGTGGCGGCCTGCATGCGCACCAGCGTGCGCCCGCTGGCGGCGGCCGGCTCCGGCAGCTCGTCGAGGCGTGGCGCCTCGCCCCACGCGTGCACGCGCACGGCCTTCATCGTCGCGCGTCGAGAAAGCGCAGCACCGCGTCGGCGAAGGCCTGCGGCAGCTGATCGGGCAGCGGCACCATGCCGCCGGCGATGTCGACCGCCTGCGCCTGCGGCAGGTGCGCGAGCCACTCGGCCGCGTGCGACGCCGCGAACGGATCATCGGGCGCGCGGATCAGCAGCGTCGGCTGCCGGATCGACGCAATGCGGTCTTCGATGCGATAGGCCGCCACCGCGCGGTGCCCGGCCTCGACGTCGTCCACCTTCAGCGCATCGAGCACGAACGCGTGCAGCAGGTCGGGGCGATCGGCGGGGTAGAACGCCTGGCGCTGGCGCCACAGCGCGGCCAGGTGTGCACCGTCGGCGCGGACCTCGACGACGTCGATCGGTGGGCGCTCGGCGCGTGCGCGGCGGAACGTCGCGTCGGTGAACGGCGTCGACGACAGCACCAGCGCGCCGACGCGCGCGCCGTGCCGTGCCGCCAGCTCGGCAGCGATCACGCCGCCGGTGTGGTGGCCCACGACATGCGCGCGCGCGATGCCCAGCGCATCGAGCAGCTGCACCGCGGCGCCGGCCCAGGCCTCGATCGACGCGACGCCCGGCAGCGGATCGGAGGCGCCGAAGCCCACCGTGTCCATCGCGATCGCGCGGTAGCGCACGCCGAGGAGCGGCAGCACCGCGCGGTACTCGGCCCAGCTGCGCGGACTCTGGTGCAGCAACAGCACCGCGGGCGCGGCCGCGTCGCCGCACTCGGCGTAGTGCAGCTGGCCGTGTGGCACTCGCGCGTAGGCGCGATGCGTGTTCATCTCGCGTAGGCGCGATGCCTGTTCATCTCGCGTAGGCGCGGCGGATCGTCATGGCAGCGTTGCGTCGGCCGGCGGCCGCCATAACCCGGCGTGGCGCAGCATGCCGAGCGTGCGCGACAGCACGTCGCGCCGGTAGGCGGCCACGTCGCGGTCGCCGTAGTCGTAGAAGCCGCTGCCGCTCTTCAGGCCGAGCCGGCCTTCGCGCATCATGCGATCGACGATGGCCGGCGCGGTGTAGCGGCCGCGGTCGATCGACGCGGCCATCTCGCGACTGGCGTGGTGCAGGATGTCGCAGCCGCCGAAGTCGATGAACTCGACCACCCCGATGGCGGCGAAGCGCAGGCCCATGCCGTAGCGCGTGGCGAGATCGATCTCCTCGGCGGTGGCCACGCCCTCTTCCACCATACGCGCAGCCTCGTTCATCACCAGCGCCTGCAGACGCGGCACGATGTAGCCCGGCGCCACGCCGCACACCACCGGCAGCTTGCCGATCGACTGCAGGAACGCGCGCGTGCGCGCCAGGGTGTCGGCGCTGGTGCCCGGATGCGTGCTCAGCTCGACCACCGGGATCACGTACGCCGGGTTGAGCCAGTGCACGTTGAGGAAGCGTTCGGGCCTGTGCACGAACGCCGCGATCTGCGTCACCAGGATGCTGCTGGTGGTCGAGGTGAGGATGGCGTCGTCGCGGCAGAGCGCGCCGAGCCGCTCGAACGCGTCGCGCTTGGCCTCGAGCGTCTCGGGCACGCCTTCGAACACCAACGCCGCGCCGGCCAGTGCCGCGGCCGCGCCGGCAACGTCGACGAACTCGACGCGCTCGGCGATGGCGTCGACCTGGCTGGCGTCGCACGCGCCGAGCGCCGCCAGCCCCTGCAGGCTGGCGCGGATCTCGGCGCGCGCCTCGTCGCGCAGCGCCCGCCAGGCCGCGGGCGCGCGCGGCTTGAAGTCGATCAGCGCGACGCGGTGGCCGGCGTAGGCGAAGGCGATGGCGATGCCGCGGCCCATGCGGCCGGCGCCCACCGCGGCGATGCGGGCCATGCGATCACTCCCCTTCCTGCAGCAGCCGCTGCATCGCCTCGCGCGAATGCGAGGCCAGGCCCATCGCGTCGAGCGTGCGCGGGCCGCGCCGCAGGTCGCGCCCGAGGAAGCCGCCGGCGACGCCGAGCAGCCCGTGGGCCACCGGCGCATCGACGCCGATCCAGCGCGCCACCGAGGCCAGGAAGGCGAGGCCGAGCTCGATGTCCTCGCTGACGTAACGGTGGTGGTGCAGGTCGATGTGCTCGCGCCAGTCGCCCGACTTGACGAGCTTCTTGTGCGCGTCGCCGTACATCCAGCGGTCGTTGAGGTAGTGGTCGGCCAGCGGATAGTGCGGCGCGCCGTAGCCGAGCGCCTCGCGCACCGCGATGCGCTCGGCGTCGAGGCGGTCGGTCACCGCGCGCACCGCGGGCTGCGTGCCTTCGTTGTGGATGTCCCAGCGCTCGAAGTGCTGCAGCGGCGCCGCGTTCATCACCACCAGCGGCGGGTGGATCACGGGCCCGGCGTTCATCAGCGCGCCCGACAACGCATCGCCGCAGCCGTGCACGCTGGGGAAGGCCTCGCGGATCACCGCCAGCGCACGGTCGGCTTCGCGTGCCGGGTACACGCCGGTGGGCAGGCGCACCGCGCGCACCGTGATGTGGACCTCGCGCGGGCCGTGCTTGCGCGTCAGGTACGGCAGCGTGCCGGTCTCGGCCCACGCCACCCTGGCGCGGCTGCCGGCGGCGCGCGCCGCACGCGCCATCGCCACGCTGCCGAAGGTGCCGGGCGGAAGGAACACCACCTGGCCGTCGGCGAGATGAGGGCCCATCGCGCGCGCGATGTCGCCCTGCGCGATGGCCGGCGACGGCATCACGATCAGCTGCGCGCCGCGCATCGCGTCGCCGATGTCGGCGCTGGCGCGCTCGATCGCGACCTCGCGCCTGCCGTCGGTGTCCTTCAACACGATCGAACCGCTGTCGATCACCGGCTGCAGCGCCGCGGCGTCGCGCCGCCACAGGCGCACCCGATGGCCGGCCTGGGCGAGGTCGGCCGCGGCGGCGTAGCAGCCATTGCCGCCGCCCAGGATGGCGATGTTCATGCGCAAGCCTCCATGTCGGCCGATGGTAGCCGCACGGGGCGCGCAGCCCGCGACGGCACCGCGCAAAGGCCGGCAACGGCCGCCAGGGCTGGTGAGGCACCGTCGCTGCCGCAGACCGCGCGGCGCCGAGACACAGGAGCCGGATCAGCCCGTTTGCGGCGAGGTACGCCGGAGCATCTCGGTGCGAATGTCCTTCTTCAGCACCTTGCCCACCTTGGAGCGCGGCAGGTCGGGCCAGATCTCCACCAGCTTGGGCGCCTTGACGCTGCCGATGCGCGCCTTCACGAAGGCCTGAATCTCCTGCGGGTCGACGCTGCGGCCGGCGTGCAGCTGCAGCACGGCCACCACCTTCTCGCCCCACTTGTCGTCGGGCAGGCCGATCACCGCACTGTCCTGCACGTCGGGGTGCTGCATCAGCGCCTGCTCGACCTCGACCGAGTAGACGTTGAAGCCGCCGCTGATGATCATGTCCTTGGCGCGATCGACGATGTACAGGAAGCCGTCGTCGTCGATGCGGCCGATGTCGCCGGTGTGGTGCCAGCCGTGGCGCCCTGCCTCCGCGGTGGCCGCCGGGTCCTTGTAGTAGCCCGTCATCACCAGCGAGCTGCGGACGACGATCTCGCCGGTCTCGCCGCGCGGCAGCAGCCGGCCCTCGTTGTCCATCATCGCCACCTGCACCAGCGGCGCCGGCCGGCCGGCCGACGACAGGCGCTGCCGCGCCACCGAGCCGTCGGCGTTGAAGTGCTCGCGCGGCGCCATGGTCGAGATCATCATCGGCGCCTCGGTCTGGCCGAACAACTGCGCCATCACCGGGCCGATCTTCGTCAGCGCCTCCTCCAGCCGCGCCGCCGCGATCGGCGCCGCGCCGTACCAGAAGCACTGCAGCGAGTCGCGCCGCGTCTGCGCCAGTAGCGGATGCTCAAGCAGCATGTAGATCAGCGTCGGCGGCAGGAAGGTGTGCGTGACGCGGTGGCGCTCGATCAGCGCCAGGAACTCGCCGAGATCGGGCTTGGGGCTGATGACGATGCGCCCGCCGAGGGCCATCACCGGCAGGCACAGCACGCCGGCCGCGTGCGTCAGCGGCGCCAGCGCGAGGTAGGTGGGCCGGCCGTCGAACGGATAGCCCATCAGCGTCAGCGCCGACATCGTCTCGAGGTTGCGGCCCGACAGCATCACGCCCTTGGGCTTGCCGGTAGTGCCGCCGGTGCCGGCGATCATCGCCAGGTCGTCGAGCGGCGCGATCTCGACCGACTCGTCGCCCACGCCCTCGAGCCACTCCGACAGCGACGGTGCGAACAGCCACGGCCGGTCGAGGCACACCAGCAGGCGCAGCTTCGGCAGCGCGCCGCGCATCTGCTCGACCATCGGCGCGTAGGCGCTGTGGAAGATCAGGGCCGCGCAGTCGAACGCATCGAGCACGAAGCGGTTCTCGGCCACCTCGTTGCGCGGGTTCACCGGGCACCACACGGCACCGGCGCGCGACACCCCGAACACGCAGGCGAACGCGTGGGCGTCGTTGCTCGACAGCACGGCCACCTTGTCGCCGGCCGCGATGCCCGAGCGCTGCAGCCCGCGCGCGACGCGATGGCTGAAGCGCTGCACGTCGGAATACGACAGATCCGCCGTGCCCATCGTCAGGCACGGCGAACCCTCGCCGAGCGCGGCCCCCTTGTCGAGGTAGTCGACGAGGCGCATCTAGCGGTGCACGGTCAGCACCGGCTCCTGCACCAGGCCGAAGCTGCGCAAGGCGCCGAGCAGTTCGCGATGGCCGAACGCCTGGCAGCCCGACGCGAAGCCGGCGCGCTTCGGCGCCTGCTGCAGCAGCGACGCCGCGGCGAACGCCTGCAGCAGCCCGGTCTGCTTGTAGTTGCAGTTGCCGTAGATGACGCAGTGCGCGCGCGCCAGCGGCCCCGAGGCGTGCACCGAGTCGAGCGACTTGTTGATGCGCGGGTTCTCGCGCGGCGGCATCGTGTTCATCACGCCGGCGGCCGTCTTGGCCAGCGCGGCGTAGCGGTCGTCGGCGTTCATGCCTTCGGTAGCCTTGATCGCGGCGGCGACGATCTGCGGCACGCCGAGCATCAGCGGCCGGTTGAACACGCCGCCCAGCACCTTCACGTTGGCCACGCGTGGATCCTTCTTGAACCACACCGGATGCGACGTGCCGCCCCACGGCAGCGCCAGCGCGAGCTCGTGCTGGCCGGGAATCGCCAGGTTGTACAGGCCGGCGTCGGGCTGCCACTCGACGTACTGGTTCTGCTCGAGGTAGTAGGCCTTGGCCATCGCCGCGTTGACCAGGATCGTCTGCGTCGAGGCGATGGTCGGGCTGCCGCCCCAGAACACCGCGATGTCCAGCGTGTCGAGGCCCGGCGTCTCGAGGCACAGCTGGGCCGCGATCTCGCCGGTGGTGTACATCTGCGCCAGGCCCGGCGACAGCAGCAGGCCCGCATTGGCGAAGCGCGCGCCGTACTCCTGGTCGAGCGTGATCAGCCAGTCCTGCTCGCCGGTGGTGTCGGTGTAGTGGCACTTGGACGCCAGGCAGGCCTGCACGACC
>Ga0335076_10008600_pt1 | contig 10306 bp, 9 predicted proteins | sample Lox_Sample_25_FD_206717 | JGI IMG/M metagenome (GOLD analysis project Ga0335076, IMG submission 206717) | Soil microbial communities from Loxahatchee National Wildlife Refuge, Florida, United States - Lox_Sample_2.5 | ecosystem: Environmental > Terrestrial > Soil > Wetlands | place: USA: Florida...
TCCGCCGCAGACCGCTACCGCCGATCTCACCATCAATGTCGACGCTGAGGGATCGAATGACCGCGTCTTCAAGGGAGCGTACGCGTTTCTTTTCCAGGGATTTGATTCGAGTGGTCCCGTGGCTATTGTCGGAAGCATGGATGCCGACGGCGCGGGAAACATTAGCGGAGGCACGCTCGATATCAACCGTGCGTCCGGGCCGCAAACGAGTATCGCCATCATTTCTGGGAAGTTTGCGATCAACGCCGATGATCGCGGGGCGATCACGATTGATTCCGCGATCGGCACGCAAACTCTTCAGGTCGCACTGAACGCATCGGGAACGATTGCGCACTTCATCTCTTTTGATCCAGCTGGCCCGAATGCAATTCGTGGCAGCGGGCTTATGAAGCAGAGCACGATCTTGAATACGACGCCGCAAACCTGGTTAGGGAACTACGTGTTTCTGCTATCAGGTTCAACCTTCACCGGCGGGCGTTCCGCGATTATCGGCAGTTTCTCCGCCGATGCGACGGGCCACATCGCGACGGGCCTCGCAGATCAAAACCTGGCCGGCCAAGCCCGACAGGAGATCGCGATTCAGCGATCAAACTTCAATCTAGCGCTGAACGGTTCAGGCACAGTCGATCTGAATCTCGAAGGAGGCAGGGAAATCGCGGGCAGCATTTACGTAGTTTCCACGAACGAATTCTTCTTTGCGGCCACCGGATCGCAGCCCGGCGATCTGCTATCCGGCGAGATCTTTAGACAAACTGCCGCTGCGGCCATGCTCCCGAGCGAAAGTGTCTTTCATCTGCAAGGCCTGTCGCAATCAGGCTCGGCTTCTGCCATCGTCGGACTAATCCAAGCAAACGGCAGTGCGCTCTCCGGAACCTTGGATAGCTCCGATGGTCTCATCGTGAGCTCGAATAAGGCCTTCACCGGTTCTGGCACGGCGAGCCCCGCACAATTCGGTCGCGGAACGTTGAGCTTTGCGGGCAACGAACTCGTTTTCTACGCGGTCGATTCTTCGATCGCCCTTGTGATGGACGCTGACGCGCCGGAAGTACGAAGCGGTCTGATCGAATCGCAAGACTTGGGAATTTCGCGAACCACTTTGCCTCCGGGAACTTTTGCGGAAGGTTCTGAGGGCGCCGCCACTCCGGCAGCCACTTTCGAATCGGGTGCCGTAAAACTGCTTTCTATGGAGACGATGGCAGGCGTGTTGGATCTGAATCTATCGGGAGACGTTCTCTCGCCAGCGAACTCGCTTGCCAATCCGCTCAACGTCGCGAACAGCGGGCGAATCACCACGAACGATGGCTCTATCTACTATCAAGTCTCGCCAACGCGCATCGTTGGACTCAAACTGTCCAGCGATGGCGCCGTCAGCACGGTCGTGCTTGATCAGTAGCGAGGTCTAGCGCCGCCAAATCTCAGGCCACGCCGCCGATCTGATATCCCACTCCGCGAATTGTATGGATTAGCTGCCGATCAAACCCGGAATCGACTTTCTTGCGCAAATAGTTGATATAGACATCCACCACGTTCGTCATCGATCCGGGGCTGAGCTTCCAAGCTTGCTCCACGATCGTTCTTCGCGGGACAGGTTGCAATGCGTGCTGCATCAGAAAATCCAGCAGCACGAATTCCTTGTGCGTGAGTTCGATCGTGTAACCGCCGCGGTGCACCGTCCGCTTGATGCGATCGAGTTCCAGATCCTCCACTTTGAGGACCAGTTTGGCCGGGCCGTTCAGGCGCCGAAGGAGCGCTTTGATCCGAGCCGATAGCTCGGCCGCGGAGAAGGGTTTGGTCATGTAGTCGTCGGCGCCCTCTTCCAGGCACCGGATGCAGTCCTGCACGGCGTCGCTGGCACTGAGAACGAGCACCATCACGTCCGGCTTTGCCGCACGAACGCGAGAGAGAAGTTCGATGCCGCCGCTGATGCTCTCGCCGAGGTCCAAAATCACCAAGTCGAAAGCTTCTGCGCGGACCTGGCGTTCCGCTTCGGTCGAGGTTGCCGCGATCTCGACCTCCAGCTTCTCGCCGCGTAGATGACGAACTACAAATTCAGCCAGTACCGGATCGTTCTCGACCACGAGTGTTCGCACGCTTACCCCCCTAGCCTCGGAAACGCCGTCACGATTCTTAGAGTTTTTGAATCAATTCCCCAGATGCCACACAACACCACCCAATCCACTTTTTCTCATGCAATCCGATGCGCAATGATTATTTCTTTCAAATCGCTTATGTCCGTAAGCATAACGGCGGCATTTGCGGATGAATGATAGTGTGCTCTACGGGACACATCGCGGTTGAAGAATAACGACCTTGCTCGGATAACAAAGCAGGGCTCCTCGAAGACCGAGCGCAACATTTTTCGCCCAGATGGTCGACTGTTTTGGCCAAAGGTTCAAATTTTTAACATTAAAGTCCGTGAATTTTTAATTCCGCTCAATCCCTAGGGAAAAACCTGTAGGCGTGACTTCGTCCATTCTGTGATCAAGAATCGCTGCTGGCCGAATTTCATCGCGATGCATCTCGCGTAAGATTAGAACATTCTAGCTTTCTTTAAGTTAACTCCTTCGCAACAGAACTCCGCGGAGAACGAGCGAACCAGCAAGGATCAGACGCTTCTTGTGATAACAAGTTAATTCACTAGAACACGTCTGCATGTCATCAGAGGAGAAATTGGTTCATGTCCACCGCGGCTTTACCGTTTACGAAGGAACAAACTCGACTTCTGATCGCCAGTCCCGATCCGGCGTTTCGAAAAATGTTTACAGGGGTAGTCGTCGATCCAGCTGGTCGCGTGGAGGAGGTCTCCACGGGAGCTCAAGCACTGTCGAAATTGGAGTCCGCGCCGTTCGACGTGCTCGTTCTCGATCGTTATCTCCCGGATTTGAATTCGCAGGAAATTGCGGACCTCGCGCGGAATCGTTTTGCCCCCATCGAAGTGCGCGTGATCGATTCACGCACCGGTGCGGACAAGGCGTTTGTCGAAAGTAGCGCAGCTACGACGATCCATAGCGTGGTCGCTCCCGCACCCGCGGCGCCGTTACCGCAGCCCGCGAGTCTTGCTGACTCGCAATCGTTGCCGCGAATGGTAGGCACCTCGCGTGCGATGCAGCAGGTGTATCGCTTGGCGCGCCTGGTGGCGCGTCGCGATACGACTGTGCTTATTACTGGTGAAACGGGAACCGGAAAAGAAGTCGTCGCTCGCGCGATCCACGACTTGAGCCCGCGCTCTCAGCAACCTTTCGTTGTCGTCAACTGTGCGGCGATCCCCGAATCCTTGCTCGAAGCCGAACTCTTTGGTCATGCTCGCGGCGCTTTCACGGGAGCCGTGCAGTCGCGCGTTGGCCGCATCCACATGGCCCACGGCGGAACGTTTTTCCTGGATGAAGTGGGCGACCTGCCGCTAGCGATGCAGGCGAAGCTGCTGCGCTTCCTTCAGGATGGCGAAGTCCAACGTTTGGGCAGTTCGGAAGTTTTCAAGGTCGATGTCCGCGTCGTTTGCGCCACCAACGTCCGCTTGCTCGATTACGTGAAACAAAAGCTCTTTCGTCAGGACCTGTATTATCGAATCGCCGTCTTCCCGATCGAGCTGCCGCCTTTGCGCGATCGTAAGGAAGATATGGCGCCGCTTGCCGAACATTTCCTTGCCGAGCTCTGCCGCGAGGCCAGCGTCACACCGAAAAGGCTCTCCGCGTCGGCTCTTGCCGTCTTGCGTCAATCGCCGTGGCTCGGAAATGTCCGCGAGTTGCAGCACGCAGTCGAGCGAGCGTTTATCCTGGCGGGCGACGAAACGCATCTGCACGTCGAGCACTTCAGCCGTACTGACGAGCCCGTACACTTTAGAGAAGTCTAAGAGAACCACTCCACCCTTGGCATCCGGTGTGCAACGAACGCCGCGATGCCAAAATTGCCTACAACCCGGCAAAATCGTCTTAATCTCAGACGAGGCGAGAGTGGAGAGAGCAAGCGTCGTTCGCTTGCAACCGCTTTTCGCACATTCACTCAGGCCGCTGGATCTCTCGAGCGCTCGTATGTTCAACTCCAGGGCGAAGTCGCACGCCTTCGCCGGGAACTCGAGAGTGCCAACGCCGAACTTTCTCGACGAGCAGAAGAAAATGTTAGAGCGCGGGCGTTTTTAACGCAAATTCTCGAAGGTCTGCCGTGCGGAGTTATCGTCACCGATGCTGCCCATCGGCCGCTCGTGGTCAATCCCGAAGCGCGAAGATTGTTGGACTTAGGCGAGTCGCAAGACGTTTTTCCGTCCGCGCTCGATGAACTCTTCTCCATCGCGGTGCCGGGCAGTTTCTCGTGCGAACAGGAATGGAGTTTCCGGTCGACCTCAGGTTCAAGAACTCTGGGAATATCGGGCGCGAGAGTTGAAAGCTCTGATCCGGCGCTTATCAAGACCATCTGGATCATTCGCGACATCAGCGATCAGAAGCGTCTCGCCGCAGAACGCGAAGACGCCCGTCGCGCACATGCGTTGGCCGAAATCGCCGCCGTGCTCGCTCACGAAATTCGAAATCCGCTCGCGAGCATGGAATTATTTGCCGACCTGCTCAACGACGCGACCCAGCAGAATCCCGACGCGCACCAGTGGGTCGTGCATCTGAGAGCTGGCCTGTGTTTGTTAGCAGCGACAGTCAACAATGTCTTGCAGTTCCACAGCCAGCCGTGTCCGGAAAGAGCACCATCGAGTGTGGAGCGCCTGCTCCGCGAGACGGTTAGCTTCCTCGGTCCTCTAGCACGAGAACGCGGCGTGCAGATCGCGATCGAAGACGAATTTCAAGGCGCCAAAGTCCTGGCGGATCCGCATCGTCTGCAGCAAGTATTTTTCAATCTCGCCCTCAACGCTTTCCATGCCATGAACTCCAGCGGAAAACTGACGATTCGCATCAATCGCGAAACGAGGCGTTCAAAGACGCTCCAAGTGAGCTTCGAAGACGAGGGTTGCGGCATCAGCCATCAAGATCTTCAGCAGATTTTCGAGCCTGGTTTCACAAGCAAAGCCGGAAGTCCCGGCCTGGGCTTGTCCGTCTGCCGCAAAGTGATCGAACAACATGGAGGCAGCATCGTTGTGCAAAGTGAACTTGGCCGGGGCAGTACTTTTTCGATTTTCTTACCCGTTGCGGAGGAGCTGAATGTCTCACGTGCTTGTGGTCGATGACGAAGCGGCGATTTGCCGTGCTCTCGACGCGAATTTCCGGCGGCGCGGTTGGCAGGTCACGACGGCCAGTGGCGTCGGCGATGCCCTGGATAAATTTCGGTCCGCACCTTGCCGTCTCGTCGTCACGGACATGCGCATGGGCGATGGCGATGGCCTTGACGTGCTTCAAGGTGTGCGCCAGGTTTCCCCGCAAACCGCCGTTATTTTCCTCACCGCCTTTGCCAGCGTTCCGGAAGCCGTCATGGCGATGCGCGAAGGCGCTTGTGACTATTTGATGAAGCCGGTGTCCTTTGATCAGCTGGAAGAGACTGCGCAACGCGTTCTTGGGCGTACCGCGAACGAACTTGGCGATACTCAGGAGCAGGACTTTTTCGTTGGCGAGTCGCCCGCATTTCGCGATCTTGTCGCCCGCGCAAAGCACATTGCGCAGACCGACGCGGACATTCTTATCGAAGCGGAAAGCGGAACCGGCAAGGAGTTGCTCGCGCGGCTGATTCATCGGGCGAGCCCGCGTGCCTCGAAGCCGTTCGTTGCCGTCAATTGCTCCGCGTTCCCCGAAAATCTTCTGGAGAGTGAACTCTTCGGCCATGTTCGCGGGGCCTTCACCGGAGCAATGAACGCCAAACCCGGCAAATTTCAAGTCGCTGATGGCGGCACGCTGCTTCTCGATGAAATCGGCGAGATGCCGCTGAGCCTTCAGCCAAAGCTGCTGCGCGTGCTGCAGGAACGTGAAGTCGACCGACTGGGCGATACGCGGCCCGTCCCGATTGATGTCCGCGTGATCGCCACCACAAATCGCTCGCTCTCTTCTCAAATCGAAGCTGGCGTGTTCCGCTCCGATCTCTTTTATCGTTTGAATGTGATTCCACTCTCGATTCCGCCTCTTCGCGATCGCCGCGAGGATATTTTGAAGCTGGCGGAGCATTTCCTCGCGAAATACGAGCCGGCCACGCGGCGTGGCCAATTCCGTATCTCGGCCGAACTCGCCTCGTCCCTGCAGGATCACGATTGGCCCGGCAATGTGCGCGAGCTTTCGAATTTCATGCGCCGTGCACTCGCTCTTTCGCACGGCGCCACCCTCGGTCCCGAATTGTTCGGCTCGGTCGCGCGTACATCGGCGCCCGCACAGGAAAATCGTCTCAAACCGGGCATTACCCTGCAGGACATGGAGCGCCGGCTCCTCGAGGCCACGCTCGAGGCGACAAACGGCAATCGGACCCGAACCGCCGAAATGATGGGCGTGAGCTTGCGCACCGTCCGCAACAAAATTCGCGAGTATGGACTCGCCCAGCGGGAGGCTATATGAGCTGGATCGATTCTCCGCAGATGCATATGCTGGCGCGCTACTTGGATTTGTCCGCCATGCGTCAAGCGTTGATCACGAGCAATATCGCTAACGTGGATACGCCCGGCTATCGCACGAAAGATATCGACTTCAACGGCGAGCTCGTCCGCGCGATCGAAAATCAGTCGGATTCGACCGAGCCGGTTGTGCACGAAGTGCAGGGTCTCGTGGCGCGTCCGGACGGCAACAACGTGAGCATCGATCGCGAAAGCATGCTTCTGGCGGAAGTGCAATTGCAGTTCAGCACGGCCGAACAGGTGCTAAAGACCCAATTCAAAAACTTGAATCTCGCCATCAACGAAGGGAACTCCGCCATATGAATCTATTTAAAGTATTGGACAACAGCGCGTCCGCTCTTACCGCTGAACGGCAGCGCGCGGAAGTGGTCTCCAGCAATTTGGCGAACGCCGAAAGCACGCACACGGCGAATGGCGGGCCGTACAAGCGTATGCACGTCGTTTTCGGCGCGCATCCGACCCAGATGCACGGCTTCGCCATGACGCTCGCGTCGTTCACGGATATGAATGCCGAAGGTGTCCGCGTCGATCGCGTCGTCGAAGATGGCGCGCCGCCGGTCCGCCGCTTCGAGCCGGGCCATCCGGACGCTGACGCAGATGGCTACGTTTCATATCCCTCGATCAATCCGGTCGAAGAGCTTGTGAACCTGATGGGCGCCGCCCGTGCGTATCAACTCAACGCCTCGGCCGTGCAGAGCACGAAAAACATGATTGAGGCTTCGATCGACATCATCAAGGGTTAGGCGCAGAGAAAGGGAATAGCTCATGACGAACCCAATTCAAGGACTGCCGCTACCACAGCCGAATATCGACCTCGGCTCCGCTACGCCGAAGCAAGAATCAGGCGGCTCAGGATTTCTCGACACGCTCAAGAGCGCCGTCCATCAGATGAACGATCTCCAGTCGCAGGCGGATTCGCAGGTGGCCGGCATGTTGAATGGCGACGGTCAGGACGTTCATTCCGCGATGATCGCGGTCGAGAAAGCGAATCTATCTTTCGAGTTGATGGTGCAGGTCCGCAACAAAATTGTCTCGGCGTATCAGGAAGTCTCTCGCATGTCTTTCTAGGATTTTAGGCGGCCCGGACCTATAGCGAATGGACAAGTTCCAAAAACAGGTTCTCGCATTCCTGCGCGGATTGACGCCGACGCAAGTCGCCCTCATCGTCGGCAGCATAATCCTTGTCGCCGGGACCATAGGGGTGTTTGTGCGGTTGCTTGGCGGGGCCGACTACAAGCCTCTCTACACCGGTCTCGCGAATGGCGACGCGCAGTCCCTCACCCAAGAATTAGCCGCGCAAAATATCGACTTCCAGGTCTCAAGCGATGGCACCACCGTTCTCGTTCCTTCCGACCAGATCGATAAGGCCCGCCTCCAAGTCGCCTCGCGCGGCCCTCTCAGCAGCGGCCGCATGGGTTTCGAGCTTTTCGACAAGCCGAATTGGTCCGGCAGCGATTTCTCCGAGAAGGTCAATTATCAGCGCGCGCTCGAAACCGAACTTGAGCGCACGATCCAGACGATGAACGGCGTGGAAGCGGTTCGCGTCCATCTCGTTCTGCCGCACGAATCGCTGTTCACGGACCGCGAACGCCCCGCGAAAGCAGCCGTCGTTTTGAAACTGCGCGGCATGCGCATGTCCGATCAGATTGCGAATTCCGTTGCGAATCTTGTCTCGAGCGCGTGGGACGATCTCGCGCCGCAAAATGTCACCGTTATCACTACCGACGGCCAGATGCCCGGCCAGTCGCACGGCGCGCTCGGCGATGCAACGTCGGGCATGGCCGATCTCGAAACGGGGCTAGCGGAGAGAATTGTCCAGGTGCTCTCTCCAGTCGTCGGCGCGGATCATGTGCGATCGAGCGTTTCGATCGAATACGATCCGACCACGGGCGAGAGCACGCAAGACACCTACGATCCCAATGCCAGCGCGGTGCTCACCTCTCAAGTTTCCTCAGAAACCGCGGATGGCCTTGAGCCTTCCGGCATTCCCGGCACTCCGAGCAATGCGCCCAATACACCGCCCGTCGGCGCGGCAGCAAAGCAGGACAAAGACGATCAGGATTCGCAAGCGATTCGCACCGAGAACAAGACCTTCGCCGTTAGCCACACGGTGCGCCACCTTCTTGAGCCTGCCGGCCGAATCAAGCGCGTGGCCGCCGCGGTCCTCGTCGATGACGTAGTCGACACTGCCACTGAAAACGGCAAAGCCACCGAAACCCGACGTAAGCGCACGCCCGACGAGATGAAGCAGATCGAAGACCTCGCAAAAGCTGCCATCGGCTGGGACGGCGGCCGTGGGGACCAGATTTCGGTCCAGAACATCGCATTTCGCAGCCCGGAAGTGGAAAAACCTGAGCCTCCCTCGCTGCCCGATCGCGTGCGCGTCATCACTGAGCGTTGGACCGGCCTTCTCCGCTACGTCGGCGTTTTCGCTCTCTTCCTTCTCGTCTACTTCTTGATTCTGAATCCCGTGAAGAGCCGCGTCATGACCGCCATCGAAACGGCTGGCACACGCGCTGCCGGCCAAGCAGCCGCGATGCCTCACCTCGCAGCTGGCGCAACGGCAGAATTGAGTGAGGGCCATCGCGGCGCATTTGAAGCCGCGCCCTCGGCGCCGCAGCTCCAGCGCGCCAACGTCTTAAAGCAGGAAATCGTCGCCCGCGTAAAGAGCGATGCGGAAGGCGCGACCCGCCCGGTCCAGGGCTGGCTGCGCACGGGAGCATAGTGTGGCCGCCGCGTCCACAGCTCCGTTGACCAACGCCAAAAAGGCTGCGATTTTGCTGGCCCTGCTTGGCGACGAAGCTTCTACGGAAATTTGCAAGCACCTTGCTAAAGACGAGCTGCGTTTGCTCGCCCAGGAAATTTCCGATCTTGATGAAATCTCCGCGGAAACCGCCACGCAAGTTCTTCAGGAATATTACGGCATGACGCAGCCGTCTTCTTTCGGCTCCGTCGCGCAAGGCGGCCCGGCGTATGCTACCCGTCTTGTCGTGAATGCGCTCGGTCCGGAAGGCTCGCGTCCCCTCGTCGAAAACGTGATTCGCGCGAAAGAAATGGCCGCGCAAAATCTCGAAGCGCTCGATCGCGCCGATCCCAAGCAACTCGCCAAGCTTCTGCAGGAAGAGCATCCACAGACGATCGCGCTCGTCCTTGCACACCTTCGTCCGAGCGTCACCAAGGCTGTGCTGATGATTTTGCCGGACGAGATGCGCGCAAATGCCGTCAAGCGCCTGGCTCAGATGCAGAATTTTTCCCCGGAAATTCTTCGTCGCGTGTGCGAGCGCCTGCGCGGCAAGCTCAAAACGGGTGGTACGGAAAGCGACCGCCGCGCTTACGGCGGCATAAAAACGGCGGCCGATCTGTTGAATCGTCTCGACGGTAAGGTCACGACGAGCATTCTCGAAGCGATCGAAAAAGATAACGAGAGCCTTGCCGTTACCATCCGCAATCAGATGTTCACGTTCGAAGATTTCGTTCAAGTCGCGGACGTCGGCATGCGCGAGCTCCTCTCGCAAATCGACAAGAAATCCCTTGCCATGTCCCTGAAAAATGCCTCCGAAGCTGTGCAGAACCGTTTCTACAGCTGCATGTCGTCGCGCGCCGTCGAAATGATGAAGGAAGATTCCGAAGCGCTCGGTCCTTTGAAAGCGAAAGATATTGCGCAGGCTCAGGCCGAAATCATCGTGATCGCCCGCAAGCTCGAATCCGAAGGCAAAATCTCCCTGAAGAACGAAGAAGGCGAGGAGGCGTAGACCGTGGCGAGCGAATCATCGTAGACCA
>Ga0335076_10008601_pt1 | contig 10305 bp, 10 predicted proteins | sample Lox_Sample_25_FD_206717 | JGI IMG/M metagenome (GOLD analysis project Ga0335076, IMG submission 206717) | Soil microbial communities from Loxahatchee National Wildlife Refuge, Florida, United States - Lox_Sample_2.5 | ecosystem: Environmental > Terrestrial > Soil > Wetlands | place: USA...
CATCGCGCAGAAGGAATACATCTATCCGCCCGCGCCCAGCATGCGCCTGGTGATTGACAGCTTCGAGTTCGGGTCGAAATTCACGCCACGCTTCAACACCATTTCGATCAGTGGCTATCACATTAGGGAAGCCGGCTCGACTGCGCTGCAGGAACTCACGTTCACGGTTTACGACGGCGTGGAGTACGTGGAGTGGGCGCGCCGCCGCGGCCTCGATGTGGACGAGTTCGGCCCGCGCCTGAGCTTCTTCTTCAACGCCCACAATGATTTCTTCGAAGAGATCGCGAAATACCGCGCCGCGCGCAAGATCTGGTATCGGCTGATGAAAGACCGCTTCGGCGCGAAGAGCGACCGTACGCGGCTGCTGCGCTTCCATACCCAGACAGCGGGAGTTTCCCTACCCGCACAGCAACCCATGAATAACATCGCCCGTGTCGCGATTCAGGCGCTGGCGGCAGTGCTCGGAGGCACGCAATCTCTACACTGCGATTCCTACGACGAAGCCCTGGCTCTGCCCACCGAGGAAGCTGCCCGCATCGCCCTGCGTACGCAGCAGATCATCGCGTTTGAGTCGGGCGTGGTACACACGGTCGATCCCCTCGGCGGATCGTATTTTCTCGAACGCCTTACCCTCGACATGGAAAAAGGCGCCTTTGACTACTTCGACAAGCTCGACGCCATGGGCGGCATGGTGAAAGCGATCGAGCGCGGTTATCCACAGAAGGAAATCGCGGAAGCGTCCTACGTCTACCAGCGCGCCGCCGAAGCCAACGAAAAAATTACGGTTGGAGTGAACGAGTTCACCATCGAAGAAGAATCACCGAACATTCTCTACATCGACGAGACCGTAGCCCGCCAGCAATCCGCCAAACTAAAAGCGCTGCGCGCCAGACGGTCAAACGACGAAGTGCGCCGCACGCTCGACGCATTGAAGAAAGCCGCGTCCCACACGCCGGACGCTGGCAACAACGGAACCATCTCCAGCGCGAATACCATGCCCTACATCATCGACGCGGTCCGCGCCTATGCGACCGTGGGCGAGATCTGCGAAGCTCTGCGCGAGGTGTATGGAACGTATACGGAAGTGAGTATCACCTAGAATCTACAATTCTCTGAGGTCGCAATTTGCAACCTCAAATACGGGCTGACGGCCTGACCCGAAGCATGTTTCTACGTCTTTCGTGGAGCGGCAGAACTGGACGGTTCGCACGAGCATGCGGCGCCATACGCGGCTGTCAAATGGGTTCAGCCGCTGGCTGGCCAACCACGCGACTGCGACAACGCTAGACTACTTTGCCTACAATTTCATCAAGATTCACCGTACACTTCGCATGAGTCCAGCGATGGCCGCTGCCGTCACAGATCGGCTATGGAGCGTAGAAGATCTTGTGGCTCTTTGGGAAGCCTATGAGCAGCGGAGGCCGGAAGGGGCGGCATAGGTGAAATCAATCAGCAAACGTGCTCTGGTGCTCCTAGGTTCGTCTCTGTTCGGCGCTACGTTATGGCTTGCGAGTTTTATTGCCATCATCGTCGGAAGCTCCCATTTATCTAAGCCGCTAGACATCGTCCCTGGTGAATTATTGGTGATCGGCGGCGGGTTTCTCTTGGCAGGAACCTTGGGAATATCAGCTGCGGTATATGTGCTCCGTCGATTTCGGCTATGGGCAATTTCAAAGTAGCCCACCACCATTGAGATCACAATTTGTGATCTCAAACTTGGAGCCTCATGGCTAAACGTTCCATCGCCCTTGTCCCCCAAGTCGAGTCGAGCATCGTCCACATCCGACACCAGCGGGTGATTCTCGATACGGACCTAGCCAAACTGTATGGCGTTACAGTCGCACGCCTGAATCAGCAGGTGAAGCGAAACCGGGAACGATTTCCCGCGGATTTCATGTTCCAACTCACGGCCAGCGAGTACAAAATCTTGAGGTTGCAATTTGCAACCTCAAGTTCGGCCCACGGAGGGCGCCGCTTTTTACCCTACGCCTTCACCGAACACGGCGCGATCATGGCGGCCACTGTCCTCAACTCCCCGCAAGCCGTCGAAATGAGCGTGTTCGTAGTCCGCGCCTTCGTAACACTGCGGGAAATGTTGGCCTCAAACCGCAAGCTCGCCGTCAAAATCGACGAACTCGACCAGCGTTTAGAAGGCCATGATGCCGCGATTCAGGAATTGATGGAGGCAATCAAGGAATTGATGGCACCGGAGCAGCCTTCGGGGCGCAAGATTGGTTTTGAACTACCCTCGGGGAAAAAGAAGGCCTAGTCCGCTGGTCGCATTGGGGCTACGGTTCCCAGAAAACTCCTTGCTTCGCTCGGTGAACGGGCGAGGCGCCCGTCCTCCACACGAGCAGGTGGGATCACTTCTCTTGCTTCTGCCTCTGCCGATACAGACTCTGGTCGACCTGCCGGGCCATTGCTTCCGTGTCGAGGGGAACTTGTAGAAATTCGGAAATCTTCGCCGCGGTTTCTTTCGGCGCGTGCAGCACATCGTGATAGGGCAGGCGAAGCACCGACACATTCTTCTGGCTGCTCATCCAGGTGTGTACCTGGTAGAGATGACTCTGGAAGGCACGGGTAATAGCGGTTTGATCGACATCCGCATCGTACGTTCCGCGGCGGCGCAGCATCTCGTCCTGCGAAGCCATCACTTCTGGCAACGGACGCTGCATGAAGATGACCTTGTACTCGTGGTCTGCGGGCAGCGCCAGCAGGAGTTGCGAGATGACTTTCACGACTTTGCCTTCGCCCTCAGCAATGATGCCGGGCTCTTTGGGTAGCTGCTTGATGCGCTCCCACTCCAGGTAACCGCGCGGATTGTCGGTGTCGGCGACGCGCTCGCCGTCGGAAACCGCAGACATGCCGCCCGCAGTCAACATCTGCATCATCAGGGATGTTCCGGAGCGGGGCAGGCCAGAGACAATGGTGATCATGGGTTCCTTGGAAGAATTGGAGGATAAAGTATGGCTGGACCTTTCGGCCTCCTAAATAGAGTTAACACGATTCTTCGAACCGCACCAGTGGCCACTCGACGGTTTCCTGCGGGTCTTCGGCTCTGCTAGACTGGGCTCACTTTGTCCGGGAGCAGCCGCAGAGAGTTTCTCGCGCAGTGTGCAGCGATGAGCGCCGGAGCATGGCTAGCGCCGGCGTCGGCATTGGCGGCCCCTTCAGATCCCCGTCTCAAGTTTCCTGCCCAGCCGCGGGAGCGGATCTGCATCGCATCGTATCCCTTTCGCGATTACATTGCCGATCCGGAACAAAAGGCGACTGCGCCCCGCATGGACTTGAAGGACTTTGCGGCGCATGTGATCGACAAGTTCCACATCAACAAGATCGAACCCTGGACTGGCCACTTTCCTTCCACCGATCCCAGGTATCTCGAACAATTCCATTCGGCGGTGGAGAAGGCTGGCGGCCAGGTTGCCAACATGGCCGTGGACGGCGAGCACAGCCCGTATTCGCCGGATCGTGCGGAGCGCGAAAAGGCGGTGGCATTCAGTAGGAAATGGATCGATGTTGCCGCAATCCTGGGCTCACCCGGCATTCGAACCAATATTCCCGAGACGAAGGATTCAAAGCCTGATCTTGACCGCGCTGCCGGCAGTCTTTCGCAGGTCGTGGACTACGCGGCCAAGAAGAACGTCGTGATCAGTCTGGAAAACGACAATCCGGTCAGCGAGGATCCATTCTTTCTGGTGAAGCTCATTGAAAAGGTGAACAGTCCCTGGTTGCACGCTTTGCCGGATTTCGCCAACTCACTCGCCCATACTGATCCGGATTACGCCTATCGTGGCATCGACGCCATGTTCGCCAAGGCCTATTGCATCTGCCACGTGAAAGAGACCGAGAACAACGACAAGGGCGAACCGGTTCACGTGGACATGGCGAAGACCTTCGGAATTTTGAAGCGCCACAATTACAAGGGCTACTTATCGATGGAATGGGATAGTCCGGGCGATGTGTATGCCGGCACGGCATCGTTGATCGAGCAGACTGTGAAGTATCTTTCCTAGGGACCATGGCCGGACAAGGGATCGAGCGCCGCGAAGTCTTGCGTATCATGTCGATGGCGGCAGCCGCCGCTGCCTTTCCGGGCTTTCACACATGGGCATTTGCCTGTGGTCAGGCAGGTGCAGCCAACGCAGAAATCACTTCGGCATCGTACCGGCCGCTGTTTTTCAGCCCCGCAGAGTACGCCCTCGTGGACCAGTTGATAGATCTCATCATCCCCAACGATGGCACACCCGGCGCCCGCGACGCTGGCGTTGCCGAATTCATTGATTTCATGGTGGCGAGTGATCCGACGATTCAGTATGCATTTCGCACCGGCCTGACCTGGCTGAATGCGCACAGCGAGCGGGCTTCAGGCAAGAAGTTCCTCGAACTAACCCCGGATGGGCAGACGGACCTGCTCAAGCCACTTGCTTACAAGGATAAATTCCGGGCCGGCGAAGAAGATGGCCGAGTCTTCTTCCAGTTGGTTCGCGAATATACGGTAATGGGCTTCTACACCAGCGCAGTCGGATACCGCGCGCTGGACAACCCAGCGCTGAAATTCTATGCCGATTCGCCCGAGTGTCCGCACCAGGACGATCCGGAGCACCGCCACCTTCCACCACCACGAGTCTGAGAATCCATGCCTAAGGAAATCTATGACGTGATCGTGATTGGAACCGGAGCCGGCGGCGGCATGACGATCAAGACCCTGTGTGAAGCCGGGCTGAAGGTCTGCGCGCTGAATGCCGGACGTAAGCTCGATCCGGAAAAGGACTTCCGCAATCACCGCATGCCGTGGGAGATGAAGTATCGCGCCTTTGGCGATCCGAAACGCCGCGCGCAGTCATACGGCTACATGGATAACGAATATACCCAGGAGGCATGGGAGCACGAAATCGGCTTCACTACCGCCCCCGGCACCCAATGGATGTGGCCACGCTGCTACGCGGTTGGCGGCAAGACCAATTTCTGGGGACGCAGTTCCGCCCGCTTTGCTGACGTCGACTTTCGTGCCGCATCGCTCGATGGCTACGATGTCGACTGGCCTGTTACCTATGACGAGATCGCCCCCTACTATACCCGCGTCGAGAAGATGATCGGCGTGGCCAGCACGGTGCAGAACCGGCCCAGCAATCCCGATGGCACCTATCTACCACCGTTTCACTTCCGCTGCATCGACCGGATTCTGGAAGCGGGAGCCGCCAAGGTCGGCATTCCCTATCTTCCCGACCGCACCGCGCAACTGACGGAGGAGTATGACGGCCATCCGCAGTGTCATTATTGTGGCGCTTGCACGACCGGCTGCGATGTCGGGGCGTTCTTCTCTACGCCATATTTCCTGCTCCCCAAGGCGGAAGCCACGAAGAATCTGGAACTGCGCACCGATGCGCTGGCGAAGGACATCCTGGTCGATGAAAACGGAAAGGCGAAAGGCGTCGCATACATTGATCGCAAGACCCGGCAGGAAGTCGAAGTGTCCGGACGCGCCGTGGTTGTCGCCGCCTCCTGCGTGGAGTCGGCGCGCATCATGCTGAACTCCAAGTCCCGCCACTGGCCGACCGGCATTGCAAACTCCAGCGGACAACTGGGCCGCAATCTCTGCGACCACCTGTACGGCGAATCTGCCCGCGGATATTTTCCTCAGCTTTTGGGCCAGCCCAGCTTTCCGGATAACGTCTCCGACGCCACCATTGCCTGGATGCCACGCTGGCAAAATCTGAGGAATCCACACGAGGAAAACTTCATTCGTGGATATTCCGTCTATCCCGGAGGCGGCTGCATGGAGTATCCGTGGTACGCCAACGACCTTGAAGGTTTCGGCCACGCATTCAAACGCGAGATCAAGCGGCGCTACCCGACACCGATCAGCCTGACGGTGCAAGCCCCCAGCCTGCCGTCGGACACGAACTACGTAGATCTTGATCCAGAGGTGAAGGATATTTACGGTATTCCCGTGGCCCGCTTGCACTTTCAGTGGGACGAAAACGTTTTGAAGATGTGGGAACACTCGAAACAGGCCTGCGCTGACCTGCTCCGAGCCTCCGGCGCGGAGGTGACCGGCGCGGCCGAGCAGCCCGAGATTCCTGGCTACAGCCTGCATGAAACCGGTACTTGCCGCATGGGAAACGATCCCAAAAAGTTCGTGACCAACCGCTTTGGGCAAACCCACGATATCCCGAATCTCTACGTTTGCGACGCCAGTGTGTTCCTCAATTGCACTGACAAAACAACTACCCTCAGTATTCTGGCGTTCTCCCTGCGCACCTCCGACCATCTGATCGAAAGTTTCCGCCGCGAAGAACACTAAACCGGGTTTTTGCGATAATTACTTTCATGCGTCATGCGGTTCGGCACCTCAAGAAATCTGATCCCATCCTGTGCGCGATCATCGATCGAGTCGGTCCCTTTCGTATGACCTACGACGAGCCGGCCTTCGCCAGCCTTGCCGAAGCCATCGTCTATCAGCAACTGCACGGCAAGGCCGCGGCAACGATCTTCAAGCGCCTGACTGATCTAACAGAGCTCCCGCTCCGACCGGAGGGCATTCTCAAGCTGTCCGAAGAGCAGATGCGTGGCGCGGGACTCTCCAAGCAGAAGCTCAGCTACCTGCGTGACTTGGCGGCGAAGGCGCAGTCTGGCGAAGTGGACTTTGCGCACCTGCCGGATTTGCCCGATGAAGAAGTGATCAAGCAACTGACGAAGATCAAAGGAATCGGCGCATGGACGGCCCATATGTTTCTGATGTTTGCGCTCAGGCGGCCCAACGTTTTGCCGACGGGCGATCTCGGCATCCAAATGGCAATCCGCCGGCACTATCGTAAGCGCAAGCTTCCTAAACCGCAGCAGATGGAGAAGCTTGCCAAGTGTTGGGAACCCTACCGCAGCGTAGCTTGCTGGTATTTGTGGCGGAGCATGGATATCAAAACCCTTTAGGTGCGATTGTCGAGTGCCTATTTCCGATTGTCGATTGAAGAGCTGCCTTGAAATCGGCAATTGGAAATCGCAAATGGACAATCCCCGCAGTTCCAATTCAGAACGTAAACCTACCTTCCCTCTGTGCTCCCGTGTACTCTCTGTGGTTAAATGAACGTGATGGCCGATCCAAAAATCCGTGTTCTGGTTGCCAAGCCTGGCCTCGACGGCCATGACCGCGGCGCCAAAGTGATTGCCCGCGCCCTGCGCGACGCCGGCATGGAAGTCATCTATACCGGGCTACGCCAGACGCCGGAGATGGTAGTCAGCGCCGCCCTGCAGGAAGACGTCAACGTCATCGGCCTCTCGATCCTCTCGGGCGCTCACAACGCCATCGTGCCGCGCGTGATGGAACTCCTCAAACAGAACAAGATGGATGACGTTCTGGTGCTGGTCGGCGGAATCATCCCCGATCAGGATATCGATGGACTGAAGAAAGCCGGGGTGGCCGCGATTTTCCAGCCGGGCACCGCCATGGACGATATCGTCACCTTCATCCGCGCCAACGTAAAGCCGCACGGCGTCCCCGCCGGCTGATGTGCTCCGCCAACCGCACTTCACCATCGATCGCCAAAACGGAGTCACTACTCTGGCACTCCGCTCGGACGACGGCACCAATCGCTTAACCCGGGCCTGCGTTCGGGATCTCACCGACACAATAGCGGAGCTCGCTCGGACGCCAGAGCCGCTCATTCTGACGGGAAACGATAAGTTCTTCTCTGCCGGTGCCGATTTGACGGAAATCGCCGCCCTCGACGGTCCGGAAGCGTATCAGTTTTCCGTCATGGGTCAGAGCCTGATGAACGCGGTCGAAAACTTCCCTGCGTCCGTTTACGCCGCGATTCGCGGCTACTGCATGGGAGGCGGGCTGGATCTGGCGCTGTCGTGCCAGCACCGCATTGCAGGGCCCCATGCCATCTTCGGCCATCGGGGAGCTGCGCTGGGCCTGATCACCGGCTGGGGAGGCACTCAACGCCTGCCACGGTTACTCGGCAAAGGGGGAGCGCTGGAGATGTTCGTAGCCGCGGAAAAGCTTCATGCTGGTCAGGCTCTGCAAGTCGGATTAATTGATGCCATTTCCCAAGATCCCGTGGAAGAAGCGAAACGTCGGATTGCCGAGCGCCAGTCGACAACCGGACCTCCGGCTGGCTCAGTATGACCGCCCTCAAAATTTTCCCGTGTCCCTCTGTGTCCCCTGTGGTTATGTGACGGTTTGCGCCCGCGCGCTCCGCTGGTATACCGTAAACAGTTTCTGGTCTCATACTCATGGCGAACCGTACTGATCCCGTCCAAACCGCATTTCAGGCTTCCTTACTGCCCTCCAGGATCGATCCAACCTCCGCGCGATTTGAAGCCAACATGCGTTTCCTCGCCGACCTTGTTTCCCAGGTGCGCAACGAAGAGGAAAAAATCCGCGAAGGCGGTGGTCCCAAAGCCATCGAAAGCCAGCATAGCAAGAAGCGCCTAACCGCTCGCGAGCGGATCAATCTGCTGCTCGATCCGGGCAGTCTGTTCGAGCTTGGCATTTACGCTGCGAGTGACATGTACGAGGAGTGGGGCGGCGCGCCCGCGGCCGGCGTCATCACCGGCCTGGGACGCATTCAGACCCGCCTGGTGATGATCATTGCCAATGACGCAACCGTAAAAGCCGGCGCATTTTTTCCCATGACCTCGAAAAAGGTCATCCGCGCCCAGAATATCGCCATCGAAAACCGCATTCCGACGATTTATCTCGTGGACTCCGCCGGCGTGTTTTTGCCGCTACAAGAAGATGTCTTCCCCGATACCGACGATTTTGGACGCGTCTTCCGCAACAATGCGGTGATGTCCGCCATGGGTATCCCGCAGATTGCCGCCATCATGGGCATGTGCGTAGCCGGGGGCGGATACCTCCCGGTAATGTGCGATCACGTGCTGATGACCGACGGAAGTGGACTCTTCCTCGCGGGGCCGGCGCTGGTGCAGGCCGCCATCGGTCAGAAAGTATCCGCAGAAGAGTTGGGTGGGGCCGCCATGCACTCCTCCATCAGCGGCACCATCGACTTCCACGAGCCCACTGACGAGAGCTGCATCGCGCGCATTCGCTCCATGATCGAGAAGTGGGGGTACCGCCGCCAATCCCCATGGGACCGCAAGAAGCCTGAACCTCCCGCTCTCGCTGCCGAGGAGATTTATGGCATTTTCGATTCTTCGCCGGCGCGCCCCTACGATACCAAGGAAATCCTGGCGCGCATCGTGGACGGCAGCCGCTTCGACGAGTACAAATCCGAATATGGCAAGACGCTGGTTTGCGGATACGCCCGGATTGGAGGATTCGCCGTCGGAATTGTCGCCAATCAGAAGCTCCATGCCCAGCAGACCGACCACGAAGGCCACAAGCGCGTCGAGTTTGGCGGCGTGATTTATACCGAGTCCGCCGAAAAAGCCGCGCGCTTCATCATGGACTGCAACCAGAATCTGATTCCGCTGGTCTTTTTCCACGACGTGAATGGCTTCATGGTGGGGCGAGATGCCGAATGGAGCGGCATTATTAAGGCCGGAGCCAAGATGGTGAACGCGGTGTCCAATTCCGTAGTGCCCAAGATCACGGTGATCGTCGGAGGCTCCTTCGGAGCCGGCCACTACGCCATGTGCGGCAAGGCCTACGACCCGCGCCTGGTCTTCGCCTGGCCCACCGCCCGCTACGCCGTTATGAGTGGAGACGCTGCCGCCAGCACCCTGGTAGAAATTAAAGTAAAGCAACTCGAGCGCGGAGGAAAGAAGCTGAGCGACGAAGAAAAGAAAGAACTGTACGAATCCACGAAACGCACCTATGACGAGCAAACCGATCCCCGCTACGGCGCCGCGCGCCTGTGGATCGACAAGATCATTGATCCTGTGGAAACGCGTGACGCGATCATACAGGCGTTGGAAGCGGCAGCACTGAATCCGGACGTGGCAGAGTTTAAGGTCGGGGTGTTACAGACGTAGGCTTTTCCCGTTGCGGTTTGACAGAACGAACAGGGACCTAAGCCATGTTGAGTATGCGAAGCAAAGTTCTGATAACCGTGGCATCCCTCATTTGTCTGCTGTTGCTGCTGAATTACGTATTGGATTTGGGAGCTTGGGCAAGAGAACCCGTGGAGAATTGGTACCTGGAATGGATTGTGATCGGAGCTTGTGTCGTGGTTGCAGCAGTGTCGATTGCGTTTGACCTGCGACTCAATGGATGATCGAAAGCAAATCCGCGGTAGGTCCTTCCGCTTCGCGAAGGGTGACAATCGTCGTTTTAGCTAAAGGCTAAGAGCTAAATGCTAAACGCTGACTCTGTCAAACTCGTAGAATGTCCGCGCG
>Ga0335076_10008603_pt1 | contig 10305 bp, 9 predicted proteins | sample Lox_Sample_25_FD_206717 | JGI IMG/M metagenome (GOLD analysis project Ga0335076, IMG submission 206717) | Soil microbial communities from Loxahatchee National Wildlife Refuge, Florida, United States - Lox_Sample_2.5 | ecosystem: Environmental > Terrestrial > Soil > Wetlands | place: USA: Florida...
GATGGTTGGCGGCAGGTCAGGCAGAAGGGAAGCCGGCGACAGCTCCATCATCCGGTCCGCCGCCCTACCGTGACCGCGTCTCCGGGCCCGGCGTCTACGTCGAGCGCGGCCCTCGCCGCCTGAGCCGGCGCTCTCACCGCGTCCCCTCCGCCACCTCCCATGCGGGGTCCGCCCCGTGCCGCAGCCAGTCCCACAGCCCGGCCGCCGGCGAGGCCGCGGTCAGCACGTAGTAGCGCGCGATCAACAAGGGCCGCCACCTGAACGCTCCGGCGAGCGCGGCTCCCGCGAGCAGCGCGACCTGCAGCGCGAGCGTGACGATGTAGAGCGTCCGCGCCGCGCCGTTGCTCGTGGCGACGAGCGCGACGTTCGTTCCCAGCGCGATCGCATGCAGGAACGGCAGCAGGTAGCGCAGCACGCGGTGCGAGAAGATCATCAGCGCGTAGCCGCGCGGATAGCCGCGCGGCGAGAGCATCCCCCCGCGCACGAGGATCGGCCAGGTGTGGCTCATCATCCGGCGCTTGCGCGAGAACTCGCCCTCGACCGTCGGGACCATCTTCTCGGTCGCCTGCGCCGAGGGCACGTAGACGGCGCGCAGCCCGCGCTTGACCATGTTGAACGGCAGCGACAGGTCGTGGCCCATCACGGGGTCGACGACGATGTAGGTGTCGCGCCGCGTCGCGTAGATCGCGCCGTTGCCCGCGGTGATCGAGGACAGCCGCGACTCCAGCCCGCGCACCGCGAGCTCGTAGCGCCAGTAGAGGCCCTCCTGGTTGCCGCCGGCGCGCCCGCCGGCCGCCTGCACGAAGGCGACCCGCCCGCATGCATAGCCGACCCGCTGCTCGTCGAAGGCGCGAACCAGCTCGCGCGCGGCGCCGGGCTCCCAGAGCGCGTTGGCGTCGGAGAAGGCGACGATCTCGCCGGCGGCCCGCTCGACGGCCGCGTCCTGCGCGCGGATCTTGCCGCCGCGCGCCAGCTCCAGCACGAGATCGGCGCCGGCGGCGCGCGCGCGCTCGGCGGTCCCGTCGCCGCAGCCGTCGCAGGCGACGATCACCTCGAGCAGCTCGCGCGGGTAGTCGAGTTCGAGGGCGTTTGCGACCTTCTCGCTTATCACCTCCTGCTCGTCGTGAGCGGCGACGATCAGCGACAGGGAGGGCAACCGCTCAGGCGCTGCAGACCGACCCGCGGAGGACCGGCGCACGACCCTCGCGAGAATCGCCAGCGCGAGCGCGTAGCCGAGCTGTGTCCACACGATCAGCGCAACGCAGAGCCAGAAGATCACGGTCAGAAGCAGCACGAGATGCGCATTCTCGCGGCTCCAGGACGGGTAATAGACTCGGCGCGCTATGGACTACACGATCAGGAACCTCGACGAGACCAAGGACAGCGCGCCCGAGTTCGGGTTCGGCGAGCTCGGCGAGGCGCACTTCCCGCGCGAGGAGCTCGGCTGCGAGACGATCGGCTTCGCCTACCACCGCCTGCGGCCCGGCAAGCGGCAGGCCTTCGGGCACCGTCACGAGAACGCCGAGGAGGTCTACGTGGTGCTGGACGGCGACGGGCGCATGCGGCTGGACGACGAGGTCCGGGAGATCGCGCGCCACGACGCGATCCGCGTCGCCCCGCCGGTCGCGCGGGCGCTCGAGGCCGGCCCGGATGGGTTGACGGTGATCGTCTTCGGCCCGCGCCACGCGGCGGACGGCGAGCTTCTCCACGACTTCTGGACCGACGGCGCCGCCTGATCAGGCGGCGCCGAGCGAGCGATACAGCGCCAGCGTCCGCCGCGCGATGCTCGCCCACGAGTACTCGCCGGAGGCCTGCGCGCGGCCGCGTTCGGCCATCGCCCCAAGCGCGCCTGGATCGGCGAGCAGCCCCGCGAGCGCATCGTGGAGCGCCGCCGCGTCGCCGGCAGGGAACGTGCGCGCCGCGCCGCTCGCCGCGAACTCCGGGAAGCCGCCGACATCGCTCAAGAGCAGCGGCTTCCCGAACGCCAGCGCCGTGAACAGCACGCCCGACTGGTCGATCTCGCGGTAGGGCAGCACCACGAGGCTCGCCGCGCGGAAGAACGCGGGCAGCTCCGTGTCGCCGATGAAGCGCGGGAAGAAACGCACCCCCGGCGGCGCCGCGGCGGTGAGGGGCGAGATGTCCATGCGGGGCATCCCGGCGACCCACAGCTCGGCGCCCTCGATCCCCCGCCACGCCTCCAGCAGCAGGTCGATCCCCTTGTAGGGGCGCATCAGCCCGAAGCACAGGACGACCGGCTGCTCCGGCTGCATCTCCGGGCCGCCGGGCGGCTGCTCGGCGAGATGCGCGAAGGCGCCGTGCGGGATCACGTGCACGAGGCCGGCGTCGACGCCCAGCTCCTCGACAAGCCGCGCGCGGCCGTGACCGGAGTGGACGACGATCGCGTCGAACCGGCCGTAGAGCCGCCGTTGCGCCGCGCGCCGGCCCGAGCGGGCCTCGCGCGGGAGGATGTCGTGCGCGGTGATCACGAGCGGCCGTCCGGGCCGCCTCGCCGGGAGCAGCGCGCCGTCGAGATGCTGCACGTCGAGCCACTGGAAGTGGATCACGTCGGCCGCCGCGGAGCGCCCGCGGTAGCGCAGCATGTCCGGCACGTGCTCTGCCAGCTTGGCGAGCCTGCGCAGCGGCGGGCTTCCGATCCGCGACGCGCCGCGGTAGAACAGCTCCTTGCGGCGGTAGGAGCGCGCGGGCATCACCGGCCCGTAGACGAACCGGCTCGTGAACAGCTCGACCTCGGCGCCGGCCTCGCCGAGCGCGGTGCACAGCGCGTGGTCGTAGGGCGGCGTGAAGGCCGATGGGTCGACGACTTGGACGCGCACGGCGAAGGACAATAGGGCGCGCGCACAGCGAGAATGGCGGCCATGAGCACCCCCGCGGGGCAGAGCGGCGCACACGACGGCATCGAGCTGAGCTTCTGCGTCGTCAACACCTCCCAGCGCGAGCTGCTGCTGCGCGGGCTGGACGCGATCGGCCGCGAGCGCGCCATGCTGCCGTTCGCGACCGAGACGCTGGTCCTCGACAACGGCTCGCGCGACGGCTCCGCCGAGGCGGCGCGCTCTCACGCGACCGTCGACGAGCTGATCGTGCTCGACGAGCGCCGCGGCAAGGCGATGAACGACAGCGAGCTGCTGCGGCGAGCGCGCGGCCGCTACGCCTTGCTGCTCAACGAGGACTCCGAGCTGCTCGAAGGCGCGACGCCGGCGCTGTGGGAGGCGCTGCGGGGCGATCCCCGCGCCGCGTGCGCGGGCGCCCGGCTGCTGCGGCCGGACGGCACCGCGCAGCCTTGCGCGTGGCGGTTCCCGACGCCGCTGACTGCGCTCGCCGGCGCGCTGCCGCGGCAGCGCGTGGTGTCGGTCCAGAGCCGCGGCGAGGGTACCCCCACGGTCGACGGGTGCCAGTACTCGGCGCTGCTCGTACGCCGCGAGGCAGCCGCGGCGGTCGGCTGGCTGGACCCCGACTTCTTCGTCTACTCGGACGAGGTCGACTTCGCGCGGCGCCTGCGCGACGCCGGCTGGTCCAGCCTGTACGTGCCCGCCGCCCGCGCCGTTCACCACGAGCAGCTCGCGACGGGGGCTGCGCCTGAGCGGCGGATCGTCGAGATGGCGCGCAACCGCGACCTCTACATGCGAAAGCACCATTCCCCGGCCGCGGCCCGCGCGGTGCGCTGGCTGACCGCCCTCGCGTACGCGGAGCGCGCGCTCGCGGCGCTGGTGCTTCCGGGCCACGACGCACGGCGCCTTTGGCTGAACGCCGAGGCCAGCCTGCACCCCTCGCGCGGCGAGGGCCTGCGCGAGGCGGCCGCGCGCTACAACGCCGAAGGCCTCCGGTGAGGGCCTGGGCGGCGCCTCAGATGTCCCGCAGCGGGTCCTCGGCGTAGGCCTCGACCTCGCCGTGGCGCGAGCGGAACGCGGCGACGCGCCTGCGCCCGTCCGCGACGAGGCGTCGCGCTTCGGCGCGCTCGTGCGGGTGGAAGAACTTCGTGAGCAGGAGCGCCGCCGGCACGAGCGCCAGCCAGGCGATCCTCGCGAGGAGGCCCCAGAAGCCGTCGTCGGGCAGCAGCAGCTCCCCCGAGACGGCGACGGCCGTGAGGATCGCGACGAGCTGCGCGAGCCGCCGCCATTCGAAGCCGACCCTGAACAGGTTGCGCGTCAGCAGGTACACGACCGCGAGCATCGCCAGATAGGCGCCGCACAGCGCGAGCCCGGCGCCGGCGATCCCCAGCCCGGCGCCGCTCGCCGGGACGAGCAGGAGCAGCAGCGCGATGTTGACAGCGAGCCCGACCGCCGCCGCCGGGAGGTTGCGCGAGGTGACGCGCGCGCGGCCCGAGATCGCGACGAACACGAGGTAGAGCCCGTACAGCGCCCACCCGAGCGCGAGCCACGGCAGCGCGCGATGGGCATCGAAGTAAGCGGGCGCCGCGAGCAGCCGCACGAGCCAGCGGCCGAGGAGCGCGACGGCGCACACGACGACGCCCGTCGCGAGCGCGTAGTAGGTCGTCACCAGCGAGTAGAGCCGCGCGGCTTCGTCGTCGTCCTCGATCGAGTACGCCAGCGGCGGCCACGCATACTGGAAGCCGCGCACCGCGACGAACACCACGGTCGCGAGCTTGATCGCCACCGCGTACGTGCCGGCGGCCGCGTGCGAGTACGAGCGGAACAGGTAGAAGCGATCCGCGACCTGCAGCCCGTAGACACTCGCGTCCGCCGGCACCGTCGGCAGCCCGAACACGAGCATCGCGCGCAGATCCGAGCCTCTGACCCGGAGCGACACGCGGCGCCGCAGCACCCACCAGAGCCCGAGCACGACGATCGCCGAGCCACCGAAGTTCCCCAGCAGCAGGCCGCGGGCCCCCTGTTCGGCGAACACGACGAGCAGGATCGTCAAGGTCACCGTGAGCGCGACGTTCGCGCCCGACGCGTAGATGTAGGTGCGCGCGCGTTCGTCCACCCGCAGCTGCGCGTAGGCCATCTCGAGGTTCGTGAACGCCCACAGCCCGAGCAGCGCGCAGTCCATCAGCACCGGATCCCGGAAGTTCAGGATCAGTTCCGAGAGCGGCGCCGAGAAGACCAGGCCGACGAGGGCAGCGAGCGTCGTCGTCCACGCGACGAACGCCGTCGCAGTGCGGGCGATGCGCTCGCGCCGCTCCTGGTCGTCGTCGTCGAAGTAGAAGCGGACGAACGCCTCGCCCACTCCCCCGCGGACCAGGATGCTCGTCAGGATCACGGCCGTCAGCAGCGTTTCGGCCGCGCCGTAGGCTTCGGGGCTCAGGTGGTGCGTATACAGCGGCAGCGTGATGAGCGCCAGCCCCTTCGCCACGATGTCGCCGAATTGGTAGGCCGCGCCGGTCGTGACGAGGCGCCGCAGGTAGCCGAGCACGGCCAGAAGCTACTTCTGAGCGCCGCGCGCCGCCGTCGGCGAGGGGGCGCCGCGCTCCGCGGCGGCACCCGCGGGGGCCTGTGGGGCGGGCACCGTGCGGGCCCCTCCCACGGGGGAGCGGCCGGCCCGTGCGAGCGCGACGCCGATCGCCAGCAGCGCCCAGGTGAAGGGGTCCTCGAGGAAGTCCGCGTAGGTCCAGGTGTGCACCACAAGCGCCGCGAAGCACGCCGCGATCGCGATCCGCGGCGGCGATCGCCCGGCGTCGGTGAACAGCGCGAGGAACGCGATCACCAGCAGCGCCCCGTAGACCACGAGCCCCGGCAGCCCCTGCTCGGCGGCGATCGTGACCGGGATCGTGTGGGACGCCGAGACCGCGTTCTGCGTCGTCGCCTGGCTCGCGCTCGAATGGCGCTTGTACTCCGTTTCGAACGAGCCGGAGCCGAAGCCCTGCAGGGGCCGGTCCTCGAACAGTTCGAGCCCGCCTTCGATCAGGCTGGTGCGCCCCTGGGTCGCGCTGCTGGCCGAGCTGCCTTTCAAGTGAGCGCTCCTCGGAGCGAGCAGCAGCACGCCGGCCGCGAGCACGAGCAGCGCCGCCGAGACGGTCACGGTCCTGCGAACTCCCCAGCGGTAGGCGGCCAGCACCGCCAGTCCCAGGAGCAGCCCGGCGATGCTCGACTGCGAGAAGCTCGTCACCAGGCCGGCCAGCAGCCACGCCAGCACCGCCGCGCCGAGCTGCACCTGCCGTCGCGACCCCCACAGCACCACGGTCGTGACGAGCAGCATCACGAGCATCAGGAAGCGCCCGTAGATGCTGGGGTCGAAGAAGACCGAGTTGACCCGGAAGTAGTTGTCGTACTGGTTCGCGGCGACGAGCTTCGGGTTCAGGAACAGGCTCTTGCGGTAGTACTCGACGAACCCGACTCCCGCGAGCACGACGGCGACCGCGACGAGGACGAGCACCGCGCGCCGCATCAGCTGCGGCGTCCAGCGCACTTCCCGCATCAGCACGAACAGGAGCCCGAACGGGACGTAGAAGAACAGCACGTTCTCCGCCGCCTTCGCCCGGTCGGCCGAGTAGGAGATCTGAAGCGTGTAGAGCGCCACCGATGCGAGCAGCGCCCATCCCACCCACCTCACCGCGGGGTTGCCGCGCACCGCGGCGGATTGCTCGGGCGCCGCTGCGCCGCCGGCCGCGCGGGCCGCGAGCAGCCTCGGGATGAGCTGCGCGAACGTCCCGGCGACGACGATCACATAGAGCGGCACCAGCAGGTTGACCGTGCGCCCGTCGGCGGAGATCGGCACGCGGAACGGGAGCGCGAGGATCGCCAGCAGCGGGAAGGCTTCCGTGTGGCGCCGCATCAGCACGGCGAGCAACCCCGCCAGCGCCAGGCCGGCAACCACCAGCGCCACGAGCGTTCCGGCCGACGGCAGGCTGCCCGCTACGGGGGCCGGGCTCACGGCCGCTCCAGCGTGAAGCTGCGCGGCGAGAGCACGGGTTCGCGCTGCCGGCTGAGCCGCAGCCGCACGCGATATTCGCCGGCGGGGGCGCGCCGGCCCCTGTTCGCCGGCACCAGGTAGGTGTGCCCGTCGGGCGCGGTCACGCTGCGGTAGGAGCGGGCCGTTCCGCGACGCCCGTTCCAGCGCAGGGACAGCTGTTTGTAGCGAGGGACGGGATATCCCCGCAGCAGCGTGGCCACGACGTTCCCGCGCGCGTCGATGATCGCGACCGTCGCGCGTTCTGCGTGCGCCAGCTTGAAGGAGATCTGCTCCTGTTTGTGCCGGCCGGCTGGCGTCGGCGCGAAGTTCGGCGTCAGCTTGAACTGCTGGACGCTCGTCGGACGGTGCTTGAGCCGCTGGGTGAGGAAGAAGGCGAGGAAGCAGGCGAGCACAAGGACGGCGAACACCGCCGCCGCCAGCTTCCCGGGCCCTCCCTCGCGCGCTTCAGAGGCGCCGGACCCGGCGATCTCCCCGGCGCTCAACCCTCGCCGCCCAGCGCGAAGCGCTCGACGGTGTCAGAGCGCAGTCCGAGCCTCAGCGTCTCGAGCGAGAGCACGTCGTCGGGGGCGATGTTGCCGAGGTTGCATTCACTGCCGAAGTGCTTGAGCAGCCACACCTGCTGGGGGTGGCGCGGGGCGTCGAAGATCAGCCTGCCGGGGTCGATCGAATGCGCTATCTCCTCGATCAGGCCCGTGCGCGGTTCGCCGTTGGCGCGGTAGATCCCGGCCGTCCCCGACTCGCGCGCCTCCGCGATCACCTTCCAGGCCCCGGCGTCCAGGTCGCTTTCGATCTGCTCGACCCACACGTACGGGGCCATGATGAAGTCGACGTCCTTGCTGCCCACCTCGGCGAGCACCGTGAACTCCTTCGAGAGACCTTCGATCAACTCGCGCTTGACCGCGTGGTCGAGCTCGATCGTGCCGTCGGAGATCTCGACGTGGCGAAGGCCCAGCTCGCGCAGCCATGACACGAGGCCCTCGACGCGGCCCTGGCGGATCGCGATCTCGGTCAGCGTGCCCCCGAGCACGACCGGGATCCCGTGCTGCGCGTAGAGCTCGAGCTTGGGGCGCAGGTTGGCGCTGACGAGCGCCGTTCCCCAGCCGAGCTTGACGATGTCGACGCTCTCGCCGGCGACCTCCAGGAGCCCGTCCACCTCGGCGAGCGACAGGCCGCGGTCGATCACGTGCGTGATCCCCTCCTCGCGGGGCTTGGCCGACCGCGCCGGGATGTCGAGGAAGCCGGCTATGGTTCGGCGGCGCCCTGGGCGGCCCTGTCGGCGCCGACGACGACCACCACCTTGGCCGGCCCCGCGAGCGCGGCGACCGCCTGTTCGATCGGCTGCACGTGCGCCACCGACAGCGAGCGCGCCACACCCTGGGCGTCAGCCTGGTGGCCGGCCGCATACTCGACGACCGTCGCTTCGTTGGCCCCCGGCGGGCGCCCGGCGAGCGCCGAGGCCTGTGAGTAGCCGCCCGTTTGCAGCTGTGCCGCGACACGGTGCGCGAGCCCCGTCGTGAGCGTCCCGTTCAGGACGACGACGCTCGTTTCGGCGGGTGGTGCCGCTTTCACGGCCTTGGCCTGCGTGGTCGTCGCGTGTTTGCCATGCGTGCTCGCGCTCTTGGCGGGGGTCTTCGTGCCCGCTTGGCTGGGCGAGGAGCCGTCACGCGTGGCCAGCACGACCGCCAGCGCGATCGCCACCACCACGGCGGCGGCGATCAGCACGATGCGCCGGCGCGAGCCTCCTGTCGCCGCGTCGCGGTCGCGGTCGCGGGCGGACGGGGGCGCGTCGCCGGTGCGTCCGCGGATCCTGTGCGCGGAGGCCGACCCGGCAGCGGCGGCTACGCCGGCTGCGGCTGCGGTGCGCTCGGCCGTACCGGACGGCGCCGCGCGCCGCGGGCCCGCCGGCGGGGGCGGCAGCGGCGGACGGCTGCGGCCGTCTCCGCCGGAGGGCGGCGGCGCGCCTCCGGGCGGGGTGGGCGCCCGCGGTGCGGCCGGCGGAGGCGGCGTTTGCACGCCCGGCGTGCCAGCCGGCGGCGCGGTCGCCGCCGATGCCACGGGTGCGCCGGCGCCCGCCTGGCTCGGCGCCCCAGCGGTCGCGGAGGCCCGCACGCCGGCGGCGGCAGCCGCGGCGGTCGCCGGGGCAGGTGTCTGCCGCGAGGCCTGGATGTGCTCGCCGGTCCCGTTGGGCGCCGGCGCGGCCGCGGCGGGCCGCGGCGGCTGGCCGGGGGTGGCCGGGCGCGCATCGCCGGGCGGCTGCTGCCAGGGGATCTGCCGCGGCGAGCCCGGCTGCTGTCCGGGCACGGCCGCGGGCTGCTGGGGCGGCGCGGGCGCTCCAGGAGGCGCAGCGGCCTTCCCGGCGGCCGCTCCGCCGGCAGCCGCGGCGGCAGCCGCAGCAGTCGCGGGCCGGCCCGCGACAGGGGCGCCTGCAGGCTGCTCGGGCGCTCCCGGCGGGGCAGGCGCCTGCGGAGCGCGGGGCGCGCCGGGCTGGAGCGGCGGCGGCAGCGGCGTGGCCGCGGCGCCCGCGGCGGTTACGGCCTGCCCCGGCGCAACCGGCGCCGCGCCGGGCGCAGCCTGGGCGGCCGGCTGGGCGGCCGGCTGGGCGGCGAGTTGCCCGGGAGCAGGACGCGCGTGGATCGGCGCGCTGCGTGGGACCGCCCGCACGCTCTGCGCGGCGGGCTGCTGCATACGGGCCGCGGCGGCCTGCGTGACGCGCTGCTCGGCTTCGGCGGCGCGCTCGGGTGCGCGGCCCGCCCAATCACGCAGGCGCCTGATCTCGCGTGCCTGGGCGAACACCAGCAGCGAGAGCACGGCTATCCCGAAGAGCGCGGCGAAGGCGACGATCGCCCCCACCTCGGTGAATTTTGTCGAGATCGAAAGGGCGAGCAGGGAGATGCTCATGGATTCGGGGAGTGTACGAGGGGCTCAGGCGCCTCGCGCCGTCCGTCGCCCGGCGGCGCCATCCCGCCCTGCGTTCCGGCGGCCGGCACCGGCGCCTCGCGCGGCACCGGGACGGCCTCGCCGTCCTGCTCCGCGGCCCCTCCACGCCCTGCGACGGTGGCGGCCTGGAGTCCGCCGTCCACCTCGCGAACCTGCCGTGAGAGCTCTGACACCTTCGCTGCGAGGCCCGCCGCGTCCCCCTCCAGCACGAGCAGCCGGATCTCGGCGAACATCGCTTCGACGGCCGGCACGCCGAGCGGCTTGCGCTCGGCACGGAAGATCTTGCCCGCGTCGGTGGGGCGAGCGCGCTCGTAGCTGTTGAACAGCTCCTCGTTCAGCTTCTCGCCCGCCCTGGCGCCCACGATCTCGATCTCGATGTCGCGGTCGGGGTCGAGCCCGGAGAGCTCGATCATCGCGCGCGCGAGATCGACGATCCGCACCGGCTCCCCCATGTCGAGCACGAAGACCTCGGCGCCCGGG
>Ga0335076_10008604_pt1 | contig 10305 bp, 15 predicted proteins | sample Lox_Sample_25_FD_206717 | JGI IMG/M metagenome (GOLD analysis project Ga0335076, IMG submission 206717) | Soil microbial communities from Loxahatchee National Wildlife Refuge, Florida, United States - Lox_Sample_2.5 | ecosystem: Environmental > Terrestrial > Soil > Wetlands | place: USA...
TCAGGCTGGGATTGGCCAAAGGCGAGACTCACCAACAAACTCATCATGAGAACGAAGACGATCCGGCTCACAGAATTCTCCTGGAATTGCAAGCGACTCGGCAGAATAGTGGAAGGCGTGCAGGAATGGCAAACGAACTACAGGAGGACACTTGTCGCCAAGGATGGAGGTAATGAGTTGTAGATCTCCCAGAGGACCCGGCAGCTAGCCCTTGCCTGCGAACTCGTTGCAGCGGACGAGGTTTACGTCCCAAATGGAAGGCTCGGCGGCAAGTCCCTCGATCCCAAGCTGTCCTTGGCTGGGTGTGCCACGCCTGCCCGCCCACACCACGCGGAACTGGGCTTTCTCTTCTCCGAATTGGACATGGATCACTTCGCCAGGCTTCACGTGGCGCAGCATTCCCTGCACCAGAGCGCCCTTGATGCTGATGTTTTTGACCATGGCCAACTGGGAGAAGGGCTGCGTCTTTGCGTCGACTCCCCAGACCCTTACCGGAAGATGCGCCGTGACCCGCCGCTTACTTCGACGATCCATAGGTGATGGCCCCCGCAACGACTGAGGGGATGGTACGGCGATTCTCGAGGGAAGGAAATTTACCGGGGTCATCGCAGAGAGGTGCCTAAAGTTACCGGAAGTAATCTGCAGTCAAGATGGAAGTTTATTATTTGTCATCATTTACGAGCGTTAGTCCATGTCGCGCATGGAGCAGGCGCCGGGGCCGCGAGGATCGCCGCAGGAGCCGCAGGGACCGGCCGCCCTGGAGGAGGGAGCCGAAGGCCCTTTCGCGGCTACGGCGAACACCGAAAGCTGCGGCGCCAGTTTCTTGCTGTGGCATTTCGGGCACTCCGCTTTCTGGGAGCCATAAACCAGAGCTTCAAATTCGTGATCGCACTCTTTGCAGATGTACTCGAAAATAGGCATGTCCACTCCCTGCAACTTTGAACCACTTTTCTCCATTTAAAATCAAAAGGTGGGGAATTCGCAATCCGAACTGCAAGCATTTGTTCCGCGGCGCCATCTGAGCGGGGGGCACGTTCAAACCATTGCCAGCTTCTTTCTGGCCCGGCGCATCGCCCTGCCACCCTTTGAGGAACGGTTGATAGAGGTCGAACCGGGCGTGAAGGTGCTCTGCCACTGCCACTGGCAGCCGAACCGAGAAGAGGCGTTGACCGTCCTTCTTCTTCACGGCCTGGAGGGCTCTAGCGATTCTCAATACATGAAAGGCATTGCCGCCAAGGGGATGGCGCTTGGAATGAACGTAGTTCGCATGAACCAGCGGAACTGCGGCGGCACTGACGGTTTTTCCCCCACGCTCTACCACTCCGGTCGCTCGGCAGACATTGCGGCCGTGGTCCGACATCTCATCGATCAGGATCGTATTTCCCACTTCGCCCTGGCGGGTTTCTCCATGGGTGGGAACCTGGTGTTGAAGCTAGCCGGAGAGTGGGGTCGTGAAGCCCCGGCACAGTTTCGTGGGGTGGCGGCGGTTTGCCCCGCGATGAATCTGGCCGCTTCCGCTGACGCTTTGCATCTTCGGGAGAACCTCCTTTACGAGCTCTATTTCGTGTGGAAGCTTCGCCGGCGCCTCATGGAGAAAGCGCGGCTATTTCCCGATAAGTTTGATCTCGGCCGCTTGCGCGGGGTGAAGAGCCTCCGCGATTTCGATGACAGGATCACGGCATACTACAGCGGCTTCGCCGACGCCGACGACTATTACGCGCGGGCCTCGGCGGCAAATGTCGTCGATCGCATCGCGGTTCCTTGCCTGATCCTGCACGCGGCCAACGACCCTTTCATTCGCATCCTGCCGGAAACCCGCAACAAAGTTCTGGCCAATCCGAGCATCACTTTCATCGAGACGCAGGATGGCGGTCATTGCTCCTTCCTGGCTAACCCTGATGGCGACGACGGCCATTGGGCGGAACAGCAGATATTGAACTTCCTGCGCAGGTTCTGATGCGCAGCGGGACGCGGCTAGCGCGAACGGCCTCCTATACAATCCTTTTTGCATGAAGCCTGCCCGCACCCTTGCGCTCGCGATTCTTTTCCTGGCCAGTCTAGCGGCAGCGCAGGCCATTCCACAAAGGCCCACAGGGTACGTGAATGATTTCGCCCACGTTCTAAGCTCCGGCACGATCGATCAACTGGACGACGTTTGCCGCCAGATTGATGAGAAGGCTCACGCTCAGATTGCCGTGGTAACGATCCAGTCCTTGGGTGGCTCTGATATCGAAAGTTATGCTGTCGACCTGTTCAAGAAGTGGGGCATTGGCGATAAGGCGGGCAATCGCGGGGTACTGATCCTGCTAGCGGCCGAGGATCACCGTTATCGCATTGAAGTCGGCTATGGGCTGGAGCCGATTCTGCCGGACGGGAAAGTGGGAGGCTTCGGCCGCCAAGCCGTGCCGCTGCTGAAGCAGAACGACTTCAACGGAGCGGTAGTGCTGATGACCTCGAGAGTGGCCGAGGTCATCGCCCAGGATGCGGGAATTCAGCTGACGGGAGCGAGTCCACAGGAACCGGCGGCGCGGGAACCAAAATCCGGCCTGCCGCCAATCGTCATTATCATCCTGATCCTGATCGTGCTTGTCACGCCGCCGTTGCGGCGCTTGCTTTTCTGGTTCCTGGTGTTCGGAGGCGGCGGCCGAGGCGGTGGTGGGTGGAGTGGTGGAGGCGGCTGGGGCGGTGGTGGTGGTGGTTTTGGCGGATTCGGCGGTGGCAGTTCCGGAGGTGGCGGCGCCAGCGGAAGCTGGTAGCCGGAAGGCAGGGGTTATGGTTCCAGAGAAAAAGATGAACGAATTTGTCGATCGCATGCGGAAGGCGGCGGGGGAGAAGCTCGAAAGCATCATTCTTTACGGATCCGCCGCCAACGGCGAATTCCATCCCGATTTTTCCAACGTCAATTTGCTATGCGTGTTCCGCGAGACTTCCTTTGCCACGCTCAGCACGGTTGCGCCCGTGGTCGAGTGGTGGACGCGCCACAAACATCCCGCGCCGCTTCTGCTTACGCGGGAGGAGATCGAAACCTCCTCGGATGTCTTCTCCATAGAATTCCTCGATATGCAGCAGCGCCACCGCGCGCTATTTGGGGAGGATGTCCTGGCACATCTGAACGTTCCGATGCAGTTTCACCGGGCCCAGCTCGAGTACGAACTGCGTGAAAAGACGATCCTGCTGAGGGAACGAGTGCTGCTTTCGGGGGGGAATAAGAAGCTGTTGTGGGAGCTACTGTTGGGATCGGTCTCGGCCTTCTCCACGCTTTTCCGGCACGCGCTGATTGCTCTCGGTCATCCCGTGCCGACTTCAAAGCGCGAAACCATGCATGTGCTGGCGGCGGCGATCCAGTTTGATCCCTCGGCTTTCCTGCAGGTGCTCGACATCCGCGAGAAAAAGATTGATCGCAAGCAATTGGATGTGATGGACGTGTTTTCCCGCTACTTGGCAGCGGTGCAGCAGGTAACGACGGCAGTGGATAGAATGTTAGACGCCTCGGCGCCACGTAGCTCCTGACAAACCTATTTCCGGCAAGGAGAACAAAATGAACAAAGGCTTTCTTGTAATCATCGTTCTGTTGCTGATTGTGCTGGTGGTGTTCGGCCAGTATGTGGGGGTGCGGAACACCCTCGTGAGCAAGAATGAAGCGGTCAAAGCCGCCTGGTCTCAGGTGGACATCGTGCTGCAACGGCGGGCCGACCTGATTCCTAACCTGGTCGAGACGGTGAAAGGTTATGCCCAGCAGGAACAGACCGTATTCGGCGACATCGCTAAAGCTCGCTCGGCATTGCTTTCGGCGGGAACCCCACAGGACAAGATCGCGGCCAACCAGCAGCTGGACGGCGCCCTGGGCCGGTTGCTTCTGGTGGTGGAAAACTACCCGCAACTTAAGTCCAACGAAAACTTTCTTCGGTTGCAGGACGAGTTAGCCGGCACCGAGAACCGGATCGCGGTCGAACGAAAGCGCTACAACGACACGCTGCAGGACTACAACACCTACGTGCAACAGTTTCCCAACAACATTTATGCCGGATGGGCCGGCTTCAAATCCAACCCGGCTTATTTTGCTGCCACTGAGGAATCGCGACAGGTGCCCAAGGTCAACTTCTCGACGCCGAACGCCCCCGCGGCTCAGCCACAGCCGGCTCCGGCGAAATAGGGTGGATGCCGATTTCGCGGTCGAACTCGGAGCCGATGACGATACGCTGGACATGCCCTGGACCGGCGGTGCCGACGGCCCGAGATATTACGATCTGAAGCTGCATCCCGAGTTCTTATCCGAAATCCCGGAGGCGCAGCGGATCGCGGAGCTGAGAGAATTTCTTGCGACAATAAACTCCACCACGAGCTCGCTTGAGACGGCAAAATGTGATGCCTGGTTCACCACGGAGATCCATCCCCACGAGGAAATGTTCGGCGGGAGTGGCAAGTTCGCCTCATACGTGGATCTCCTGTTCTCCGATGATTCCTTGCGCTTCTCCTTCGACGAGCACGAACAGTTTGTTGGTCGACTCGTTGCGCTGCTGAAGAAGGCTCCTGAGATCTCGGCCGCAGCCGAATTGATAATTCGCCGGTGTTATTACCAAGAATCGGCGGACGTCCGGGACGGCCTCTACATCACTTTTTATCTTTTCGGATACGGAAACGATGAGGCTCAAGCCCGCCAGCACTGGGCGATTGGGTTGAAACTAGTACAGAATGCGCTTCGTCAACTCTCGCATTGAGAACAGCGCCTAGGTCGCTCGTGCTCCCGCGGGGGATCGCAGCGGAACATCCGCGCGTCGCCGTTTGAGCCGGGTCCGCATCAAAGAAAGGCCGAGCATCATGAGAAAGATCGTCAGCAGGCCGAAAGAAGCCATGCGAATGTCTTGCGCGTGCTTGGCCAGAATCGACAGACGTCCGTACACAAATTCGATGTGCACCCAATACACCAGGAGGGAAGTCTGGCCGAGTTGAATCAACGGGCTGAACCCCCACTGTCCAGCTCCCCAACGGCACCACGAGTAAGCGATCGTCAGGATAAGCAGCAGCATGCCGACTCGAATCAGGAAAAAATTCGGACTGGTGTGCCAGAAATCGTAGACCGCATAGAGTTGTCGCGACGAATGATCGAAGGCGCGGCCGAGGTACATCAAAGCGATCCCGCTGATTCCGAAAAATAAAAAGATTCTCGTACCTTGTTGTTGTGCCCAATCGCTTTGCAGGCAAAACCCGATTGCCAGTCCCACGAAGGCAAATGCGCTCCAGGGAAAGATCGGGAAGAGCCATGCCTGAGGCGCGCCCAGATTGTGCACCCCGTCCACGTAAGACTCAATCGGCCAGGGCAGCCATCTGGGGCGCCAGGTGGTCCACAGCATCGGCGTAAGGAAGGAAGTACCTAAGGCGACCACCACCGCGCTCAGGGCCATGCGAGTCCGCGTGCCGCGGGTTGCGACGCCGACAACCCAGCACAACCCGCCCATGAGCATCATGGAGAGCCCGATTGTATTAAGGATGTCCACCCGCAGCAGGTCGCTCCACGGCGCCCATCCCCAGGCGATCACGTATTCCTGCAAACGAAAAAGAAACCCGAGTCCGAAGATTTCCGCGCCACGTCGGATGGTCGTGCGGGCGATGTCGCCGGCCGGCACGCCCTTCTGCAGCATTTTGTCGGTCACCAGCGCAAACGAGATGCCAGCGAGGAACAGAAACAGCGGCGCGGGCAGTGTTCCTCCCAACTGCGACCACATGAAGAACGTGGATTTGCGGGCCGGTCCGCCTAGCCAAGAGTCGTAGCAGTGCGTCTGAAACATGACCACGCACGCCAAGCCGCGCATCCAGTCGATGTAGCCCAGCCGGGATGGAGAAAGGGTAGCCATTGCGGTGCGTTCAAGACGGAAAAGTATACCGGAGGCGCTGCTGCACAGGTTTCCCGCAGGGGTGGCCGTAACAGCCGGGGTATCCAACAGGCGCCTAAGAATTTATCCCCCTGCCGGCACCTTGCCAATCCGGCTAAATTCTGCAAAAATAATGGTTTGTCTGATCCCTGCCAGAACCACTAGGAAAGGAAACAAAGTTCTGTGTTGATGATTCGTCTGACGCGCACGGGTGCGCGTAAACAGCCCCATTATCGCGTGGTAGTGATTGAAAAGGAACGGGCGCGCAACGGCCGGCCGGTGGAAGTTGTGGGGACCTACAACCCCCGCACCAACCCCGCCAGCATCGAACTGAAGCGCGAACGGATCGAGTACTGGGTGTCGAAGGGCGCAAAGATGTCCGATCGTGTCAGCAAGATCGTCTCCAAGCCCGTCCCAGCCGCCGCCAGTTCCGTAGCCTGATTTCCGGTCCAATCCTTCACCGACAGGTAAGCACATGAGTGAGCAGAACGGGAACGTGCGGGCGTTGGTCGAGCAAATTGCTAGGAATCTGGTAGATGAGCCGGACCAGGTCTCCGTGAACCAGATCGACGGCGACACAGTTGTATTCGAACTGACGGTGGCGCCCAATGACGTCGGCAAAGTGATCGGCAAGCAGGGGCGGGTGGCGCGCGCGTTTCGCTCGCTGCTTAGTGCGGCGGGCGCCCGCGCACACAAGCGTTTTGAGTTGGAGATTCTCGAGTAGGGAGATGCGGCACGCCTGACGATTTCATCACCCTCGCTCGAGTTGTAAAAACCCAGGGGCGGCGGGGCGAAGTCGCCATCGAGTCTCACAGCGATGTTCCCGAGCGATTTCAGGCGGGACTCAAGTTGTCGGCTCTTGGCAAGGATGATCGCCGCCGGGCGCTTGAAGTGGAGGATGTCTGGCCGCATAAGGCGGGCCTGGTTTTGAAGTTCGCGGGCATCGAATCCATCTCGGAGGCTGAAGTTCTGGTTGGCTCCGAGTTGCAAGTACCGCGAAGCGAGCGAGCCCGGCTGGAGCCGGGTTGGAGCTACATCAGCGACCTGATCGGCTGTACGGTTTTCGACGGTGCGCGGAAAATCGGCCTGGTTGCCGACGTGAGATTCGGTGCCGGGGAAGCCCCGTTGCTGATTGTCCGCTCAGGCAAGCGGGAACATGAGATTCCTTATGCCGAAGCGTACCTGGAGCGCGGCGATCTCGAACGCCGGGAATTGTACATGCAGCTTCCGGACGGGATGCTCGAATTGGATGCGCCGTTGACGGCAGAAGAGAAGCAGCGGCAAAGGAAAAGTTAACGAAGCTCCAGGGAGTCGGCGTTGCGGGACCTCCGGGCTTCTGACTTGGGCATGAAGATCGATATTGTCACGATCTTTCCCGATTTTTTTCGGGGTCCGCTGGATTACGGAATCATTCGCCGGGCGCGTGAAGCCGGTCTGGCGACGATTGAAGTTCACGATCTGCGGAGTTTTGCGCACGACCGGCATCGCACCGTGGATGACCGCCCATTCGGCGGCGGCGAGGGCATGGTCCTTAAGCCGGAACCGATCTTTGAATGCATTGAAGCGCTGAACATCGCACCGCGCGAGCGGCGGACGAGCAACAACGCCAAAGAAACCGTGATCTTGCTTTCCGCGCAAGGTAAACGCTTTGACCAGACCGTAGCCGACGTACTGGCGGGAATGGAGCGAATCGTCCTGATCTGCGGCCGCTACGAAGGGGTCGACGAACGAGTCGGCCAGCACCTGGCGGATCGCGAATTATCCGTCGGCGACTACGTGCTGAGCGGCGGCGAGATCGGCGCGGCGTTGATTGTGGATTGCGTCACGCGCCTGATACCGGGTGCGGTTGGCAATCAGGCTTCTACTCGCCAAGAGTCCTTTACGACGCCGGAAGGGCGGATGCCGGTTGACGGGCCGGACTCCACTTGCGGGTCTGGTGGCCTGCTGGATTATCCGCACTATACGCGGCCTGCCGGTTTTCGCGGTATGGTGGTGCCAGAGGTGCTTGCCTCCGGCAATCATGACGAGATACGCCGTTGGCGCCGGCGCACGGCGCTCGAAAAGACTTTGCGCAACCGGCCGGATCTTCTGGACCGGGCCGAGTTAAGCGATGAAGACAGGGAAATGCTGGCTCAAATTGCCGGCGAAAAAGATCAGGAACGAAGGGAATAAGAACAATGTCGAACCTCATTATTGAAAAGCTGCTGGCCAAGACCAAACGCACCGATCTGCCTCAATTTGCGCCCGGGGATTCCGTCCGCGTGCACGTCAAGATCAAGGAAGGCGACAAAGAGCGCCTCCAGGCCTTCGAGGGCGTCGTGATCGCGCGTACCCGTGGTCCGCAAGCCAGCTTCACCGTCCGCAAGATCAGCTTCGGCCACGGCGTGGAGCGCATTTTCCCGGAGAATTCCCGGGTGATCGACAAGGTCGAACTGGTGCGCTCTTCCAAGGTACGCCGCGCCAAGTTGTACTACCTGCGCTCCCTGCGCGGGAAGGCAGCGCGTCTGCGCGACGTCGAGCGCGAGCGTCCGGCGGCAGAAGTAGCGACCGCCAAGTAAGTTCCTCTCGAAATTGGTCAGGACCCGCCTCGGGCGCAAGCTTGTTTCGTGAGGCGGGTCTCCCGACCTTTCCCGAACTCCTCTTTACGATTTTCAGGCCCGCCTCGTTACCACGGTAATCTTACTTTCGAAAGCATATGGCCGATCATTTGAGCCACGGTGTGGGCACCTGTGTCCACGTGTCCCCGGGAGTGCGCATTCATGGATCATCGTGCGAACAAACGAGTACTAATCATCGACGACTCCGCGGTCTACCGCCGGCTTATGGTGGGACATCTGCAGGAGTGGGGCTTCGAGGTCTCGGTTGCCAATAGCGGTGAGGAAGGCTGGCAAATCCTGGAACAGCCGAACAGTCCCAACCTCGTTCTACTCGACTGGATCATGCCGGGAATGGATGGCATCGAGTTATGCCGCAAACTGCGCCAGCGCACCACGTTCAGTTCCTACGTCTACACCATTCTCGTGACCTCGAAAGAGAACCGGACCGATCTGCTGCGAGCCATGGAGGCCGGCGTCGACGACTACCTCGTCAAGCCCTTTGAGGATCAGGAACTGAAGGCGAGATTGCTGGTCGGGCAGAAAGTAGTCGCCCTGCAGCGCGAACTCATGGAAGCGCGCGAGTCGATGCGGCATGCCTCGATCTATGACGGGGTGACCGGCTTGCTCAACCGCCGCGAGATCGTCGAGTTCGTCCGCCGCGAATTGGTACGTTCGGAGCGCGAGCAGAAGCCGCTCACCGTAATTCTCGCCGATATCGATCTTTTCAAGATGATCAACGAGCAACTTGGGGAGGTGGCCGGAGATGAGATTTTGCGGGAAGTGGGCCGCCGCCTTCGCTCCCGGCTGCGTGCTTACGACGGCGTTGGCCGTTATGGAGGCGAAGAATATCTCATGGTCCTTCCCGGGTGCGACCTTACCTCTGCTTTGATCCGCGCAGATCAGGTCCGCTCCTTTGTCGCGGCGAAACCGGTGGAGACCTCGGCCAAGCCGCGAAACGTCACCGTGAGTATGGGGGTCGCCGTGGCCGACGGCAAAACCCAGATCGATTTCCAGGAACTGCTGAACCAGGCGGATGCGGGACTCTACAAGGCGAAGCGAAATGGACGGAACCGGGTCGAGCAGGTCGAGCAGTCGATGGCAAAACTTTCAGCGAGGGCGGGACAATGAACATTCTATTGGTCGACGACAGCAAGATGCAGCGAACGATTATCCAGAGGATGCTCGTCAAAGCCGGGTACGAGGTGATCCTGGCGGGGGATGGCGAGGAGGGCCTCCGGGTGGCTTGTGAGCGCAAGCCCAACCTGATTCTCCTGGATATGATTCTTCCCAAGATGGACGGAACCGTGGTTTTGGAGAGGTTGAAGAAAGACCCCACCACGGCCCACATACCGGTGATTGCGCTTACCGGTCTTTCGCAGCGCAACGAAGAAAAGCTGAAGTCGTCCGGAGCCGCCGGATTCTATCAGAAATCGGAACTAGGGATCGACAAGGGAGCGGAACTCCTGATCACGCTGATTCGTGAGGTTTTCAAGGAAGTTCCAAAGGCGGCCGCAGCGTCGGGCGCGGGGTCTCGACCTGCCATGCCGAGCTAAGGCAATCCTTCCCGTCCCAGCGCTTCGCCTCCGGTTGCTGTGGCGATATCCCTCGTCTACCTCGCTAGAAGCCCTCTCCTCCGCATCCGATCCGTCGCAGTCCCTCCCTGAAAACTCGAATCCGCCCTAGTAAGCTTCGGTTACCAGCATGACAACTTGGCAGCACGGCGCGGGTTGGATAGCTTTATCAGCAACACGGGGTGCCTGGCACCTCAAGCCAGAACAAGAACGGAGGAACTGATGAGAAATCGGATGATGAGTTGCCTTGGAATTTTGGGAGTTGTG
>Ga0335076_10008607_pt1 | contig 10304 bp, 7 predicted proteins | sample Lox_Sample_25_FD_206717 | JGI IMG/M metagenome (GOLD analysis project Ga0335076, IMG submission 206717) | Soil microbial communities from Loxahatchee National Wildlife Refuge, Florida, United States - Lox_Sample_2.5 | ecosystem: Environmental > Terrestrial > Soil > Wetlands | place: USA: Florida...
GAACGCTGCGAGCGCCTCGCTGTCTGCGCCGGCCCCGGCTCCTTCACCGGCGTGCGGGTCGGCCTCGCCACGGCGTGGGGATTCTCGCGGGCGCGCGGGATCGCGCTCGAGGCCGTCTCGACGCTCGAGGCGCTCGCGGAGACCGCTCGCGCTTCGGGGGCGGCCTCCGCCGCCGCGTTTCTCGACGCGGGACGCGGCGAGCTCGTGGCGGAGCGGTTCGACCTGACCGGCCCGCGCGCGCGCTCCCTCGCGCCGGCGTCGCGGTGCCGCGCGGAGGAGGCCTCGGCCTTCTCCGGCGGCTCGCAAGTCGCGGCGCTGCCGGAGTCGCTCGTCGCGCCGGCCGCCCCCCCGCCCTCGATGAGCCTCGCCGCCGCGCTCGCCGCGGCCGTGGCCCGCGATCCCGGCCGCGTCGTGCCGCTCGACCGGCCCATCCCGGCGCTCTACTCCCGCCCGAGCGCCGCCGAGGAGAAGCATGGCGCTGCGTGAGCCCCGGCCCCGCCCGTACCGCATCCGGGCGCCGGGGCCGTTCGACCTCGACGAGATCGCGCGGATCGAGTCGGAGTCCTTTCCGATTCCGTGGAAGCGGGAGTTCTTCGCGAGCGAGCTCGCGGAGCCGCACCGTTACCTCCGGGTCCTCGCGAGCGCGGACGGATCGGAGCCGCGCATCGGCGGCTACGTCTTCGCGGTCTCGCTCTACGAGGAGTTCCACATCAACAAGATCGCCACCGACGCGCGGCTGCGGCGGCAGGGCTACGGGCGCCTCCTGCTCGAGGATGCGCTCGCGCAGGCGCGCGGGGTCGGCGCCTCCTCGGTCACCCTCGAGGTGCGCGTCACCAACACGGCGGCCCGAGCGTTCTACGGTTCCTACGGATTCACGGACGCTTACCGCCGCCGCGCGTACTACCAGGACGGCGAGGACGCGATGGTTCTCGTCCTGCCGCTCTCGTCCCGCGGCCGCTGAAATGGCCTCTTTGGGTCGGTTGAAACACCCCGGACGGGCGGCTAGACTTAGGCCGTGACCCGCCTTGCGTTCTCTTTCCCCGAGCACAAAGCAAGCACAAGGAGGATTGACCCGATGGAACACGGGAACAGCGCGATTGCCGTGACCGACCCGGAGTTTCTCCGCCTCCGCGAAGAGCACCGACATCACGAGGAGCGTCTCCACCAATTGGCCGGCAAGTCCCATCTCTCCGAGGACGAGGAACTGGAGGAGAAGCGCCTGAAGAAGGAGAAACTTCTTCTGAAAGACCGCATGGAAGCGATCGCCCGTCATCGCCGAGAGGAGCTCCCCAGCTGAGGGTCCCCATCGCCCGAGGGGGCTGGGCCTTCATTCTTCCGCCGCTCGCCGCCGGGCTGGTGGCCGCCTTCACGGGCCATCCGCTGGCGGCGGGCGTGTTCTTGGGGGCTACGCTCTTCCTCCTGCAGTTCTTCCGCGATCCCGAACGGCGGCCCCGGGGCGGCGAGGACACGATCGTGTCGCCGGCCGACGGCACGGTCCTGTCGATCGGGGACGCGCCGGAGTCCCCCGCGGGCGCCCGGCGCCGCCTCTCGATCTTCATGTCGGTGTTCAACTGCCACGTCAACCGCGCGCCGGTATCCGGCCGGCTCGGCGACTACGTGTACGTCCGGGGCTCCAAGCGCGTCGCGTACGACGACAAGGCATCGCTGGAGAACGAGCAGAACCGCATCACGCTCGTCACGCCCGCCGGTCCGGTCACCTTCAAGCAGATCGCCGGCGCCCTCGCGCGCCGCGTCGTTTTCTACCCGCGGGTCGGCGACACGCTCGTCCGCGGGCAGCGCATCGGCATGATCCGGTTCGGCTCGCGGTGCGATCTGTTCATCCCGGACGGAGCCGAGGTCCTCGTGCAGGTCGGGGACAAGGTCAAGGCGGGACTCACGGGCATCGCCCGCTGGCCGCGGGAAGACTGAAATGGCCCGCCTCTCGCGCGAGCGGCTCTCCCGTGGGCTCTTCATCCTGCCGACGCTGTTCACGGTCGGCAATCTCTTCTGCGGATACCTGTCGATCTGGTGCACGATCCGGGGCACGTTCGAGATCGCGGCGGTTCTGATCATCGCCGCGGCCGTTCTCGATGCGCTCGACGGCCGCATCGCGCGCATGACGAACTCGACTTCCGAGTTCGGCGAGGAGTACGACTCGCTCGCCGACCTCGTCTCGTTCGGCGTCGCCCCGGCCGTGCTCGCCTACTCCTGGGGACTCGCGGACTTCGACCGCCTGGGCTGGATGGCCTCGTTCCTCTTCGTCGTCTGCGGCTCGATGCGGCTCGCACGGTTCAACATCCAGACGCACGTCGCCGACAAGCGGTACTTCGTCGGGCTGCCGATCCCCGCCGCCGCCGGAACCGTGGCGACGATCGTCCTCGCGACGCCGGAGCGCCTCGTCTCCCGGATGTGGATGGCGGGCCTCCTCGGGCTGACGTTTCTCCTCTCGTTCCTGATGATCTCGACGATCCGCTACCGCTCGTTCAAGGACCTCGATCTGAAGCGCCGGCGTCCGGCCTGGATCCTGCCGGCGATCGCGATCGCCTTCATGGTCATCGCGTACCGGCCCGAGCTCGCGCTCGCGACCGTCGTCCTCGTCTTCGTCGCGTCCGGACCCGTCGGCAAGCTCGTCGGGCTCTTCCGCCGCCGCGAGCCGGTCAGCCCCGCTTCGCCTTAGGACCGGACCTCGACGCCGGGCGCGCGGGCTCCGGCGGCGGCGCCGGCTCGATCCAGTCGCCCGCGACCTCCGGCCCGGCGGCCGCGACGGCGTGGACGCGATACCGGCAGCAGGCCTTCGGCAGGGCGCCCCGCGCGACGATGCGCGCCGGCGTCACGATCTCGTGCGGGGCGATCAGGGTCTCGAACAGGCGCACCACCGTCGCTCGTCCCGGGGTCACCGGCCGGCCCGCCGCGTCGTAGACCTCGTAGCGGTCGAAGCCGCCGACCTGCACGTCGGCCGGATGCGCGGGCGCGAGGTCGATCTCCACCCAGTTGTCGACGCGCGAGGCCGTGGACGCGTGCGCCGAGCGGTTCGCGAGCTCGACGGCGATGGCATTGCGGCCCGCCGGATGGACGGAGGCCTCGAGCGACGGCGAGAGCGCGCGCCCGAGCAGCACGTCCGCGAACGCGGCGAGCTGGAACAGGCGCTCGGTCTCGGAGGCGCCGCCGAAGAGCAGCGCGCGGCCGAGGGCCCAGCGCTTGCCCGCCATGTTCGACCCGAGCTGGAAGAGCATCTCCGAGATCGCCGGCAACCGGAACGCGAGCCGGTCCCCGGGCTGCAGCACGAGCCCGTCCTGACGCACGGGAGACCGGGCGGTCAGCGTGAAGGCCCAGATGGCGCCGTCGTCGACCGAGAGGTCGTTCTCGAAATCGAAGCGCGGGCTGCCCGAGAGGGGCTCGATCAGGCGCTCGGGGACCTCCGCCGGCGGCTCCGAGCCCGCGGCCAGGGCGCGGCCGGTCGCGCGCGTGTCGTAACCGGCCCACCACGGCCGGTGGAGGGCGTCGGTCGCGATGGGGTCGAGCCGCGCGCCGACGCCGAAGACGACCGCGAGGAGGGCGTCTGCCGCCTCGAGGAGCGGCGCGACCTTCTTCCGGTCCTCCTCGGACGACGGCAGCGAGCGCAGCGAGATCGAGACGAAGACTCCCGGGGGCAGGCTGTGCTTGAGCTCGGCCACGAAGGCCGCGTATCGCGCCGCTCCCGCCGGTGCGAACGCGAAGTCGAGGTGCGCGCCGACGATCCGGCCATACGCGCCGTCCGAGACCGCTCGGGAGAGCGCGGTTCCCGCGGCCCGCGCGAGCGGGTCGGGGTCGGGTCCAGCGGCGGCGCTCCACGCGGTTTCGAGCGACGCGTCGGGCTCGATCACGAGCACGACGGGGACGCGCAGAGGCTTCGATGGAGGCGCCGAGCCGCGGAAGGCGTCGGGACCGGCCGCCGCGCCGAGGCGCCCGGCTTCGACGAAGACGGCCGCCGCGCCGATCGGCTCGAGGGACGCGTCCAGCCCGTCGTCGCGGATCGCGGCGGGATCCGTCAGCCAGATCACGTCCCCCTTCGGCGGCTTCGGCGCGGCGGACGGCGCGCGCGGCGCCTCCCGCCGGCACGCGGCGGCGACGGCCAGGACGGCGAGCGCCGACAAAACCGGCGAACGACGACGCGTCTTCACGGGGCGGAGGCCTCGGCCGCCGGCAGATCGAACCGGACGCGGAGGCCCGCGGGAGTCCGGTTCTCCGCCGCGATCGCGCCGGCGTGCTCCTCGACGATCTTCTGGGCGATCGCGAGGCCGAGGCCCGTGCCGCCGCTCTTGGCCGAGAAGTACGGCTCGAACAGCCGCGGCAGGATCTCCGGGGCGACGCCGGGGCCGTCGTCGTCGATGGTGACGACGATGCGGCGGTCGCGCCGCTCCGCGGTGAGGAGGACGGAACCCCGTTCGCCGAGCGCCTCGACCGAGTTGCCGAGGAGGTTCGACAGGAGGCGGCCCAGGAGGCGCGCGTCGCCCTCGGCCTCGAGCCCGGGAGCCGCGGAGACCGAGATGCGGACGCCCGGCGCGCCGGCCCACGCCGCCGCCGCCTCGCGGAGGAGAACCCCGACGTCGAGCCGCCGCATCTCCGGCCGCGGCAGCCGCGCGTAATCCGCGAACTCCGCCGCCGAATGCCGCAGGACCTCCGTCTGACGCAGGACGTTCACGACGCACTCCTCGAGGACACGCTCGAATCCCGGGTCGCCGCGCCTCCAGACTTCCCGCAGATGTTCCACGGAGAGTCGGATGGGAGTCAACGGATTCTTGATCTCGTGCGCGATCATGCGCGCCATCTCCGCCCACGCGGCGAGGCGGTTCGAACGGACGAGATCGGAGACGTCCTCGATGACCGCCATGCGGGCTCCCGCGCCTCCGAGCGGCAGCGGCACGGTGACGACGCGCCAGCGCTCCCCCGCCCGCGGCTCGAACTCGTCGGACAGGCTCTCGACGCCGCGTCGCACCAGGGATGCGCGCAGCGGGGCCATGGCATCGCCCGGAAACACGTCCGCGAGCGTTCGACCGTCCGGACGTCCACCGCCGAGCCGCGCCGCGGCGGGATTCGCGAGCAGGACGCTGCCGTCGTCGGCATAGGCGACGACCCCGGCCGTCAGCTGCGAGAGCAGCGTCGCGAGACGCTCCTTCTCCCGCGACAGCGCCTCCGTCTGCTCGGCCAGGCTGCGCGACATGAAGAGGAAGGCCCGGACGAGCTCCTTCAGCTCCTCGTCCGGCGGCTCCGCGAGCTTCGGCGCGAAGTCCCCCCGCGCGACGGCGCGCGTCCCCTCGACGAGGTCGGCGACGGGCCGCGCGACCCGCACCGCCAGGCGGCCGGCGATCGCGGCGGAGAGCACGAACACGAGCAGGCTGAACGCGGAGACGGCCGCGGTCAGCTGCGCGGCCTCGGCCTCGGCCACACGCTGCTGGGGCAGGAGCAGGAGCGACAGGAGGCCCGGGCTCGTCACGCCGGGAACGCCGGGCAGCGAGGCGAGCTCCGTCGTCATCTCCTCGAAGCGGCTGCCCGCGATCAGCCGGGCGTCGGTCCGCTCGCGCGCGGCGCCGAGGCCGATGGCGGCGTAGGTCGCGCCCGGCACGCGTCGGGGCAGGAGGCCCGCCTCGTAGAGATCGCGGCGCGAGGTCGCGACGAGACGGGCCTCCGGCGAGTAGACGGACAGGTCGTATCCCACGGCGTTGGCGAGCCAGGACAGCAGCGTGTCGTCCACGAGCCCCAGCCGGCCGAGCGCCGCCTCGGCGGTCGGGAGGTAGTCGTCGAGCACGCGTCGCGCCGTCTCGAGGGCCGTCCTTCCGTGATCGAGGGTGTCCTGCCGCGAACGCGTCGAGATGGAGGAGCGCAGGAAGAGCGTCACAGCGGCGAGAGGAACCATGACCGACAGGAGGAAGAGCGCCACGAGCCGGCCTCGAAAGCTCCGCAGCCCCTTCGGCCAGAGCTCGGCGAGCGGGCGCCGCCGCGTGACGTGGCGCCAAACCGTGATGAGCGCGCCGAGGACGTAGAGGGCCGCCGCGGGCGCGAGGAGCTGCGTCGAGGCCAGGAGGCGCTCGAGGAACTCCGGGGTCGGAACGGCGACGAGCCGGAACCCGTCCTTCAGCGGCCGCAGCTCCCCGCGCAGCTCCTCGCCGCGATAGGCGGTCCGAATCGCCACGGGAGCGCCCGATCGCCGCGCTCGCTCGAAGACGGCCGCGTCGAGCTCGGGACCCTCGTCGCGCCGCGCTCCGTCGGGACCGTAGAGGGCGAGGACCGGCCGCGCCGTCTCCTCGAGGCTCTCGCCCCCCACGAGGCGCAGATACACCGCCAGCCGCGCGGGCAGCGGGTCCCACGCCGGCCAGTCGGCGATCGCGACGACGACGTGGCCCCAGGTCGAATCCCCGTCCGAGAGACTCGTTCGGCGGCGGACGATCGCGACGTCGTGGCGATCGATGCGCGCCGAGGACGCGGCGCCCGCCGAGAGGAAGTCGATCTCGGGAATCAGCGAGAAGCGGCTGCGGAGGGAGCCGACGCCGTCGTAGACCTCGTACGCGATGAGCGTGGCCGAGGCGCCCCCCTCCTCGCCCTCGCGCCACAGCCGGTACGCGAGATCGGAGAGGTCCACCTCGGGCCACGGAGCGGGCAGGTCGCGCGCCAGATCGAAACGCTCGACGCGCTCGATCGAGCGCCGGAGCGCGACGACCGCCGAGGCGGAGATCCGCCGGGGATCGGGTAGGCGGATCGCCGACGCGGTCCGCGACGCCGCGACCGCGCGAGCGTGGGCGTGGCACGGCGCGGCGACCAGCACGAGGAGAAGCGCCGCCGCCGCGGTCAGCCGGAACGGCCCGAGCGCGCCGCGCGGACCCGCGGAGGCGATGGAACGGCGCCAGAGCTCGTAGGCGACCACGGCGGCCGCCGCCACCGCGACCGGAATCCAGGCGCCGCTGCCCGGCGCGAGCAGGGCGAGGACGACGAAGGCACCGGTCGCGAGGACCGCGAGACCCGTCGAGGCGTTCCGCTGCGCGGGGCCCGCGGAGGCCCCGAGCGCGAGGGCGGCGCCGAAGAGCGCGGTGAGCGCGACGAGGTCGGCGAAGGTCTCACTCGCGATCGCGAGGCCGGGGACGAGGTCCGGCACGCTCGCGCGCGACGCGGCGACGATCGCGAGACCGAGCAGGAGGTACGCGAGCGGCAGCCGGCGCCGCGCCGGGACCGCCTCCCGGCCGCGCGCCAGCGCGGCGAGCGCGAGCGGCAGCAGGAGCGGTCCGGCCGCGAGCATCCATGTCCGCGGCTCGGCCAGCGCGCGTCCGCCCCCGCGCGCCAGCGCCGACGTACCGAGGAAGAGGACGGCCAGTCCGGTGCCCACCCAGGCCGGTCCCGCGGCGACGAGCGGCAGGCAGGCGGCGACGAGCACGATGAAGAGGGCGAGGCGCGCTCGCGGGTCGACCGTCGCCGGCGCGCCGCGGCGGGCGGCGACGACCGGACGGTGTCCGTCGGCGAGCAGGAGGGGCAGATCGCCCGCCGGCGCCATCGCGTCCCACTCGCGGCTCCGCGCGCCGAGACCGAGCGTCTGGCCGAAGGCCGGAGCGTCGACGGGAAGCGACCGGGCGGCGCAGATGATGCCGGGGAACGCGTCCGAGCCGGCGCGGCGCCAGCGGTCGAGCTCCATGCGGGTCGCCGTCCAGCGCACCGACAGCATGCCCTCGGCGGGCAGCGCGGGCATGCGCGTGGGCGCCTCTCCCCACCACGCGAGGAGGTTTCCGGCGGGGTCGGCGAGCGCGATCCAGCTGCCGGGCGCCGCGTCCGTCATCGCGAGGCGCGCCGCCGCGAAGAGGCTCTGGCGCTGGAGCGCGATGCCGCCGCCCTCGAGCGACCGGCGGACCTCGGCGTCGGCGGCGAGGGCCTCCGCGCGGCGCCCCAGGTCCTCCGCGACGGCCGCGAGCGATCGGGCGAGCTCCGGTGGCGGCGCGGCTTCCGGTGTGGCGGTTCCCGGGAGTACGGCCCATCCGTCGAGCCACGGGAGGCAGGCGAGCGCCACGAGCAGGGCCGCGACGAGGAGCTGCGGGCGGCGCACGGGAGCTCGCTCTAGCGGGCGGCGGAGGAACGTCGCCGCACCCGGCTATTCCAGGAAGGGCAGATCCACTCCGCGCTCGCGCGCCGCCCGGATCGCCTCCGGGTAGCCGGCGTCGGCGTGGCGCATCACCCCTGTCCCGGGGTCGGTGGTCAGCACCCGCCGCAGCCGGCGCGCCGCCGCCTCGGTGCCGTCGGCCACGACGACCATCCCGGCGTGGATCGAGTAGCCGATGCCGACGCCGCCGCCGTGATGCACGGAGACCCACGTCGCGCCGGCGGCGGTGTTGAGCAGCGCGTTCAGGATGGGCCAGTCCGCGATCGCATCCGATCCGTCGCGCATGCCCTCGGTTTCCCGGTTGGGCGAAGCGACCGAACCCGCGTCGAGATGGTCCCGCCCGATCACGATCGGCGCCCTCACGGCCCCGGTGCGCACGAGGTCGTTGAACCGGAGACCGGCGCGGTGGCGCTCCCCGTAGCCGAGCCAGCAGATGCGAGCGGGCAGGCCCTGGAAGGCGATGCGCTCCTCGGCGAGCGCGAGCCAGCGGCGGAGGCCCTCGTTCTCGGGAAACAGCTCGAGGAGCGCGCGGTCCGTCGCGCGGATGTCCTCGGGATCGCCGGAGAGCGCGGCCCAGCGGAACGGCCCCTTTCCTTCGCAGAACAGGGGACGGATGTAGAGGGGCACGAACCCGCCGACCCGGAACGCGTCGGCGACGCCGGCCTTCTGCGCCTGTCCCCGGAGGTTGTTGCCGTAGTCGAACACGACGGCGCCGCGCCGCTGCAGCTCGAGCAACGCGCGCATGTGCTCGGCCATCGTGGCGTACGAGCGCGCGATGTAGCCGGCAGGATCCTCGCGGCGCAACCGCAGCATCGCGGCATAGGGGCCCCGCGGGACGTAGCCGTTCAGCTCGTCGTGGGCGGAGGTCTGGTCGGTGACGAGGTCGGGCGTGATCGAGCGCGCGAGAAGACGGTCGAGGAGCTCGACCGCGTTGCACTCGACGCCGATCGACACGGCGCGCCGAGCGCCGCGCGCCTCGAGGGCCCGGTCGATGGCGCGGTCGGCATTCGACTCGCGGACATCGAGGTAGCGCGTGCGGAGGCGCTTCTCGATGCGCTCCGGATCGACCTCGGCGACGAGGGCCACGGCCCCGTTCATCGTCGCGGCGAGGGGCTGAGCGCCTCCCATGCCGCCGAGGCCCGCCGTGACTACGAGGCGCCCCGCCAGCTCGCCCCCGAAGTGGCGGCGGCCCGCCTCCGCGAAGGTCTCGAAGGTGCCCTGCACGATGCCCTGGCTCCCGATGTAGATCCAGGAGCCCGCAGTCATCTGGCCGTACATGGTGAGCCCGAGCGCCTCGAGGCGCCGGAACTCGTCCCCGGTGGCCCAGGCCGGCACCAGCATCGAGTTCGAGATCAAGACGCGGGGCGCGTCCTCGTGCGTCTCGAAGACCCCGACCGCCTTGCCCGACTGCACGAGCAACGTCTCGTTGCCCTCGAGCCTCCGGAGGGTCGCGACGATCGAGTCGAAGGCCTCCCAGCTGCGCGCGGCGCGGCCGGTGCCTCCGTAGACGACGAGCTCCTCGGGACGCTCGGCGTTGTCCGGATCGAGGTTGTTCTCGAGCATCCGGAGCGCCGCCTCCTGCTGCCAGCCCCGGCAGCGCAGGGTCGTCCCGCGGGCGGCCCGGATCGTGCGGACGGGGGCGGCGGCGCCGGCGCTCATCCGGCGGATTCTACGCGAGCCCGGCGATGGCCGAGGCGACCGCCTCGCCCCGCAGGAACCGGGTCGCCTTCTCGATCTCGGGGTGCATTTCCCGGTCGCGGTGCCAGGGGCGCACCGTCCGGCGGAAGGCCCGCCGCACGATCTCGATCGCCGGCGACGACGCGAGCGGGCGCAGGAACTCCATCGCCTGGAAGGCGGCGATCGCCTCGATCGCGAGCACGCGCTCGAGATTCTCGACGACGGCGGCGAGCTTCCGCGCGGCGATCGGCGACATCGAGACGTGGTCTTCCTTCGCGGCGGAGGTGGGAATCGAGTCGACCGAGGCGGGATGGGAGAGCACCTTGCTCTCGGACACGAGGGCCGCCGCCGTCACCTGCGCCATCATGAGGCCCGAGTGGAGCCCGCCCTCTCGGACGAGGAACGCGGGGAGCTCCGAGAGGGCGGGGTTGACGAGCTTCTCGATGCGCCGCTCGGAGATGGACGCGAGATCGGTCGCGGCGATCGCCGCGTAGTCGAGCACGAGCCCGAC
>Ga0335076_10008610_pt1 | contig 10302 bp, 12 predicted proteins | sample Lox_Sample_25_FD_206717 | JGI IMG/M metagenome (GOLD analysis project Ga0335076, IMG submission 206717) | Soil microbial communities from Loxahatchee National Wildlife Refuge, Florida, United States - Lox_Sample_2.5 | ecosystem: Environmental > Terrestrial > Soil > Wetlands | place: USA...
GCAGCGAGTTGGCGTACTGCACCAGCTGCGGCGGGAAGTACTTCGGCGACCAGCCGGACAGGTCGATGTGCACCAGCGGCTTGTGCGTGGCCACGGCCAGCGCCTCGTCCTGCCACGGGAACGACGGATGGGCCAGGATGATGGCCAGGCCCGGGAAGTCGGCCGCCACGTCGTCCACGAACATCGGGTTCGAGTACTTGAGCCGGATGCCGCCGCCGCCTGGCGCGCCGGCCCCGATCCCGGTCTGCCCGGTGTGGAACACCGCAGGCACACCGAGCTCCTCGATCACCTCGTACAGCGGGTAGGCCATCCGGTCGTTGGGATAGAACGCCTGCACGTTGGGATGGAATTTGAAGCCGCGGACGCCGTACCCGGTGACCAGCCGCCGGGCCTGCCGGGCGCCGGCCCGGCCCCGGGCCGGGTCGATGGACGCGAACGGGATGATCACATCCGGGTGGTCCGCGGCCGCCTGCGCGACCTCCTCGTTCGGCACCGGCGGGGTGCCGGTGGCGGCCTCGGCGTCCACGCTGAACACCACGCAGGCCAGCTGCCGGTCCCGGTAGTAGGCGGCGATCTCCGGCAGCGTGGGGCGATGCGAGTCGGCGATCTTGAAGTAGGCGTCGGCCGCCTGGGCCAGCTCGCCGGACAGCGAGGCGCCGCCCGAGGTGGACACCTCGGCGTGCACATGCACGTCGATGGCGGTCAGCGCGTCCGGGTTCAAGGCTGCAGTGTTCAGGGCGGCGGGCACAGCATGACAATAGGCGGAAACGGGTCTATTCGGGCTGAGCCGCGTCCAGGCTGCGCAGCGCCAGCCGGCGCTCACACCCACGGCGCAGCTTCGGGTCGAGCGAGGCGCGCAGCAGCGGCCAGTCCTGCCGCAGCAGCCGCGCGTTGACGAACCGGGCCAGGTCGTTGCGGCGGCCCTGGGTGAGCACGATCCCGTACAGGCTGCGCCGGAGCCGGTCGTCGGTCACATCGAACTCGCGCATCCCCGGCCAGGCCAGGTGGCGGGGCAGCACGATGACGCCGCGTTCCGGCCCGTGCAGGTCTTCCAGCCGGGCCGGCAGCCGCCCGGCCAGCCCTACCCGCCCGTGCAGTAGATCCGTCAGGGACATGCCACGATTATCACTGAGCGGCCCGGACGCCCCCGCATTGACTCGCGGGAAACCCGCCCCGCCCCCGCCCCGGCCCTTTCCGCCCCTTCCCCCTTCCCGGCCTGGGCGGGAACGGGGCTCCCGGTGCGGACTACACTCTTGGGCATGTCCGGCGATCCCCCGGTACCGAGCCCGGCGACGAGCTGGCATTTCCTGGTCAAGCCGCGCTGGCTTGGCTGGCACGCGCTGATGGTCGTGTCCGTGCTCGGCATGCTGGCCCTGGGCGACTGGCAGCTGCACCGGGCCGAGTCCGGCAACGCACTGAGCTGGGCGTACACGTTCGAATGGCCGATCTTCGCCGGCTTCGCGATCGTCTTCTGGGCCAAGACGATCCGGGACGAGTTCCACCCGCCGGTGCCGAAGGGAACCCCGGCCGAGGACGTTGAACTGCCCGCCGGGGCGCCCGGCGCGGCCGCGGTGGCCACGGCGGGCGGTATGCCCGGGGACGAGCCGGAAGACGAGGAACTGGCCGCCTACAACGCCTACCTGGCCCGGCTGACCAACGAGGCCAAGGGCCACGGCCGGTGGCACGGGTTCCGCTGAGGGTCCGCAAACAAGTCAGCCGCAACACATTGAGGAGGCAAGACCGGTGCGCGCAGCCGTGCTCCGCTACCGGGTGATGGCCTACATCACCGGCGTGGTGCTGATCATCCTGTGCTTTGTCGGCATCCCGCTCCAGGTGATCGACAACAACACCGTCATCGTCAACGACGTGGGCACCCTGCACGGGATCTTGTACATCATCTACATCATCTTCGCCTACCTGCTGACCCGGCGGCTCCGGCTGGCCATCGGCCCGACCATCCTGGTCCTGCTGGCCGGCACGATCCCGGTGCTCACGTTCGTGGTCGAGCGCTGGCTCAGCCACAAGTACATCGACCCGGCGCTGGCCGCGGCGGGCCAGCCGGCCTCGCCAGGACCGGTCACTACGCCACCGCCACCGCGGTAGGCCCTGGTCGACAGAGGATTAGTCAACAGAGGGTTAGTCAACAGAGGGTTAGTCAACAGAGTGGGCCAGCATTACTTCACTGAGGAACCGGCGGCCGCGCACCGGCCGGGCACGGTCCAGGTGGTGCTGGGCGACCGGCACTTCGAGTGCGCCACCGATGCCGGCGTGTTCTCGGCCAGCCGGCTGGACCCGGGCACCCGGGTGCTGCTGGACACCGTGCCACCCCCGCCGCCGGCCGGCCAGCTGCTCGACCTGGGCACCGGGTACGGCCCGATCGCGCTGGCCATGGCGGCCCGCGCGCCGGGCGCCACGGTGTGGGCGGTGGACGTGAACACCCGGGCGCTGGAGCTGTGCGCGGGCAACGCGGCCCGGGCCGGCCTGGGCAACGTGCGCTGCGTGCCGCCGGGCGATCCCGCGCTGCCGGCCGGGTTCGCCGGCATCTGGTCGAACCCGCCCATCCGGATCGGCAAGGGCGCGCTGCACGCCCTGCTGGCCGGCTGGCTGGGCCGGCTCGACCCGGACGGCCGCGCCTACCTGGTGGTGCAGCGCAACCTGGGCGCCGACTCGCTGCACCGCTGGCTCGGTGAGCAGGGCTGGCCGACGGCGCGGATCGCATCCCGGGCCGGCTACCGGGTGCTGGAGGTGACGGCCCGATGACCACGCCGGACCCCGGGCCGCCGGCCCGGAAGCAGCTGCGGCCGACCGACGTCAAGCGGCTGAACCGGTCCTGGCGCCGGGCCACCGAGGGCCGGCTGGCCGTGCTGCTCGACTCGGTGACCCAGCCCTACAACGTGGGCATGATCGTCCGCTCGGCGGCCGCGTTCGGCGCCGGGCATATCTGGCTGTGCGGCAACTCCGCGCCGCTGGACCACCCGTCGGCGGGCAAGACCGCGCTCGGCACCCAGCGCCTGCTCAGCTGGGAACGCGAGCCGGACCCGGTGGCCGCGGCCAAGGCGGCCAGAGAGGCCGGCCTGCGGGTGGTCGCGATCGAGCTGGCCGCGGGGGCCGACCCGCTGCACGAGGCCCCGCTGGCCGGCGACGTCTGCCTGGCCCTGGGCAACGAGGATCACGGCTGCTCGCCCGCCCTGCTGGCGGCGGCCGACAGCGTCGCCTACATCCCGCTGATCGGCCGGGTCGGGTCACTCAACGTAGCCGCGGCAGCCGCCATCGTCCTGGCCGAAGCCCGCCGCCGCGAGTGGTCGCCCTGACCTACCGGGGCCTGACGCACGGTCCTGACCAGCCGAATCCCGCCACGCCGGAGGCCCTGCCGCTACGCGTGTTTCGGCGCTGCGCCATCCTATGTTTACAGAGTGCTCCCGCAGGTAGCGCATACTCGCATACATGCCGACCACGTTCCTTGACCGCCCCAGGCCGATGGCGTTCGCGCACCGCGGCGGGGCCGCGCACGCGCCGGAGAACTCGTGGCAGGCATTCGGGCACGCGCTCGGGCTGGGCTACTGGTACCTGGAGACCGACCTGCAGGCCACCGCGGACGGCGTGCTGATCGCGTTCCACGACCGGACGCTCGACCGGGTGACCGACCGCGCCGGGCGGATCGCCCGGCTGCCCTACCGCACCGTGGCCGAGGCCCGGATCGCCGGCACCGAGCCCATCCCGCGCCTGGATGACCTGCTGGCGGCGTGGCCGGATGTGCGGTTCAACATCGACCTGAAGGACGCCCCGGCGATCGAGCCGCTGGCCGAGGTGCTGCGCCGCACCGGATCGTGGGACCGGGTGTGCGTGACCTCGTTCTCGGCCACCCGGCTGCGCACCGCGCGGCGGGTGCTCGACCGGCCGGTCTGCATGGCCGCCTCCCCGTTCGGCATCTCGATGGTCCGGTTCGGCGGCCCGCGCGGGCCACGGGACCAGCGCCGCCCGGCTCAGGCCCCGCGCCGTCCCGCCCAGGCCCCGCGCGGCGCGCACCTGGCCCTGGCCGAGCGGATGGCCCGGGCCGGGGTGCGCTGCGCCCAGGTGCCGGCTTCCGTAGCCACCCCGGCCTTCGTCAGCCGGGCGCATGCGCTCGGGCTGCAGGTGCACGCGTGGACGGTCAACTCACCGGCCGTGATGGGCAGGCTGCTGGACACCGGCGTGGACGGGATCATGACCGACCAGACCGTCGCGCTGCGTGACATCCTCATCAGCCGCAGCCAGTGGCATCCCAGGCCTTGCTAGCCCGGGTGGGTTGGATTCGGGCACAGCGGGAATCTTGACCGGGTACTCGGCGTTAATCAAGAAAGCTGGCAGAGCGCCTGGGAGGCAGCGACTAATGGCCGAACGCGCACTTCGCGGGACCCGGCTCGGGGCAACGAGCTACGAGAACGACCGTAACACCGATCTGGCACCTCGCCAGGAGATCGCTTTCGACTGCCCCAAGGGTCACCACTTTACCGTCCCGTTCGCGGCGGAGGCGGAAGTTCCGGCTACTTGGGAGTGCCGGGTGTGCGGGGTGACCGCGTTCACGAGCACCGGGGACCTGAGCACCCCGCGTAAGGCCAAGCCGCCACGCAGCCACTGGGACATGCTCCGCGAGCGCCGGTCCATCGCCGACCTGGAGGAAGTGCTGGCCGAGCGGCTGGCGCTGATCCGCAGCCAGCGCGGCGAGGACACCCCGGCCAAGGCCAGGCAGCGGAAGAGCGCCTAGCCAGCGAACAGGGCTTCACCGAGCGCCCGGACGAGCGTCAGCTCGCCGGGCGCTTCTCATGCCCGCGCAGCTTGGCCCAGCGCCCGGTCAGGCCCCACCAGCCGACCCGCCAGAACGCCTCGAACACGATCGCCTTGCTCATCTTGCTGGTGCCGTGCACCCGCTCGACGAACGTGATCGGCACCTCCACCACCGTCAGCCCGGCGCCGAGGGTCCGCCGGGCCAGGTCGATCTGGAAGCAGTAGCCCTGGGAGTGGATCTCATCCAGCCCGATGGCCCGCAGCGTGCCCGCCCGGTAGGCCCGGTAGCCGCCGGTCGCGTCACGGAGCGGGATGCCGAGCATCAGCCGGGAGTAGAAGCTGCCGCCGCGCGAGATGAGCTCGCGTGACTTCGGCCAGTTCACCGTCCGCCCGCCGGGCACCCAGCGCGAGCCGAGCACCAGGTCGGCGTCCGCCAGCGCGGCCAGCAGATCCGGCAACTGCTCGGGCTGGTGCGAGCCGTCCGCGTCCATCTCCACCATCGCGCCGTAGCCCTGGTCGAGGGCCCAGCCGAAGCCGGCGATGTAGGCCGCGCCCAGGCCGCCCTTGCCCGGCCGGTGCAGCACCCGGACGTGGCTGTCCTCGGCGGCCAGCTTGTCGGCCAGGTCGCCGGTGCCGTCCGGGCTGTTGTCGTCGACCACCAGCAGGTCGGCATCCGGGACAGCGGCCCGCACCCGGGCCGCCATGGCCTCCAGGTTTTCCCGCTCGTTGTAGGTGGGCATGATGACCGCCACCCGGCCGACAGGAGTCCTGGTCGTGTCCTTACCAGCCAACTTCTGCCTGCCTTCCCCTGTCTGCCGCCGCGGGCGGCCCCCGGGCCAGTGATCCCAAGCAGGTTACCCTGCGCCGGCCTCCGCGGGGCCAGTGCGCAGCTTGCACAACGGAAATTTGGACCGCCGTTGGGAAAGGGCGCGGGGCTTTCCGCCGCCGCCGCTATCGGAAGCGGGCCCGGGCCTTCCCTTCGGACCGGGTACGTCCCGCTGGCCGCGAGATCGTGCACCGTTGTCTACTGGGCGCCCAGGCCCCTCCCGTGCCAACTCCCCCGCTGGATCGCCTGGCCACCCCGACGGCCAGCCGGTGCTGGACTGGGCAGCAAGATACCGCTGCGCCGTGTGGTGTCAACCGGGCCCTAGTCCAGGCTGTCCGCTTCGCGTTAGCATGAAACCGTTTCCCCAGCGTGTGAGGACGTCATGACACTGTGGTCAGCGTGCGGTCCGCAGAGGGGGCAGCGGCTGGGGCCGCAACTGCCACCCTGGCGCGCTGCTGGCTGGCCGCCGACGCAGGGGCGGGCAGCCGGACGGGGAGGATGATCCGGCGCATCCCGACGGGGAAGGCCGCGGCGGTGCCCGCCGTTCCGTTGCCGGGCTGGCCTGGCAATTTGCGCGGCTGCCCCGGGCCTGGCTGAATTCAGATCATCCACTCCATGGGAGGACCGAGTACATGTCGGAAAGTCAGCAGGAGCAGGTTTCCGAGTCGCAGATCGCCGTGCACTGGCGCGAGGAAGAGTACATCTACCCGCCGGAGTCATTCGTCGCGCAGGCCAACGCGAACGACCCGGCCATCTATGACCGGTTCGATGAGAAGAACTTCCCCGACTGCTTTACCGAATACGCGGACCTGCTGGCCTGGGACAAGAAATGGGACACGGTCCTGGATTCGAGTGACCCGCCGTTCTGGAAGTGGTTTACCGGCGGGCGGCTCAATGCCTCCTACAACTGTGTGGACCGCCATCTGGCCGAGCGCGGCAGCAAGGCAGCGATGATCTTCGTATCCGAGCCGGAAGACGAGGAACCGGTCGCCGTCACCTACCGCGAGCTGTACAACCAGGTGAACGAGTTCGCCGCGCTGCTCCGCGACTTCGCCGGGCTGAAGGCGGGCGACCGGGTCACCCTGCACATGCCGATGGTGCCGGAACTGCCGGTCACCATGCTGGCCTGCGCCCGGCTCGGGGTGATCCACTCCCAGGTGTTCGGCGGGTTCAGCGGCAACGCGGCCGGCACCCGGATCGCCGACTCGGGCAGCCGGGTGCTGATCACGATGGACGGCTACTGGCGCAGCGGTTCGATGGTGGACCACAAGGTCAAGGCGGACGACGCGGTGGCCGAGGCGGCCCGGCAGGGCCAGCAGGTGGACAAGGTCCTGGTCTGGCGGCGCTACCCGGGCAAGTACGCCTCGCAGACGCCGATGACCGAGGGCCGCGACTTCTTCGTGGACGATGTGCTGCCGCAGTACCGGCGGCAGACCGTCGAGCCGGTGTCCATGCCGGCCGAGGCGCCGCTGTTCCTGATGTACACCAGCGGCACCACCGGCCGCCCCAAGGGAGCCCAGCACAGCACGGCCGGTTACCTGTCCTACGTGACCGCGACCTGCAAGTACTACCTGGACATCCACCCGGAGGACACGTACTGGTGCATGGCCGACATCGGCTGGATCACCGGGCACTCCTACATCGTGTACGGCCCGCTGTCCAACGGCACCACCACGGTGATCTACGAGGGCACGCCCAACTACCCGGACGCGGGCCGGCCGTGGCGGATCGCCGAGCGGCTCGGGGTGAACATCTTCCACACCTCGCCGACCGCGATCCGGATGCTGCGCAAGGTCGGCCCGGACGAGCCGGCCAAGTACAACTACCACTTCAAGCTCATGGTCACGGTGGGTGAGCCGATCGAGCCCGAGGTGTGGCGCTGGTACTACCAGTCGGTCGGCAAGGACGAGGCGGCCATCGTGGACACCTGGTGGCAGACCGAGACCGGCGGGTTCCTGGGCACCGAGCTGCCCGCACTGAAGCCGATGAAGCCGGGCAGCTGCGGCCCCATGGCGCTCGGCATCTACGCGGCCATTTACGACGAGGAGGGCAAGGAGGTCCCGGACGGCAAGGCGGGCAACATCTGCATCCGCAACCCGTGGCCCGGGATCATGGAGACGATCTGGGGCCAGCCGGAGCGGTTCATCTCGGTCTACTACGAGAAGTACAACAAGAACCCGGACAGCAAGGACTGGCACGACTGGCCGTACTTCGCCGGTGACGGCGCGGTCCGCGCCCCGGACGGCTACTTCCGCATCCTGGGCCGGGTGGACGACGTGATCAACGTGGCCGGGCACCGGCTGGGCACCAAGGAGATCGAGTCGGCCGCGCTGACCGTGCCCGAGGTGGCCGAGGCGGCCGCGGTGCCGGTCATCGACGACATCCGCGGCCGGATGGTCGAGGTGTACGTCTCGCTCAAGCCCGGCGTCCAGGCCAGCCCGGAGATGGGCGGCAAGGTCACCTCCGCGGTCGAGGTGGAGATCGGCAAGATCGCCCGGCCGAAGAACGTCTGGATCGTGCCGGACATGCCGAAGACCCGGTCCGGCAAGATCATGCGCCGGGTGATCGCCGCGGTGTCCAACTTCGCCGACACCGGCGACGTGACCACGCTGGCCAACCCGGAGGTGGTGGACGGCATCCGGCAGCAGGTGCAGTCGGCCAAGGTGGCCAACCACGACGTGCCGCGCGAGCTGACCGAGACCGAGCTGGCCGAGATCCAGTCGTTCGGCTCGGAGTCGTAGCACCCCAGAACCCGGCACTCATCCTGGGCTGTGACCGGTAGTAGCCATTGAGCTACTACCGGTCACAGGTCCTGGTGGACTCCGGGGCCGGTCCCGGCGGCTCAGCCGGGCGGCACGCGGGCGGGCTTCGCGTCCGGCCGGGTCGGCTCCGGCGGGCGGTGGCTGAACGGGCCGAGCAGCGCCTGCCAGATCGTGGCCTGGTCGCCGCGGTCGCCGTCGGCGCTGACCTTACGGATGCGCAGCCGGCTGAGCTCGAGTCTCGGCATCAACGATGTCCCTTTTCTGCGCGTGGCTGCTGAGCAGCGTGCCCAGGCGGGCGGTTCACGGCTGGCCCGCGCGGCAGGCGGGCAGTTGGGGAAGGGGAGAGCACAACTGTAGCCCGGCCACCCGGGCCGCGCGCGCAGAACACGCGGACCAGGTATCCGTATCGCTACAGCCCGGCCGCCGCCGCGGTCAGCGGGACCTGGGCGGTATCGGGATGGCACGGGAACAGGATCAGCTCGTCGCAGCCCGCATCCGCGAAGCCGGCCACCGTCTCGGCTACCCGCTGCGGCGAGGTGAGCGCACTGGCCGCGATGACCTCGGCGAACTCGCCGGTGAAGGCGTAGTAGTCGCGGAGATAGCGCTGGGCGTGTGCCTCCGCGTCGTCGCCCAGGCTGACGTAGGCGAGGGCAGCCAGCCGGGGCTCTCCGGCCCGGCCGGCCTCGCGCCAGGCCCGCCTGGCCGTGTCCGCACCCGCGGCGAACTGCTGCGGGCCGCCACCGCCCATGATCCAGCCGGCGCCGAACTCGGTCATCCGGCGGAAGGCGGCAGCCGCACTGCCGCCGATCAGCAGCGGCGGGCCGCCGGGCTGCACCGGGGCCGGCCCGATCGGCCCGGCGAAGCCCCTGGATTCCTGCGCCCAGACCGCCCGCAGCTCGGCAAGCTGGGCGTCGAAGGCGCGGCCCCGCCCGGCGAACGGGATTCCGGTCGCCTCGTAGTCGTCCGGCCGCCCGCCGACGGCGATGCCCACCTGCAGCCGGCCGCCGGCGATGGCGTCCACCGTGGCCAGCTGCTTGGCCAGCAGCGCGCCGTTACCCCGGTACGGGCCGATCAGGATGGCTGTGGTCAGCCCGATCCGCTCGGTCACGGCAGCCGCCGCGGCCAGCGTCGGCACCGTCTCCAGATTCGCATAGACGACGCGGTCGAGCGTGCCCAGGCTGGCGAACCCGGCCTGCTCGGCGGCCCTGGCCCAGTCGGCGATCAGCCGTCCGGGAATGCCGGGGATGGTGGAAGGAAGGCCGATACCGATGTCCATTGATCCCCATTCGCTAGCAGAGCCGGCCCGGACGGGCGGCCGCGGCGAAGGCGGCCCGGTCCTCATTCTGCTGCACGGCCGCGGGCGGCAGAGTCGCGGGCGCCGGCGCGGCCTGTTACGGCACGACGATCGTGCCGGTGGCGGTCACCGCGATGAGCGGCTCGGCCAGCACGACCGACGCGGACGCGCTCTGCCCGGGGTCGGCCCGGCACAGCACCCGGGCCTCGAAGGCCAGGTCCCGGCTGCGGCTGCCGGTCCTGATCACCGTGGCGGTCACCTCGATCACGTCGCCGGCCAGCACCGGCGCGCGGAACTGGACGTCGGAGTACGCCGCGAACAGGCCCTCGTCCCCGTCGGTCCGGATGGCCACCTCGGTGGCCACGTCGCCGAACAGGCCGAGCACGTACGCGCCGTCCACCAGGTTGCCGCCGTAGTGCGCGTGGCTGGCCGGCACATACCGGCGGTGGGTGACGGCCACACCACGGTGTTTGTCACCACGGGGCTGGCCGGTCATGCCGCACCCGCCTCAGCCGGCACCGGCTCGGGGGCCAGCGCGTGCACCAGGTAGCTGGCCACTTCCCGGGGGGTGGTGCCGCGGCCGAAGATCTTGTCCACGCCCAGTTCGGCGGCCATCCCCGGGTCGAACCGCGGGCCGCCCACCACCAGCAGCGGCC
>Ga0335076_10008611_pt1 | contig 10302 bp, 9 predicted proteins | sample Lox_Sample_25_FD_206717 | JGI IMG/M metagenome (GOLD analysis project Ga0335076, IMG submission 206717) | Soil microbial communities from Loxahatchee National Wildlife Refuge, Florida, United States - Lox_Sample_2.5 | ecosystem: Environmental > Terrestrial > Soil > Wetlands | place: USA: Florida...
CCTAACCTGGAGAGAAGATGAGCCTGCGTATCCTCTGCAAGCATCTCGTTGCATGCATCACCGTTCTCGGCCTGGTCGACTTGCTGGCACCCGCGTCCGCTGCCGCGCCCGTTGCATATTCGGTCAAGCCGCTCGCACAGAAGACGATCGCCGAACTACCCCCGGGACCGCTCTACTGGCGCGTCGAAACGTTCCCCACCCTGGACGATGCGAAGGCCGCGGTTGGTCCCGACGGATGGAATCCCGCCTCGGTGCGCTACGAGACGACGACATCGCTGATCGTGCAACTCGCCGGCAAGGTATGGGTGGTGACGCTGGGTCCAAAGGGTGCGTCCACGCCGGGCGGCACCAAGCTCGCGGAGATCGGCCCCGTGCCGACCGTGCCTGCGTCCGAGTACCTCCTGCGTGTCAACGCAGGGAGCGGGCCACCGGGTGCGGAGACACCCGTTCATTCGCACCCGGGATCGGAAGCCTTCTATGTGATCAAGGGCGAGCTCGGACAGCGAACGCCGCACGGGGTCATGCACGTCGAAGCCGGCCACGGAATGAACGGGCATGAAGCGGGCATGGCAATGCAGGTCTTCAACAGTGGAGCGACGGATCTGACCGCTCTCATCATGTTCGTCGTGGATGCCAAGAAGCCGTTCTCGCAGCCAGCCAAGCTGGGTTGATGACGCAATGAACTCAGAAAGCGCTCGCTGTGCGATTGACCCGATCGTCGCTTCGCGAGGAGTTGCCGCGACGTGCCGATCGAGGCACAGCGAGTGATTTCGAGGCGGGCTTTCTCCTATGGCGAGCTCGTTCCCTGGATCTCGACATCGACGCGCCGGTCCGGTTGCAGGCAGGCGACGAGCTTCTTGTTGCTCGAATCTTCCCGGCCCATCTTGTCGCACTTGCCGCCGGTGACGGGGTCGCTCTTGCCGCGGCCTTCTGCGGTTACGCGGTTCGCATCGATGCCTTTGCCCGCCAGGTAGCTCTTCACAGCGTCGGCGCGCCGTTCGGACAACGTCTGGTTGTACGCGCTTGAGCCGATGCGATCCGTGTGACCGACCGCGGTCACCCGGTCAAGGCTCATCGAGCGAATGCGATTGGCCAGGTCATCCAACACGCCCTGCGCATCCGTGCGGATGACGGCGCGGTCGAAGTCGAACAATGCGTCGGCACTGAATGTGATCTTCTGAGGCGCCGGCTTCGGCGGCGGAGGCGGCGGGGGTGGCGGCGGAGGAGGCGGAGGAGGCGGCGGTGTCGGCGCCGGCGCCGGTGCCGGAGGCGCCTGAGGGGGCGGGGGCGGCTGGCTTGCGCAACTGGCCAGCAAGGTGGCTGCAACCAGGAATATCGTGGTTTTCTTCATTGTGTTCTCCGAAGGAACCCCGGCCTTCTCGCCGTTCTCGCGGCTCGACACCCGAGAGCAGGCAAACGCGCCAGTCGTCGCAGCGGTGCACGCACGATGCGGGGCGCTTCCTTGCGCGCGTCTGACAAAGGTCAACCTGAGCGGGCTCTCGTGCGTCCTTGTGCTTGCCGGTACGGCAAAGCGCGTACAGATCGATCGGATGGGTCTGGTTCTTAGGGAGGTGTGACCATGAGGACGCTTCACGGCATCGCGTGCCTGTCGCTTTTGCTCGCCGCCTGCGCGACAGTGGTGCAGGTTGGCCGCGACTTCGATCCGGGTGCGTTCGAGGCGAAGGCACAGCGCGGCGTTACGACGCAAGCGGAAGTGCGAAGCTGGCTTGGCGCGCCGAACGGCGCTGGGATCTCGGTCGAATCAAACGGCGATCGGTTCGAGAAGTGGACGTACTACTACGGAGAGGGGCAGTTGCCCGGCCTTGCGGGCGCAACCATCAAGATCCTCGAGATCAAGTTCGATGCGCAGCACATCGTGCGTGCCTATCAGTGGTCCGGCGCTGCGAAGCAGTAGCGGCCGCAGCCTATTTGCTCTCAAGCTGGGTAGCCGGCGTCCGCGGATTCATCCGCAAGTCGCTCACCGCCCATCCAGCGGTCGCAACCTTGTGCTGCTTGTAGAACTCGAGATTGCGCTGCAGGAATGACTCATCCACCGGTGTACCTGAGCGCTGGTACGCGATGATCGTCTCCTGTTGCAGCTTGACCGCTTCGTCGAAGTTGCCCGTTGCTGCAAAGCCCATCGCGTACGTCTGCCCTACGTCCATGCTCCGGGTCTGCTCGAACAGCTGCTTCGCCATTTCGAAGCCGGCCTTTTCCGAGCGCACTGCCTTGTCGGGCGCGGTGAGGAGCACGCGTGCCAGCGCGTTGGTCACTTCGTGGTCGTCGGACTTCGCGGCGTGTGCGGTCTCGAGAACCGTGCGGGCGGCGCGGAAGTCGCCCGCCTTCACATAGGCCATCGCCAGCGAGACCTGTACGCGCGGCGATTCGGGTGACTGCTCCAACGCGGCGCGATAAAGATCCGCCGCGGCGCGCGGGGCGCTGGTGCGCATCTTTGCGTCGGCCAGGTAGACGCGCGCGCCCAGATTGGTGGGTTCGAGCTTCAGCGTGCGTTCGTATTGCGCCATGGCAAGGTCGTCGAGACCCTGCCGGTCATACACGATCGCGAGGCTCAGATGGGCGAGTGGGTTCGCATCATCCATCGCCAGGGCGCGCTCGAGCGCCTTCTGCGCATCCTGTGTCTGTCCAAGATTGGCGAGCGAGATGCCGAGATTCGCGAGCGCCTCGGCGTTCTGTGGATCGGCGGCGAACGCGGCACGGAACGCCTGGGCAGCGAGATCGAAGCGGCCGGCCTTACCGGCGCGCTGGCCGCGCCGCAGCAGCACGCGCGACGCAAGCACCCGGTCGGCGAGCTCGTCGGCAGCGCGATCGGGCGGCGCGGGATCGACACCGCCGATGTCGAACTGCGCGGCGCTTTGCTCCGCCTTCTCCGGCTGGTTCAGGCCGCGATAGGCCGCCGCGAGCGGTTGATAGAGGCGTGTCGCGCGCGGGAACAGGCGCAGCGCCTCTTCGTATTGCTTCGCCGCTTCGGCGTATTGCTGTTGCGCGAGTGCGATCTTGCCAAGCCCGGCCGCAGCGGCCGCTTTGGCGTCGTCGATGGAGGCGGCACGCTCGAACATCTTCTTCGCGCTCGCGAGGTCGCCGGTCTGTTGGTAGGCCTGCCCGAGTGCGATCAGCGTCGGCGCGTGATCGCGGTCGATCGTCAGCACCAATTCGAACCACTTGATCGCCTCCGGCAGACGGCTCGAATCCGCGTACAACTGTGCGAGCAGGTAAGGCCAGCGCAGTTCGCGCGGCGCCAACGCGTGCGCGTTGCGATACGCCACCTCGGCCGGAGCGACGATGTCCTGCGCGTGGTACATCATCGCCAGCTCGCCGTACGCGGCCCCGAGCACCGCGTTGGCCGGCTTCGAATCGGCAACACGCTCGAACGCTGCCTGCGCCGATTCGAGTCCGTTGCGCACCGACGGTTCGTAGGCCGATACGTCGACCTTCGGCATCGGCGCGATGTCCGGTTTCGGAGGACTGCACGCACCCGCCGCCGCAAGCGCTGCCAGGAAAGCCAGCAGGCGCGCGCAGCGGATCAGATGAGCAAAGTTCACGTCGTCCTGCTTTTCGCAGCGAGCGCTAGTTCGGATAGATCTCGAGCACCGCGAGCGTGGCGCCGCTCTTGTGCAACTCGACGCTGAAGCGCCCGGTGCGCTTGGCGATGAACTTCACGGTCTGCGGCTGGTCCGCGGCGAGTTCACGCTCGATCTCGTAGCCATGCACGTGCAGCTGATCGGCACGGTCCGCCACCACCGTCAACGTCACGTCGTCGTCGCGCTTCAGCTTGTACACCTGCACGCCGCCGACAGGCTTGCCGGCCTTGGCGGCGACCGAGATCGTCACCTTGTTCTCGTCGGCGGCGGCGCCAACCGCCGGCGCAAGCGCGGTGGCTGCGGCAACCACCAGCGCCGCGATGGCGTGAACATGGATGCGCTTGTGTTGCGTCCGCTTGTCTTGCATCCGCTTGTGCATCAACCGGCTCCTGCAAAACGTCATGTCATCCCGCCGCTGCGAGCGGCAGCGAAAGGATCCACAGTCCGAAGGTCGTGAAGAGCATCATCAGGACGAGTATCGGCAACTGGCTCACGGCGGCGCGGCGCGCGGCTCCGAACGTGCGCAACGCCTCGACGTGCGCAAGATAAACGCTGGCGATGTGCCCGATCACGATCAACGCGACCTGGGTATGCCAGATCACGCCGACATCGACCAGCAGCGGATCGATGCGCAGCAGCGCGGTGCCGAAGATGTTCCACTGGAATCCGAACGGATCGGATATCTGCCTGACCAGCTGACCCGCCTGCGCAAGCAGCAGCGTGTAGTAGTGCGTGACGTGGTAGACGAACGCGATCGGCACCAGCGACATCGCGAAGCGCAGCACCAGCGAGCGCAAGGAAAGCGCCGCGCCGGTGATCGCCTTCATCGCGGCCACGAAGGCAACGAACACGGCGAGATAGACGAACGGCGAGATCGCCAGCGAACACCACTGCCAGAAGTAATAGAGGTCGGTCGAAAGCACGAACTCCTGCCCCGGCTCGGGCGTGAACCACGGTGCGATGACCGGATAAAGGCCTTTCCAATAAAGATTGACGAATGGAAGCGTCGAGTGCAACCCGTCGAACGCGGTCGACGAAAGCATGAACAGGATGAACACCACCAGGCTCAGGTGTTCGGCTTCGACCGTCAGCAGTCCGATGAATGGATAACGCCAACGCGGCGCCGAAGGCGCGCTGGGCGCATCGGGATCCCACGATCGCGCCCACGGCGACATCCGGCCGAGCAGGCGCATGAACACGCCGAAGAATTCGCAGTAGCGGAACCAGTCCTGCTTGCCGAACTTCCATGCGCCCCAGACGTTGACCGCGGTGTAGACAAGCAACGCGATCGCGAGTGCCGCCGGCGACAACTGGCCGAACAACTCCAGCCAGATGAACACCATGTACAGCACGAGCGCCGGGTAGTAACCGAGCCGCGTCGGATATGGTTGGCGGCCCGAAAACGCGATGCGCGTATGCCGCTCGAGCCAATCGACGATCGCCTTCCATGGATTGATCGCGACGTAAAAATCGCCGGCCAGCGCGACCGCGTAGGGCACGGCAAGCACGAACACGATCCAGAAGAACGTCATGCTGAAGTTGGCGAACGGGTTCTGCACGCCGAACAAGCCGGTGACGATGCAAAACACAAGCATCAGCACGCTCGTGGCGCGTCCGATTCGAAGGCCGGCGCCACCGCGTTCGTATGCAGTGCCGGTCGCGGCCGCCGCGTCGGCCGGAGCCGCAACCGCGAACGCGGGCACGGTCGCGAACACGCCGACGATCACGAACGACAGCAGCAGCGCAGCTGTTGCGCCGAACGCGTACATCGAGAACGGCACCGGCAACGTATAGGGCTGCGTGAAGAAGTGTGCCGCTGCGACGCCTGGGACGAACAGCAGTGCGAGCCAGCGCCAGGGCGCACGAGGAGACTTCATCGCGTCTTGTCGGTTGGTGCACGCCGAATGCGCTCGGCAAGCTTGGAGTTGCAGCGGGCGCCGACTATACCGAGAGAGTCCGGCGCCTCGCGCAGGCGGCGCCACTTTCGATGACGCGGCGCCGCGCACCGCAGCTTCGTATCTTTTTCCGATCGTCTACGACCAAAGTCGTAGACACCGTCGTGCACGCGCGCTTCTATTTGCGAGGATGCCGCGAAACTTCTCTGACAGCGTGCTGACGCGCATACGTGCTTCGACGTTATTTGAATCTTTTCGTGCAACTTTGAAAGACCCTTGCGCGCGCCGCTCGTATCGTCGCGTGACAACCAGGGAGACAACCATGGGTCGTTCTGCCCAATTGAGGCCGCTGGCCATGGCCACGTTGATTGCCGTTTCGTGCCTGGCGCTGGTCGGTTTCGGCAGCAGTCGCGACAATGATCGCGACGGCGGCAAGGTGCCGCTGACGGTGCCGAAGCCGCACTGCGGCCCGCACGACAGTCCCGAGACCGCTCTGCAAGGCCAGGTACCTGCTGCGCTGCGGGCGGCGGGGTTCAAGGGATTCAATTGCAATCTCGAGCTGATCGGGCAGAGCCGCGGTGATGGCGGCAACTGGCAGACCACCGAGTTCCGCGATCGTGACCGTCCGCACTGGTTCGACCGCTGGGGCCGGTGGCATGGCCACAAGGACGAGCGCGTTTGCGGTTATCACGGCACCGCGTCACCGGCGCTGAGTGGTCCCCGCGCCAACCTCGGCGTGCCCGTGTTGGACTTGACCGATCCGCGCCATCCGACACCGACCGCGCATCTGACCACGACGTCGATGCTCGATCCATGGGAGTCGCTGAAGGTCAACGAACGGCGGCAGTTGCTGGCCGCGGACAACGGCCAGAACGGCGGCGGCGGACCGGAGGTCGACATCTACGACATCTCCGACGACTGCCGCTATCCGCAGCTGCTCGCGAGCCTGCCGGTCGGCACCGGCACCGATGGCGGCCTGGTTGCACCCGTGGTCGGCCACGAAGGCAGCTTTGCCCCCGATGGCCTGACGTACTACGGCGGCGACCTGCGCAACCTGCAGTACTACGCGGTCGACACCACCGATCCGACGGCGCCGAAGCTTCTGTCGACGTGGAAGCCGGGCATCGCGAACGTGCACGGCATGTCGATCAGCGACGACGGCAAGCGCGGCTACTTCGTTTCGCTGGGCGGCTTGAGCGGTTCGCCGTCCGACCTCACGAATCCTGCCGTGCCCGCAACCAACGGGCTCCTGATCTATGACCTCTCGGAGATCCAGAAGCGCAAACCGAATCCACAGGCCAAGCTGATCGGCTCGGTGTTGTGGAAGGACGGCTCGGTGGCGCAGCACACCATCAACGTGAAGATCCGCGGCAAGCCGTACATCATCTTCGTCGACGAAGGCGGCTCGGGCGGGATCTCCAGTCCGGCGCAAGAAGCGGCTGCCTGCGCGGCCGGCCTGCCGCCGTTCCCGATGGCACGCATCATCGACATCGGCGACGAGAAGAATCCGAAGATCGTCACGCGCATCATGACCGAGGTGCATGACCCCGCGAACTGCAGCAAGGTGCTGCCGGATCTCGTCGGGCTGTCGATCTTCACCTACGGCACGCACTATTGCAGCGTGGACAACCGTCACGACGCCACCACGCTGGTGTGCGGCATGTTCAACTCGGGGATCCGCGTCTACGACATCCGCGATCCGCTGCGCGTGAAGGAGATTGCGTACTACAACCCGGCCGGCGTGACGACGCTCAGCGGCGGCTCGAATCACCCGCTCGGCAACAACTTCGTGCCCGGCGGGCCGGATTGGTGCTCCGCGCAAGCGCATCTCGATGCGAAGAGTGGAACGCTGTGGACCACCTGCCAGGACAACGGCGTGCTGATGTTGAAGTTCCGCGAGGGCGTCTGGCCATTCCCCGAGAGTTCCACACCACCGGGGCAACAGAACTAGCTCATAACAACGATCGAGCTGCAACATACTAAGCCCCGACCGTCACGTGGTCGGGGCTTTTTTTTCGGGCGTTGAGCGATACTCCGCTCGTTGCATCGGTCGCATCCAGCCCGGATCAAAACGCGCATGTTCGGCATTGCGAGGAAGTACGCGCTCGTCGCCGTGCTCGTCGTCGGCGCGGCCATCGTCGCGTCGAAGCTGGGCGACTGGAGCCGCGTGAGAGCGCCGGCGCTCGTCGATCTCGCGGTGCCCGCAAAACGGTCGGTCGCGGTGGCGACGGATACCACCACGCGCGAAACCGCCACTCCTGCGCTGCCCGCGCTGGATCTCGATCATCTGCGCGCGCGCAGCAGCGGGCGAGCTCCTTCGGGCGATCTGTTCGATTCACGCAGCTGGATGGCGCCGAAGGAAAAGCCACGTGAAGTCGTCGCTGTGCAGGCTGCGCCACCAGCGGCGCCGCCGCTTCCGTTCACCTATCTCGGCAAGTGGACCGAACGCGATCGGGTGGCGGTGGTGCTGAGCAAGGAAGGGCGCAGCTACGTCGCGCACGCGAACGACATACTCGACGGTGCGTATCGCGTCGACCGCATCGAGCCGACACGCGTCACGATGACGTTCCTGCCGCTCGGCGCGCAACAGACACTCGAATTCGGCGCGGCGCCGCAAGCCGACGTCGCCAAGGGCGCCACCACGTCCGCAACGCTCACGAACCCGGATGCGATCCTGCACCTGATAATGCCGGACCAGGCGTCGGTCGCCGACGAATTCACCATCCTGCTCAGCCTCGACCCGGTACGCACCGCACTCATCACGCGCGGCTCGATCGAACTTTCCTACGATCCGCTCGTGCTGAACGTGGTGGCCGCGGGCACGACCCGGATGCCGATGACCCGCAACGACCCCGGGCGCATCGCCGTCGAACTCGGCGGCGGTTATGTCGGCCACGGTGGTCCGGCGGCCGCAGTGCGCTTGCGTGTCGTCGCCGACGCGCCGACGACGACGCAGTTGCGCGTGGCAACGCTGGTTGCCACCGATCTCGAAGAGCACAGCCTCGCTGTTGCAATCGACGGCCCGAACCCGCGTCCGTTCGCCATCGTCGCGGGAGCGAGGACGAAGTGAGCGCACCGTATCGAACTCGCACGACGATCCATGCAATGAACCTGTCCCGACTGCTCCTCGCCGGCGGCCTGCTTGCCGCCACCGCGCACGCGTTCGCCTGGGAAAGCGACGTCCACTATGGGCTCACCAACTGGCTCGCCCTGAAGGCCGGCTTCGACGAACGCGAAGCGCGCACCATCGCCACCGGCGACCAGCGCGTCGATTCCGGCGACATGCAATACATCGATCTGATGTTCGCGTACGCGTGCCTCGGCAACGACGAGGTGGGTGCGAAGCGCGTCGGCCAGAATCACTATCCGTCGGCAGGTGCGATCCCGGCACCGGTCGAAGCGCGCGCCGTCGTCGCCGGAAGTGCGGCGGCGAACGCGGCGGTTGCCGTGATCGACAAGACCAAGCCGGACCAATCCGGTTTCATGCTCGCGAAGCTTGGCGAAGCGCTGCATCCGCTGCAGGATTCATGGGCGCACCAAGGCATCTCCGAAGTGCCGGCCGCTACCGATACGCATTTCGCGTGCGATACCGCGCGCGTCTGGTCGCATCCGAAGGCACGCGGCGGCTGGAACTCGCACAAGGCGGACCTGACGCAGTACTGGCCGCAGGACGTCGTCGCGATGGCGAAAGCGACCTACGACGTGCTCACGCGGTTTCCTTCGGCGCCCGGCACCACGCGCACTGCCGAGTCGTGGGACAAGATTCGCCCGGCGCTGGACGGTTTCATCAAGGCCGCGACCAAGACCGAAAAGGCGAAGTGGTTCGCCGCGCAGGGCATGAACGACGTGTCGTTCCTCGAAGGCATCTCCCTCAAGGACGGCGCAGAAGCGTTCGATGCCGAATGGTCCGGCCGGCGCTTTCCGCCCGTGCCCACCGATCAATCGCGCCAGCATCACGTCGATGACGACCTGCTCGATTTCTTCTACGGCTTCTTCGAGCAGTGGGTCGGCGGCAAGGATCTCGCGAAGGTCGCGAATCAGTTCGGCGCCGCTTCGGTCAACAAGGCGGAGCTCGCGGCGCGTCTGAAAATCTGGCGCGTGCGCGATCACGGCCGGGTCGCCGAGTTCGCACACACGTTGCGACCGCTCAGCGCGCAACAGCGCGCCGCGGTCGATGCGGTGGCCAAGTCGCGCGACGCATTCGCAACCTACGAATCGCTCAACGATGCCTATTTCCCCATCCTCCCGCGCACCGGAACGAGCGAAGTCTCACCGCTGCTTCCATTCCTGATCCGGCCGATTGCGCCGGACGGAAACAATCCGCGCGCGGCAGCGGTCGTGAAGTTCCGCCACACTCCGTACGACATCGTGGCGGTCGTCGCGGAGAAGTTCGAGAAGGATTGGCGCGTCGTGGCGATCGTGCCGGCGGTTGACCATTGACGGTGCATTGAGTCTTTTTGCTGCGCGGTTTGCTCACTGCGCAGCGCAAGTCGTGCGTCGATCCTGCTGCTTGGTTCGTTCACTGCGCAGTGAGCGACCTCCTGCTGCACGATTCGTTCACTGCGCGGTGAGCGCGACGCGGGGTACCCCCCTCCGGTGAGGCTCGGCGTCGGGCGATAACGCAGATGGGTCGTTCTCTGCGGCCCACTGCCTTTCGGGGTGGCGCTGGAATCTGCTCGTTGTCTTCAACGCCTTCCGGCCCGTACTTGCTAGGGCCGCTGTGCCCGCTTTAGTAGAAGCGCCCGCCGACTGAGCCTCACCTCCGCGGGGTACTCCCGCATCACGCCCCCTGCGCCGTGCCGGTGCGA
>Ga0335076_10008612_pt1 | contig 10301 bp, 8 predicted proteins | sample Lox_Sample_25_FD_206717 | JGI IMG/M metagenome (GOLD analysis project Ga0335076, IMG submission 206717) | Soil microbial communities from Loxahatchee National Wildlife Refuge, Florida, United States - Lox_Sample_2.5 | ecosystem: Environmental > Terrestrial > Soil > Wetlands | place: USA: Florida...
CGACGCGATCGGCATGGAGGCGTTCGCCGATCGGGCCGGCCGCGAGCTGCTGGCCAGCGGCGAGACCGTCCGCAGGCGCACCACCCAGACGCACGACCAGCTCACGCCTCAAGAGGCCCAGATCGCGCAACTGGCGCGGGCGGGCATGTCCAACCCGGAGATCGCCGCCCAGCTGTTCCTGTCCGTACGGACGGTCGAATGGCACCTGCGCAAGGTATTCACCAAGCTCGAGATCAGCTCCCGCCTGCAACTCCAGCGGGCGCTGCCCGATGGCGCCAGCGCCGCGCCGATGGCATAACCCTCGAGTTTGACCAGTCGCGGGGGCTTGGTCCCGCGGGCTGATCAGGGTACCGGCCAGTGTGTTTACGGGGTCGCGACTGGCGGACTGGGGTGGCGCCGGGCGCGATATCGACACGGGTCGTCTGGCTCCTTTGCCGTTCTGGCGGCCCGGCGTCGCCCGCCTCTGGTCTCGAGACGTCTGCCGAAGCGCCGGTCAGTGCCCTGTTCTGGGCGGTCCGGGCGGCGTCGGCTGGGCCGTGCCCGTCGGTGACGCCCGGATGCCGGAACGGGCTCGCCGACCAAAACCCCCGGCGCGAAGCATGTGACGTCAGTGCCGTGACCAGGGTGCTCTTCAGGGCTTTCAAGGGCGCGCCCGCCGGGCCAAGAAAGCGACGGTGAAGTAACGCATCTTCGCTCGGCCGAAGGGAGTGGCCATGACACACTCAAAGACGGAGCTGGTAGGACTGCCCGAGGCGGCAGGGGCGCCGCAGGCAATCGAGTTGCGGCATCTGCGCTACTTCACCGCGGTCGCCGACGCGGGCAGCTTCACCCACGCCGCGGAGCGGATGTTCATCGCCCAGCCCACCCTCAGCCAGCAGATCCGGCGGCTGGAAGAGATCGTCGGCACGCCGCTGCTGCAGCGCCGCCGCGACGGCCTGCGGCTCACCCCGGCCGGCACCGTGCTGCTGGACGCCTCCCGCACCGTGCTGTCGCTCGTGGACCATGAGGTGAACCGGACCCGGCAGGTGGCGGGCCTGGGACGGCCGCGCCTGCGCGTGGTCGTGCCGCCCGGGCTGCCGGATGCTCTCGCGGTCCAGGCCGCCTCCGCGCTGCGATCGGCGGCGGCCGCCGCGGACGTGGAGATCGCCTGGCTGGAAGCCCCCCTCGATGCCGAGTTCTCGCTGATCCGCCAGCGCCGGGCCGACGCCGGCCTGGGCTGGCTGACGGACCGCCCTGAGGCGCTGCCCGCCCCGCTCGACGTCATGAGCCTCGGGGACTTCGAACCCGACGTGTGGGTTCCGTCGCGGCACCCGGCGGCACGCCGCGGCACGATCAGCCTCGACGAGCTGGCCCGCATGGACGTCATCCACGGGCCGCGCCATCTGGAGCCCGGGATCTACGATGCCTGGACTCAGGTCCTGCAGGCGGTGAATCCGCGCTTCGAGTTCGCCGATCCGCCGCTGCGGCATTCGCTGCCGATGGCGCTGGCCTTCGCGGCGACCGCGGACCGGCCCACCGCCGTGCTGACCGGCCCGGGCGTCATCGCCGGAAGCCGGCCCGGGCTGATCCGGGTGCCGCGGGCCATGGTCAGACAGGACATGGCCCTGGCCGACCTGGAGGATCATCCGCTGACCGCGACGGCGGCCGTGGTGTGGAACGGCGACCTGCCCCGCCCGCTCCAGCAGGTCCTCTTCGACGCCGCGGACGGCATTACGCCATCGGCCCCGGCCCAGACGCGCGAGCACGAGCCTGTCGCGGCCGTCCTCTGCCCCCAGGTCGCCTGACCCGCCCCGGCGCGCCCGGCGAAAGCATGCTCCGTGAGCCCGCACGACCAAGTACATCTGTAGCCCAGACCAGAGGTGCGCCATGTGTTCACACCAGCCCCCGTGGCCCCCGGCTGACCACCGGGACCGCGATGCCGCCCGCACTACCGCCTGTCACCCCGGGCAGGGATGGAGCCTGCTGTGCAACGGAGTGATCGTGTTCGACGACATGGGCGAGATCCTTTCCAGCGGCCGGGGAATCCCGCCGCACTGGCCCGCCCACGTGCGGCTGCCCGTCGCGGCGTGAAACGCCAGAACGGCAGGAGGAACATCGTGCATCCCATGTTCGTAAGGTTGTTCATCGAGACCGACACCGACGATCTGCCGACTGAGGAGCAGGACAGGAAGCGCCGGGCGCGCGGCCAAGCCCGCAGATCAGCCCGGGTCATGAGGATCGTCGCTAACCCAGACCGCCCGCGCCGCCCCTGAGGCATGAGCCCACTCGCAGCGGTGGCCGGATCGCTGGCCCATGCCACCGGCAAGCTGCACGGCGCCGCGCCTATCTCAGCCCGCGGAAGCCACACGGACCAAGTCGCCGGGTACTGGCATCCTTGGGAAAACAAGGAGTGTGGATAGATTGCGGGCCCGCCGACGGGCCAGGCGGGGCGGAGGGGCACCGAGGCCGGGCCGGTACGCCGCTCGTAACTCATCCACCAGTGAGAGCCTACGCCGTCACTACCTCGGGTAACGCGGCCGCCAGGCTGCCGAGGTCATCGCCGCAGGCGCGGATGAGCCGCTTTTCGTGACTTAACAGGACCGAGGAACCAGATCACAGTACGGGAGGAGAAGTGTCCGGGATGCCGTTGCGAACCGATCACGGCACTGCCGTTCGGGAATTTGAGAGGCTCATATGAATAAGCTTCTGGCAGAGGTCATCGACGCGCACGGCGGTATGGACCGCTGGAACGCGTACCAAGCGGTAACGGCGTCTATCATCAGCGGAGGCGGCTTCTTCGCGCTGAAGGGGCTGATCCAGGACCCGGACCCGCGCCGGATGACGGTATGGCTGCACGAGCAGCGCTCGTCGGTGCTGCCCTACGGGGCCCCCGACCAGCGCACGGTGTTCACACCGGATCGGATCGCCATCGAGAAAGTCGACGGCACGGTCGTCGCGCAGCGCTTCGCGCCGACGGATTCCTTCGCTGGCCATCAGATGCAAACTCCGTGGGACCAGCTGCATCGCGCCTACTTCAACGGCGAGGCGCTGTGGACCTACCTGACGACGCCGTTCCTGCTGGCCGGGGAGGGCGTGCACGTCGAGGAGACCGAGCCCTGGGACCAGGACGGTGAGACCTGGCGCGTGCTGCGCGCCCGATTCCCTGGCTCGATCGAGACGCACAGCCGCGTTCAGGACTTCTTCTTTGACGACAGCCGTATGCTGCGCCGCCACGACTACCAGGTGAACATCGCAGGCGGGTTCCCCGCGGCGCAGTTGACCTCCGAGCATGTGCGGGTGGACGGGATCAGCCTGCCGACGAAGCGCCGCGCTTACACGCGGGGCCCCGACCGGCGGCCGATCCTGGACATGCTGATGGTCACCATCGACTTCAGCGACGTGAAATTCCTCTGAAGTCCCACCGGGATATTGGTGAACCCGCGTCTGCAGAGCCTCCATAGACGGACGGGCGAGGCCCTCCGCATGAACAAGCGGATCTCACGACGGCACCGGCGCTGCCGCGGTCACGCCGTCGGCCGCCATAATGCCACGATGAGGAATGTGCACCCATCGGTTCTGACATAGAACTAGCGGATCTGTGTCGGGCTAGCCTGATGGGCGACGCCGATTCTCAGCTGCGCCGATTCGGCGATCTGGCTCTGTTGGTCTACATGAAAAGGTCGCGCGGCAATTTGGCAGTGGCGCAAACGCGCTGGCTCCATCGTGGAAGATTATGCATGGCTGTGCATAGATGCGTGCATCGGCGCGTCCTCAATTCGGCATGAGCGGAAGTGCCTGAGCGTCACGCGCCAGCACACTTTCTCTGCACGCGACTGCCTACACCGGCGAAGGTGCTCTCATGCAGAACGGTGCCTTGCGCATGCGTCGCCATGCTCATCACGGACATTAGCCTCGGGCTTTCGCCTGAGGCCGTCCAAGGCTGATCTGCTGACGTGAAAAAGTGCCTTTGAACTGGGAGGATAGGGCTTGTCGAAGGTCCTGTCCGTATCTAGCCGAAGGCACTTTTCCAGTGAAGAATACCGCGTGCCGTCCCAGGGCCATGGCAAAGTCCTGATTCATGAGGTCAGGAGCAGCGTGATCGGTCGTTCGGTGCGGGCGGCGTGATGTCGCAGGGCGGCGGCGATGCTGGTGGCTCCGGATAGGCGGAGCAGGCTGATGGCGGTGTTGCGCAGAGTGGCCATTACCTGGGGTGCGCTGCCGGTGCAGACCTGGGAGCGGTCCTCGTCGTAGACGACGTCGCGTAGCTTCTCTGCGGGTCAGACGGGGACAAATGGGACGTCCTAACGGATCATCCTGGTAGAGCCATGATCAACTACCCGCCGCCGCCATGTGAGGTGTTGCGCATGTGGCGGGTCCGCGACAGCCAGGCTTCTGAGCAGCAACGACAACGAGCACCACACCACGGAGACGTGTTGCAAAAAGCCCTCCGCTGGGCATCTGGCGCAACGTCATGCAACAGGCTGGGGACCCGCGGAGAACGGACCCAGTGGGCGCGGTTCTCGATTCCCCAGTGGCACTGGACCCAGGCAGCCAGGACGGCCGGCGGTGCCGCATGGCAGTCCGCGGAGGTGATCACGTAGACGACCTCGACGGTCTTGCTCCCCGCCCGGGTGGTGGTCCGGCGGATCCGAGCGACCTGGGCGGCGCCGGCGAAGGTGATCCAGGCCGGGGCGGCAACGACCTTGATGGTGCGCCGGACCCGGCGGCCGTGGCCGGTACTGACGCTGGTGTGAGGGGCCACGTCGCGCCAGGGCAGCCGCTTGCACGCCGCGTACAAGCCTGGCTGGTTCGCCTTGACGGTGAATACGTAGTCTCCGCCGGCGCCGGTGATCGCGGTCGCGGTGTCGGTCTGGGTATGCATCGCGTCCACGGTCACCACGACATCTGTCAGGTCCAAGCCGGCCAGCAGGGTCCGCACCGCAGGGATCTCGTTGCTCTTGGCCGCGGTAGCCAGCTGACCGAGCACGGTGCCGCTGGCGTGGTCGTAGGCCGACACCAGATGCGGGGCCGCGGCGGTGGCGGTGCGGGCACCGCGCACGGTCTTCCCGTCGATCGCGATCACCCGGCGCCCGCCCGTGACCCGGGTCCGGGTCCACACGAAGGCCCCGATCATCTGATCCAGGACGGGCGCGTCAAGACGGGCCAGGACCTTGCGGAACGTCGAGGCATCTGGTGCCACGCCCCGCGACAGCCCCAGCTCGGACAACTGCGCGCCGGTTAGCTCGCCGGCCCACTGCCCGATCGCGGCGAACGAGCGGGCGCCGGCCACCACCGCCGCCAGCGCCACCGCGACGATCCCCCGGCAGCCCGTGCCGGATCCCGCGCCGGGCACGCGGATCAGGAACCAGCTTCAGCACTTCGACCAGGCTCGCCGCGCCAGGCAGTTGTCCCGCCGGGCGCGGCATCAGAGAGGATGACATCGACGGATGTGGCTTTCGACGGATGACGGCAGGCGTGAGAACCACCATCAAAACCGCGTAAGCCACATTCGTCCCACACGCCACGCCGCGCACCCGGCCGCGAACTACCAGGTCAGGACATCATCACCTGACTTTGCCTCAGCCCTGCGCCAGCTGCCAGGAAGCGAGGTACATGCTATCCGTTGAGGCCCCATGGATAGCGCGACTTAAAATCCTTTTAGCTGTGGTCCCAGGTAACGCTGAACTGCGTCCCTCCGGGTGTCAGGGCCGTTGCGGTGGCCCTTATGGGGAATATGAATGGGAGAATGCCGTACATGAATATATTTGCGTTGCTGAGGCCGTTGATTGGCAGGAACGTATTGCCGCTAACTACCTCGCAGTTCGAGAACGTTACCGTTCCGAAGTTCGCCAGTGGCGAATAAGATCCGTTTACCGATGGGCTCTCAGCTATCCAATTCGCTGCATTCGCCTCGACACCCGTGAACGTCTGTGTCGTGTTCAGCTGGAATTTGGTCCTGGAGTTGTACACGAAGAGATCAGCCCACTGGCCAGCAGACACCTCCGTTACCAGGTTCAGGCGATCACCGGGTGCGAGGGACTCCGTGCAGTTGTTGTCCACCAGGTAGGCGAGGAACTCGTTCTCGCTGGACGTCGGCGGCGGGTTGCTGCATGCTGAAGGTACCGCCAGAGGTGATGGGCCAGCCCAGACTGGTTCAAGCTGACTTCCACCCTCGGAGGCGCTCCGTCCGACCGTCTCCCAGAACATGAAGTAGCCCGCTTTCCCCTTGTAGCAGAAGGCCCACGTTCCGACCTGCGCGAGGGTCTTCCCACCGCCCAGCAGGCCTGCCAAGATCTGCTTGGAGCCGATTCCGACCCAGATGGCTACGTCCGAACTTGAATTATTGGCCGCACAGCTGATCGTCGGCTGGACGAGTTGAGCGGACGCATAGCGAGCATCAGTAGCCGTCGCCTGGTACCCAGCCCAGTTCGGGGCCACTCCTGGGTTGGTGCCGGCCGGGTGCGCAGGAATAGCAACAGTAGCCGTTAGGACGCCGAAGATGAGCTGCCACATCTGGTCTTTGGCGACAACTCCCGCCGAATTGAACTGGAGGGCCTGGGTGGTGAAATCGCCTCCAGCCTGCACGGCCGTGAGCACGTACGGCGCCGGGTACTTAGTACCGCTACCGCTGATAAGCGGTACATAGCCGCCGCTGGCGGCGGCCGTGTCCAAGATCCAGAGGCTGTTGGCCGATACCCCGCACGGCTGAAGGGTGACCCGCTTGTTCTGGCTCGGGACGGACGCGACGGCGAGGCAAAAGCCGCTGTAAACGCCACCGGGCGCGTACGTGATCTCGACCACCTGGTCGTTCGCGTAGGGAACGGCCAGGGCCGCGTTTATCAGCCCGGCCGCAGCAAAGTCGCTGACCTTGCCTTGGACAGATTCCGCCCAGTCTTCGGTAATGGTGGGGCCCGCCCCGGCCAGAATGACCGCTTGCCCCGTCGCGGCGGAACCGCCGGAAACCGCGCTGACATCCGCGCTGCCGAACTTCTGGTTGTACATGCTGACGCACGAACTGCCGCACGCCTGGCTCGCCGCGCCCGCAACGGGCGCTGCGGCTACTCCCCCCAGGCATGCGCCGCCCGCTAGCGCCAGCCCGGCCAGGCCGACGATCGCCTTCCTCTTCCGTGACACGATTTGCCCCTCCCCTAGCATGCGGCGGCCCGGTACCGGTCGCCAGAAATCGCCAACCTGTGGGCTTCCCCTCGTACCGTGGACACATCGCCTTAAGGGAAGGACTGGGCGATGGCAGAGTCACGCAGGAAGTTCGATGCGGACTTCAGGGAGGGCGCGGTGCGGCTGGTCCGGGAGACCGGCAAGCCGATCGCGCAGGTGGCCCGGGACCTGGGGATCAACGAGGGGACGCTGGGGAACTGGGTGAACACCGACCGGCGCCGCCGCGGGGAGCGGGACGGGGCGCTGAGTGAGGATGAGCGGGCGGAGCTGGCCCGGCTGCGCAAGGAGAACGCCGAGCTTGCCATGAGGTGCGACGTGCTCAAGCGCTCGGTGGCCCTCTGGGTGCAAGATGCGATGGGCCGGTAGCCGTGGCCGCGTTCATCGCTGCCCAGGGGGATGAGCATGGTGTCCCGCTCGCGGCGGCCTGCCGGGCGCTGGGGGTGTCCCGGTCCTGGTTCTATAAGTGGGCTCCGGGGCAGCTGCCGCCGCGGGCAGCGCGCCGGGAGCGGCTCAAAGCCGAGATCAGGCGGCTGTTCGCCGGGCATGAGGGCAAGTACGGCTCGCCGCGGATCACTGCGGACCTGCGGGATGAGGGCTGGGCGGTCAGCGAGAACACCGTGGCGGCGCTGATGCGCGAGCAGGGCCTGGCTGCCCGGCGGAAGAAGAAGCGCAAGGCGACGACCCGGCCGGGCAAGGGCCGGTGGCGGGCGCCGGACCTGGTCAAGCGGGACTTCCCGGCGCAGGAGATCAATGTCAAGTGGTACGGCGACGGCACCGAGATCTGCACCGGTGAGGGCAAGCTGTACCTGGCCTCGGTGCTGGACGTGGCCTCGCGCCGGGTGCTGGGGTTCGCGCTGTCGGAACATCACGACGCGGAGCTGGCCTACGGCGCGCTGGCCATGGCGGTGGCGGTGCGCGGCGGGCACGTGCCCGGCGTCATCATGCATACCGATTATGCCGAGGTTGTTGTTAAGCCGGAGAACCTGAGAATGGCCTGCTGAGGCCGTGTCTGCTGACAGGCTCCCCGGCTTAACGATCGGAGTTACGGTCCGTCGTATCCCCTGCGTCTGTGGAAGGAGACGGCGATGGATATGACGGTGACAGGGATCGGCTCGGCGGTGGTCGCGGAGTTGCGAGCGGCTGGTTACCAAGAGTCGACGATTGGCCAGTACGCGAGGACGATCAAGGTGCTTGCCCGGTTCGCGGCCGGGCGGGGCAGCGATTACGGCCCAGAGCTGGGGGCTGAGTTCGCGTCGATGACGGTCAGCCCGCGGACTGGTCGGTTCAGCGCGCAGCGGCGGATGGATTACGGCCGGCTCACCCGCGTGTTCGACTCCTACGTTCGCACGGGGCGGGTGGATCTGTCGGTCTGCAGACGTGGCGGCGGCGGGCCACGACCGGCACACGCCAGGCTGGCGGAACTGGATGCGGCGTGGGAGGCGGAGTTGGCCCGGCGGGGCCTGGCGGCGGCCACGCGCGAGGCTTACGGGCGGGTGGCCCGCAGTTACCTGGTGTTCTTGGAACAGCGCGGGATCAGCGACCTGGCGGATGCTGAGGGCGGCAGCGTGCTGGCGTTCTTGGAGTCGCTGCTGGACCGGTGGGCAAAGTCGTCGCTGTTCTGGGTGGTGTCGAACTTCCGCCCGTTCCTGAAATTCACCGGCCGCGCTGATCTGGTCGCCGCGGTGAGCCTGGCCGGAGTCCGGCGGTCCCGCCCGATCATCGAGGTGCTGGGCGATGCTGACCAGGAACTGGTGATCCGGGCCTGCGCCGCGGGGCGCGTCAGCGCGAGGAACGCGGCGATCACGCTGCTCGCGGTGACGACCGGGCTGCGGGCCTGCGACATCATCGCGCTGCGCCTGGCCGATGTCGACTGGCGCGGCAGCACGGTCGGCACCGTCCAGCGGAAGACCGGTAATCCGCTGACGTTGCCACTGCCTGCGCTGGTCATGGGCAAGCTGGCCGGTTACGTGCTCGGCGAGCGGCCGGCCACTGCTGATGAGCACGTGTTTGTCCGCTCGCTCGCACCGCACGTGCGGCTGGCCGATCACGCTTCGGTGCACGCGGTGATATCAGCGACGTTCGCCGCGGCGGGCGTGGCCGATGTGAAAGCCGGGACCCGGTTCCTGCGACACAGCGCCGCGACCCGGCTGCTGCGCGCAGCGGTGCCGCTGCCGACGATCTCGGCTGTCCTCGGCCACGCCGCCGAGGACTCGACCCGCGTGTATATGAGCGCTGACCGGGAGCGCCTGCTGCAGTGCGTGCTGCCAGTTCCTGCAGGAGCCCGGCGATGAGCGGCGCGCGGTTCACTAGCGCGTTCGCCGCTGACCTGGAGGGCTACCTGGCATTCAAGCAGAACATGGGCTGCTACGGCGCGTCGCGTATCTGGTACCTGCAGCAGTTCGACGCCTGGTGCGCAGAGCACAGCCAGACCATCTTTGATCGGGGCACCGTCGAAGGCTGGGTGGCAGCCCGGCTGGAAAGCTCGGGCCGGTACCGGTCGTGGATGTCGTACATCCGCGACTTCGGCCGGTGGCTGCAGGCCACCGGCCATGACGACGCCTGCGTGCTGTCGGACCGGTGGAAAGCCCCGTTCATTCCCCCGCGCCCCTACCTGCTGAGCCGCCAGGAGATCGAAGGGTTCTTCACCGCGGCGGCGACGCTGGACACCAGGTCGCCGTGGCGATGGCAGGCAGCGGCGTTCTTCACCTTGATGCACTCGTGCGGGCTGCGGACCGGCGAAACTCGCGCCCTGAAGACCGCGCACGTGGACCTGGACCACGAGAACATCGACATCGTCTGGTCCAAGGGAAACCGCAGCCGCAGGCTGCCAGTTACTCCCCAGGTCGGGCGGGTCCTGGAGGCGTGCGACGCCCAATCCCGCGCCCGGTTCCCCGGCCGGGCGAACTTCTTCGTCTCCGGCACCGGCAACCAGGTCACCGGGGTCACGGCCGCTCAGGTATTTGCCCGGATCTGGGACGAAGCCGGGCTGGCCCGGCCACTGGCCGGCCGGCAGCCAGTGCCCTATACGTTCCGGCATCACTTCGCCTATGCGTGCATCGAGCGGTGGCGGATCCAGGGCAAAGACGTGCACGCGATGCTGCCCTACCTGTCGCGTTACATGGGCCACGCGTCCTTCGACAGCACCT
>Ga0335076_10008613_pt1 | contig 10301 bp, 5 predicted proteins | sample Lox_Sample_25_FD_206717 | JGI IMG/M metagenome (GOLD analysis project Ga0335076, IMG submission 206717) | Soil microbial communities from Loxahatchee National Wildlife Refuge, Florida, United States - Lox_Sample_2.5 | ecosystem: Environmental > Terrestrial > Soil > Wetlands | place: USA: Florida...
CGGTACGTCGCGCGCGACGCTCCTGGCAGGGCTGCCCCGTGACGCTGCGCGCTAGACTCGCCGTCGTGCGACCAAGCCGCGCGTGCCACGCGCTGTCACGGAGTACCGGATGATCTGCCGCCCGCGCCGCCACCTGCCTGGGTCGCTCCTGGTCGCAGCCGTGTGCGGCGCCGCTACGCCGCTCGCGCTCGCGGAGCCCGCGGCGGCCCCGGCCGCCGGCTCCCCGGCGTACCTGCATGCATGGGACGGGGGTGACGACCCGGCGGCGCTCGAGCGCTGGGTACGCATGCACATGGACCGCGCGGACGGCGACATCGCGCGGCTCACTGCCGTCAAGGGCGCGCATACCACGGCGAACACGCTGCGCCCGTACGACGACGCCTTCAACGAGCTCACCTTTGCGACCAGTCAGGCGAGCGTGCTCTATGGCGTCGGCGCCACCAAGGAGCTGCGTGACAAGGCGCAGGCGCTCACGCAGACAGCGAACGCCGCGCTCACGGCGCTCTCGCTGAATCCCGACGTGTACCACGCACTCGCCGCCGTGCCGGCGCCTGCCGATGCGGCCACGCGCCACTATCTCGAGCACACGCTGCTCGAGTATCGCCTGGCGGGCGTCGACAAGGACGATGCCACCCGCGCAAAGATCAAGGTGTTGCAGGACAAGATCACCGAGCTCGGCCTCGCCTTCGAGCGCACCGTGCACGACGATGTGCGTACGGTGCTCGTCGACAAGGGGCAGCTCGGCGGCCTGCCGCCCGATTACCTGGCCGCGCACCTCCCCGACGCTAAAGGCCAGGTGAAGATCACCACCGATCCGCCCGACGCCTGGCCGGCAGAGAAGTTTGCCGACAACGCCGAGCTGCGGCACAAGGTGTTCCTCGCCGGCGAGTCGGTGGGCTACCCCGCCAACGAGAAGACGCTGCGCGCTCTGCTCGAGGCGCGCGCCGAGCTCGCGCACCTGCTCGGCTACGCCACCTGGGCGGACCTTGCCATGGCCGACCAGATGATGGGGACGCCGGCCAGGCTGCGCGACTACCTCAAGCAGATCGACGCCACCTCGCGCGAGTCGGGGGCCCGCGAGGATGCCGCGCTGCTCGCGTTCGCGCGCGAGCGCGATCCCTCGCTCAAGCAGATCTCGGCCGCCGACGCTCGCTACTGGCAGGAGCAGTACCGGCGCGCGAAGTTCAACTTCGACTCCCAGAGCGTACGGCCCTACTTCCCCTACGCCGCGGCCGAACGCGGCGTGATCGCGACCGCCTCACAGCTCTTCCACGTCGACATCCGCCCGGTGAGCGGTGTGCGCACCTGGCACCCCTCAGTGACCACCTACGACGTCTACGACGGCAAGGTGCGGCTCGGGCGCATCTACCTCGACATGCACCCGCGCGAGGGCAAGGACAAATGGTTCTCGACGCAGCTGCTGACCGCAGGAGTGCTGCATCGCCAGTTGCCGGAGGGAGCGCTGGTCTGCAATTTCCCGGGGGGCAAGACCGGCGACCCCGGTCTCATGCAATACAGCGACGTGGTGATATTCCTGCACGAGTTCGGCCACCTCATGCATCACGTCATCGGCGGTCAGAACAGCTACGCCGGCGAGGGCGGCTTCAACGTCGAGGGCGATTTCATCGAGGCGCCCTCACAGATGCTGGAGGAGTTCTTCCACGATTACGGCGTGCTCAGCTCGTTCGCCCGTCACTACCAAAGCGGCGCGGTGTTGCCGCAGGAGCTGTACGCGCGCATGAACCGCGCCGATACCTACGGCCGTGCGAGCGGCCAGCAGCGCCAGCTCATGTACACGGCCGTATCGCTCGATTTTCATACGCTGCCGCCCGCGACCCTCGACTTCGATGCCGTGTACCGTCAGGACTTCGAGCGTTTCAGCAGCTTCGCCTTCGTTGCGGGCGATCACCTCTGGGCGAGCTTCACGCACCTGAACGGCTACAGCTCCAACTACTACACCTACGTGCTCGACAAGGTGATCGCGCTCGACTTCTTCGCGCAGTTCGATCCGCGGGACCTGCTCGGGGGTCCGGCCGGGATGCGTTACCGCCGGGCAGTGCTCGCTCCGGGCGCCACCCGCCCGGCGGCGCAGCTGGCGCGCGACTTCCTCGGACGGGAGCCGAACCTCGAGGCGTACCGGCGCTGGATGCTGGCGGAGTTCGACCGCGGCGCGGCTAGGGCTTCTTCAGCCGCTCGCTGAGACGCTCGAGAAGCTTCGAGAACGGCGAGTTCTTCTGCTGCACCTCGACGCGCAGATGGCGAACGCCCGTGTCGTTGAGGGTCTCCCCCTTTCCCTGGTCGATCGACAGCTGGCTGGCGCCAAGGATCTCCAGCGTCTCCTCGAGGGTCTGCGGGCCGCGATGCTCGCGCGCGCCCACCTTGCCGCCGCGGGGGCGCGCGCCGGCTGGCGGCGCGCTACTGCGGCTTAGCGCGCGGCCGACCGCCACCCTGGGCAGCGCTTTCGCTGGCGCCTTGGACGCCGTGGCGGGCGCGGTCGGCGCCAGCGGCGCGGGCGCGGCCGGCGCAGGCGCCGACGGCGTACGCGCCGTGCCGAGGTCATCGATCAGCTTGAATTCCTCCATCGGGTCGGCGCGCGTCGGCACCGGTGCGCTGAGCGTCGCAGCCACGTCCTGGTCGGTGGCGCGCGATTTCTCCTGCGGGCTCACGGGCACCACGGCGACGGAGGTGAACTCGGAGCGCACGTAGTAGGCGACCTGCTTGGCGGAGATCGCGTCGCTGAAGAATCCGAGGCGCAGCCCGTACCACTTGCGGCCGTCGCGGCTGCCCTCCACCGTGTAGAGCGTGTAGGCGCTGAAGATCGCGAGCGGCGGCACCTTGTCGAGCTCGACCGGCTGCACTGACCACTGCAGCTGGACCGCAAAGGCAACCGGTGCGTTGCTCGCCACCGCCTCCTTGAGCGCGCGGCGCGTGCCGGTATCGTCGGGCTTGAGCAGCGGGATGCCACCCTCGGTGACCTCGGCCGGCGGCGGGGTCTCGCCGCCTTCGGAGCGGCGCGTCTCGAGCAGCTTGAGCACCTGAGTGTCGCTCATGGAGCTTTCGGTGGTTGCCTCGCGCGGCGGGGGCGGTGCGCGCATCAACCGCGTCTCGCCGGTGGCGCTCGCATCGCCGAGTGCCTTGAGCACCTCGCGCACGTTCGAGTCCTCGAACACCGGCTTCACTCCCGCGCGGGCCGCGGGCGGCTGTGCCGCGCGGGCAGGTGCGGTGGGGACCCCCGCCTGGAGGCGTGGCGCCTGCGCCGCTGCCGCGGACGGACCCGCGGCCTTGCGCGCCGCGGTGGCCACGCCGGGTCGGGTGGCGGCAGCAGCGGGTGCTGGCACGCGCGGCGCGGCGGGCACGGCCGCTCGCGGCGGTGCCGGTCGCGGCGGGCTGACGCCGCCCGCTGGCGCGGGCCGAGGAGGCGGCGCCGCGGGACTCGGCAGGCGCGCCGCAGGTTTCACGACGGGAGGTGCTGCGGGCGGCCGTGCGGCCGGCGCGAGCGGTGGAGCGGCGTGCACCACCGGGACGCGCATGCCGCCCGGTTGGACGGGCGCAGCGCCACTGCGGACAGGAGCCGCGCGCGGCGGCACCGCTGCTCGCGCGACGGTGGCGGGCGGCGCATGCGGTTGCGGTCCGGCGGCGTGCTGCGCCTGCGCGGCCGCGGCGGCCGCGGCGCGCTCACGGAGCTTGCGCCCCGGAGCCTCTCCCGCCCAGGCGCCCGGATAGATCTCGCGCACTACGCCGAGCCATTCCTCCGCCTCGGCGAGCGTTACGAAGTAGCCCATGTGCAGCCGAAAGCGCTCGCGGCCTTCCTCGAAGCGACGGCTGACGAAGAACGTGAAGCGCCGCAGCTCCGGCAGATCCGTCTGCGCGAGCGCCATCGGCGTCGACGATGAGCACAGGTTGAGAACGAACGGCGCTGCGTTCGCCGCAGGTGCCGCCGCACCCGCGGCTACGGCGCCGGCGCGGGCACCGGAAACGAAGTTGGGCGTTGCTGTCATAACTTCCCCGAACTAACACGGCCATGGCCCGAGGACCTGGGATTCACGTGACGGGAAAGGGAGCTACTGACACTCGCGCTCTGACTGCGCGATCGTGGCAGCCCCGCCGTCATAGGAATCTGTCCTTTAGACCGGTGGCTTTGCGTCCCCGTCTTTCAACGGGTTTGCCCTTATCACTGAGCCCAAGTGTCAAATCGTCGCGGATCGCAGTCAAGTCCGAAAATGTGTCGCGTCTCTCAACTGGTGTCACATATCGGCGACAGTGGCGCGCGTGGCGCCTTATGTCCATCACTCGCTCAAGGTCGGTGTGGCAGCCGCTGCCAGAATCGGCCGGCGGCGACGAAGTGCTGCCCGTAGAAGCCGCTGCCGAGATCTGCGAAGGTCACCGCGAGTCCGGCACGCGGCGCGTGCACGAAGCGGCCGTCGCCGGCGTAGACGCCGACGTGATCGATGCCGCGCGAGCCGATGTGGAAGAAGACCAGATCTCCCGGCGCGAGCTGCGCGAGCGGTACGGCTTGCGCGGCGCGCTGCTGGGCGGCGGCGGTGCGCGGGATGGCGAGCCCGACGCGCTCGTGTACGTAGAGCGCGAGCCCGCTGCAATCGAAGCCGCCCTGATCGGCGCCGCCGAACTGATAGCGGGTACCGACGAGCGCAGCCGCAATGCCGGCGATCACCGTGCCGGTGTCGGCGGGCGCTGCGGGCGCCGGCGGCGATGGAGACGGCGGGGATGGCGGGCGCGCGGGCGGCACGGGCACCGTCGCACAACCGGCCAGCAGCAGCGCGCCGAGCAGCCAGGGTACAGCGCGCACGCGCAGTGAGGCGCCGAGACGCGCTAGCGAGCGCGGGCCGGCGCCTTCGCCGGCGCAGCAGCTCGCGCGCGCGGCGCCAGGCGCGACAGCGCCTCGATGCCCTCATAGGTGTAGCGCTGCACTCCGCGACGGCCCGAGCGGGTGGCACCGACCATGGCGGCTCCGACCGTACGCGCGGAGATGCCGCGGTAAGGCAGGTACCTGCCACGCAGCAGAGGGTTCACGAGCGGCATCAGGGCGCGCGCTGCGAGCTCGAGGGGACGCATCTCGCTGCGCCAGGCGAGCAACAGCGCCGGCTGCAGGATATCGAGTGATTCGAAGCCGAGCGTTTCGAGCTCCTGCTCCATGTCGCCCTTGGTGCGCAGATAGAAGTTGCGTGACTGCGGATCGGCGCCGGCGCTCGATACCACCACGAAGCGCTTGGCGCCCGCGGCGCGCGCCGCGCGGGCGAAAGCCACGACGCAGTCGACGTCGACCGCACGAAAACGCTGCTGCGAGCCCGCCTTGCGCTGCGTCGTGCCGAGACAGCACAGGGCCACGTCACAACTGGCACCCTTGAGCTGCGTCTCGAGACGCTCGAACTGCACGATGCGATTGGCGAGCCGCGGATGCTCGCGCCCGAGCGGGCGGCGCGTGATGGCGATCACGCGGCTCACGTCCGGCGCCCCGAGCAGCGCGTCGAGCGCGCAGCCACCCGTCAGCCCGCTCGCCCCGGCGAGCAGCGCAATCCTGCCCTCTGCCTCTGCCATTGGTACACCGCCGTGTTGGTTTCGCGGAAGCTTAGGAGTGCGCGCGCTCGGCGGCAAGGCGGACGGCGCCGCAGGCACACCGTGCGCGGCGGCGCGCGCTCAGGCAGCCCTCAGATCTGCTCGTCGCAGCGGACGCTGATCGTTTGGTTCTCCTGACCCGGGCTCACGGTGATGTCGCGACGCACGTCGCGATAGCCATCGCGCGTGCCGATCACGGTGTAATGCCCGGGTTTGAGCTCGATATCGCGCTGCGCGAAGCTGCCAAAGGATCCCACGGTGGGAATGGCGACCTGGGTCACGCTGTCCGATACCAGTGACAGGTGCACCGGCTTGTCGAGTCCCGGCAGCAGCGAGGTCAGCTTCGCAATCTGGTCGCGCAGCTCCGCACCGGGCGCAGGCTGTTCCTCGGCGCTTTGCAGCAGCGTCGCAGCCCGATCGCGCAGAGCCGGCGAATTGGCCAGCCGGTCAGGACGATCGATCAGCGCCTGCAGCGAGTCACGCAGCTCCATGCGGGCCGCAACGCGCGCCTTGCCCTCCTGCGCGAAGGTGGACGAGGGATCACGCCTGAGGATCGCACTGTACGCGGCGAGCGCATCCTCCCAGCGCTCCTGGGTCTCGAAATCCTCCGCCCGGGCACGCACGCTGCCGAGCGCCCGGGCGCTGTTCTCCGCATCGACGCGGCGCAGCCCCTCGAGCGCCTCCGCGCCGTCGGGCCGCAGCGCGCGTGCACGCTCGAACGCGGCGCGCGCCTGCTCGAGTCGCCCCGCCCCGAGCGCCGCGAAGCCTTCACCGGCCGCGCGCGCGTAGCCGTCGTCGCTGAATGCGGCGCCGCCTGTCACGGTCCGCTGCGGCCTGCCCGGCGCCTCCGTGGGGCGCGAGACATACGCCGCGGTCGTCGCAGCACTGGCCGCAGGCCCGGCCGCTGCCGGCACGTCGGCAGGTGTCGCACGGCCCGCGGTGCTTGCGGTCGGTGCGTCACTCGGCAGGCGCAGCATCGGCACGGCAACACCGAAGTATCGCGGCAGCACGAAGAACGTCGCGGCCGCGACTGCGGCGAGTACAGTGAGAGTCAGCAGCACCCGCGGCCAGCCACTGCGTATCGGCTCGAGCCGGCGGCCCGGAATCGGTGTGTCGCGCAGCTCCTTCCACAGGGGGTCGTCCTCTTCGCCGGGGTCCGACACCGGCGGCGCAGACGCCTTCGGCAGAGGGGCTGTCCTCGCCTGAGCCGGCGCTGATGCGGCGGGCGACAGCGCCGCGGTAGCGGGTGCCCGCGCGGCAGCGGGTGACGCTGCGACAAGGGCCGCTTTGGCAGCTGGCGTTGCTGCGGGCTGGCGTAACGCCGCAGGCGGTCGCACCGGCGCAGCGGCGGCCGTCATTGCCGGGCGCACCTCCGGTGCCGCGCGCTGCAGAGCGGGCGTCAGCAGCACGCTCGGAGGTTGTGTCGCAAAGATCGCGTCCGCATCGATCGGCACCGGGGCGGCAGGCTCATCGTGTGATTCGTCGGCGGCCTCGTAGTCGAAGGTGAGCGTGTCGTTGAGCGCGGCTTCGAGATCCTCGATGACCTCGTGCATCGAAGAGGGACGCTCGCGGGTGTCCTTGGCGAGCATGCGCGCAATCAGCGCACCGAGCTGCGGCGGAATCTGCTCTGACGGCACGAGCGGCGGCACCGGCTCCTGCTGAACGCGTCGCGCGTCGAAGTGCGGGTAGTGTGGCGGATAGCGTGACAGAAGCTCGTAGGCCAGCGCACCGAGACCGTAGATGTCGTCGGGCGGCGCCGGCGGCTCGCCGCGCAGCTGCTCGGGACTTGCCGTGAACGGCGAGAGCCCGCGGATCAGCGCGTCGGTCCCGGGGTCGGGCGCGCGCCCGGAGACGCCGAAGTCCGCGAGCTTCACGCGTCCGCGCGCGTCGAAGAGCACGTTACCGGGCTTGAGATCGCGATGAATCACGCCGCGTTCGTGGGCATGCTCGAGCGCCTGCGCCACCTCGATGAGCACCGGAACGATGGTGAGGTAACTCCCGCCGCGCAGGCGGCGCAGGTCCCCACCGACGGCCAGCTCCATCGGCAGGAGGAACGTCTCCTCATCGCGCTCCGGGGGATACATCTTGAGTATGTGCGGGTGATTCAACCGGCTCGCGCTGTCGTACTCGTGCACCAGCGCATCCCACGCGGCGGCGCTGCGCCCGGGGGCCGGACGCAGGATCTTGAGTGCAATGTCCTCGTCGCGCTCGGGGTCATGGGCGCGCCAGACCTCGCCCTGGCCACCGACGCCGAGACGCTCGTGCAGCACGTAGCGCGCGTTGAGCGCGCGCTCCGGTTGCGCGGTGCCGGCGAGACTCATCGCACTCTCAGTTGTGCGCGACGGCAGAGGCGGGGAGTTGCGCTTGAGCTCCACCACAGTCGCGTTGTCGGCCGGAGCCCACGGCTGCGTCGCGTTGGTGGGCTCCAACTGATTTTGGACGGTCCGTCGCGCTGTCGCCATAGGCGGCTAATCCTTCACCTGCGCATTCCATGAAGCCTCCCCCGGGGCCGATGCGTCCCTCGACCGACGGTGAGAGCACCGCCGCTAGCCCTGCCGCTCAAGCCGGGGCCGCGGCCGTTCTTGGTGGGCTCCCCGCCATCCTCATCGCGCAGAGTATGCCACTGGTCAGGACAACTGACCCGTCTTGCCGACCCTCGGTTCCGCGATCCCGACCGTGCTAAAGCCCAAGGCGCAGCTGGGCAGCGGCCGGTGCCGGCGGCGTAAAGAGTGCGGTAGTCAGGGGATCGCGGGCGGTGGCGTTCAGGTTCAGCCGCCGGCAGGCGAGGCGGAAGCGGTTCCCGAGCAACAGCGCATAGGGGCCGGTGCCGCGCATGCGCGCGCCGAAGCGCGGGTCGTTTTCGCGCCCCTCGCGCATGGCGCGGATGAGCGACATGACGTGCCCGGCGCGCTGTGGATAGTGCTCGGTCAGCCACTCGGTGAAGAGAGCCTTGAGCTCATATGGCAGACGCAACAGGACGTAACCCGCCCAGCGAGCGCCGGCCTGCGCGGCCTCGGCCAGAATGTCTTCCAGCTCGTGGTCATTCATCGCGGGGATGACCGGCGCGACCATCACCACGGTTGGAACTCCGGCGGCGCTCAGTGCCGCGAGCGTGCGCAAGCGCGCCTGCGGCGATGCAGCCCGCGGTTCCATGACGCGTTTGAGGTCGGCGTTCAAGGTCGTGACGCTGACCGCCACGCTCGCCAGCCCCTGCCGCGCCATCTCGGTGAGCAGATCGAGGTCGCGCAATACGAGTGCGCTCTTGGTGATCACGCAGACGGGGTGATGCGTGCGCGCGAGCACCTCGAGGATCGAGCGCGTCACGCCCATGCGTCGCTCGACCGGCTGGTAGGGGTCGGTGTTAGCGCCGAGCGTGATGGATTTGCAGACATAGCCGGGACGGGAGAGCTGCGCTTCCAACACCTTGGCGGCGTCGGCCTTGTAGAAGAGGCGCGTCTCGAAATCCAGCCCGGGCGATAGCCCCATGTAAGCGTGGCTCGGGCGCGCGTAGCAGTTATGTGACAGCACGCCGTCGGAGATGAAGTCCCCGGTTTCCGTCGTAATGTCGTAGAGTCGTAGAGTCTCGACGGGCTCGACGCTGACGACGCGCAGACGAGCGTCGCTGCCGAGTGCGCACCCTTCCAACCCGAGTCTGCGGGAAACCGCCGGGCTGACCGTGTGGAAGAATCGCAGGCGCTCCCTCAGCCCGCCCGTCAGACGCACACAGTCATGCTCCCCGACGAACGTGAAGCGAAAGACTCGCAGGCTTCTGCGAATCCAGTCGATGATCCTGCGATCGGTGTGGCAGAAGCTCAGGACGTGCTCACCGCGGTGGCCTGCGGCGTCGAATATCCCGGCGAGAAAACCGGCCGACCATTCCCTCGTTGGCGACGGCGAGAAAGCGATCAGCCGCTCGATCGATCCCAAGTCGAGCACCGAGCCGGTGCCGATCGCGTCCAGAGCACGGCCGCCGCCTGTGGCCGCCTGAGACACCGATCCATAGGTTGCGACCTCGAAGTCGAGCAGATAGTTGCGGACCCGGACGAGGGCCTCCCTCTCGCAGAGGCTAAAGCGGTGCGCGATGACCGGGCGACGATGTTCGCGTTGAGCCTCGCGGGCTCCGGGATACGCATCGCGGCGAACGGTTGCGCAAAGATACCCGCGGCGGTAGTCATCGTTCTCAGCCAACGCGTGGGCAAACGCTCCTGTTCCCAGCAACCTGTCCGCTCTCCTCAGGTGAGCGTGATCAGGTCCCGAGTTCCTGTTGGTCACGAACTTCCATCCACGGTCAGTCAGGAAACGGTGATCACCGCTCGTCACCAGTGTCGTACCGTCCTCAAGGCTGGTGCGGAATGCCGGCTTGATGACGCTCCACTTGGCCAGCACGCGTGACTTGACGTAGCGTTGAGCCCGGCCGATCCGTCGGCTGCCGAAAATCTCGTCGCCGACACGCAATTCGGCAATGGGACAGGTGCGGCCATCCAACAGCAGAATGGGCGTGTCGCCCCACAGGCAGTAGCTGCATGCATGAGAACATCCCCGGTAAGGATTGATTGACTGCTCGAACGGGATGTCGGGGGAATCGTTGGTCGAGATGACTTCCCGCGCCTTGTCGGGCTCGAGCGTCTCCGGGATCGAGTCGGGTACCTCGTCCTGATACCACCCGTCATCGACCGCTTCGAGCTGCTGCCGGTCGAACCGCCCCGGTGGATTGGAGAGTACTCCCC
>Ga0335076_10008614_pt1 | contig 10301 bp, 6 predicted proteins | sample Lox_Sample_25_FD_206717 | JGI IMG/M metagenome (GOLD analysis project Ga0335076, IMG submission 206717) | Soil microbial communities from Loxahatchee National Wildlife Refuge, Florida, United States - Lox_Sample_2.5 | ecosystem: Environmental > Terrestrial > Soil > Wetlands | place: USA: Florida...
GTTCATGTCGACGACGCGGCGCCAGCTCACCCGCCGCTGGTCGAAGCCGAGCTCGTTGCCCCAATAGATATGGTTGTCGACGAGGGCGGCGAGCAGGTTGTTGGCCGCCGCGATCGCGTGGAAGTCCCCGGTGAAATGGAGGTTGATGTCCTCCATCGGCACCACCTGCGCATAGCCGCCGCCGGCGGCGCCGCCCTTGACGCCGAAGCACGGCCCGAGGCTCGGCTCGCGCAGGCAGATGATCGCCTTCTTGCCGATGTGGTTGAGCGCATCGCCGAGGCCGACCGTGGTCGTGGTCTTGCCTTCGCCGGCGGGCGTGGGCGTGATGGCGCTGACGAGGACCAGCCTGCCGTTCGGCTTGTCCTTGAGCGTCTTGACGTAGTTGAGCGATACCTTGGCCTTGTAGTGGCCGTAGGGCTCGAGATTCTTGGCGTCGATGCCGAGCTTCTCCTTGGCGACCTCGACGATCGGCCGCATGGTCGCGGCCTGCGAGATCTCGATGTCGGATTTCGGCTTGGCGTGCTGTTCGGCCGGGTTGCGCATGTCGGGGTCCTCGGGATGATTGTTTCTGGAGTCAGGTGCCGAGCTTGGCGCCGGCGGCAAGGCCGGCCGACGCGGCGAACTCGCCGCCGCTCACCTTGGCGCCGTCGCCGCGTACGCGCAGCACGCGGATGCGGCCGTCGGCGCAGGCGACCGTGAAGCTCTCGCCGTCGACCTCCACGACCTCGCCCATGGCGCCGGCGATCCCTTTGGGATCGCGCGCCGGGAGCTTCTTGGTCTCGAAGACCTGCAGTTTCTTGCCGTTCAAGGTCGTCCAGGCGCCCGGCGCGGGGTTGCAGCCGCGCACGAGGTTGTGGATGTGGTAGCCCTGGCGGCCCCAGTCGATGCGCGCGTTGTCGGGCGTGCACCAGCCCTCGTAGGTCGCCTTCGCCTCGTCCTGCTGCATCTTCGGCGCGCGCCCGGACTTCACGAGGTCGACCGCCTCGAGCATCGCCTCCACGCCCATGGGGAACAGCCGGTCGAAATAGACCGAGCCCAGCGAATCATCGTCCGCGACCGGCGTCTTCTTCTGCAGGAGGATGGGGCCGGTATCGAGCCCGTCATCCGGCCAGAAGACCGACAGCCCGGTTTCGGTGCGGCCCTGGATGATCGGCCAGTTGATCGAGGACGGGCCGCGGTGCAGCGGCAGAAGCGACGGGTGATACTGGATCGAGCCGTGCGTGGGGATGTTGAGGAAGCCCGACGGCACGAACAGGGTCACATAGGCCATGACGCACAGATCGGGCTTCAGCGCGCGGAACTGGTCCCACACCTCGCCCGGCTTGCGATACGATTTCGGCTGATGCAGCGGCAGCTTCGCCGCGGCCGCCGCCTCCTTGATCGGGTCCGGCTTCTGGCCCTCCTTGTCGGGGGCGGCGTAGACCGCGACCACGTTGTCGCCCCGCTTCAGCAAGGCCTCGAGCACCGCTTTACCAAAGGCCTGCTGGCCGTGAACCACGATCCGCATAGTCTATCCAATCCTCCGGAGCCGGAACTTATGTCATTGCTTCGCCGTGGGACCAGGGCGAGCCGGTTGGGGCCGCGCCCATGCGCCCGCGGGCCCCACCGGTCGAACCGCCGGGGCCGTCAGGCCGCGGCCTTCGCACCTTCTTTGGCCGGCGCGCTGAGCGCGCCGGACGACTTGATCTCCGCCGCTTCCTTGGCGCTGAACCCGAGCACGTCGGACAGGATCTCGTCGGTGTGCTCGCCCAGGAGCGGCGAGCGCTTCACCTCGGAGATCGAGTCCGAGAGCTTGATCGGGTTGCCGACGGTCAGGTACTTGCCACGCGTCGGATGGTCGACTTCGACGACCGTTCCGGTCTTGCGCAGCGACTCATCCTCGGCCAGCTCCTTCATCGACAGGATCGGCCCGCACGGGATGTCGTACTTGTTGAGGATCTCCATGGCCTCGAACTTGGTCTTGGTCATGGTCCACTGCTCGATGCGGTCGAAGATGTGCTTGAGGCGGGGCAGGCGCGCCGGCGGCGTCGCGTAGTCGGCATCGGTCTTCCAGGTGGGCTCGCCGATCACATCGCAGATGGCGGCCCATACCGGCGCCTGGGTGATGAAGTAGATGTAGGCGTTGGGATCGGTCTCCCAGCCCTTGCACTTGAGGATCCAGCCCGGCTGGCCGCCGCCAGAATCGTTGCCGGCGCGCGGCGTGGCGTCGCCGAAGGGGATGTTCTGGCCGTACTGGCTGTATTCCTTGAGCGGCCCGTGCTTCAGGCGCTGCTGGTCGCGCAGCTTGACGCGGCAGAGGTTGAGCACGCCGTCCTGCATCGCGCACAGGACGCGCTGGCCGCGGCCGGTGCGGTTGCGCTGATAGAGGGCGGCCACGATGCCGAGCGCGAGGTGCAGCCCGGTGCCCGAATCGCCGATCTGCGCGCCGGTGACCAGCGGCGGGCCGTCGCGGAAGCCGGTGGTCGAGGCCGAGCCGCCGGTGCACTGGGCCACGTTCTCATAGACCTTGCAGTCCTCGTACGGGCCGGGGCCGAAGCCCTTCACCGACGCCATGACCATGCGCGGGTTGAGCTTGTGGACGTGCTCCCAGCTGAAGCCCATGCGGTCGAGCGCACCGGGGGCGAAGTTCTCGACCAGCACATCGCAGGTCTTGATCAGCTCCTCGATCACGCGCTTGCCCTGCGGGTGCTTCGAATCGACGGTGATCGAGCGCTTGTTGTGGTTGAGCATGGTGAAATAGAGGCTGTCGGCGTCCTTCACGTCGCGCAGCTGGCCGCGCGTGATGTCGCCGATGCCCGGGCGCTCGACCTTGATCACGTCGGCGCCGAACCAGGCGAGGAGCTGCGTGCAGGTCGGTCCGGACTGCACGTGCGTGAAGTCGAGAATGCGCACGCCGGTGAGCGCCTTGCCGGCCTGGCCATAAGGCTTGGTCGAGGGCTTGGGCAGGCCCCCATTGGTCTTCGGGCCGTTGGCGGCCTTCGCCGGCTTGCGCGCCGCGGCCTTGCGGCTCGCGAGCTTCACCACCCGGCGCGAAGCGGCCTTGGTCTTGCCGCGCTTCGATGTCTTCGCTGACTTGGTTTTCTTGGCCATGTCTCTCTCCTCCAAGCTCGATCGATCCGGAATCCGGACCGGATAAGGGGTCACTTCTTCTTGAGCGCGCTCTGCGGGTTGAGGTTGCCGATGCGGCCGCTCTCGCTGCCGGCCGCCGGGTCGATCACCGCGTTGATGAGGGTGGGCTTGCCCGAATCCATCGCCGCGTTCACGGCGCGCTTGAGCTCATCCGGCGACGTCGCGTTGACGCCGATGCCGCCGAACGCCTCGATCATCTTGTCGTAGCGCGCACCCTTGACGAACACGGTGGTCGCCGGGTCGGACCCGCCGCCGCGGTTGACGTCGGTGCCGCGATAGATGCCGTCATTGTTGAAGATGACGACGCAGACCGGCAGGCCGTAGCGGCAGATCGTCTCGATCTCCATGCCGGAGAAGCCGAAGGCGCTGTCGCCTTCGATTGCCAGCACCGGCTTGCCGGTCTCGACCGCGGCGCCCACGGCATAGCCCATGCCGATGCCCATGACGCCCCAGGTGCCGACGTCGATGCGCTTGCGCGGCTTGTACATATCGATGACGCCGCGCGTCAGGTCGAGCGCGTTCGCACCCTCATTGACGAGGATGGCGTCCGGCCGCTCCTTGACGATCGTGCGCAGCACGCCGAGGGCCCCGTGGTAGTCCATCGGCACGTTGTTGTTCATCAGGCGCGGCGCCATCTTGGTGACGTTCTCTTCGCGCTTGGTCTTGACCGCGCCCACCCACTCGGCCGGGGCCGCCGGCCAGCTGGAGCCCATGGCCTCGAGCAGAGCCGCGACGCAGGAGCCGATATCGCCGACCACCGGCGCTGCGATCTCGACGTTGCTGTCCATCTCCTTGGGCTCGATGTCGACCTGGATGAACTTCTTGGGCGCCTCGCCCCAGGTCTTGCCCTTGCCGTGCGACAGGAGCCAGTTGAGGCGCGCGCCGATCATCATCACGACGTCGGAGTCCTTGAGCACGGTCGAGCGCGCGGCGCCGGCGCATTGCGGATGGGTGTCGGGCAGGAGGCCCTTGGCCATGCTCATGGGCAGGAACGGGATGCCGGTCTTCTCGACGAACGCGCGGATCGCCTCGTCGGCCTGGGCGTAGGCGGCCCCCTTGCCGAGGATGATCAGCGGGCGCTTCCCGCCCTTCAGCACCTCGAGGGCCCGCTTGACCGCGGCGGGGGCCGGGATCTGCGCCGGGGCCGGGTCGATGACCTTCACCAGCGACTTCTTGCCGGCATCCGCGTTCATCACCTGGCCGAACAGCTTCGCGGGCAGGTCGAGATAGACACCGCCCGGGCGGCCGGACACGGCGGCGCGGATTGCGCGCGCGAGGCCGATGCCGATGTCCTGGGCGTGCAGCACGCGGAACGCGGCCTTGCACAGCGGCTTGGCGATGGCGAGCTGGTCCATCTCCTCGTAGTCGCCCTGCTGCAGGTCGACGATCTCGCGCTCGGACGAGCCCGACATCAGGATCATCGGGAAGCAGTTGGTGGTGGCGTGCGCGAGCGCGGTCAGGCCGTTGAGGAAGCCGGGTGCCGACACGGTGAGGCAGAGCCCGGGCTTCTTGGTGAGGAAGCCGGCGATGGCGGCGGCGTAGCCGGCGTTCTGCTCGTGGCGGAACGACAGCACGCGGATGCCCGAGGCCTGCGCCATGCGGCCGAAATCCGTGATCGGGATGCCGGGCACGCCGTAGATCGTGGTGAGGCCGTTCAGCTTGAGAGCTTCGATGAGAAGGTGAAAGCCGTCGGTCAGATCCTGCGTCTCGTCGGGCTTCTTCGCGGTTCCTTCGGCCATGGCCGTTCCTCCTCGAGTCCGGTTTTCACGGCGGTCGTGACCCGCCGCGGCGGATTGTTCAATCCAGGTAGTCGACGTGCTTCTCGACGTGCGTGGCAAGGTCGAGGCTGTGCTGGCGCACCAGTTGTTCCGCGCGCTCGGTCTGGCGCTTCTCCAGGGCCTCGATGATGTTCATGTGGTCGATGATCGAGCGGGTCGCGCGGTCGTCCTCGGCGATGGTCTGCCGGCGGATGGAGCGCATGTGCACGAAGAGATTTTCCATCGTGTCGATCAGCGCCGTGTTCTTGCTGAGGCTGACGATCGCCTGGTGGAAGCGGATATTCGCTTCCGAGTATTCGTCGATGTGCAGCTTGGGCGCCTGAGCCTCGAAATCGGTGAACAGCCGGCGCAGCGAGGCGATTTCCTCGTCGGTCGCGTGCAAGGTGATGAGGCGTGCCGCCATGCTCTCGAGCGCCGCCCAGACGCGGATGATGTCGAGGATCTCCTGCTTGGTCTTGCGGACGATGAACATGCCGCGGCGCGGCATCGAGCGGATGAAGCCTTCCTGCTCCAGCCGGTTCAGCGCCTCGCGGATCGGCGTGCGGCTGATGCCGAGGCTCTGCGAGAGCTGCCGCTCGTCGAGCCGGATCTCCTCGCGCGTGGCATAGATGTCGACGGTCGTGATCGCGCGCTTGAGGGCGGAATAGGCGCGGTCCCGAAAGCTGGGTTCGGCCTCGATCGGCTCGACGGCCAATTTCAACGCAGTCATGGGTGTTGTCGCGGTCCCTCGGGGTGGCGCATGGCCCACGCGGGTCCTGCGCTCGTATGCGTTCGTCCGGGTATTTTGTATACCAGGTACCAACACGGGTGCAAGCTCGGGCGGCAAAGCCGCCCGAGCTGCCCTGTCAGCGGGTTAACCCGCTGGTCTTCCTGGATGCCGGCCCTTACTCGGCTGGGACCGCACGCCCACCGACCGCCATGATCTGGTAGGACCGCAGCGGCTTGAGGACGAACAGCGCCAGGATCACAACCGCGAAGTTCATCAACGCCGTCACCACGAAGACGGTGTGCCAGCTTCCGGTCGAGGCCTTGATGATGTTGGCGAGCGGGACCAGGAACGCCGACGCCCCTTTCGCCGTGTAGAGGAAGCTGAGATTGGCGGTGCCGTATTTCGTCCCGAACGTGTCGGTGCAGGTCGAGGGGAACAGGCTGAAGATCTCGCCCCAGGTGAGGAAGATCAACGCCGCGAACACCACGAACGCCACCGGCGAGGTGCCGAGAGCGCCAAGCAGCCAATAGCTGACGCCGCCGAGGCCGAAGGCGATCGCCATGGTGTTTTCGCGGCCGATGCGGTCGGAGATCCAGCCGAACAACGGCCGTGCGGCGCCGTTCGCGAGATTGTCGATGATCAATGCCAGACTGAGCGTCGCTACGCCGAGCAGCGTGGCATTGGCGACGCCGAAGTCCTTGGCGACCAGGGCGATCTGCGCCGTGGCCATCAGGCCGCTCGCCGACACCATGACGAACATGACGTAGAGAATCCAGAAGGTCGGCGTGCGGAGCATCTCCGCCGGCGAGAAGCTGCGCGCGCTCTGGATCACCTTGACCGCCGTCGGCTTCGGGGCTTCGCCCTCGAGCGGGGCGCGCATCGCCCAGGCGAGCACGAACACGATCGCTCCCTGGACGAGGCCGAACCAGAAGAACGCCGCTTCGTAGCCGCTCGATGCGATGACATCGCGGATCGGGATGACGGTCAATGCCGCACCCGCGCCGAACCCGGCGGCGGTGAGGCCGACGGCCAGGCCGCGACGATCCGGGAACCATTTCACCGCGTTCCCGACGCAGGTCGCATAGATTGCGCCGGCGCCGACGCCGCTGACCGCGGCGGCGACGTAGAGCGCCGTCAGCGAGGCGGCATAGCTGTTCAGGATCCAGCCAATGGCGACGAACACGCCGCCGGCGGCGATCACGACACGCGGCCCGGTATTCGGACCCAGGTAGTCACCAAGCCAACCCTCGAAGGGGGTCAGCCAGGTCTCAAGCGCCACGAAGATGGCGAAGGCGACCTGAATGTCGGCGACGGCCCAGCCGTGCGCCTTGTTGATCGGGCTGACGAAGAGCGTCCAGCCGTACTGCAGGTTGGCGATCATCACCATGCAGATGATCGCCATGATGAGCTGGAACCATCGATTGGTCGGCGTTGCGGTGCCGGGTGTAGCCATGTTCGTTCCCTCCTGTGACCCTGACCATCTTACGGGCCCGCTGTCAGCGGTTGTAAGCCCCTTGTAAGGGCCGGACACGAATCCGACCCCTTGCCCTCTTATTGAGGCCGCGGTTAGATGGGTTTGACCCCACTCGAGGGTGATTTTGGACTTTTCGCGGTCATTTGACAACTCGGTCTAGGGCCCTGGTATACCAAATTCCGTATTTCGCCCACGAACACGCCGTGCTTAAAACCGGCCGCATCGCACGATGTTGATGAGGAAGACGCCGCAATGACCGAGGCCTCAGCCGAAATCCGCAAGCACAGCCGCAGCGGGCGGGACGGCCGCTTTCATCCCAAGGGCCGCCAGGTCGACCCCGTGGCGGTGGACGAGGTCAGCGCGCTGCTGGGCGACCGGCCGCGCCGGCGCGATCTCCTGATCGAGCACCTCCACCTGATCCAGGACCGCTATCGCCACATCTCGGCTGCGCATCTCGCGGCCCTCGCGCAGGAAATGCGGCTGCCGCAGGCCGAGGTCTACGAGGTGGCGACGTTCTACGCGCATTTCGACGTGGTGCGCGAAGGCGAGGCGGCGCCACCGGCGGTGACCGTGCGCGTCTGCGACAGCCTCTCCTGCGAGCTTGCCGGATCCGAGCGCCTGCTCGCCGACCTGCAGGCGAAATACGGCTCGAACATCCGCGTGGTCCGCGCGCCGTGCATGGGCGCGTGCGACAAGGCGCCGGCGTGCGCGGTGGGGCACGACCAGGTGTTTCAGGCGACGGTCGCCAAGGTCGATGCCGCCGTGGGAGCCCGGACCCACGGCCACGCGGCGACACCGGGCAAGGACTTTGCCGCGTATGTCGCCGATGGCGGCTACACGCTGTTGCGGGAGTGCCTCGACAACAAGCGGACGCGGGACGAGCTCATCAAGATCGTCGAGGACGCCGGCTTGCGCGGCATGGGCGGCGCCGGCTTTCCGACCGGGCAGAAGTGGAAATTCGTGCGCAAGGAGGCGGGCCCGCGCCTCATGGCGGTGAACGCCGACGAGGGCGAGCCGGGCACGTTCAAGGACCGCTACTACATGGGGCTCGACCCCCACCGCATCCTCGAAGGGATGCTGGTGGCGGCGTGGGTGGTCGAGGCGGCCGAAGTCTATTTCTACATCCGCGACGAATATCCCGAGATCCGGCTGATGCTCGTGGCCGAGATCGCCAAGCTCGAGGCGGCGGGACTCGACCGCTACACCAAGATCCATTTCCGCCGCGGTGCCGGCGCCTATATCTGCGGCGAAGAGTCGGCGATGATCGAGAGCATCGAGGGCAAGCGCGGCCTGCCGCGCCATCGCCCGCCGTATGTCGCGCAAGTCGGATTGTTCGGCCGGCCGACCCTCGAGCAGAACGTCGAGACGCTCTACTGGATCCGCGACCTCGTGGAGAAGGGGGCGGCGTGGTTCACGGGGCACGGGCGGCATGGCCGCAAGGGCCTGCGCTCGTTCTCGGTCTCGGGCCGCGTCAAGAATCCGGGCGTGAAGCTGGCGCCGGCCGGCATCACCGTGCGCGAGCTGATCGACGAATATTGCGGCGGCATGCTCGACGGGCACCAGTTCAAAGGCTACCTGCCGGGCGGCGCGTCGGGCGGTATCCTGCCGGCGTCGATGGGCGACGAGCCGCTCGATTTCGGCCTGCTCGAGAAATACGGCTCCTTTGTCGGCTCGCACGCGGTTGTGATCCTGTCGGACAAGGACGATATGAAGAAGGTGGCGTTGAATCTGCTACGCTTCTTCGAGGATGAGAGCTGCGGCCAATGCACGCCGTGCCGGGCCGGCACGGAGAAGACGGTCAACCTCCTGACCCAGCCCAAATGGAACGAGGGCCTGATCCAGGAGCTGGCGCAGGCGATGACAGACGCGTCGATTTGCGGGCTCGGCCAGGCCGCGGCGAACCCGGTCAAATCGGTGCTCAAGTACTTCCGCGAGGATTTGAAATGAGCGAGCCCGTCAAATTCCTCCTCGACGGCGAGGAGGTCGAAGCCGCCCCCGGCGAGACGATCTGGCAGGCCGCCAACCGCCGCGGCACCGAGATCCCGCATCTCTGCTACTCGCCCGCACCGGGCTACCGGCCGGACGGCAACTGCCGCGCCTGCATGGTCGAAATCGAAGGCGAGCGCGTGCTCGCCGCGAGCTGCATCCGCAAGCCGACGTCGGGCATGAAGGTGAAGACCGCGAGCGAGCGCGCCAAGGCGTCGCGCAAGATGGTGTTCGAGCTGCTGCTGGCCGACCAGCCCGAGCGCGCGACCGCGCACGATCCGGACTCGCGCCTGTGGAAATGGGCCGACCGCATGGGCCTCGACGACAGCCGGTTTGTGGCTCGCCCGTCGCCGGCGCCCGATCCGAGCCATCCGGCGATGCGCGTCAATCTCGATGCCTGCATCCAGTGCAATCTGTGCGTCCGCGCCTGCCGCGAAGTGCAGGTGAACGACGTCATCGGCATGGCCGGCCGCGGCCATCACGAAAAGATCGTCTTCGACTTCGACGACCCGATGGGCCAGAGCACGTGCGTCGCCTGCGGCGAATGCGTGCAGGCCTGCCCGACCGGCGCCCTGATGCCGGCGACACTCCTCAACGACAACGGCGCCAAGGCGCACGAGCCGGACCGCCACGTCGACAGCGTGTGTCCGTATTGCGGGGTCGGCTGCCAGCTCACCTACCACATCAAGGACGACAAGCTGCTCTATGTCGACGGGCGCACGGGTCCCGCGAACGAAAACCGGCTGTGCGTCAAAGGCCGCTTCGGCTTCGACTACGTGCACCACCCGCACCGGCTCACGGTGCCGTTGATCCGCAAAGCGGGGATGAAGAAGCACCCCGAGGACGTCGTCGACCCGGCCAACCCGTGGACGCATTTCCGCAAGGCGACGTGGGACGAGGCGCTGAAGGCCGCGTATGGCGGCCTCAAGCGGGTCCGCGACGCGCATGGCGGAGCGGCCCTCGCCGGCTTCGGCTCGGCCAAGGGCTCGAACGAGGAGGCCTATCTGTTCCAGAAGCTGGTGCGCACCGGCTTCGGCACCAACAACGTCGACCACTGCACGCGGCTGTGTCACGCCTCCTCGGTCGCCGCCCTGTTCGAAGGCATCGGCACCGGCGCCGTCACGGCGCCGTTCACCGCGTGCAAGGATTCCGAAGTCATCATCGTCATCGGCGCCAACCCGACGGAAAACCATCCGGTCGCCGCCACCTTCTTCAAGCAGGCGGC
>Ga0335076_10008615_pt1 | contig 10300 bp, 9 predicted proteins | sample Lox_Sample_25_FD_206717 | JGI IMG/M metagenome (GOLD analysis project Ga0335076, IMG submission 206717) | Soil microbial communities from Loxahatchee National Wildlife Refuge, Florida, United States - Lox_Sample_2.5 | ecosystem: Environmental > Terrestrial > Soil > Wetlands | place: USA: Florida...
GGATCCTAGTTGAACGCACCTCGACTCGTGCTCCTCGCGGCGCTCGCCTGCGCACCGGCCCTGGCGCAGCCGGTCACGGCGGCGGCCTTCGACCTTAAGCGCCCGGAGATCGCGAGCTTCGTCGATGAGGTGGCGAGCCGCGATGGACTGAGCCGCAAGGAGGTACGCGCCTGGCTCAAGGCCGCGCAGCCGCAGCCCAAGATCATCGAGCTGATGAACAAGCCGATCGAGAAGGTCTCGCCGTGGTGGGAGTATCGCGAGCACTTCGTGACGCCGGAGCGCATCGATGAGGGCGTGAGCTTCTGGAACGAGCACCGCGAGTCGCTCGAGCGCGCCAGCGCCGAGTACCAGGTGCCGGGCGAGTACATCGTGGCGATCCTCGGGGTGGAGACCAAGTACGGCCGCGTGCTCGGCAGGTACCGCGTGCTCGACTCCCTCACCACGCTCGCCTTCGACTACCCGCCGCGCAGGAACTTCTTCCGAAGCGAGCTCGAGCAGTTCCTGATCCTCGCCAAGGAGAACCGCCTCGACCCGCTGACGCTGCTCGGCTCCTACGCCGGCGCCATCGGTGCGCCGCAGTTCATGCCCTCGAGCTACCGCCGCTACGCGGTGGACGCCAACGGCGACACGCAGCGTGACCTGTGGGCCGACTGGGACGACGTGATCGCGAGCGTCGCGAACTATCTGCACGAGAAGGGCTGGACCGCCGGCGCGCCGGTGCTCGCCGATGCCCGCCTCGAGCCCGACCCCGCCTTCCAGATCGACCCGCGCAACCTCGAGCTCAACGAGACGCTCGGCGGACTCGCCGCGCGCGGCGTGCGCGTCGATGTCGACCTGCCGGCCGAGACGCCCGTGGTGCTGGTGTCCGCCGAGCAGCAGGACGGGCCGGCCTACCGCGTCGGCTTTCATAACTTCTACGTGATCTCGCGCTACAACGCGAGCGCCCGCTACGTCATGGCGGTGCACGACCTGGCTGCGGAGATCGTGCGGCGCGTGCCGCCCGCGAGCCCGCCGTGAGGGTACGGCGCGCGCGCCTCGCCCTCGCCCTCCCCGCGGCACTGCTCGCCGCCTGCTCGCTCGGTAGCCACCGCACCGCTCCCCAGCATCCCGCCCCGGTAACCCCGCCGCCGGCAGCGCCCGCGCCGCCCTCGAGCGTCGATGCGATCCCCGATGCCGTGCCGCGCGCCGAGCCGCGCAGCGCCCACGGCAACCCGCCCTTCTACGACGTGCTCGGCCAGCGCTACTTCGTGCTGGTGTCGGCCGATGGCTACCTCGAGCGCGGCGTGGCCTCCTGGTACGGGCCGACCTTCCACGGCGGCAACACCTCGAGCGGCGAGCCCTACGACATGTACGGCATGACGGCGGCCCACAAGACGCTGCCCCTGCCCACCTACGCGCGCGTCACGAACCTGCGCAACGGCAGGAGCATCGTGGTGCGCATCAACGACCGCGGCCCGTTCGTGGCCAACCGCCTGATCGACCTGTCCTACACGGCAGCCGCCAAGCTCGACATGATCCGCGACGGCACCACCCTGGTGGAGGTGCGCGCGCTCACCCCGGGCGCACCCGATGAGCTCACCCGCAGCGCGCTCGCCCCGCCGCCGGCGCTCTACGTGCAGGCCGGCGCGTTCGCCGAGGCGCAGAACGCGCAGCGCCTGAGCGAGCGGCTGCGCGCGGCGGGACTCGGCAGCGCGTTCGTGCTCTCCCCGCTCGCCGGCCACGCGCAGCTGTTCCGGGTGCGGCTCGGCCCGGTGACGAGCGTCGCGGAGTTCGACCAGCTGGCCGCGCGCCTGGCGGCACTCGGCATTGCCGACGCGCGCCTCGCGAGCGACTGAGCCGCCCGGCGGCCGCCCCTGCAGCCCCTCTTGGGCTAGAATCCTGCGCTTTTCAACTGACCGGAAGGAACTCCGTGCCCGTGCTTCGCCGCCTCACTGCCACGCTCGCCCTGCTCATCGCCACCGCGGCCGCCGCGGCGCCCGCCGCCGCACCGGCCCCGGCGCCGCCTGCGCCCGCCGCTGCCGCTGCCGGTGCGCCCATCCCGCAGCCGCCCGCGGTCGATGGCCGCTCCTACATCCTGATCGACTACCAGAGCGGACGGGTGCTGGCGAGCGCGCACGCGGATGAGCGCGCCGAGCCGGCGAGCCTCACCAAGCTCATGAGCGCCTACGTGGTGTTCAAGGCGCTGGAAGAAAACCGCCTCAAGCTCAACGACATGGTGACGATCAGCGAGCACGCCTGGCGCGCGGAGGGCTCGCGCACCTTCGTGCAGGTCGGCACGCAGATCCCGGTGGACATCCTCATCAAGGGCATGATCGTGCAGTCGGGGAACGACGCCACCATCGCGCTCGCCGAGCGCGTCGGGGGCACCGAGGCCGCGTTCGCGCAGATGATGAACGAGTACGCGCGGCGCCTCGGCATGACCGGCAGCAGCTTCCAGAACGCCGACGGCCTGCCGGCGCCGAACCACTACACCACCGCGCGCGACGTGGCGACGCTGTCGGCGGCGCTGATCCGCGAGTTCCCGCAGTACTATCCGCTCTTCAGCCTGAAGCAGTTCATGTGGAACAACATCCGCCAGGACAACCGTAACGGCCTGCTCGGCAAGGACCCCACGGTCGATGGCCTCAAGACCGGGCACACCGACAGCGCCGGCTACTGCCTGGCCACGTCCGCCAACCGCAACGGCATGCGCCTGATCTCGGTGGTGATGGGCGCACCGAGCATCAAGGCGCGCGAGGACGCGAGCGCGGCGCTGCTCACCTACGGCTACACGTTCTTCGAGACCGTGCGCGTCAAGGCCGCGCACGAGACCATTCTCAAGCCGCGCGTCTACAAGTCAGCGAGCGACTACGCCGACCTCGGCGTGCCGCAGGATGTCTATGCGACCATCGCCCGCGGCCAGCAGTCGGGCCTGCGCACCGCGACGCACCTCGCGCACGAGCCGCTGATCGCACCAATCGCCGCCGGCGAGAGCGTGGGCGAGTTCACCGTCACCGATGCCGCCGGCGCGACGCTCGCGCACGCACCGCTCGTGCCCAGCGCCGCGGTGCCGCTCGGGGGCCTGTGGACGCGCCTCATCGACACCGTCGCGCTCTGGTTCCACTAGCCCGAGCCCTTGAAACAGAGAGACCACGCCATGGCCGAGCCGCTGCCGCTGTGCTACCTGAACGGTGCCTACCTGCCGCTCACCGAGGCGCGCATCTCCCCGCTCGACCGCGGCTTCCTGTACGCGGACGGCGTCTACGAGGTGATGCCGGTGTACGGCGGGCGTGGCTTTCGCTTCGAGGCGCACGCCGCGCGCCTCACGCGCAGCCTCGCCGGTATCCAGATGGCCGATCCGCACAGCCGCGCGGAGTGGCGCGCGATCCTCGGCAACCTGATCGAGAAGAACGGCGGCGGCGAGCAGTACGTCTACTGGCAGGTGACCCGCGGCGCCGAGCACGGGCGCAACCACGCCCCGCTGCCACAGATCGCGCGCACGGTGTTCGCCTTCGGCGCACCGCTCCCGCAGGCCTCCCCCGCAGCGCTCGAGGAGGGTGTCGCGTGCGTCACCGCCGCCGACACCCGCTGGGCGCGCTGCGACATCAAGTCCACGGCGCTCCTGGCCAACGTGCTGCTGCGGCAGCTGGCGGTGGATGCGCGCGCCGCCGAGACCATTCTGCTGCGCGAGGGCGAGCTCACCGAGGCCTCCTCATCCGCGGTGCACGTGGTGCTCGGCGCTGAGGTGCTGGTGCCCCCGAACTCGCACCGCCTGCTGCCGGGCACGACCCGCGGCGCGATCGAGGAGCTCGCCGAGCGCGCCGGGGTCCCCTGGCGGGTGCGCGCCGTCACCGAGGCGCAGCTGCGCGGCGCGGACGAGGTGTGGCTCTCGGCGGCCACGCGCGAGCTGCAGCCGGTGACCAGGATCGACGGCCACCCGGTCGGCAGCGGCCGCCCCGGGCCCCTGTGGCGGCGCCTGCACGCCGAGTTCGAGCGCTACAAGGCCGAGCTCGCCGGCACGCCCTGGTGAGCGAGCCGGCGCTGCTTGAGTTTCCCACCGACTGGCCACTGAAGGTGGTCGGCCGCCCGGACGCCGAGCTGCGCGCGCGGGTGCACGCCATCGTGCTCAGGCACGCCCCGCGCACCGAAGCCGCGCAGGTCAGCGAGCGCCTGAGCACGAACGGCAACTTCCTCGCCATCACCTACCTGCTGCGGGCCGAGAGCCGCGCGCAGATCGAGGCGCTGGTCACGGAGCTGCGCTCCTGCGAGGGCGTGTTGCTGCTGCTCTAGGCGTGGCTGTAACCGGTTTGTGACCGGGGACGCTGTGACAGTGACGCTCGAGCCACCGCCCCGGTAGCATCGACGTTTATGTCCATCACCCTGGATCAGCTCACCAAGCACTACGGCGGCGTGCCGGTGGTGAATGACGTCTCCCTGGACATCGGCGACGGGGAGTTCTTCGTGCTGCTCGGCCCCTCCGGCTCCGGCAAGAGCACCCTGCTGCGCGCCATCGCCGGGCTGTCCGCGGTCGATCACGGCCGCATCGCGCTGCACGGCCGCGACGTCACCCACGTCGCCGCGCGCAAGCGTGGCGTGGGCCTGGTGTTCCAGAACTACGCGCTGTTCCGCCACATGACCGTGGCGGAGAACATCGAGTTCGCGCTGCGCGTGCGCCACATGCGCGCCCGCGACCGGCGCGCGCGCCGCCAGGAGCTGCTGCGGCTGGTGTCTCTCGAGGGCATGGACAATCGCCTGCCGGCGCAGCTCTCCGGCGGCCAGCAGCAGCGCGTGGCCGTGGCGCGCGCGCTGGCCCACAAGCCCGAGGTGCTGCTGCTCGATGAGCCCTTCGGGGCACTCGATGCCAAGATCCGCGAGGAGCTGCGGCGCACGATCCGCCAGGTGCAGCGCGAGCTCGGCATCACCACCGTGCTGGTGACGCACGACCAGGACGAGGCGTTCGCGATGGCCGACCGCATCGGCATCATGAACCTCGGACGGCTGCTGGAGATGGGCGCGCCGCACGACCTGTACTCGCGCCCGGCGACGCGCTTCGTCGCCACCTTCCTCGGCGCCGCCAACCTGATCCTCGCGCGCCGCACCCCCGATGGGATCCAGGTGGGCGCCACTACCGTGGCCGCCGCCGAGCGCGCCACCGGCGGCCGCGAGAACGAGGTGGTGGCGGTGGTGCGGCCGGAGGAGATCGAGGTGGCGGCGCGGCGCGAGGACCTGAGCTCCGGCTACCTGGCGCGCGCGGTGGTGGACGAGGTGGTGTTCACCGGCGCCCTCGAGCGGCTGCGCCTGCGGCTCGAGGAGCCCGCGCAGGCGCCGCGGCTCGCCTTCGGCGACGGCGAGGCGAACGCCGCGCTGCAGGTGACGCGCACCCAGCACGAGCAGCGCGGCTTCGAGGTGCGTCCCGGGCAGCAGGTGGCGGTCGGCGTGCGCCGCGTGCACGTGCTGCCGACCCCGCTCTCCAGCTTCACCGCCTGCGCGCCGGGTACCCAGCTCGCCGAGCGCCTGAGCCAGCAGGCGCTCTTGGCCGAGCTCGCCGCGCGCATGAAGACGCGCATCGCCACGCGCGTCGAGCCGCAGCTCGGGCTGCCCGAGGCACGCTGCCAGGGCGAGGACACCTTCGTCGGCACGACCGTGATCGCCGCCTACCCCGATGCCGCGCAGCGCGCCGAGTGGCTGCTGCGGCGCGGGGCGCGCGACCTCCTGGTGCTGCCGGATGAGGCGCGCGCCCCGCAGCGCGTGCTCATCCACTGGATCGGCGAGGCGAGCCGCAGCGCCACACTCGCAGTCTCGGCGAGTCTGCTGCGCCACGTGCCTGCGGAGGCGGTGTACGTCGGCATCTTCCCCGCCCAGGACCCGGGCGCCGCCGCCTCCCAGGGCATGCGCGAGCTGCTCGATGCGCGCTCGGAGGCACAGGCCGCGCACGGGCTGGAGATGCGCACCGAGCTGCATTTCGGGGAGGCCGAAGAGGAGCTGGCGCGGCGCCTCGCCGAGAGCCCCGCTCAGATGCTGATCGTCGGGGTGAGCCACCTCACTGACTTCGCGCGCCGCTTCCGGACGCTGCTCGAGGGCGGGCGCTGGCCGGTGCTGATCGTGCACCGCGGTACGCCATGAGCTTCCGCCAGCCGAGCATCCTGCCGGGCTTCGGGCTGACGCTCGGGTTCACGACCTTCTTCCTCAGCACCATCGTGCTGCTGCCGCTCGCGGCTCTGGTGCTCGCCGGCACCTCGATGCACTGGAGCGACTTCGTCGGCACGGTGTTCTCGGCGCGCGCGCTCGGCTCGTACCGCCTCTCCTTCGGCGCGTCGCTGCTCGCGGCCACCATCAACCTGGTGTTCGGCTTCATCATCGCCTGGACCCTGACGCGCTACGACTTCCCGGGCCGCAAGCTCGTGGATGCGCTCATCGACATGCCGTTCGCGCTGCCGACCGCGGTCTCGGGCATCGCCCTCACCACGGTGTTCGCGCAGAACGGCTGGATCGGCCGCTACCTCGAGCCGCTCGGCATCAAGGTGGCCTACACCTGGCTCGGCGTCACCCTGGCCCTCACCCTGATCAGCATGCCCTTCGCGGTGCGGGCGGTGCAGCCGGCGCTGCTCGAGGTGCAGCGCGAGCTCGAGGAGGCGGCCGAGACCCTCGGCGCCGGGCGCCTCACGGTGTTCCGCCGCATCATCCTGCCGATCATCCTGCCCGCGCTCCTCACCGGTTTCACGCTCGCCTTCGCCCGCGCGGTGGGCGAGTACGGTTCGGTGATCTTCATCTCCGGCAACCTGCCGATGAAGACCGAGATCACCCCGCTTTTGATCGTCATCCACCTCGAGCAGTTCGATTACCAGGGCGCCGCGGCGCTCGGGCTCGTGATGCTCGCCATCTCCTTCGTGGTCCTGCTCGCGATCAACCTGCTGCAGGCCTGGGGCCGGCGCGAGCAGGTGCGGGTGATGCGCTGATGGCCGCCGCCCAGGCAAGCGCCTTCGGCACCGAGGCCGGCCGCCCCGGCGAGCACACCTGGGTGCACGCGCTGGTGCGCTGGGGCTGCATCGCCACCTCGCTCACCTTCCTGCTCGCGGTGCTGCTCGCCCCGCTCGCCACGGTGTTCGTGATGGCGCTCTCCAGGGGCCTGGCGGCCTACTGGCACGCCTTCCAGGACCCGGACACGCTCGCGGCCATCCGCCTGACCCTCATCACCGCCGCGGTGGTGGTGCCGGTCAACACCATCTTCGGGCTGTCGGCCGCCTGGGCGATCGCCAAGTTCGAGTTCCGCGGCAAGAGCGTGCTGATCACCCTCATCGACCTGCCGCTGGCCATCTCGCCGGTGATCTCGGGCATGGTGTTCGTGCTCCTGTTCGGGCTGCACGGCTGGTTCGGCCTGTGGCTGCAGGCGCACAACATCAGCATCATCTTCGCGCTGCCGGGCATCATGCTGGCGACCATGTTCGTCACCTTCCCGTACGTGGCGCGCGAGCTGATCCCGCTCATGCAGCAGCTCGGCAACGACGAGGAGGAGGCGGCGATCACGCTCGGCGCGGGCGGCTGGATGACCTTCTTCCGGGTCACGCTGCCGAAGGTGCGCTGGGGCCTGGTGTACGGCATGGTGTTGTGCAACGCCCGCGCCATGGGCGAGTTCGGCGCGGTCTCGGTGGTCTCCGGTCACATCCGCGGCCTCACCAACACCATGCCGCTGCACATCGAGATCCTCTACAACGAATACAACTTCGTCGGCGCCTTCGCGGTCGCATCGCTGCTGACGCTGCTCGCCGTGCTGACGCTCATCGTCAAGACGCTCGTCGAGCGCACCGGCTACCGCCGCCGCTGATCAGCATGCTCGAGCGCCTCCTCAAGTCCCTCCAGCGCCTGCTGCCCGACCCGGCGCGCACCTCGCTGTCGTGGTGGCTGACCGCGATCCAGCTCGGCATCGTGCTGCTGCTCGGCGGCGGCATCACCTGGTACGCGAGCGGCATGCTGCGCGACCTCGCCGACCAGCAGGGCAAGGCGCGCGTGCAGCTCGCCGCGACCACGGCGCGCGAGGACCTGCGCCGCATGGGCGAGGATGCGCTCGCGACCGCGCGCGCGCTCGCCGACCGCCCGACGCTGCAGCGCCTGCTCGCCGAGGGGCAGAGCGAGGCGCTGCCGCCGTTCCTGCGGCGCTGGTGCGCGGCCGGCGGCGTCGATGCCTGCGCGGTGCTCTCGGGCAAGACCGTGGTGGGGGTCTCCGGCCCCGCCCTCGACTGGCAGCAGGTGGTCACCGCCGCCAGCGAGCAGGGCGGCACCTTCATGGCGCTGCCGCTCACCGAGCGCGTGCCGCTCGTCGGCGCGCGCGCCACGCTGCCGGACACCGGGCTCAGCGTCTACGTGGTGCGACGGCTCGATGCCGCCCTCGCCCGGGCGCTCGGCGCGCAGGTCGGCGCCGAGGTGCGCCTCATCGACTACCGCGACTACAGCAGCGCGCCCGTGAACGCCTTCACGCCGCTGTACGCCGCGGCGCTCGCGGATGGCCACTCGGCGGTGCAGCGCATCGACGCCCAGGAGGTGTACGCGGCCTGCGTGCCGGTGTTCGCCTCCTCGGGCGAGGCCATCGCGCTCATCGAGGCGCGGCTGCCGGTGAGCGCGGTCGGCGCCCCCGCGCGCCACCTCGTGCACAAGCTCCTGATCGCCGCGCTGATCCTCGGCTCACTCGCGGTGCTCGCCGGGGTGATCCTCGGTGAGCTCGTGGCCGGCCCGGTGCGCGCCCTGACCGCCGCCGCGGCGCGCCTCGGCGCCGGGGACTTCTCCGCTTCGATCCCGCCCGGGGGCGCGGCCGAGGTCGGCGTGCTGGCGCGCACCATGGAGGACATGCGCCGCAACCTGATCGAGCTCACCGGCACGCTGCGGCGGCGCGAGGCCGAGGCGCAGGCGGTGCTCGGCGGCATCGTCGAGGGCGTGTACGCGGTGGACAAGAACCGCCTCATCACCTATCTCAACCCGCAGGCGGCGCGGCTGCTCGACGTCAGCGCCCAGGATGCCGTCGGGCGCTTCTGCGGCGATGTCCTGAAGCCGCGGCTCATCGAGGGCCGGCGGCCCTGCGAGTACGACTGCCCGATCGTGGCGGCGCGCGCCTCAGGCGGCGCCAAGGCGCTCGAGCACCTGCAGACCCGCGCCGGGGCGCGCACCACGGTGATCACCAGCGCCCCGCCGGCGGATGGCCTGCAGGTGCAGGTGATCCGCGACGAGACCGAGCTCGAGGCCGTGCGGCGCGCGCGTGACTCGGTACTCGCCAACATCAGCCACGAGTTCCGCACCCCGCTCGCCGCGCAGCTGGCCTCGATCGAGCTGCTGGCCGCGGGGCTGGACACCTTGCCGCACGCCAAGCAGCGCGAGCTGGTCGCCTCGCTCGAGCGCGGCACGCTGCGCCTGACGCAGCTGATCGACAACCTGCTCGAGAGCGTGCGCATCGAGTCCGGCCAGCTCGCCATCCGCACCCAGAGCGTGGCACTGGCCGAGGTGATCGAGGACGCCACCGCGCTCGTCGGCGCGCTCCTCGCGCAGCGCGGCCAGGAGCTGGAGGTCAGCCTGCCCGAGAGCCTGCCCGCACTCAGCGGCGATCGCACGCGCCTGACGCAGGTGTTCGTGAACCTGCTCGCCAACGCCAACAAGTTCGCCCCCGAGGGCAGCACCGTGCACATCGGCGCCGAGCTGCGCGGCGCGCAGCTCGCGGCCTGGGTGGAGGACGAGGGCCCGGGTCCCTCCGGCGGCGACAGCGCGCTCTTGTTCGAGCGCTTCCGCCGCGGCGGCACGGAACCGGAGCCGGCGGGCCTCGGTCTGGGTCTGTGGCTGGTGAAGTCCATCATCGAGCGCCACGGCGGCACGGTGGCCTTCGAGCGCACGGCCGCGGGCCGCACCCGCTTCACCCTGACGCTGCCGGCGGAGAACCCCTGACGATGAAGGTGCTGATCGCCGACGATGACGCCGACCTGCGCGAGCTCGTGGCCTTCACCCTCGCCCAGGCCGGCTACCTCGTCATCAAGGCCGCCGACGGCCCGAGCGCGCTCAAGCGCTTCGAGGAGGAGGCGCCGGATCTGGTGGTGCTCGACATCAACATGCCGGGGCTGACGGGCTTTCAGGTGTGCGAGGGCATACGGCGCCGCTCGCGCGTGCCGGTCATGATGCTCACGGTGCGCGGCGAGGAGGAGGACCTGGTGCGCGCGCTCGGGCTGGGCGCCGACGACTACCTCAACAAGCCCTTCAGCCCGCGCACGCTGCTGGCACGCATCAAGGCGCTGTTGCGGCGCGCCGGCATGGACAGCGGCGCGCCGCTCTCGGTCGGGCGCGTGAAGCT
>Ga0335076_10008616_pt1 | contig 10299 bp, 9 predicted proteins | sample Lox_Sample_25_FD_206717 | JGI IMG/M metagenome (GOLD analysis project Ga0335076, IMG submission 206717) | Soil microbial communities from Loxahatchee National Wildlife Refuge, Florida, United States - Lox_Sample_2.5 | ecosystem: Environmental > Terrestrial > Soil > Wetlands | place: USA: Florida...
ATTCCGTTACGTCGGTCGTTTTCTCCCCCGATGGCCGAAGCGCGCTCTCCGGCAGCTCTGACGAGACCCTCAAGCTCTGGGACGTCGCTACCGGAAAAGAGACTCGCACTTTTTCTGGGCATACCGGGGGCGTCAGGTCGGTCGCTTTCTCGCCCGACGGCCGCAGCGCGCTGTCCGGCAGCGCAGACAAGACCCTCAAGCTCTGGGACCTGACCGCCGGCCGTTGAGCGGCAATCTCGCCACGCGTAATCCCCTCGCCCGTGTGGCGGGAGAAGGTCAGGGTGAGGGGTCGGGGGGCTTTCATGCCCTCACCCGGCGCTTCGCGCCACCTTCTCCCGCGAGGCGGGAGAAGGGACTGTCGTTGTGCGACAGTCGCCCATTCGGTGATAGATGTCACGCAGGCGGCTCCGGTAGAGGCAGACTGGCTGCGAGCGCGTCACCTGGCGCTCTTGACGCGCGCCTCCCCTCGGCTCCATTGCATCCCCCACGAAGCCGCTAGCGGCGATCTCGAAAGGCGAGGATGACGGCCATGGCCAACGAGCAGATGATGGCGCAGATGTCGACGAAGCCCGGCTTCATCGCCGCGCTCGACCAGAGCGGCGGATCGACCCCCGGCGCGCTCCGCCTCTATGGCGTTCCCGACAGCGAATACAAAGGCGACGACGCCAAGATGTTCGAGCTTGTGCACGAGATGCGGGTGCGCATCATGAGCGCGCCGGCGTTCAAGGGCGACAAGGTCATCGCCGCGATCCTGTTCGAGCGCACTATGGACAGCGAGGCAAAAGGCAAGGGGGTCCCGAGCTACCTGTGGGAAGACCGGGGCGTCGTGCCAATCGTCAAGGTCGACAAGGGGCTCGAAGCGGAAAAGGACGGCGTGAGCCTGATGAAGCCGATGCCGGACCTCGACAAGCTGCTCGACCGCGCGGCCAAGCTCGGCGTGTTCGGGACCAAGATGCGCTCGGTCATCAACCTCGCGTCGAAGACCGGAATCGCCGCAATCGCCAAGCAGCAGTTCGAGTATGGCGAGCAGATCGCAAAGCGCGGCCTCTTGCCGATCCTCGAGCCGGAAATCTCGATCAAGAGCCCGGACAAGGCCGGGGCTGAGCGAATCCTGCTCGACGAACTGACCAAGGGGCTTGATTCCCTACCAGCCGGCCGCAAGGTCATGTTCAAGCTGACCCTGCCGGAGGCCCCCGACCACTACATGCCGCTGATCAAGGACAAGCGGGTCGCCCGCGTCGTCGCGCTATCCGGCGGCTACACCCGCGACGACGCCTGCGAGCGCCTCGCCAAAAATCACGGCATGATCGCGAGCTTCTCGCGCGCGCTCGCCGAGGGCCTCAAACGGTCGATGTCCGACCCCGAGTTCGACAAGGAGCTGGGCGCTTCGATCGAGGAGATCTATCAGGCCTCGACTGTCAAGGTCTGAGCGATGTCGGTCAAGTTCTACTACGCCTCAGGCTCGCCCTACGCGTGGCGGGTTTGGCTTGCGCTCGAGCGCAAGGGCATTCCCTATCACCTGAAGACCCTATCGTTCGACGCCGGCGACCTGAGGACGCCGGAATTTGGCGCGCTAAATCCGCGCCGGCGTGTGCCCGTTCTGGTCGATGACGATTTCGTGATCTACGAATCCTCGGCGGTGGTCGAATATATCGAGGACCGATGGCCCGACGGGCCGGCGCTTTTCGCTAATGAGCCGCGCATGCGAGCGATGCAGCGGCGCATGGTGTGCGAGGCGGATCAATATCTCGCTCCCGTCGGGACGCGTTTTGCAACCACCCCCTCGGAAGAGGGCGCGAAGGACCTCAAGCAAGAGCTTGCCCTATGGGAAGGCGCGGCGACCAGTGACTATCTGGCCGGGGAGCTTTCCGCGGTCGACCTGACCGTATACCCCTTCATGGCGCTCTTTCTCAGGATCGCCGGCCGGCGTCCGGATTTCGCCAAGGACGACTTCGTTGGGCCACGTCTTTCGACCTGGATGGATCGCATGCAGGCGCTGCCGATCGTCCAGCACACCCGGCCACCGCACTGGAAATGAGGCGCCGGGGCTGACAAGCGCGGCGCTCGCCCAGGATCGGCGAGCCGCTCGTCAAATCGACGCTGGTCCAATATGGGAAGATCGCCATGAGCGTCGCGGCCAGAACCGTCTTCCTGTTCGACGTCGACAACACCCTCCTCGATAACGATCGCTTTCAGGACGATCTCAGACAGGAGCTTACTCGGGCGCATGGCCCGGGCGCCTGCGACCGCTATTGGGCGATCTTCGAAGCGCTGCGAGCCGAGCTGGGCTACGCCGACTACCTCGGCGCGCTCGAGCGGCTGAGAATCGAGCGTCTTCATGACCCCACGCTCTTGCCGACCGCCAATTGGCTCATCGACTATCCGTTCGCCGACCTTCTCTATCCAGACGCGCTCAGGGTCGTCCAACATGTGCGGCAATGGGGACTCCCAGTCATTCTCTCCGATGGCGACGCCGTCTTTCAGCCGCGCAAGATCGCCCGATCCGGCCTGTGGGACGCCTTCTCGGGCAATGTGCTGATCTATGTGCACAAGGAAAACGAGCTCGCCGACGTCGAGCGCTGGCATCCGGCCGCCCATTACGCGCTCATCGACGACAAGTCCCGCATCCTCGCAGCGGTCAAGGCGATCTGGGGTGATCGAGTCACGACCGTGTTCCCGAAACAGGGTCACTACGCCATTCAGGAGCCGCCCCGCGACGGAAGGTCGGTCGATCTCGCGATCGAGCGGATCGGTGGTTTGCTCGGCCGCGACCTGTCGAAGCTGACATCGTGATTTGCGGCAATTCATACAATTGAGGGTGCTGCTTTCATGGCATGGTAAGTTCGTGCGCGAGGTTGGCTTGCAGAGCTTAAGTCTCGGCGGGTAATTTGAGATGCGACGGCGGCGAGGAGGTTGTCTGCTGGGACAATCCGCCGCGGCCCTCCCCGCCGCCGAGACTGGACAAGTTTCGGCAGTCCGGCTAGCGAAGAGGCAAGCAGCGCGGGCTAATGGGACACGAGGACCGGTAAGGACTGCCGATGGACTATGAGCGGAGTTTCGAGGAGGCGACGGCGCGCCTCAAGGCGGAAGGACGCTACCGCACCTTCGCCAATCTGGAGCGCGACGCGCGCCGGTTCCCTTTTGCGCAGTGGCGCCCGCCGGGCGCGGAGAATGATCCGCGCGAAGTGACCGTGTGGTGCTCGAACGACTATCTGAGCATGGGCGGCCACCCCGACGTGATCGAGGCTTCGGTGCGCGCGGCGCGCGCCCACGGCGCCGGCGCCGGCGGCACCCGCAACATCTCCGGCACCCACAATCCGATCGTCGAGCTCGAGGCCGAACTCGCCGACCTGCACGGCAAGAAGGCGGCGCTCGCCTTCACCTCCGGCTGGATCTCCAATCTGGCGGCGATCTCGACCATCGCCAGCCTTCTGCCCGACTGCCTGATCTTCTCCGACGCGCTCAATCACAATTCGATGATCGAGGGGGTTAAGCGCTCGGGCTGCGAGAAGCGGGTCTGGCGGCACAATGACGTCGCCCACCTCGAGGCGCTGCTCGCCGACGAGCCGCTCGAGCGTGCTAAGCTCGTTGTGTTCGAGAGCCTCTACTCGATGGACGGCGATATCGCCCCGATCGCGGAGATCGTGGCGCTGGCCGAGAAATACAACGCCCTCACCTATATCGACGAAGTCCACGCGGTCGGCCTCTATGGCCCGCGCGGCGGCGGCCTGAGCGAGCGCGAGGGTTTGGCTTCCCGCATCGATGTCATCGAAGGCACGCTCGCCAAGGGCTTCGGCTCGCTCGGAGGCTATATCGCAGCCAGCGAGGCGATCGTCGACGCGGTCCGCAGCTTCGCCCCCTCTTTCATCTTCACCTCGACCCTGCCGCCGAGTGTCGCGGCGAGCGCCGCCGCCGCGGTGCGGCATCTGAAGCGTTCGACCGTCGAGCGCGAGCGTCACCAGCAGATGGCCAAGCTGGTGAAACATGCGCTGCGCGCGGCCGGCCTGCCGGTGATGGACAACCCGTCGCATATCGTGCCGGTGTTCGTCGGCGACGCGCGAAAATGCCGGGCGGCCAGCGAAATGCTGCTGGAGCGGCACGCGATCTACATCCAGCCGATCAACTACCCGACCGTCGCCAAGGGAACCGAGCGGCTGCGGGTGACCCCGACCCCCGCCCACAACGAGGCGCAGGTCGCCGAGCTGGTCGAGGCTCTGGTCGATGTCTGGAAGGCGCTCGGCCTCTCCTTCGAGGAGGCGCGGGTGATCCCGCTGTTCGGCGCTAAGGCGAACGAGGACGCTCACTGCGTCTATCCGGAGATGAAGCGCGCGGCGGAATAGGCGGCCCGCTTGCCTGGACGACCATCATCCCGACCCTCTCCCGAAGGCGGGAGAGGGAGAGCAGCGTATCCTGCTCGCAGCGCGACGGAAGATGCCTCTCTCTTGGGCGGCCTTCTGGCGGAAAGCGCACGCGCGGAGCCCAGCCGGACGAAGGCGAGGAAGCCGCTTCTCGCCGCTCTCGCGGGGGAGCCGCAGCGGACGCCGCCAATCTGGCTGATGCGCCAAGCGGGGCGCTACCTGCCGGAATATCGCGAGCTGCGGGCGAAAGCGGCGACCTTCCTCGATTTCTGCTATGATCCCGCGCTCGCGGTCGAAGCGACGCTGCAGCCGATCCGGCGGTTTGGTTTCGACGCGGCGATCCTGTTCTCCGACATTCTGGTTTTGCCGGATGCGCTTGGCCAGCAGGTCGGCTTCGAAACCGGCGACGGCCCGCGCCTCGACCCGATCCACGACGCGAAAGGCCTGTCCCACCTTCGCGACGAGCCCGACTGGAGCCGGCTCGCGCCGGTATTCGAGGCGCTCGATCGTCTGAAGACCGTGCTGCCGAAGGACGTCGCGCTGATCGGGTTCTGCGGCGCTCCCTGGACGGTGGCGAGCTACATGATCGCGGGGCGCGGCACGCCGGATCAGGCGCCGGCGCGACTGTTCGCCTACCGCTCGCCCGACCTGTTTCAAGCCCTGATCGACCGGCTGGTTGACGCTTCGGCCGACTATCTTGCCCGGCAACTGGCGGCGGGCGCGGAGGCGGTGCAGATCTTCGATTCCTGGGCCGGCGTGCTGCCGCCGGCCGAATTCGAACGATGGTGCGTCAAGCCGATCGCGACGCTGACCGCCAGGCTGCGGGCGAAGGCGCCGGACGCGCCGATCATCGCCTTTCCGCGCGGCGCCGGAACCCAGCTGGCGAAATTCGCCCCGCTGGCAGAGATCGACGCAATCGGCCTCGACACCGCCGCCGAGCCCAGAGCCGCCGCCGCACTGCCGGGGCGGCTCGCGCTTCAGGGCAATCTCGATCCCATCGCGCTCCTCGCCGGCGGCTCCCGCCTGGACGCGGAGATCGACCGCGTACTCGATGGCTTCGCGCCCCGCGCCCATATCTTCAACCTCGGCCACGGCGTTCTGCCCGATACGCCGGTCGGCCATGTCGAGCGCCTGGTCGCCAGGGTGCGCGGCGACAAGTCGCGATGAACATTTCGGCCCCCGCGCCCGAGGACCCCCGGCTCGCGCGCGCAAGCCAATGGTTCGAGACCCTCCAGCGGCGCATCGTCGTGGCTATGGAGGCGCTCGAGCGCGAGTTCGCGGACGCCGGCGCCGAGATTGCGCCGGGCCGGTTCGCGATCGAGCCCTGGGAGCGGACCGACGCCGGCGGCGCGCCTGGCGGCGGCGGGCGGATGGCGGTGCTGCGCGGGCGGCTGTTCGAGAAGATGGGCGCGCATGTGTCGGTCGTCCACGGCGCCTTCCCGGCCGAATTCGCCGCGCAAATTCCCGGCGCCGACAAGGACCCGCGCTTCTGGGCGGCCGGCGTCTCGGTGATCGCCCATCCGTGGAGCCCGCACGTCCCGACCGTGCATATGAACACCCGGCTCGTGCGCACGACCAAAACCTGGTTCGGCGGCGGCGCGGACCTGACGCCGATGCTGGATCAGCGCCGCAAGTCCGACGATCCGGATGCGATCGCCTTTCACGCCGCGATGCGCGGCGCCTGTGAGCGCCATCCCCGCGTCGCCGACGCCGAGCGCTTCCGAAAATGGTGCGACGAATATTTCTATCTCAAGCATCGCAGCGAGCCGCGCGGGATTGGCGGCATCTTCTTCGACTATCTCAACAGCGCCGGAGATGAAGGCAATACCGCCTTCGACGCCGATTTTGCCTTCGTGCGCGACGTCGGCGAGAGCTTCCTCGCCGTCTATTGCGACATCGTACGGCGCGACGCCGGCAAGCCCTGGAGCGAGGCCGAGCGTCAGGAACAACTGGTCCGGCGCGGCCGTTATGTCGAGTTCAACCTCATCTATGACCGGGGCACGATTTTCGGCTTGAAAACCGGCGGCAACATCGCTTCGATTCTGTCCTCGATGCCGCCGCTGGCCAGCTGGCCCTGAGCGCGCTTCCCAAAGATTGCTGACGGAGAGAACCTATGGTCAACGCCGCCCAGTCCGGCCGCTTTCGCATTGGCGGCGCCTTCGACGTCAATCGCCTCGGCTTCGGCGCCATGCGCGTGGTCGGCAAAGGGATTTGGGGCCCGCCCGCGGACCGCGCCGAGGCGCTGAAGACGCTGCGTCGCTTGCCTGAACTCGGCGTCGACCTCATCGACACCGCCGATTCCTACGGTCCCGATTTCTCCGAAGATCTGATCCGGGAAGCGCTCGCGCCCTATGGGCAGATCCATGTCGCGACCAAGGGCGGCCTCGCGCGCACCGGCCCCAACATCTGGATTCCGCTCGGCCGGCCGGAATATCTGATCCAGCAGGCTCACAAAAGCCGCTGGCGGCTCGGCGTCGAGACGATCGACTTATGGCAGTTGCACCGCATCGATTCGAAGGTCCCGGCCAAGGAGCAGTTCGACGCCATCGCCTCGCTGATCAAGGACAAGGTCATCCGCTGCGCCGGCCTTTCGGAAGTGAGCGTCGCCGAGATCGAGGCGGCGGCGAAGGTCTTCCCGGTCGCCACCGTGCAGAATCGCTACAATTTCCTCGACCGGGCGAGCGAGGCTGCGCTCGCCCATTGCGAGAGGAACGGCATCGGCTTCATGCCCTGGGCCCCGCTCGACGCCGGCGCTTCGGCGCGGCCGGGTTCGGCGCTCGACGCCATCGCCCGCAAGCACAGGGCGACGCCCGGCCAGATCGCGCTCGCTTGGCTCTTGAAACGCAGCCCGGTCATGCTGCCGATTCCCGGCACCGGCAAGGTTGCGCATCTCGAGGAGAATGTCGGCGCCGCGGCGATTGCGCTTTCCGACGAAGAATTCGCGACCCTCGACCGCGCCCGGGGCGGCGGATGAGACCCCTCAGCCGTTGCGCGCCTCAGGCCTCTGACTTCGCGCTCTCCATCAAGTGGTCCTGGTAGCGGGCGCGCAGCGCGAGCTTGTTGAGCTTGCCGGTCGCCGTATGCGGCAGCTCTTCCAGCATCAGCACATCATCTGGGAGCCACCACTTCGCCACCTTGCCTGCGAACATGGCGAGGAGCTCGCCCTTGTCGATTTTCGCCCCCGCGCGCGGCACGACCAGCAGCAGCGGACGCTCCTGCCATTTCGGATGGCGGGCGGCGATGATCGCCGCCTCGGCGACGGCGGGGTGGGAGACGGCGATATTTTCGAGCGCGATCGAGCTGATCCACTCGCCGCCCGATTTTATCACGTCTTTGGAGCGATCGACGATCTCGGCGCAGCCGTCGGGGTCGATGGTGCAGACGTCGCCGGTCCTAAGCCAGCCCTCCGAATCAGCCGCGCCTTCGGCGCCGCGGTTGAGGTATTCGCGGCACACCCAATGGCCGCGGACCAAGAAGTCGCCGAACGCCTTGCCGTCCCAGGGCAGCTCGCGCCCTTCGGCGTCTACGATCTTCATGTCGGTGCCGCAGGAGGCGCGGCCCTGCTTCAGCCGCTGGCGGATGGCGTCCTCGCCGGCAAGCGCGGCGCTGGCGGGGGTCGGCGAATTATAGGTGACGATCGGGCTCGTCTCGGTCATACCCCAGCCCTGCTCGACGTTGACCCCCATCGGCGTGAACTCTTCGACTAAGAGCCGCGGCAGCGCCGAGCCCGCGACCAGCATGCGCTTGAGGGCGGTGAGCTTTTCGCCCGAACTCCTTAGGTGGGAGAGCAGCCCGAGCCAGATAGTCGGCACGCCGGCGGTCATGGTGACGCGCTCGCTCTCGAGCATCCTGTAGAGCGATGCGCCGTCGAGATGCCGGCCCGGCAGAATGAGCGGCGCGCCGACCATGGTCGCGCAATAGGGCAGGCCCCAGGCGCAGGCGTGATACATCGACGCCGCCGGCAAGATGCGGTCGAGCGAGCGGACGCCGAACACCTCGGCGGAATTGCCGGCGTAAGTGTGCAGCATAGTCGCGCGGTGGCTGTAGAGGACGCCCTTGGGCCGCCCGGTGGTGCCCGAGGTGTAGCAAAGCGCGCTCGCCGTGTTCTCGTCGAACTCCGGCCAGGCGTAGTCCTCGTCCGCTTCCTCAAGCAGCGTTTCGTAGCAATAGAGATGCATGCCGGATGGTAGGGCGACGTCCTTCATGCCCTTGGCGTCCGTCAGAAGGACGACCGAGCGGACGCAGGAACTGACCGCCGGCGCAATCTCGGCAAGCAGCGCCGCGAACGAAGGGTCGGCGAAGATGACGCAATCCTGAGCGTCGGTCATGATGAACGCGATGTCGTCGGCCGAGAGGCGCGGGTTCACGGTGTGGCAGACCGCGCCCATGCCGGAGACGCCGTAGTAGAGCTCGAGGTGGCGGAAATCGTTCCACGCCAGCGTCGCCACCCGATCGCCGAAGCCGACCCCGAGCTTCGCCAGCGCGCGGGCGAGCCGCCGGCTGCGGCGCTCGACCTCGGCATAGGTGGTCCGGTGATATTGCGGCCCGCCCAGGTTCGAGACGATCTCAGTCCCGCCGCGATGGCGCGCGGCGTGAACGATGAGCGAGGAGATCAACAACGGGTAGCGCTGCATCAATCCGTGCATGAATCCTCCCCTGCGGCGCGCCGCCCATTGAGACGCCGCGTGGGCCGCGGCATTCCGGGCGCGACCCTGCACTATTTCGTGATGTCGAACAATCTGCCCATCTCCGGAACGCCGCTCAGCTCCTTAAGACGACGCACGCGGCGCCGGCCGCCTCGAGGTTTGCGCAGATCTTTTCCGCTTCGGGCCGGTTCTGCGCCGGCACCCGGACGCGGTAGAACGGGCGGGTGCCGCGGCTCCTCACCACCGACCCGAGCACGAAGGGATTCTTGCCGCCGATGACGGAATAGTAGTCATGCCGGACGCGCTCATAGGCGCGCAGCGCCGAGCCCTTGTTGAAGCTGGCCGCGATCTGCACGCCCCATGGGGCAAACCAGCCCGAGACGACCGGCGAGGCGGCGACCGTCGTACGCAGGCCGGCGATGAGGCTGAGGCACGACGGGCCCTCGGGCGCGGACAACTCGGGCGGCTTCGGCGTGCGCCACTCCTCCGGAGCGTGACCGGTGACGGCGAGCACGTAGTCCTGGGTCTCGTATGGAAGCTCGCGTTTGTCGTCGAGCCAGGAGTCGACCGCGGTTTCGCCGGCGTTATAGGCCGCCGCGGCGAGGCCCAGATTGCCGAACTTGCGCGCAAGCTCTGCGAGATACTTTGCCGAGGCCGGAATCGCCGAGGCCGGATCGAACGGGTCGCTGACGCCCCGCGCCGAAGCGGTGCCCGGCATGAACTGGGCGACCCCTTGCGCGCCCGCGGGACTGACGGCGTCAGCCCGGAACGCGCTCTCGCGCCAGATGAGCTTGGTGAAATAGCCGACCGGCAGATTCTCGGCCTTGGCCGAGGTCTCAAGGATGCTGCAGAGCGTGGCGAGCGCGTTGTCGGTCTCGGGACCGGCGTCCGCCCACGCCGTCCGCCCGCTCGCACAGAGCATGAACGCGGCGAGCGCAATCCGGCCGGCCTTGGCGCGCGTCAAAGTCCGCATGTCGTCCCTTTGTGGCGCCCGGCCGAATCGGCGCGGCGCCGGGCGCTCGAGAATCTAAATGAAACTGGCCAATCGGGGAAAGACGCGCCGATCGATCCGGGTCGCGTCGCGCCAGAAAATCCGCGGCTTTGCGCGCCAATGGGCCGATGCTATAGGGGCAAAACGCCGTTGCGCCGCGCTTCTCCCAACGAAAGAATCCGCCGATGCCCAAGATCAAGGTGAGCAATCCGGTTGTCGAGCTCGACGGCGACGAGATGACCCGGATCATCTGGCATCTCATCCGCGACAAGCTGATCCGCCCCTACCTCGAAATCGACCTCCA
>Ga0335076_10008617_pt1 | contig 10296 bp, 5 predicted proteins | sample Lox_Sample_25_FD_206717 | JGI IMG/M metagenome (GOLD analysis project Ga0335076, IMG submission 206717) | Soil microbial communities from Loxahatchee National Wildlife Refuge, Florida, United States - Lox_Sample_2.5 | ecosystem: Environmental > Terrestrial > Soil > Wetlands | place: USA: Florida...
CAGGATCCCCCACCCGAGCTGGTGGTCGAGCCCCAGCGCGACCTTCAAGGCTTGCGGGAACTTGAAGCCCGGATCGTAGAACACGATCGACGTCGCCGAGCTCGTGGGCAATCCGCCGCCGCCGCAGGTGGCCGGCTGGTTGGCGGGGTCCGGTGTGAAGGCCGGCGTCGAGTTTACGCCGACCTGGCCGGAGCAGACGAGCGAGGAGCCTCCGACGCCCGTGTTCCCGAACGCGTTGGATACCCACACGTACGGGGGCCGGCCGGAGAAGATGCCGACGCCGCCGCGGAAGATGGTCTGCTGGGTGCCGTTCAGGTCGTAGTTGAACCCCAGCCGGGGTGACCACAGCATGTTGCCGGTGGGCGAGTTCGACGTGTGGATCACGCCGCCGCCCAGCGACGACAGGTGAATCGTGTCGATCGCCGTGTTCTCGACGGGTGACGGGATCGACGGCACGTCCATCCGGAGCCCGGCGGTGAGGGTCAGGTTCTTGACCGGCGAGAACCGATCTTCCGCGTACAGGCCGATCTGCTTCACGCTGAAGTCGGCCACGGGGCCGAGGGGCCCGAGGGTCGAGAGGGCGCGCGTATACCGGTCGGCGATCCCCATCTGGAGAGAATCGATGTTGCCGAAGTTCCAGACGCCGAACGACCCGGGGAAGAAGACGTTCTTGAAGCTGAAGAACTCGTTGTGCGTCCCCACCGTGAGCAGGTGCTCGCCGGCGGTAAAGGTGAGGTTGTCGGTCACCTCGAACGACTTCTGGTCCAGGACGTTGTTCTGCGAGAAGTTCTCCGCCCCCGCCGCGACGTAGTCGTTGAAGTTGCTCGGGTTGACGTGGACCAGGATCAGGGGCAACGACGACTCAGGATTCCGGTTGTCCGAGATGGTGGTATAGGCCAGGATCGCCTCGTTCGAGTACTTGTTGGCGAAGGTGGCGGTCCACTTGCCTCGTACCGTGCGGGTCTGGTTCTGGATGTTGTACCCGGAGTTGGACAGCTCATAGCCGTCCCGCCCGTTGAAGGGTGAGGTGTACTTGTGAATCAGGGTGATCTGATTGGCGTTCACGTAGGTGCCGGATATTTCGAGGTGGCTATTCTCGCCCAGCTCGTAGTCCAGCTTCCCGAAGAGGTTCGTCTCGGGATTCGGGATAGTCGGGGCCTGCCAGCTGCCGGTGTTCCCGTACCCGTACTTGGTACCGAGGATGCTCGCGACCGAGTCCGCCTGGGCCGAGGTAATGCCGATCCCCGCCGTGTCCGACGGCGCTCCCGAGTTCCCGATCTGGAGCGAGGACGCGAAGGGCCGCACGTCGTGGCGGAAGTCGCCGGTGGCGAAGAAATGCAGCTTGTCCTTGATGATGGGGCCGCCCACCGAGAAGCCGTACTGCTGCTGCTGGTAGGTCGCCACCGGCACCGACACGCCGGCGGTGTCCGAGCCGACGAAGCTCTGGTTCTGCATGTAGCCGAACAGCGACCCGTGGAATTCGTTGGTCCCGGACTTGGTCACCGCGTTCACCAGACCGCCGACGAACCCGCCCTGGCGAACGTCGAAGGGCGCCACCTGGATCTGGTATTCCTGGACCGCCTCGAGCGAGATGGGCCGCTCCCCCACCGCGCCGCCCGGGACGCCCGTGGAGGAGCCGAGCGCGAACAGGTCGTTGTTCACGCTGCCGTCGATCTGGATGTTGTTGAAGCGGTCGTTCTGCCCGTTGATCGACCGGCCATTGGTGCTGGGCGCCGCCAGGGGGGACGTGTTCACGAAGTCCGTGAACGTCCGGTTCAGGGTCGGGAGCCGGTGGATGGCGGTGTCGGAGAGGAACGTCGAGGCCCCGGTCCGCGCCGCGGACAGCCGGGGATCCGAGTTCGCCTCCACGGTAATCCCGGCCACCTCCACCGCGCTCTTCTTCAGGGACACGTCGAGCGACAGGCGCTGCGACAGCGTCAGACTGAACTGATCGAGGGTCTTCGGCTCGTACCCCAGGGCCCGCACCGAGAGCGTGTACGGCCCGCCCACTTCGACGACCTCGAACGAATAGCGGCCGTCGTCGCGCGACCGGGCGCTGTACCGCACGCCGGTGCTCCCGTTGACGAGCGTCAGCTCCGCCTGGCCCACGGGGCCGCCGGCTTCGTCCATCACGCGTCCCGCCACAGCCGCGGTGGTCACACCCTGCGCCCGCGCGGGAGAGGCCGAAAGAGCGGCCGCCAGCACGAGGGCGCACGCCGAGACAAGCAACCGTTTCATTGCGATGGGTCTCCGGAAAACGGACTCTGGGAAAGGTTCCTCAAGGGCGCGTAGAAAATGACCCGCCCCCGGAGGGTCGTCAACCAAGCCAGGTCACGCTTGGGTCACGCGGACTTTGCGGTCCGGAAACGCGAGGTCAGGCGGTACACCGGGATTCCCACCGCGATGAGGCCGATATCCACCGCGAAGGTGAGCGGTTGCGAGACGAGGTAGTTCCCCAGTAGGAAGACCGACCCCAGGAGAAACAGCAGGGGCACCACGGGATAGCCCCAGGTCCGGTAGGGCCGCTCCAGATCGGGGCGGCGCCGGCGCAGCACGAACACGGCCGCCACGCCCAGGGCGTAGAACGGCCAGATCCCGATCACGAACTGGTCCGCGAGCGCCTCGAACTGACGGATCAGCACGAAGACGGCGCCGAGCCCGGCCGCGAGCAGGATCGCCCCGGTGGGCGCCCCGCTCTTCGCGTCGACCCGAGCGACCGCCCGCGGGAAAAGGCCGTCCTCCGCGAGGGCGAAGAAGATCCGCGGCGCGGTCATCATCGACCCGTTCAGGGTGCCGAAGGTGCTCACGGCCACCGCGGCCCCCACCAGAACGACCCCGACGGGCCCGAGCAGGATCTGCGCGGCGTCGGCGGCCACCAGGGGTGCGCCGCCCATGCGGCTCATGGGGATGAGCCGGAGGTACACGAGAATGGCGCCGAGGTAGAGGATCACCACGCCGGCGGTGCCGAGGATGATGGCCCGGGGCAAGTTGCGCTGCGGGTCCTTCACTTCCCCGCTGACGAAGGCGAGATCGGCCCAGCCGTCGTAGGCCCAGAGAATGGCCACCATCGCCACGAGGAACGGGGACACCGACACCGGCGCGTGCTGGCTGAACACGCCGGGCACCACGGCGGACCCGGCGTTCAGGAAGAACCCGAGTCCCACCAGGGCCGCCAGCGCCGCCACCTTGAGCGCGGTGCTGAGGTTCTGGAGGACCGCGCCCCGGTGGATGCCGAACCAGTTGACCACCGCCACCATCAGGATCAGCCCGGCGGCCAGGAGCTGCTCCGCGGCGATCACCACCGGCCCGACGGTCAGGACCGGCGCGGAGGGATCGAGGTGCAGCACCCGGAGGGCATAGGCGGCCGAGACGATGGAGATGGCCCCGTACGCGCCGGGGCGGATGATCACGAGCTCCCCCCAGCCGAAGAGGAACGCCGGGAGTGGGCCGAACCCTTCGCGCAGGAACACGTACAAGCCGCCGGTGCGCGGGAACGCCGCGGCGAGCTCGGCATAGGTGAGCGCGCCGCAGAGCGCCACCACCCCGCCCAGGACCCAGGCCAGCAGGAAGACGGGCACGTCCGGCACCAGGGCCGCGACGCCCGCCGGCGTGCGGAAAATGCCCGAGCCGATGGTGGAGCCGACCAGGACCGCGACGGCGCTCCAGAAGCCGAGGCGGCGGGGGAGCCGGTCGCCCCAGCGGTCGACGTTCGAGTGGGTCATGGGATCGATCGAATATACATTCCGGGGCATGACAACCTATCGCCGTCTGGCGTGGGCGGCCGCCGTCGTCGCCTACCTCCTGATCGTGTTGGGCGCGGTCGTGCGGATCTCGGGCTCGGGCCTCGGCTGCGGGAACCACTGGCCTCTCTGCAACGGCCGGCTGCTCCCGCCCCTCGATCTCCCCACCATCATCGAGTACGGGCACCGGCTCGTCGCCGCCGCCGTCAGCGTTCTCGTCGCGGGGTTGGCCCTGGTCACTTGGCGGCTGCGGGGAGCGGGGAGCGGGGAGCGGTCGGCCCCGTCCCGAGCGGGCTACGTCGCGCTGGGCTTGCTTGTCCTGCAAGTCACCTTGGGTGCGATCACGGTGAAGCTCGACCTCCCGCCCTGGACCATCATCCTGCACCTCGGCACCGCGATGCTGCTGTTGGCGACGCTCATCTACGCGGCCCGGGGAACTCGGGGGTTACACCCGGAGCCGGCACACACGGCGATCCTGCTCCTCGTGTTCGTGACCGTGTTGATGGGCGCCCTCACGGCCAACCTGGGCGCGGCGAGCGCATGCCTGGGGTTCCCGCTGTGCAACGGCCAGCTGCTGCCCGGCGGGAACCGCTTCCAGTACATCCAGTGGACGCACCGGCTCCTGGCCTACTCGCTGGTCCTGTCAGCGGTCGTCTGGGCGGTGCGGGAGCGGCGGCCGGGCCCGCGGTGGGTGCTGGGGCTGGTGCTGCTGCAGGTCGTGGTGGCCGCGGCGATGGTGCTGGGCGGCCTGCCGGCGCCGCTTCGGGCGGCTCACGTCGCCGTGGGGGCGGCGGTGTGGAGCGCGGTGGTGCTGGCCTCCCTGGAGAACCCGCCGGACGCAAGAAGGCCCCGGTGATCACCGGGGCCTTCTTCCAATGAGCGGCCGCAGGCTTGAAGGGCCGTCTAGTGACTTGAGATAACCAGGGTATAGGTGTTGACGCCGCCACTCCCGCCGCATTTCGACGCCGGGCTGTCGTCGCAGGCCGCGTAGTATTCAGCCACCCAGTAATAGGTCCCGGGTGCCAGCTTGACCGTGATCGCCTCCGGCTCGGAGCCCGTCGCGCCAGCACCACCACCCGGCGCGAAGCAGCTTCCCGGATTGGCCGCGGTGCAGAAGTACATGTCGATGTCGGGATTGCCGCCGCCGCCGCCGTCCGCGCTGGGCCAGTTCAGCGTGAATGTGACGCTGTCGGTACCCGGCACCGTGACTTTGAAGAACATGCAAGGACCACTCGACCCGGCTCCGGCGCCCTCGCCGCAGTTGGCGACGTTCGCAACGGGGGCCGTGGCGAACAGTACGATCGCGCTGTCGCCCGGGGCGGGAATCAGACCGCCGAGGTCAGGGGCGGTCGCGAAGCTCGAGTCCCCGGCCCAAAAGTCGCCGGTCTGCACAAACACGCCGGGGGTGGCCAGGGTGGCTTCCACCCCGGCATAGGTGACCTGCACACCCGTGATCCGGATGGAGTCGGTCACGCCCGGTGCGGAAAACGGGATCAAGGCCTTCACCGAGGTGGGCGTCTTCGACAGAATGATGCCCTTCACGCCCCCGGGGAACGAGACGACCAGGGTACTGGTGTCGAAGGGGAGGAGCGCGTTGGTAGCGGTGATCGTCAGCGTGTCGCCGCCCTTCGGGGTGAGGCTCGAAAGCGTCGCCGGCACGAACGTGGGCATTACGACGACGCCGACGGTATCGGGCTTCAATCCGCTCGCGCTCACGATGAGACAGGTCTTGTTCAGCGAAACCGCATTCACCACGAACCGGACGCTAGTGTTCGGCACGGGTTGATAGGTGGGGTCAAGAGCCGCCGTCGCGATCGTGGGATCGCAATTCTGCACGGCAATGGCACCGCCGAGCGGGGTCAAACGGTTGTCCACGATCTGCGCGTTGAACGTGGAGCTCGAGCCCACTCCGTGGAGGGTCACGGATGAGAAGCTGACGATGAGCGACGACGGGGTGCCGCTCCCGGACGCCGTCGGATCGCTGTGACACGACGCCAGCGCCACCATCACGCCAATCAGAACGGAGATCCGTGCTTTCATACCATCCTCGCTTGAAGGTCTCTGGCAGGCCTGCTAGAAATCGTTCACGTCGTTCACGCCGTCCGTCCCCAGAAGGTCCTGCCAGTCCGGCCGGCTCTGCTCCCTGCGGTCATTCGTGTAGATCAGCGTATAGTTCCCGAACCGCGTCAGGTCCATGAACACGTACTTCAGGTTGCGGTCCTGCGTGTATTTCCACACTTCGTAGGGGCTCGTGCCCCCGGCTGACCGCCGGTCCAGATGTTCGTCGGGCGGTCCGTACAGCACGAAGATGCGCCCCCGGTCCGTCCGCCACCCCGCCTGCCCGGCCGCGCCCCCTTCCTTGAAGCGCGTGTTGGCCTCGTTCACGCGGGCGTAATACTGCTCCATCAGCGCGTTCCGCCCGCCCGCGGGATTCCGGCGCGCCCAGAAGTCCCGCAACCACCGCCGCTTCCCGTCCACCGAGAGCCCAGAGTACTGCCCGGACTCGGACGACGTCATCACATACACGAGCGGAGCATACAGCGAGTCGAGCCCCGACTCGGTCCGATCCGAAAAGAGATCCGCGTCAGCCAGATCGGCGGTCGCCGTCACCGTCTGCAGGGTCTCCAGTCCGCCCATCGCGAACGGCGCGGACCGGACCACTGCCGAATCACCTTTTGCGATCACCTCCAGCCGGTAGTTCCCGGCCGGCAGGCCCGCCAGGTCGAGCATCCCGTAAGTGAACCCGCCGCCCGCGCCGACCGCCACTGCCTGCGGCTGGGCCGCGATCACCTGGGTCCCGCCCGGATCGATCACTCGCGCCGTCACCGTCAGGCTCTCGGCCCGCCCCGGATACAGCTCCAGGTAGTAGGCCAGCTGCGTCGCCTCCGGCGTCAGTGTCGGCGCGCCCGCGGTCTGGATGAACAACGCCCCATTCCAGATCTCGCCGGCCCGGGGCACCGTATCGCCCGCCCCCGCCGCCGCGCGGAGGCCCGTCCCCAGGAGCAGGTCGGAGGCGCCGGTGCCGGGCCGATAGCCCGAGAACGTCGCCCGACCGTGGGTCACCAACCCGGTGGCCGAATCGGTCACCGTCGCTTCCAGTACGTACCGCCCCGGCGTGACGCGGAAGTGCACGTGCTCACCGGTCGAGGCGCCTCGGACGCCCAACAGACTCCCCTGCACCGTGTCGGTCCAATTCTGCTGCAGCAACGCCAAGCCGCTCGAATCCCGGACCACGACCTGGAACCGGAAGAAGCCTCGGGACGTCGCCGCTCCACCCAGGGCGCTGACCGCCGTGAGGGGAACCCGGCAGAATGCATCCACCACCGTCTGCGCCGACTGCGCGCGGAAGTACCGCGCCGTCGTGACATCGAGTCCGTTGTTCTGCCCCGCCGCGGGGGCACCCACGGCCGCGAAGGCCGTGAGTGCCGCCGTCAGCAGAAATCCGCGACTGCTCCTCAGGCGACCGCTACCACCCAAGGCTGAAGCTCAGGAAGTTCGTGCCACCCAGCGGGCCCATGTTCTTGTAGGCGTAGTCGAAGCCCAGGTTGAAGTTGCCCCGGGTGTACGCCAGCCCGCCGCCCAGCGCCACGCCTTCGCTCGAGAACGACGACGTGCTCTGGCTCGTGGTGAAGCCCGCGCCCGCGCCCGGATCGATGCTGTTGTCCGGCACGAGCGTATAGCTGCCCCGGGCCGCCAGCGAGAACCCGCTGTTCCCGATGTTGGTCAACGCGTATTCGAGGCCCATCCCGCCGCCCGGCTTGGTGTTGACGGGCTGGTTGAACTCCCCGAGCAGCGACAGCCGGTTCATCCCCTGCGCGTACAGGTCGTACGCGAGGCCAACCCGGAACAGCACCGGGAGGGTCCACGGGGAGGCCCGGAGGCGGGCCGGCTGGCCGTCCTGGGGGATCTGCACGGTCCCCAGGGGCGGCGTGCGCTGCACGAGCGTCTGCAGCGCCGAACCCGTGGCTTCGAGGTTCGAGCCCAGGTTCTGGATCACGAACGCGGCCCGGATGGGCCGGTCCCCGATCATCGCGTGGAAGTTCGTCCCGAAGTCCAGGGCGACGCCCGACGCCGACGTCTCGCCGAGCTGGTCCGTCACGAACTTCAGCGACAGGCCGGCCGAGAACCGATCGGAGAAGTTCTGCGACAGGGTCGCCGCGACGAACGTCTCCGATACGGAGTACGTGGTGCCGTCTCCGTCGGGATTGTCCAGCGTGTACACCGGCTGGTTGGAGAACCCGAAGTTCCCCATCTGCACCCCGATGGCCCGGGAGCCGCCCGAAATCGGCAGCGCCAGACCGAGCCAGGAGTACTTGGTGTCGGCCACGTAGCTGTAGCTCGACACCATCGCCTCCGGGCGGCTCATCAAGGCCAGACCGCCCGGGTTGTAGTAGAGCGCGGTCACGTCGTTGGCGAGGGCGGCGAAGCCGTTCCCCAACGCCGTGCCCCGGGCGCCGGCGCCGAGCAGCAGGAACTCTGCCGTCGTCGTGCCGTAGCCCGTGTTGTCCACGTTGGTCGGCGCGGTCGTCTGCGCCGCCAGGGGCGCCACGGCGGGCGCCGCCAGGGCCAGGAGCGTGCCGAGCACGCGCGAGTTGATCTTGGTCATGGTCAGAGTCCTCACGGCGCGAATTGGACGACGGTGAACCGACCCACTTTCGTCTTCCCGTCGGCCGCTTCTACGTGGTAGAAGTAGACGCCGGAGGCGACGAACTGGTTCGAGCGATTCCGGAGGTCCCAATCCAGCTCTCCGCCGCCCGTGGGGTCGTTGTGCGTGAGCACCTGCACCAGAATCCCACTCACCGAGTAGATCCGGACGATCGCTTGCGGCGGCAGGTTCACGAACTTGAGCACCTTGTTGTTCGGGGTGATCTCAAGCGCGTTGGTGACGTAGTACGGATCCGGCACCGTGTGTACCAGCGCGAGCTGTGCGGCGCTGGTGGTGTTCAGGCTGATCGGCGCCGAGGCCGTGTAGGAGATCGCCGCCCGGAGCCCGGATATCGCCGGCGGCCGATTCGCCGCCTCGACAAAGGCATAGCTTCCTGCGCTGCCCGTCACGTTGCCCGCGAAGTACCGGGCATGCCAGACGGTCCCAGCCGCCGGCAGCGCCGGCATCGTCATCAGCCAGAACTGACCGGTGAGATAGAAGATGAATCCGGGCGCCTGGGTGCCCGGCACCGTTCCGAAGTTGCCGGTGGCGGTGGCCGTCGCTCCGAGGTGGGCCGTGTTCCGCATCGGAGCCGGGTTGGCGCATCCTTCACCCAGCGACGCCGCGATCAGTGAATTCAGCGGCGCAGGACACACCTCGTCGCTCCACGTGATCACGTTGGGGTTGCCGTCGGGATCGTCGGCGATTCCCACAAACGAGGTGCTGTCCAGAATCCCCCACGACGCTTCCACGTTCGGGCTGAACGGGACCGGGACCTTGTGGGTGTCATCGATCACGGAATCGATCGCGCCCGCATTCCCCCAGTACACGCTGAAATCCGCCGCCCGATACACGGTGGACGTGGCCACATCCACATCGCGGCCCGGCACGCTCCGCACCGTGGCATAGCCGATGAGCGGGGCGACCGTCGTCACATTGGGCAGCGAACCGCCCGTCTGCGCCAACAGTGCCGGGCTCCGCGTGCACGCACCCAGCGTCGCCGGCTGCGCGCACATGTTGGCGTTGGGGGCGGCCGTGTTCTCATTCGCGCTCCCCGCCCACCACCGCGGACCGCTTTGCCCGACGTTCCCCGTGGGGTTGCCGTTCGCCGCGGCGCGGCCCTGCGACGCCATCTGCCAGGGACCCGGCGTGTTCAGCGAAACCTGCGCGAGCAGGGAGTACGTGGTATCCCCCCCGTAGTTCGCGCCGTGCGTGATCTTGGCACCCGGGAACGTACCGTTGACGGTATTCGTCCCGGTGGTCTGATCGATCGCCAGCTGCGCCGTGAAGTGCGACCCCGACCCCGTGAGGTAGTAGGTCGACGGCTGGGCCAGACCGAAGTCGATGGCATTGATTCCGGGCAGGACCGAATCGATGCTCAGGATCATCGTTCCCGAATCGATGAGCTCGGGAATGAACGCCGCGAACCCGAGCTGCAGTCCGTCGGTCGGCGGCATCGGTCCGGAGAACTCCCCGGTCGTGGCGTCGAGCGTCGGCAGGGCCGCACCTCCGTTCAGTGTCGAACCGTCGGCCGCCAGCAGGCGCAGGCTGCCAAGCTGGCCGGCCGCCGCCGAGGTGGCACCCGCGGCACGCGGAGTCACGGTCTTGGTAGCGCGCGCGGACTCGAGCGACGTCGGACCCGATTTGATCGAGTTCACGTCGAACGCGGTGACCGCGTAGAAGTACTGGAACAGGTTCCGGACGGAGCGGTCGACATAGGCGAACGTCACGCCATTGTCGCTGAGCGCCGGAAGCCCCGACGCTCCGCCCGACACCGCGGTGTCGGCGCTGGTGATGTAAACGGACCCGTCGGAGAGCTTGACGCGGCCGCCGATGGGGATCTGGATCACGTTGCCCACCAGCGAAACCGGCGTCCCGACCGCGTCGGCAATCGACGTGCTGTCGAAGCCC
>Ga0335076_10008620_pt1 | contig 10295 bp, 7 predicted proteins | sample Lox_Sample_25_FD_206717 | JGI IMG/M metagenome (GOLD analysis project Ga0335076, IMG submission 206717) | Soil microbial communities from Loxahatchee National Wildlife Refuge, Florida, United States - Lox_Sample_2.5 | ecosystem: Environmental > Terrestrial > Soil > Wetlands | place: USA: Florida...
CGTGGCGCGACTCGCGTGGGAGCTACGAGAGTGGCAGCGGAATTAAACGAAGGGAATACAGCTCGGTCTACTTCCCCTCCCCGCTCACTCCTGTCGCCTCCTGGTGAAGATTCATCTGGCCATCAGGGACCACGACAATCACCCAAGGCGTCTTCGGATTTATGATGCGGCCTTCCCGAGTCAGGTCTGCGTCGTGACCGGGGCTGAGATCGATCTTTTCCGCGGCGGGCTGATTGAATGCGATGTTGCTGGCGCGAATTTCCAGGCTGTGCGGCCCAGCACCGGTGGCATGGATGCGCAGTTTAACAACGCCGGGATTGGTATTTTCCGAGGTGAGATGGAATTCCAGCGCACGATCTGAGCGCAGGTCGATGGTATACAGGCCACCGGGGAGCGCAGTCAACGTCGTGTGGGTGGCACCCTGGTTAACGCTGTAGCGGCCTTGGGGAAGCTCGGCGCGGAAAGTGCCGTCGGCGACGTTCACTGGTACCTGTGTGATCTTCCCGGTCTTCTCGTCACGAAATTCGAGCTGGCCTTTCGAGCCCGCATGCCCTTGGACAACAGGGCTACCGTGTAGCTCCTGCATCAGCCAAATCCACTCACCTACGGGTTGAGTCCAAACTTCCTTGTAGGTCCAGCAGATCTGCGTGGGCCAGTAGGGAGCGTCGTTGTATTCCCGGGTCTCGATACCCACGGGCAATGCGCCGACCAGTTGGCCCGAGCGCACACTGTAGAGGGGCGTCCAGTCGTATCCTTCACCATACATGAGGCTGGCGGAGAATGGATTGCGTCCGAGAATCCACTCGGCCTGTTGTTGGACGAGGTCTGCGGCATCCAAATCGCCACGCAATTGACCTGCGGCGGCGAGCGCTTTGGACTCTGAGAGAAGCACGCTGGAGTTTCCGCGGAAGTCGAACCACACCGGGAAGCGCCGGAGATAGTATTCGCCGCCCAAAGGAATGCCGCGGTGGACCTGCTCGGTGTACGCGTCGCGGTCTGCGGCACGCAGGGGCGTCCAGTCTTTCTCCAGAGGAATCAGCTTGACCTCGCTCTCTTTATAGACGGCGGCGGGAAGCACACTGTAGGGCGCGTCAACCTTCGCAGCGACCTGCTGGTAGTACTTCGAATGAAAGACGATGGCGGAATACCATTTCATCCAGTTGGGATCGTTCGGGAAGGTTTCACAGAGGTGGACCAGGGCGACGATCGGCTCCTCTTCCTGGCCGTTGTGGAGACGGTGGAAGAGGTATTCCTTTTTCGGGCCGGTATAAAAATAGCCCGTCATGGGAATGCTCCACGGCTGCATGGCCTGTTCTTGTGAATTGAGAATCTGTTCAGCGAGACGGAATGCCTCATCGGCATATTTCTGCTCGCCAGTGGCGCGATACAAATCCACGGAAGCGATGGCTCCGAAGGAAATTCGTTCCAATTCGTCCTTGGCGCCGTAGACATCCGGTAGCGGGGCGGCATTGTGCAGACCTTCGACGGCAAAGGTCCAGTCGAGTTCAGCGGTTTTTAAGCTGCGCGTGGCGAGTTCGGGATCGCTTTCTTTCAGGATGCGGGCAGCGAGAGCTTCGAGGGCTGCAACGCGAAAATTCCATTCGGGATCGTTGACCGCTTGGCCGAAACGATCGTCAGCATCGCCCATGATTCCATTGGTCCAGTAGCTAATAAGCTGGCCAGTGGTGCGAAAGCCGCCGCCGAAATTGGTTTTCAGGACCCAGCGCAGGCCCCACTTGCCTTCCTCGATCAAGCGCTGTTGCAGTTCAGGATCTTCTCCTTGCTGATGCAGGCGTTCGGCCAGGGAGAACAAACCATAGGCCATGCCTGGAGTGTTTCCCGTGGCGCTGAGGTCGCCGGCGTCGTGATAGCCGCCGTTCACGAGGATACGCTTGTCGCCATGGAGACTGTAATCATCGGTATGGCAGATGGCGTGGATGCCTGGGATGACGGTTCCGCAGCGTTCGCTGTACATGAAATTGATGGCTTTCCAGATGCTGTCGCGCCAGACTTCCGGGCCGATTTCGAAGGAGCGGGTGGTTTCATTTCCTGCGCGCAAACGATATTTTCCGGGAACCTGCAATTCAGAAAAATCGAGGACAGCGTAATCACCGAGGGGTGTCTTCTGCTGCTGGACCTTCCTGGAGAGCACTGGGTTGCCAGTGTTTTCATCGACAACGGAGAATTCATCCGCTTTCAAATCGGTGGCGATGGCCGTCTTGGTTGCGCCCGGAGAGTAACCAGCGTGACTGAATGCGATTTTCCCGTTGGCGACGTCCCAGCCTTCCACATGATCGGGGTCGACGGTCTGCAGTTCGAGTTGGTCGATATAGAGGATGGTTTGGTCACCGGGGTCTGGCAGCATTTTAGGAAGGCTGTAGGCGAACTCAAGTTCGGTAACCTTATCTCGTGCGAGGGGGGCGATTTCCCAGACGATGTGGTTCCACTGGTGGTTCCGCAGGATGATGGATTCGTGGCGGCCTTCGTTGTAATGATCGGGGAGAACATGCACACCCTGGTTATGTAAAACGAGGGAAGCGGAAATCGCGGGTGCTCCGATGACATCCGGGTAGACCCAGAGGGAAATCCGGTTGTAATGCGTCCAATCCTCTGCGGGGATCTTACGAGCGGCAATGAGATCCTCCCATTCACCGGCCCCGCCGACCTTGCCAATATTCTGAATCGATCGAAGACGCAGGGAATGTGCGCCATCTTTCACAGGTGAATCAGCCAGGGCCATATCGCCATCACCGGTGAACTGCCAGTTTTTCAAATCCTCCATGGAATCGAGGGTCCGCGAGTCCAGAACCGGTTTTTTCAGCCAGCGCGCTTCGGCGCCGTCGGCGTCATTGGCATGCATGGGCATATTCGGTTGTTTTTGCTGCGCTTGCGTGAGGGAGCCGACCAGCCCGGCCGAAATGGAAAGCAGAATGAGTCCTAAAAAGAATCGGGGAGAGCGTTCCGTTCTTGCGTTCATGAGGTAACTCCGTAGTTCGCGACGAGACTTCGTAATGAATCCTACAAAAGTATCATATTCTCTAGTGTTCGTTTCTGTAGCACACATCTTCAGGCGGGTGATGCCAGTCACCGACTCGCGGTGGGGGAGAAGAGGACTATAGATTATTTGGAGTGCCCGTGTACCTTGCGCAGTCATTCGTCGTTGGAACCATAGATGGAGTGACAAGGCGACAGCGGCGAACCGTCGTGGGTGTTAGTAGGTTACTTCGAATGGGCCTAGCGGCATTGGCACTCACGTTCCCTGTAGTCCCTGAAGCGTGGTGCGGGGCATCATGGTCTGGCACGGCGCTGTCCGACTCTGGCACAGCGATGGGTAAGGCGACGGTGATTTTGCGTACGGAAAGTGGCGCCGAGGAATATCAAACGGCAACAGATGATGCGGGTCGATTCCATTTTGACACTCTACCGTCGGGAGTCTTCGAGGTTACGCTGCGTCGCGGGAAAGAAAGCTGGACAGCGGAGACTCGACTCGTTTTTCAGTCAGATCAGCAACTCGTTGCGGATTTGTGCGTCGCCAATGGCACCAAGTTACTTCAAATCGTAGATCGTTCGTCAGAGGGAGCAGCGGCGCGGGCGGGCACGCGCCTTTCCAGCAAGCAAGTATCTTCCCTGCCGCTGAACGAACGCGACTTCAGCAAATTGCTTTTGCTGGCCGCGGGAACGATGACCGACAGCAACGGTGCAGCCAATTTCACGCAGCAATTTTCGGTGAATGGGCAGCGTGGCACAGCTTCCATGTTCGCCACGGACGGAACCGACAGCGGCGATCCGGAGATGGGCGGGGCCACGTTTCCGAACTTTAACGTGGACGCCATACAGGAGGTGCAATCCTCGTCTGGGGTCATGCCGCCAGAGATCGGGCGAGGTTCCGCGGGGTTCACAAACGTGGTGACCCGTTCGGGATCGAATGAGGTTCATGGGAGTATTTTTGAGTTTGTGAGAAATGCGGCGTTCGACGCACGAAACTTTTTTGATCATAGCGACCCTCTCGATCCGCGCCGGATTCCTCCGTTTGTACGCAACGAGTTTGGGGGCACTGTTGGTGGTCCTATAATTTTGCCCGCACTGTACAACGGACGCGATAGGACATACTTTTTCGGGGAGTATCAGGGGTTCCGGCAGGTGCTGGGCACTACGCAGGTTTTCGCGGTGCCAACTGCCGAGGAACGGCAAGGGCTCGACACAACGACCTATTCCGGTGACACACTGTTTGTTCCGGTGAGTTCGAAAATCGCGCCGCTGCTTGCACGCTATCCTTTGCCCAACTACCCGCAAGGAGCGTTCGGCGCGCGGACATATGCAACGTCATCGAAGGTGGTGACCGACACGGATCAATTCTCTGTTCGCGTCGATCACCAACTGTCGGCGAAGTCTGCGATATTTGGGCGGTTTAGCCTGAACCAGGTAAGCGGACCGACGACGAATCCAGATCAAACCGCTATCGATCCGAGTTTTGGTATCAACTTCTTCGATCATCAGCGGGACGCTACGGTCCATTACGAGCGGGACATTTCGTCCAGCCTAAGCGTAAATACCGCTTTTGGGTATGTCCGAAGTACACCGATGTTTCCTACGCGAAATTCTGTGGATCCGGCATTGGTGTATGGAGATGGTTTGTATGCCGGGTTCAACACGGCGGATGGTTCGATCATCGGGTCGTACAGCAATCTTTACCAGATGAAAGCGGATGTGGTTTGGACACATAGAGCGCATAGCGTGAAGTGGGGCGGGGAGATCCGCCTAAACAAAGATGCGACCATTTTTGGCACGAATCCGAACGGCATCTACACCTTCGGAGGAGGGACCGCGTATTCTCCGGTGGAAATTCTCTCGGCGAGCGGACAGCACAATATCGAGCCGGGCGAGGCGCTGCCGGATGCGCTTACTGGGTTGCTAACAGCTGCACCGTACTCCTATTCGGTGACGGCGGCGGCCAGTGTGACTCCGACGGGAGATCGCTTTGACGAAGCCGCCGTGCGGCGCGAGGCTTACAACCTGTATGTACAGGACTCCTGGAAGATTTCGGCACGGTGGAATCTTATGTACGGTTTGCGGTACGAAATCAACTCGCGGATTAAGGAAGCGAAACATCGGACGTCAGCGGGCCGGCCCGTCGGTCCGGATGGCGAGCCGGTTTCGTTTTTCACGCCGGGTGCCGAGCAGGTTTACGTGTTTAACTCTCAACCGATCTACCCGTTGGACTGGAAAGGATTCGGGCCGCGGGTTTCGGTTGACTATGCCGAGAGTGCACGGACCACGTGGCACGCGGGCGCTGCGATTACGACGCTGTTGCCGAATCTCTGGCAGGACAATTACGTGACCGGCGGCTTTCCGCTGATTTTTCAGCCGATTGTGGCGGCGCTACCGAACAGCCCAGTTCCCTTCTCGAATACGGCGGTGCCGCTGGCATTGCCGGAAGTTTATACGACGGGTGGGGAGTTGTTGTTTCCTAACGGCGACAGTTCACGTGTTGCGGCGAACACGCCAATCGATGTGTCGCGCTATCTTGCGGACGTGGAGGCGCTGACTCCGGGGCACGAACCGCAGTTGCTAGGCACTTCGACGATTGCAGACAGTTTCCGGAATGGGTACATCGGCACGTACACAGCCGGAGTGGATCACGACTTCGGTCTGGTGAAGATGAATGTTTCCTATGTGGGGACGTCGGGGATACATCTGCCGAGCGTTGTGCCCGTAAACGGATACGCGGGGGCGGACGCGTCTTATGCGCCCTTTACTGAGTTTAATTCTTCGGGTGTTGCCACCGGTGGCTACGGACCAGAGTCAATGATGCAATCCGGTTCGCATTCGACGTATCACGCGCTGCAATCCAGCGTGAGCAAGAACAGCCCGCGGTTCGGCTTGGGCTTCCAAGCCAGTTATACGTTTTCCAAGTCGATCGACGATACGAGCACGCTGCTGGGCGGGTCGCCGAACAACGCGGGCACAACGGTGCAGGCAATGCCACAGGATCCGCATAATCTTCGGGCAGAGAAAGGGGCGTCGACGTTCGACGCGACGCACGCTTTTTCGTTGAGTTTGATTCAGTCACTGCCATTCGATCGCGTGTCGTTTCTGGGGAGCGTGAGTACGAAGGTGACGGGCGGCTGGCAATTGCTAAACGTAACATCACTGGTTAGCGGTACGCCCTTCACCGTGTACTCCGGGATTCAGCAGACCGGAGCAGGTGCTGGAGGGACGGATCGGCCCGATCTAGCCTCTCGACCGGAGTTTTCTACGAGGCGCACAGTCCGCGAAGATTATTTTGGCCGTGGTGGGAGCAATGCGTCGTTTTTTTCTATCCCGATCCATGTGCCAGGTGGAACGGGTGTCAATCAGGGCGTATTCGGATCGCTGGGACGAGACGTTTTTCGTGGCCCGGCCTTCCACCAGATGGACTTCGCGCTGATCAAGAACACACCCTTCGGACACCGAGGAAACGGCGAGTTGGCAATTTTGCAGTTTCGAGCGGAGTTTTTCAATCTTTTCAACGCGGTAAATTTTGGGTTACCGGCAAACACTGTATTGGGGAGCGGCTTCGGGTATATCAGCAAAACGGCAGGCTCTTCGCGTCAGATCCAGTTTTCGCTAAAGCTGGTGTATTGAGTCGCTGGGGAATTGGAAGTGCCTTGGAGCGGGGCTTTTGCGTGGCGAGCAAGAAAAAGCCAGTCGGGAAGGTGCTCGGGCTCCATTTCTTCCGCGCGAAGTATGAAGCCAGAGCACTCCCGACCGGCGACTGAAGATTAAATGGAATGGGAGAAAGAATTGTCACGAAAAGGTCAAAGGCACGCAAAGGATTTGTCGACGCTGGGCATCGCTAAGACAACTAGCTAATAGGCGTTCTTGTCGGTAAATCCGCGAGCCAGCGTGAGCAATACGATACGAAGGTCAAACAGCAGGGTCCAGTGCCCTACGTAGTAGAGGTCATACTCGATCCGCTTCTCGATCGACGTGTCCCCACGCCAGCCGTTCACCTGAGCCCATCCGGTGATACCCACTTTGAGGAAATGCCGTCGATTGTAGTTACCGACGGAGTGCATGAACTTCTGAACAAGAAAGGGGCGTTCCGGTCTGGGGCCGACCACGCTCATGTCACCCTTGAGGACATTGAAGAATTGGGGCAGTTCATCCAGACCAGTTTTGCGAAGAATCTTGCCAATGCTGGTGCGGCGCGGATCGTCTCGGACTGTCCAACGCCCGTTTCGCGATGGCCGCGTTATCGATTTCGGTTGGCGCTGCCTGTTCCGTCGGACTGTGCATGCGGAAAGTATCGGCGTGAATATTTGCGGCGAGTAGGTCCAATTCTTTCTTAAACACTGAATCCCCTCGCACTAAGGCTGGGGTACTAATTCGGACTACACGAAGAAGAAGCAGCGTCTATTTTCTTTCACGAAGGGATGAAGATGACGGTCGGTTGACTTTCTGGTGACAACCGACCACGCGCAAACACGTAGTCTGCGAAATGTCTCACGTTTTTTGGGGGCGGTTCGCTTTTACCAATTGGAGGATGCGGTTCGATGGTATTTCGGATTGTCAGGAGAACGGTAATAAAAGCAGGGATCGCGCTCGCGACGATTTGTTATATCGCTACTGTGGCTTGCGCACAATCGGACACACCGATTCTTTCCGGCGCCGTGGCGTTTCTTGGTGCTAACCGCGGCGGCGCCCCAACCTATCAACCAGTGATCGAGCCGGTGCTGGTTGCTCCGTTTGGGGATCATTTCGTCGTGGAGGCCCGTGGGGACATTCAGGGATTCGTTTTTCGGGAAGGCGGAAACACCGGGCCCTACAATGCCATCTTCGCGGCGTCGCTCTTCTACTTGCAACTAGACTACGTGGCCAATTCGCATCTCACGGTTACCGTAGGCCGGTTTCTTACTCCATTCAACATCTATAACGAACGGATTTCCCCGATTTGGATCGCCAACTTACAAACCGCTCCGATCATTTTCACGATCGGAACACGGACGTCGGCATCGAGTAATGGAGCGATGTTGCGTGGGGTCGCCGTCGATCGAGCGAATTGGACGATCAATTACACCGCGTACGTGTCGGCGCTCACAACTACACAGAATCTGGAGGCCGGTCGTGCCGCCGGCGGACGCGTCGGGCTTTTCCTTCCGCATCATGGGTTTGAAGTAGGCGCTTCGTACCAGCGGTTTTTGCAGAACGAGGGGTCGAACATAAGTGGCGCCTACGTTGTGTGGCAACCGCAACCAATTCCGCTCGATGTGAGAGCGGAGTACGCGCACTCCCCCGGCGGGCACGGGTACTGGCTGGAAGGCGCTTATCACCTGGCGTCAAACCGTGACACTGGCAGATGGCTGAGCCGGTTCCAGCCCGTAGCGAGGGTGCAGCAATACTTCAAAGGTAATCCGACGCCGGAGGACCTTCTGCCGTCCGCGGATGTCAATCAATTTGACGTTGGCTTGAACTACTACCTACCCCACAACATCCGGCTGAATGGGAGCTATGGCAGGCAATTCAGTTCTGCGGGAGACGCAAATATCTGGAATTTTCAGATCAGCTATCGATTTCTCTTTCCGGCGTGGCCTGGAGGGCACTCATGAGAAGAAGTGCGCTTATTTTGCTTGGCCTCATGTTGTTCGTTTCTTCGATCCGGACCGCGGCTCTGCCACAGGCGTCACCGAACGAGACGAAGCCTAAAACCACCGCCAAGAAACCGGCTGCAGATGAGGGGGAAAAACGCTTCAAGGAGAATTGTGGCCGGTGCCACAATCCGCCGGATTCGCTGTCGCCGCGCGAAGTTAAAGCCGTGGTACAGCATATGCGAGTGCGCGCCATGTTATCGGCAGAGGACGAAAGGCTGATTCTAAAGTTTCTGGCTCCGTAGTTAGGGAAGCACTCAATCTGAGGGCAATTATCGATGAAATACAAATTGCTGTTAGCGATCATGGTCTTATTAGCGACGGGGTCGTCTCCGATGACGGGGAGAAGCGCGGCTGAGCAGACCATTTCCATTACGGCAGAACGATTTTCATTTGAACCGAACGAAATCACTTTGAAAAAAGGTCAACAAGTGACGCTGGAGATTCGTACAAAGGACGTCAGTCACGGGCTTCTGATCGAGGATCTCGGAGTTCGCGCCGATATCAAGAAGGGGCAAACAAACGAGGTGACGTTCACGCCGGAAAGCGTGGGAACATTCGAGGGAAAATGTGCACACTTCTGCGGATCAGGGCACGGATCTATGAAGATGGTCGTGCACGTCACGGAATAGCTGACATGTTCAGGAGAACCGCGTGTCTGATGGTTTGTATGGGTAGCCTAGGTGGATGCAAAGCGACGCCGCCGGGAAAGTGGGAAACGGCGTTGATGACCAAGGTCAAACATTCCGTCACAGTTGGGGATTCAAAAACACAGAACCCACTGGCGGAAACAGCAGCAAACATTGAGAGCGGCAAGTTAGCATTTTCCCACTACTGCGCCGCATGTCATGGCCTGGATGGGCAAAACACTGGAGTGCCATTCGCCGACCGTATGTCTCCGCCGGTCCCACCGCTGACTTCGGCATCCGTGCAATCGTACACAGACGGGCAGATCCACTGGGTCTTGGAAAATGGAGTTTCGCCATCAGGCATGCCGGCTTCCAAAGGGATCCTGACAGATAAAGAGCTTTGGTCCATTGTGGTTTACATTCGCCACTTACCTGCCGCAGGAAGCCTGGGCGAACCTTCGATGTATTCCGGGGACGATCCACGGGATTGTGCTTCACCTCAACCGGAATAGTTCAACGAGCAGACGCAGTTCTTGCAAATCGCATTTTCGTCGACCTCTAGCTGTTCACGAAATTGTTGCGCGGCGGAGCCAGTTGCCACACTTTGCAGAGTTGTGCCGTCTCGGAGCTTTCCGATGGGATCGTGGAAGAAGCAAGGACGAACGGTGCCGTCCGCTTCGAGTACAGCGGAAACCCATGGAGCGTTGCAAATCGGCGCTTGTGGTTTCTGGAGGCCAAGCGTGGCCCGAAACTGGCCGACAATGCGGCGTAATTTGGCGGGAGATTCCGCAATGAAGTCGGGGCCGAACTTTGCAGCCGAGTCGCGAATCAGAGCCTCCACGCCTTGTTCAAGTTCCGCTACCTCGGACACAGTAAGACCAAGTTCGGCGGTGCGACTGTTGTCGAGGATCGGCAAGCGGTTAAATGCAGTCGACGAGACGTCGACTGCCAAGAAGGAGATGCCGTCCAATCCAAGGGCGTGGGCCGTACACGCCGTCTCGACCAGGAATCGGTGATTGGCCTTTTGTATGGTTGAGCG
>Ga0335076_10008621_pt1 | contig 10295 bp, 7 predicted proteins | sample Lox_Sample_25_FD_206717 | JGI IMG/M metagenome (GOLD analysis project Ga0335076, IMG submission 206717) | Soil microbial communities from Loxahatchee National Wildlife Refuge, Florida, United States - Lox_Sample_2.5 | ecosystem: Environmental > Terrestrial > Soil > Wetlands | place: USA: Florida...
AGGTTATATCTACGGCCTGTCGGGTCCGGGACTCGGCACACGGCTACAGCCCGACCTTAGCAAACGTCAGGGCGTTCAGGTCCGGCGCAGCGGACTCAACTAGTCGCAACGGTCGCACCGAATCTCGAGGTAGAACGGCGAACGAACGGCGCATAGCGTTGCCGTCTCCAACAGGGAAGGTGTATCGTGACCATGGAAACTCTCAGCCCGGGCCAATCATGACAAAGGCGGCAACCAGCTTTCGAATCGCCGACATCAAGGCTTTTCCTACGTCCTTTCCAGTGAACCCCAAGAACAGCGTGACCCTGGGAATCGGACGCGCTGTAAAGCGCGACGCGGTGATTGTGAAAGTCACCACAGAAGACGGGATTGTGGGTTGGGGCGAATCGCACCACGGACGCTGTCCCGGGGCCGTCGCGCATCTCGTCAACACGACACTTAAGCAACTCGTGCTCGGAATGGATGCGCACGATGTGGTCGGCGTCTGGAACAAGATCTATGTGCGCCAGCTCGGCAGTCATGGCATGGGAGCCGGCGCCTGCCTAGCCATGAGCGGCATCGACATGGCGTTATGGGATATCCGCGGAAAGGCGCTGGGCGTGCCGCTCTATCGTCTGCTCGGCGGCGCTTCCAAAGCAATTCCGGCCTATGCTGGCGGCGTATCGCTGGGTTACCAGGAACCCAAAGCCCTGGTAACCGAAGCCCTGCCCCTTGTAGAGGCTGGATACAAAGCGATCAAACTGCGCGTCGGGGATTCGCCCACGCGCGATCTGTCGCGCGTGCAAGCCGTGCGGGACGCCTTGGGCGATCACATCGAGATTCTAGTGGACGCAAATACCGGTTATACGGTAGCCGATGTCCGCAAGGTGATGCCCGGATACGACGACTGCGCAGTGGGTTGGCTGGAAGAGCCATTCCCGGCCTACGATTACGAGAGCTACAATCTCGCCACATCGTTCGGCAGCGTACCTTTGGCGGCAGGGGAAAACCATTACACCCGGTTCGAATTCAATCGCTTGATCGAGGACGGTTCTGTGACGATTTTGCAGCCGGATCTTTCCAAGACCGGCGGGCTCACCGAAGGGCTGCGGGTGGCGCATCTCGCCTCGGCATGGAAGTTGCCAATAAACCCGCACACCTCCATGACCGGGCTCAATATGGCGGCGACGATCCATTTCCTGGCCGCCATCGACAACGGCGGCTATTTCGAGGGCGACGTGTCCAGGGACAATTTGTTCCGCGACCAACTCGTGAGCAGGCCCTATCAGGTGGGGAGCGACGGCTGCGTGCGTCCGTTGGAGTCCGCCGGCATCGGTGTGGAAGTAGACGAAAAGTTCCTCCATGCCCACCCCGTCATCGAGGGTCCGGCATATGTGTGAAGGTGCGCGTCAGGTGCCCACTCGCAACCGGGCCAGTCGCGAAACGGTTTCGATTCGATCGTAGGAGAGGCTCATGAACTTCAAGTCCGCGTTTGCTGGTGCCTTGCTCGCTGCAGCCGTCGGCCTCGCCGGCTGCGGCGCCGCTTCGCTCGCCCAACCCAAAGCCGACACGCTGGCCAAGCAGATGTTGCCGACCGAGGGCAAAGCCGTCGTTTATCTGTTCCGCAACTCGCCTCCGAGCGCGGGCTGGACCATTCCGGTGACGCTGGACGGCAAGGACATGGGCGTGACCGGTGGGCAAACTTACTTCCGCTGGGAAGTAAGCCCGGGCGAGCACATCATCATTTCCAAGACTCACGAATGGTCTGGCCTGCTCGTCAATGCCGAGGCTGGACGGGTGTACTACATATGGCAGGACATCGGCGTGGGCTTCTTCGTACCGACGTCGCATCTCAAGTTTGTCGATCGCGTCACCGCCGAAATCAACCTACGTGAGTGTTATCTGCTGGAGGAGAAGACCTGAGGCGCCGGCCTGAAACAATGACTATCAGGCCCGTCGCGCCTTGGAGAGTAGACGTCGGCATTTGAAATGGGCTCCGAGGCAGCCCCGGTGTTGGTGGAACGTCGTGGTACCGCCGCCGTCGTCACCCTGAATCGCCCAGCCTCCCTCAACTCGGTCGATACCAGCATGCGCGAGGCGCTGATCGCGACGCTTGCGCAGTTGAACGACGACGGTGACGTCCGCGGGATAGCAATCACTGGCGCGGGCGAGCGCGCCTTCTGCTCTGGCCAGGACCTCAACGAAGCCGCCGGCTACACCGTAGACGACTTGGATCATTGGCTCACCCGTCAGCACGCCATGTATCGGGCGGTGCGCGACATCGACAAGCCTTGCGTCGCCGCGTGGAACGGTGTGGCCGCGGGGGCGGGTTTCCAGATCGGGTTGTGTTGCGACTTGCGCGTCGGTTTTCCCGAGCTGAAGCTCGGCCAGCCCGAGATTCGTATTGGGCTGGCAAGCATCGTGGGTTCGTATCTGATGACCTTGCACCTGGGTCTGTCGCAGAATGTGCAGATGTCGCTTACGGGTGAGCTCACTACCGGCCAGCGCGCTTACGACCTCGGGCTCGTCAACTACCTCGTCCCACGCGATCAGGTCTTGGCGAAGTCGCTCGCGCTCCTCGCTGAGATCGGCAAGCTCGGACCAACTGCGATACGACTTACCAAACAGCGGTTCCGCGATCAAACGCAGGCCGGCTTCGACGGCGCGCTGGAAGCGGCGAAGAGGGCTCAGCGCGAGGTCTATCTGAGCGGCGAGCCGCAGGCAGCCATGCGCAGATTTCTGGAACACCAACGGCAGAGCAGATAGGTTGCCGCATGGTCATGGGTGAAGCTTCCTGACCAGCGGATTGCTCCGAACGGCGCTGCGGCGCTGATTTGCACCTTTCTCGCTTCTCCTATGAATCGTTCGGCGCGAGTCACCATGTGTAACGCACCGTATAGCGCACGACGACCTCTTTGTCTGCCGGAACAGTCACGGGAAAATGTACCGTGCGCGCGTCCTCCTTGTCGTACGGCTGTGTACTTGCAACGATCTTCCAGTTGCTCCAGCGATACAGGTTTTCTTTGACGATGACCTTGACCGGTTCTTCCTTGCGGTTGCGAATCTTGATCTCGATCTCTTCTGTCATCGTGTTGCGGCTGGTATCGATTTTGAAGTCCACCTGGTGACGCTCGCCCACGACATCGAATGCAGAGCCGAGCTTGAGCAGAATAGTTTCGTTCTTCGGCGTATGGTCGATGCGGTCCTCCCCGATAAACTCCAGCGAGCCGTCGCCGGGGTCCATTTTGCTCACGCGAACGCGCCCGGACGGCATCGGGATGCCCATCCCGTTCTCCTGCGTGTTCTTGAAGCTGAGGTAGGTGTCGACTTTCTTGTTGCTGGCGACGCCGAAGTTGCGATCCGTGTACGGATTGGGCCCGAAGCCGTAGTTGAAGGCTTGCTGACCGTAGTAAACGAGCGTCTTCTCGCATGGGACGCCCGCCACCGCGGGGAAGAGCTCGATTTGCTTCGTAGAGTTCTCGGGCAATGAGCTCCGCCGCCCCAAAGTATACAAGTGATATTCGAAAAAACTCTGCTCCTGAAATCCCGCCTCGTCTCTCGCCTCAGCAGCCGCCGCTTTCATCATCATCCGCGGAGATGGTGCAGCCGCAGGCGGTGCACGGTGCACGTCGCCAGCGATGAGCTTGATCCTGGCATCGGGGTAGGAAGCGCCGGACTGGTTCAGGATGCTTACCCACGCACCTACGTTCAAGTTGCAGGAATTGGCGTCGGCTCCCTCCGAGTAGGTGAGGTTGTAATCGGCCCACCAGGTGATTCCGCTGGTCTGGTACGCGACCCGCGTCATGTGCTTGCCGGGCTTCTTTGCCGCGACATCCCAAACCAGTGTGGGGCGAGTGATCAATCCGCCCGGCAGGCTCGGCAGCGTTATCCCGGAGTTGTGCGACACCACGCGTACCGAGCCGTCCGCCTCCCGCAACACCAGCCCACCGGAAGTCGACAGCAAAGTGCCCGTGAAGCTATCCAGCTTGTCCCCACGCGTTTGCTCGACAGTGATCTCGCGGTCGATGAACTTCTGCAGCAGTTTGTCAGTGCTGACCAGATCGAACTGGAAATTTTGCTCGACCACACGCGTGCCGCCCGGGTCTGTCAGCGACTCGAAGGATACGGTAGTCGGGTCGATCAAACCGGCGACGTCCGTGAACCGCACATCGTTGCGGCCACTCTTGAGATCGAGCGGGCGCTCATGACGCACGACGGCGTACCCCGGGACTTGCAATCCGGGGCCACCATAACGGTAAAGCTCGGGCGATACTGCGCCCGGCTGCGCACTGCTATAGATGGTGACAGCATTGGCCACCGGCTCGGCCGCATGAGCCCCGTAGCCACAGCAGAAAGCCGCGCAGGCGATAAGAACAAAAACTCGAGAGCTGTTCACTTCAAGATCCTTTTTCTGACGGTTGAGCGATTCTGACACGTCTAAACGCAGCGCAAACCAAATGGGGTTAAGGAGGTCACACCTCTTGGACACGGTTAGCTTAAAATCGCGCATCGAATCGAGGAGGATACCGGATGGATGTCAGCGACCTGAAGGCCATAGGTAAAAGCACGCGAACTAGCAGGGGCTATGACGCACGGCAGGCCCGCGTAGACCTGACCGCGGCATTGCGCATGGCCGCCCGCATGCAGCTCAACGAAGGCGTATGCAACCACTTCAGCATGGAGGTCCCGGGCCATCCCGACAAATTCCTCATCAACCCCCAGGGCCTGCACTGGTCCGAGATCAGGCCTGCGGATCTGATGGTGATTGACGAGACCGGCAAAGTGCTCGACGGTAAACACAAGGTGGAACCGACCGCTTTTTTCATTCATAGCCGAGTTCACCTGCGGTGCAAGAAGAAAATCGTGCTTCACAGCCATATGCCGTTTGCCACAGCGCTTGCGATCATCGAAGGCGGGCGGCTGGAGCTCGGTGCCAATCAGAACGCGATGCGTTTTCACGGCCGCATCGCGTATGACGACGGCTACGGCGGCGTGGCGCTGTCGGACAACGAGGGCGATCGGATCGCCAGCGCGCTGGGCAACGCCGAGGTCATGATCATGGCTCACCATGGTGTCCTGGTATGCGGCGACCGCATGGACTACGCCTTCGACGATCTCTACTATCTGGAGCGCTCCTGCATGGTGCAGGTGTTGGCACAGAGCACCGGCAAGCCGCTGCGCACGCAACCGGATGAAGTGTGTGCCAGAGCAGCGCAACAGATCGGCGGGGAACGTCAGCAATCCGAGCTGCACTTCGCGGCATTGAAACGCCTGCTGGACCGCGACGAGCCGGGCTGGAGAGGCGCGCGAAGCTAGTTGGCTAAACCTATCAGTGCGGTTTGGCCGGGGGATCCCCACCCGCGCGGCGCCACGTGGGATGGGGAAGGGGTCAATTTCTCCCTGTTTTCGGCTAGTGCCGAGAAAGTCGAGTTATGCCTGTTCGATCCATCCGGCAGACATGAAGTCCAGCGTGTCGAAGTGCGCGAGTGTACCGACCAGGCATGGCACTGCTATCTGCCCGAAGCCCGTCCCGGCCTGTTGTACGGCTATCGCGTGCACGGGCCGTATCACCCCGAGGCCGGTCAACGCTTCAACCCGCACAAGCTGCTCGTCGAACCTTACGCCAAACACCTTGTGGGAGCGCTGAAGTGGAGTGACGCGCACTTCGGCTATCGAGTTGGTCACCGGCAGGAAGACCTTTCCTTCGACCGGCGCGACAGCGCAGCCGGCATGCCCAAATGCCGCGTCATCGATCCCGCATTCACTTGGGGTGACGACCGGCCACCGCGCGTGCCCTGGCACGACACGGTGATCTACGAGCTGCACGTTCGCGGCTTCACGTTGCGCCACCCGGATGTGCCACCGCAGCTGCGCGGCACCTACGCCGGCCTCGCCTGCGAGCCGGTCATCGATCATCTGCGCCGTTTGGGAGTCACCACAGTAGAGCTGATGCCGGTGCACACCTTCGTGGACGACCGCCACCTCGTCGCGAATGGTCTGCGCAACTATTGGGGCTACAACTCGCTAGGGTTTTTCGCTCCCGACACGCGCTACTCGTCGACAGGCCGGGTGAGCGAGTTCAAGACGATGGTCAAGACGCTGCATTCTGCCGGGCTCGAGGTCATCCTGGACGTGGTCTACAACCACACCGCCGAAGGCAACCAGCTGGGCCCCACACTGAGCCTGCGCGGAATCGACAACGCCTCGTACTATCGTCTGATAGCCACCAACCCGCGCTACTACATGGACTACACGGGTACGGGCAACACGTTGAACATGCGCCACCCGAGCGTATTGCAGCTCATCATGGACTCGCTGCGCTACTGGGTTTTGGAGATGCACGTGGACGGTTTCCGCTTCGACCTGGCGTCGGCGCTGGCTCGCGAGCTGCACGAGGTCGATCGTCTCGGCGCTTTCTTCGACATCATCGGTCAGGATCCGGTGTTGTCGCAGGTCAAGCTCATCGCCGAGCCATGGGACCTGGGGGAAGGCGGCTATCAGGTAGGTAATTTTCCGACCGGCTGGGCGGAGTGGAATGATCGCTATCGGGACACGGTGCGCGCGTACTGGAAAGGCGACGGCGGATTTATCGGCGATTTTGCGCGGCGCCTGACCGGCTCGAGCGACCTCTACGAAGCGAGCGGGCGCAAACCTCACGCCAGCATCAATTACGTGACGGCGCACGACGGCTTCACACTCACCGACCTGGTCAGCTACAACCACAAGCATAACCAAGCCAATCTGGAGAACAATCGGGATGGTCAGCACAACAATCTGTCTTGGAACTGCGGTGCGGAGGGTACGACCGACGATGCGGGCATCAACGCCTTGCGAGCACGGCAGAAGCGGAACTTCATTGCAACATTGCTGCTGTCTCAGGGGGTCCCCATGCTGCTTGCCGGCGATGAGATCGGCCGCAGCCAGCGTGGAAACAATAACGCCTACTGCCAGGACAACGAGATCTCCTGGCTGGACTGGAGTCTCGACGAAGATGGAAGGGCCTTGCTGCAATTTTTCCAGCGTCTGATCCAGATCCGGCGCCAGCACCCGGTGTTCCGTCGACGCCGGTTCTTCCAGGGACGGCCGATCCGCGGCGGTGAGGTAAAGGATCTGGCGTGGCTCACGCCGGAAGGACGCGAGATGGACGACAATGAGTGGAGCCAGGATTTCGCTCGTTCGCTCGGGGTGTATTTCGCCGGCGAAGCGTTGGAAGAGACTGACAGGCGCGGGCATCGTGTGAGCGACGACAACTTCCTGCTGCTGCTCAACGCACATCACGAGAGCATCGCTTTCGCGCTGCCCGAGTTTCGGCTCGGCTCGACATGGCAGGTACTGCTGGACACTGCTTACGAGCAAGGACTGGCAATGGACGGCCGTTTCCCCGGTGCGGTCCGCTACGATCTGCAGGGCCGCTCGCTGGCGCTATTCACCGAGATTCCACCCGCGTGAGACGGGCGCACCGCATGCCCTTCGGCTGCCGGGCGCTGCCGGGTGGCGTGCGCTTTCGCCTCCGTGCCCCCGCTGCCTCCGCGGTGCAGTTGGTGCTGGAATCCGCAGAAGGCAGCAAGCCAAGCCCATGGTCCCAGCCGGCGCGGGTTGGTTCGAGATCGACAGCTCTGAGGCGCATGTCGGTGCGCGCTGCCGGTTTCTGTTCGATGGAGGCATCCAGGTTCCCGATCCGGCATCGCGAGCCAACCCTGACGATGCGCATGGGCCGAGCATGGTGGTCGACCCCCTCGCCTTCGATTGGCAGGATGCCGGCTGGCGCGGGCGGCCCTGGGACGAAGCCGTGATCCACGAACTTCATGTCGGGGCGTTCACTCCCGCCGGGAGCTTCGTCGGTGTGCAACAGCGGCTCGATTACTTGCGCGAGCCGGGAATCACCGCAATCGAGCTCATGCCCGTGGATCTTTACCGGACCTGCTGGAGACCAGGCGCGGGAAATCATTCCCCGACTGACCGACATGGCTGGCCGGGCGCGCTATGCGGTCGCCGCGCGACAGCTGCTAAGCGTCGATTGGACACTGGCCGACGGAAGGTACTGCATCTGTCGGCCAACCTCGGCTCCAATAGACACGAGCAACTCCAGGTACCGCGCGGCCGCCAGCTGTACGCAAGTCATCCGGCCCTGAACATGAATGGGGTGCTGCCACCGTGGAGCGTGGTGTGGGCGCTGGAGCAGAGAAATGCCTGACATCCCAGCGCTGAGACGACTCGCCGCTGAGTACGGGATCGAGCCACGCTGGTACGACATCTGGGGCCATGCGCATGAGGTATCCGAAGCAACGCTGCGAGCGCTGCTTGCTGCGATGCATGTGCAGGCCGACGACGACGCGAAGGTGCACATAGCGCTCCAGGAACGTGCCCTAGCCGTCTGGCAAGAGGTACTGCCGCCGACGGTGGCCGTGCGTGAATCGGAACTGCCGAAACACCTCGTTCTGCGTTTGCCCGAAGAGCTGGACAGCGCCGAGCTGGCGTGGAATCTCATCGAAGAAAACGGTCTGCGGTGCGCAGCGGCATTCGTGTTCGGTACATTGCCGGAGGCGCAACGCAGTGAGATACATGGCCGACGATTCGTCGCGCGACACTGGACGCTCGACGCGAAGCCCGCACATGGGTACCACCGGCTGTTCCTGCTGCGTGGCGGACAGGTCCTCGCCGAGACGTCGTTGATCGTCGCGCCGGACGTCTGCCACCAACCGGAAGCGGTCCGCGAAGGGCGTCGCGCCTGGGGTCCGGCTGTGCAACTCTACGCGGTGCGCTCCGAACGCAACTGGGGAATCGGCGATTTTATCGACCTGCGAGTGCTTCTCGAGCAGTGGGCTCAGCGCGGCGCCGGGGTTGTCGGCCTCAACCCGCTGCACGCCCTTTTTTCCCACAACCCAGAGCACGCCAGCCCATACAGTCCGTCGAGCCGCCTGTTTTTGAATGCCTTGTATCTCGAACCTGAACACTGCGACGATTTTAGCGAATGCGACGAGGCTCGAGCGCTGGTGTCTACGTCCGAGTTTCAGGCGCGGCTGCGCGAACTGCGATTGTCCGAGCTGGTCGACTACCGCCGGATCGCCGTTGCCAAAATGGCCGTGCTCGAGTTGCTCTATGTGAGTTTCCGCAAGCGTCACCTCGCTGAAAGCAGCTTGGCTGCCCGCGAGTTTCGCGGGTTTCAGGCACGGGGCGGACAGGCCTTGCAAAAGCACGCGCTATTCGAAGCCTTGCAGGAGCACTTTTCCCAGGAGGATCCGACCATCTGGGGATGGCCGGCCTGGCCGCCGCCCTATCGCGATCCAAGCTCGGATGAGGTCGCGAATTTCGCGGAGGCAAACCGCGAGCGGGTCGAGTTCTTTCAGTGGTTGCAGTGGCAAGCCGACCGCCAGCTGGCCATGGTCAGTCAGCGCGCGCACGAGCTTCAGCTTGGTGTGGGACTGCATGGCGATCTGGCGGTATCGGCTGATCGAGGGGGTGCCGAAACCTGGTCCAACCAGGATCTGTATGCGCTAGACGCGAGCGTCGGCGCACCGCCGGACGATTTCAGTTTGACGGGGCAGAACTGGGGCTTGCCGCCTGTCATCCCTGCGCAGCTCGCGCGGACCGGATTCACTCACTTCATCGCTATCCTGCGCGCGAACATGCGCCATACCGGCGCGCTGCGCATCGATCACGTGATGGGTCTCATGCGATTGTTCTGGATCCCTTCCGGGGCCGGCGCCGCCGAGGGTGCGTACGTGAGCTATCCGCTCGAGCCATTGCTCCGCATCCTGGCTCTGGAAAGCCAGCGCAATCGCTGCATGATCATCGGTGAAGATCTCGGCACCGTCCCGAACGAGGTCCGGAGTGCACTCGATGGATTGGAGGTGCTGTCGTGCCGGATTCTGTACTTCGAGCGCCGCGACGGAGGCGAATTCAAAGGTCCCGGCGAGTACCCTTCGCGTGCGCTGGTCGCCGCGACGACCCACGATCTGCCGACGCTGGCCGGATTCTGGGAAGGGCGCGACCTCGCGCTGCGCGCCGAATTGAATCTGTTCCCCTCCGACGAGGTGCGTCAGAGCCAGATACTGGAGCGCAACCGGGATCGCGCTCGGCTGCTGCGCGTGCTGGAACGCGAAAACCTGTTACCTGTGGGTATTACCAACGATCCGGATTCCGCGCCGGCGATGACACAGCCGCTGATGCGCGCGATTCAGACCTTGCTCGCGCGGGCACCGTGCAAGGTGCTTGCGATCCAACTCGAGGACGTCCTGCATCAGCGCGACCAGGTCAATCTGCCCGGAACTGCGGATCAGCACCCGAACTGGCGGCGCAAGCTCAAGTTGAACCTC
>Ga0335076_10008624_pt1 | contig 10295 bp, 7 predicted proteins | sample Lox_Sample_25_FD_206717 | JGI IMG/M metagenome (GOLD analysis project Ga0335076, IMG submission 206717) | Soil microbial communities from Loxahatchee National Wildlife Refuge, Florida, United States - Lox_Sample_2.5 | ecosystem: Environmental > Terrestrial > Soil > Wetlands | place: USA: Florida...
GCGGATCGCGCGACGGCATGGACGTGCAGGTGCGTGGGTCAGTGGCTGCGATCGAGTTGGCATTCCATGTGAACCTGCTCACCTACCAGCATCCCACCGAGAACCGAGTTTTCTACGGGCCGGACCGCGAGCCAACGACGGACCTGCCGTTTGCGTTGTGGCATGTCTCCGGGCTCGAGAACTATTCGATTCCGCATCCGATGTATGTGAAGAAGAGCGACTATGCGCAGGCGCTGGGCATCAGCGCTGAGAAGGTGGTGAGCCATGCCACCACAGGATCAGGCCCGTCGGCCTCGTTCCTCGGCAGCGACATGCGCGCGGCCTATTACGGCGGAACTGCCCTGACGGGCGCCGGCCAGAACCTGGGCCTGCTGGAGTATGAAGGCACCGATCTCGCGGACCTGACCACCTATTTCAAAAACGCCAAGCAAACCAATAACGTTCCCATTACTCTGCTGTCGACTGACGGCACCAGTACCAGCTGCACTGCCAGAAGTCGCTGCGATGACACCGAGCAGACACTGGACATGACCCAGGCGATCGGCATGGCGCCGGGGCTGGCGAGCCTGGTGGTGTACATCGGCTCGAGTGATACCGCGATCATCAGCGCAATGACCACGCACAACCCGCTGCCAAAGACGATCGGTTGCTCGTGGGGCTGGACGCCGGCTGACCCTTCGACGCTCGATCCGTACTTCGAGAAGATGGCAGCGCAGGGCCAGAACTTCTTTGCGGCCTCGGGTGATTCTTCGACGTGGTCGAGAAGGAATGAAGCATGGCCTGCCGACGACGCCAACGTAGTTTCCGTGGGCGGAACGAACCTGACCACGTCGAGCGCGGCGGGACCGTGGAAATCGGAAACGGCGTGGACGGACAGCGGTGGCGGGATTTCGCCGGACAAGATCGCAATTCCGTCGTGGCAGTCTCAGGCCGGCGTGATCAACTCCAGCAACAAGGGTTCGACCTCGTACCGCAATGGCCCGGATGTTTCGGCGAACGCGAACTTCACTTTTTATGTATGCGCCGATCAGACCACGTGCACGGCGAACGAATACGGCGGCACAAGCTTTGCGGCGCCGATGTGGGCAGGGTATCTCGCGCTGGTGAATCAGCAGTTGGCAGCGAACGGATATTCGACGCTAGGATTCATCAATCCTTATTTGTATTCGTTTGGCGTCGGTTCGAGCTACCATACGGACTTCCACGACATCACCAGCGGCAAGTCGGGCAGCTACTCGGCTGTGAGTGGTTACGACCTGGTAACTGGCTGGGGCAGTCCGAATGGACAGTCACTGGTCAACGCGCTGGTGGGCGAGAAATAGCGGGTTGTAATCACAAAGCTGAAAGGCCCGGAAAATTCCGGGCCTTTCTTGCGTTCAAAATGCTCGATTTCACGCATCGATAATCCAGCCATTTATATTCACACGATTCAGGTCTGAATCCTGCCGCCGCCGTTCGAGCCTCGAAACCCGCGCACAACGCGGGTCCCCACATTCCTGCTGAGTGCGGCGCACTTACAGTGAGTTCAGGAACGCCGCGAGATCGTCTTTTTGTTCCTGGGTGAGGCCCATCTGAAAACGATCATTGTAGAAGTTGACCACTTCATTCAAATTTGCTGCGCTCCCGTTATGGAAGTACGGCGCTCGCGCCGCCAGCCCACGCAACACTGGCACTTTTAGCTTGTCAACATCGGCGCATTTTCCAGAAATCAGCGCCTTGCCCGGATCCGAAGTGTAAAACACTTCTGCATTGCCACTCGAATCCGTGCAGCCGCTGATCTCGTATATGGGCAGGTTGGGCGCACTAAGCTCAGCGAGAGCGCCGGAAATGGCTGTACTGGTTTCAAAAGCTGCAGCGTGGCTGGTGCCAATGTCAGCCGCGATAGCCAACGATCTGTTGCCAACATTCGGCGCATCATGGCAACGCGTGCAGGTTACCTGGTTGAAGATCTGCTGTCCGGCGGCAATGGCAGCGCGCGAGGGTTGCTTGCTTCCCTCCCATCCGCTGTAGATGGTAAAGGGAGCTGGATTGAACGCTGCACCAGTCGGATCACCCCCCTGGGAATCATTCATACCGGGATAATATTTCTGAAATGACAAATACAGTGGCCCACCCTGCCCGCCAAGGGCGAGCAAGCCCGCATGGTTATCAAAGCTCTGGGCGGTTGAAAGGCCGAGTTCGAAGTTAACGATTGACGAGAGCTGCTCGTCCGTAGGAGGAGTGGCGGCTTGTGCGTGTCCGAGCGTAGCATCGAGCGCTTGATGTTCCAGGTCCGTGAACAGGTTGGCCTGATATGTCTGTTGATTATCGAGCGGCTGAACCGTCTCCCGGCCGTCAAACATCACGTCGCTCAGGAAACTCAGGTTGGTGGCCGGCAGCGGACGCCGAAAAACGGAGACGGTCTGGACCCCGGTCGAGGGGTCGTTGACAAGGGCGCAGCCGTAAGGGTCTGACACTACGCTGACTGTGAACTCGGCCGTGCCGGGAACGGCCAGAGCGACGCGAATCAGGCCATTATTCAATATCAGGCTGTGAGTCGCGGGATCGCTACCTGCGCCAGTCGGGCAATTGGCGCCATCCACGGCAGTAAACAGCGGATCTGCTCCCCGAGTCGCACGGAATCGTGCTTGCGCGCCGGCGGCGGTAAAGCTGTATCCTTGCTCCGGAACGTGACAGGTTCCGCAACTTCTCCCATTTGTCCCTAAGCTTTGAAAAAACGTGGTCGTTCTCTCGTCGATGTTTCCGGCCCGGTTGTACGTGGAAACCAGGCCGCTCGGGTCAACGAAGGGTTGAAGGTTGAAGATGACTATCGTGGCGCCCGCCAACGCGAGCGGGACGCCAAGAATGATTGCTGCACGAAGCGACCAGCCGCACAAATGTATACGCACTCGTTCCTTTCCACTAACAGCACCTCTGAGCCGTCGAATCAGGGAGACCATTGACTAATCCTTTCTTCGATAACGTTTATGTGGGAAAGCGTCCGCGGGCGCCGTTTTATGGCAGTAATCCCGCCGCGCTGCAGGGCTTCGCAAAATACCTCTATTGTTTAAAGCGAAAACCAGCGGGGACAGGGATCACGCTGGGAGGGAAAATTTCTCTCGGCGTGTGGTCTGCAGGGAAGGAATGCACCGTTCCGCGCTCTTGAATTGTCGCAAAGGAGGTACGCCGACGGTCGGCTACCGGAAGACGCCTCGGTCAAATCGCGCTCATATTGCCGATGTCTGGCTTTCGAATCGGAGGATACTTCAGCGCCATGATGGGCTACGCCCGTCAGGCTTCTCCACCCCGGAAGGCGCTATCTTGATCGCATATTCTATTTGGTAGGTGACCTTCTTTTTTCCAGCGGGACGCAACCGGACCTTCATGAACGATGTCACGGGCCGATGCTGGTAATCGGCAAGCCATTTCGGCTGTTCGTTTAACTCTCCTACGTAGGTTGTATTTTTCTCCAGCGGATCGCACCAGCCGTACTCTTTCTGGCAACCGAGGATTACGTAGTATTGCAGACCGTCTTGAGTGGTCAGTAATGCGTGAACATCGCGATTGTGAACGGTGCCCGTCAAGTCGCGCGCCGGCAAGGCAAGAACGCATTGATCATTGCCGGGATAGCCCGGCACTTGCGGTTGAACGCTGACCGTATTGCTGGGATACGGCGGGGAACAAGATACTGGCGCGCTCGTGACTTCAATTCCAGGCGCAACACCGACTCCGCGCACATTCTGAGAGATGGTCTTCAGCACTTTCAAAGTGACCGGGTGCTTGGACGCGGCGGCTGGAAGCATTAACAAACAGAGCGATAAGGGAGCCACTACGAAGGCCCGAAACACAATCCGATGAGCTGCCATTAGAAGCAATCCTCCACTCACCGACGAGTAAATTGTATGCCTGTCTGCCGCGCTTTCGAATTCTGATTTTTGCCCTTCGATTAAGGCGATACTCCAAGCCGAAGTCGGTCCGGCTTGTTGGGCGGAGGCTAGTTGAAATGAATGTCGCGCAGAGGATGGCAAAGTTTAAATCGTGATCCACTCCTCTGCCTCTTCGAGCGTCTGGAAAATCTCGAAATTTCTCTGATGGCGGAGAATCTTGTGCATCCGTGCCGCATGTTTTTGGGTTGCAGTCTGCGCCACAAAAGCACGCCTTGATTCAAGCGAGAAGGGATCGGTCCGATCGGCGAGGGTCAGAAAGTCGGGGGCTTCGAGCGGGAGTTCCTTCACATCGCTGATGTCGGCGATTTCTGAAAACGACGGATGAAAACCGGGATGAGTGCAGAGGTTTTGCACATAGGTCTGAATGTCAGCTATCGTCAGACGTTCGCCAAACCTGGCAATCACCAGACGCCGTTTCGGGTCGACGGTAAATCGTACCAGAGGCTGATGCCCTTCATGAGCAGGCAACGGGGAGGGCCCGCCGACTTCCAGAGCCGGCTTTTCGCTGAATCCGCCCAAGCTCACCACCCCCGGGGTGTGACATCGGCAATTTGTCTGCAAACTTTACGGTGACTATGCCTTCAGCAGGACAAGATTATGTGGGGCAAAAAGGCGTGTTTTTTGAGATTCAGTCCTTTTTGTTTGATTTCGACTTGTCCTTATGTTCGGACGGCGCGACAAGGAAAAAATGCCCTTCTCCGCATCTGAACGCGAAGACGTCAGAGATTTCTTCGTTATCCAATTTTACTAGCGTGCTACGATTTACAGGCCGGATCGAATCGTGACCACAAACTGGGCATACCTTCGGAGTGTCCATAAACGACCTCCGACTCGTATGCTAGAAAAAATCCTGGCTGAACCGCTGTGATCCACGTCATTCGCCGCAGTGATTCCGTTCACAAGCCTTTAAGCATTTGGCTCGCAGCGCCAGTTAGCTAAAGAAAAGAATTGGCCCCCGGCGGCGTTCGGTAGCTTTGGATTCCTCCCTGAGCTAAGCGCGGCAACGAGGGCCTGTCTAGACGCGAAAAATGTACCTCAGCGTATACGTTCAGCTCAAGCGTCATAAAACGCCGTGGGCCTAAGTGTTCGGTCCTTCATCGATGAGCTCGCGTAGCGGCCCCAACCAAGGCTCGTAACGTCGCCAGCGCGCGACGGAAGTGCGATAGATCGGCTGCCGTGTCTGCCACTTGCTGGGAGTCTTCACTGCGCGCGGATTGGATTCGGGGCGCAGGCACGCGTCATTCCATGAGAGGCCACAGGCTGCGATGATGCGCCGGATGGCTGGTTCGGGCGCGTGGGTCAGGTCTTCGTAATCGACTTCGATGAAGCGATCCGCCGGCAGCACCCTCCGCCAATGTTCGATGAGGCGCTCGTAGTCGCGGAAATAAGCGACCAGTTCGGCGCTTCCGGTTGGGAACGCCAGGCTGGGATGGAAATGAGTTTGATGAATTGACAGCGCCGTGTCGATTGCAGCGCGGCGGCAATGGATGATGATTGCGCGCGGGAATGCCAGGTGGATCAGCCCGGCCCACAGAAAGTTGAATGGCATCTTGTCGGTCACGCACGCCGCCGTTGGCGCGATGGCGCGCAGCACGCGAAGGTAATCTCCCGCCGCCGTGGCGATGAAGCGCTCCTCGTTCCCGTCCGTGCCCGAACGATGCCACTCCGCGCCATGCTCATTCCAGAAATTCAACTCGCCGCCGGCGCTGACCTCGGGATGCATGGAGATGATCTGCTCGACGAGAGTGGTGCCGGAGCGCGGCATGCCGATGATCAGCACCGGCGTTAAATCGGTGCTGCCGACTTCGGACCCGCGCGCGATCGAATCCGCATTGCAGCGGGCAATCAGTCGATCGATTTCTTTGGAGAAGGCGGCCGAGTCGAACGACCCAGCACTCCGGCGCACAGTGTCTGCGGCGTCGAAGTGCTGCATGGCGAACTGGTAGTCGCCGAGGTCCTCCGCCGCTTTGCCGATCGCAAGGTGAACACGCTGACGCTGTCCTGCCTCTAAACCCGGCGTGGCCAGCGCGGCCTGCATTCGCTCAAGCAGGCCACCGTCCTTGCTCGTGATCGTGCGGCACCGGACAAGATCGTAGTAGCATCCTGCCAGCTGTGGCGCGAGCGAGATGGCGCGTTCGAAGCAGGCGTGGGCTTCGTCAAAACGGCCGAACTCAGAAAACAGATTGCCCAGCAGATCGTACGCAAGAGCGTTCATCGGATTGACAACCAGTGTCTCTCGCAACACCTGTTCGGCTTCCTGATTGAGATCTTCAATCAGTAATGCCCGCGCCCTGCCGAGGCAACCGAAGCTGCTCGTGCCTCCGGCTGTCGCTGCGCGCCGGAAACAAGCGATTGCCTGCTCGCGATGGCCCACGATGTAAATCAGAGCGCCGGCGCGAAACCACGCCTCGGTTAGAGATGGCAGCAGCCTGGTGGCGCGGTCGTAGGCAGCGAGTGCCTCGCGCACGTTGCCCAGTTTCTCAAACGCGATTCCCAGGCGGAAATGAGCATCGGCGTACTGCGGATCGCACTCGATAGCCTGCCGCAACGCCGCGATCGCATCCGGCACGCGGCCGACCTCAAGGCAGGCGAGGCCGAGATCGTGCTGGATCGCGGCATTGGATGGTGCAAGCAGCGCCGCATCGCGCAAAGGCACGATTGCATCGCCAGGTCGCCCAGCCCGGAGAAACTTAGTGGCTAAGGCAAGCAGAGGCTGCAACTGCTGAGGCGCGGCTGGGTTTGGAGACAGAGACATAAATGCGAGTTGGCGTGCTTCGCTGATTTTAGAACGCCAGTCTGAGCGCAAACTGAATTTCTCGTGGAGTTCCAGAGCCCACCGGGCTGACCGGCGTCGTCGTATTTACGGTCTGAACAATGCTGCCGAAGCCGGGCACACCGAAACTCGCTTGCGGCAAACCATACTGCGGATGATTAAAGATGTTGAAAAACTCGGATCGAAACTCGAGCTTCGCGCGCTCGGTCAGCGAGATGTGTTTGCCGAGGCCGAGATCCATTTGCCAGGCGCCCGGTCCGCGAGCAAGGTCGCGGGGTGCGTCGCCGAATGTGCCCGCGGCAGGAACGGCGAAGGCGGTGGGATTGATCCATTCGCCAATGGTCGCGCCTGCCGGGGGCGTGAGCGGAACGCCGGGCACAAGATTGGGACGCTGGTCGGTAGTGTTGCCGTCGGGAACTGAAGCTGACGAGCGACTGACCAAAACGTTGACTGGAAATCCGGTACGGGCCACGAACGTGGAAGTGACTTGCCAGCCTCCGGCAACCGCGCGCAAGACACCGGGATCATTCAAAAATTCCTTGCCCTGTCCGAAAGGAAGTTCATAGACGACGTTGGCATTGAAAACGTGACGGACATCCCAAATGCCAGAAGCGCGCTCGCATGACGGGCACGCAACATTTTCGGGCACGAGCGAATCGCCATCGCCGCTGCCGTCGGAGCCATCGTCGATTTCATGCGAATACATGTAATTGGCCCCGAGCAGGAAGCCGCTCGAGAACGAACGCTTCACCGCCAGCGAGAGGGCATTGAAGCTGCTGTTATCTTTATTGCCGCGCCAGCTCACCATGCCAAAGGCGGGATAAGGGCGTGTGCCCGTCACCGGATTGACGACGTTCACTTCCGAAAGCGTAAGCAAATGAACGCCATTACTGCCGACGTAGGAAGCAGTTCCAACGAAATCGGCCGGCAGTTGCTGCTGAACGGACAAGCCCCACTGTTCGACGTAGGTGTCTTTGCGGCGACGATCGTCGTCTCGCGGCGAGATGATTCCGGTCGTGTCCGCGAGGAAGGGAGTGATGGGGTAACTCAGAGTGGGAATGGTTTTATTCGACAGTGAATAGGCGAAAACTTCATTGCTGATGGGCAGGTTCTGATCGTCGAGCTGGCCGTCCTCGTGATAGAGGCCGTAGCCGGTACGGATGACGGTATGTCCGCTGTGGGTTGGCGACCACGCGATGGCTATACGAGGATCGATGTCGCCGTAATTCGGTTGACCGAAACTGGCGCCCACTCCGCAAAAGCCTTGCGGACCGCAGGTTGCGAAATCGAAAGGATCGGCGCGACCTTCCACCTCATGAAAAATATTGAAGAAGCTGTAGCGCGCGCCGAGATTGAGGGTGAGGTTTGAGTTCACCTTGAATTCATCCTGCACGTACCCGTAATACTGCGTCTTGCGCAGTCCGTTCACGGGAAGCGTTCCATTGAGGCTGGCGGTGCTGACTTGATCGGCTTCGAAGGCGCTGGTCGAGGCAAACGCAATCGTACCGGCTTCTGTGTTCCCCTGGTTGAGCTGAATGCGCCGGACTTCGACTCCGGCCTTGACCGTGTGGCGTCCTTTGACCCAAGTCAGGTTGTCGATCTCGGAGAAGGAGTTGCCGACGCCAAGGCTGAAGCGGTTGTTGTTGAGCGTGGTGAATCCGGAAACCGAGACAGCGTATGGAATATTCGTGGTGTTGATGTCGGTGGTGTCGGCGGTGCCGCGATTAAAACCGAATTTGAACTCGTTCACCAGCGTCGGGGAAAAAACGTGCAGCAGCTCGATAGCGCCATTCACTGGAGAAGAAGTGAGCTGCTGGCGGTCGAGCAGATAGTTTCCCGAACTTGCCAATGGCTGTGTGTTTATCGCCCTATCGATATTGAAGCGAACAAATGCCGTAGTGCTTTCCGAGAAGCGCTGGTCAAGCCGAATCATGGCGGAATTCTCGGTCACGACCTGCGTGCCTTCGCTCGCGAATTGGCTGATGTCAGGATTGCCAGTGGGAATGCCGCTGTGGGGATAGGCGTCCAGTATGGGGATGAGCGCCGGCGACTGGGCTGCGACCTGAGCGCGGAACGCGTCACTGGGCACGAAGCCCTCCAAGGGAAATCCCCAGTGCTGGCGATAGCCCTCGTAAGCGACGAAGAAGTAAGTCTTGTCGCGAATGACGGGGCCACCAAATGATCCGCCGAACTGATTCAGTCGCAGGGGTTGTTGCCCGGTGGTTACGATAGGAACCGGTTGCAGAGCGTCGAAGACATTGTTGCGGAAAAATTCGAAGGCGTCGCCGTGAAACTGATTGGTTCCTGAGGGCGAAGTTACAGCCAGTTGCGGCCCGCCAGTTCCTCCAGCCTCCGCGGTCGCGAGCATCGAATCGATGCGAAATTCCTGGATGGTGTCGAGGGGAATGGCCAGCCGAACGTAAGGCTGCTGCGGCTGATTCACAATGTTGGTCGCGTCGATGCCGTCGTAGGTAAAGTTGTCGTCGTCGCGTCCACGGCCGGCGAATCGAACCGAGCGCTGGTTGCTGCCGCCGGTATCGACGGCTCCGGGCACAAGCGCCGTGAGCGTTGCCCAATTGCGCCCATTCAGCGGCAACTCTTTCGCCTGCTCTTGCTCGATGCGTCCGCCCAAAGCATCAGAAGTTTTGTCCATTTGTTCGGAGCTGGCGTTGACTTCCATTCGTTCGTTGCCGCCGGAAACAACCAGCGTGGCATCGAGAATCCGCGTGCGGCCGATGACTTCCTCGACATCAACGAACGTGAGCGGCTTGAAGCCTTCGTGCTCAAACGTAACCGTATAAATGCCGACCGGCAACTCCGGAATATCGTAGGTTCCGGTGGCAGAGGAGGTGGTCTTGCGTTCCAGTCCTGTGCCAATTTGCACCGCTGTAATCTGCGTCTTGGGAAGAACGCGTCCTGAGGGGTCGATGATTGTTCCGCTCAACCCTGCTCGATCGACTTGCGCCTGCGAATGTGGCGAGAAGGAAAAAATAATTCCAGCGACAAGAAGCAGTATTCGAGTGGCGTGACTGATGTTCCGACCTGCCAATTTGAGCGCTCGCTTTTTAGTTTGTCGCATGTACCCTCCATGATTATTGGTTCCACGACGGTGACACGTTCGCGCAGGGTAGTTGAAGCTTTGGCAAACGAGGAGTTCGTCCGATTCGGGCGCGACCCGGACAATCCCCAGCTAGAACCACACTCTGCGCAGGCCAGTACAGGCACATCTGCCAGTAATCGACGAAGAACAGCACCCATCGAGCCCTGGGAACTTACTACTGAACAATGAAATCCCTAGCAGTAAACGCGAACGCCTGGGTGAGCATGCATTGAACCCTCACATTCCAATTCGCGGCTATATTACGAAACTGTAAGAATTGAAAAGATACTCGCGGGCTGTTAATCGGTAATCACGGAATTATGAATGCTTTGTGAAAAAAGTCTCCGGATACTCAGCCCAACTGCGGATAAACGCAGGCCGGCGCTCCGAATCGGCCTCAGGAGCGGCGGAATAGCGAACACGGGCCCACAGAAAGATTCGCCGAAACTGAATGTCTTACGAGAGGCGGGAAGACAGGCACCGGCCCATATCCCGA
>Ga0335076_10008625_pt1 | contig 10294 bp, 10 predicted proteins | sample Lox_Sample_25_FD_206717 | JGI IMG/M metagenome (GOLD analysis project Ga0335076, IMG submission 206717) | Soil microbial communities from Loxahatchee National Wildlife Refuge, Florida, United States - Lox_Sample_2.5 | ecosystem: Environmental > Terrestrial > Soil > Wetlands | place: USA...
AGCCTACCTGGCGCAACATCCGCGGACAGTTCCAATCGTCCTCACCAAAGACACCAATCTTGCCGCGATGTACAACGCGCAGGTGTATCCGATCTATGTGGTCGTGGATCGCGATGGCAACATCGCCGGAGAGCAGCGGGGCGCCGCCGGCGATCGTGGACTGCGGCGGATGCTACGCCGGGCAGGATTGAGCTCGGAAGAGAATTGAGGCATCGAATCATCCGGTCATTGAATCGATGATTCAATGTCTCAATGATTCAATCGGCTCGATAACGGTTCTCCCGATAAACGCTGGAAACGATCAAGGCCACGACAGCCAGCACGATAGGGGTGAAGACGCTCGCTTCCGGTCCGACGCTCCCGCCGGTCAGCCAGGATTTCCCACTAAAGGTGCAATTGAATAAGTTGTGATAAGGAAGAAGGCCGCTGTCGGGGACGCCATAGAAGAAGGTCTGGCCCCAATCCCATCCGGCATGGAATCCGACTGCCCACCAGAGATTACCCGTGCGACGCAGGATGAAGCAGAACAGCAATGCAAAGCAGACCACGGAAAGCAGCCCCGGCTTGGTTTCGCCGGGATTCCCCCAATGAGCGACGCCGAACAGGCACGATAGAATAATCGCCGACGGCCAGAACCCGATGCCGGCGGTAAGGGTGTACTGCAGGTAGCCGCGAAAGGAAAACTCTTCGGCCAAGCCGACCAGGATAAAAGCCGCGGACCATGCGAGAGTCGCCGTAGCGATCGTCTTCCCATGAATGGCCAGCCCGGTCAGCCTGAAGCCATGCAGCAGGAAAATCGCGAGCAAGCAAGCGCTGATGGCAACAAAACCGGCGAGCGCTCCAACCCAGAACCTTTTCCCGAAAGCGCCGCGCGCTGGTAACCCGTAATCTCCGTACTTCCTGTGCTCGATGCGCGCCATGATCAGCGCTGCGATGGAAGGAAAAAGAAACAGAACTCCTTCGCTCAGGATGACAGATATATCATAAAAGTATGTAAATAGTAGATATAAAGTTTTGATATTATCTGTACGAGTCCTGCACAGATACGCAGAGTTAATGACTTGCCAGAAAGATCTGCACGGAATCTGCACAGGACGAGTCAAACGATGGAGGCGAATATGGCATTCGTCACCGACAAATCGGAAATCAAGCCGGGCCTGATTCTCTTCCGGCGCGGCGACGTGGAGCATCGGATGTGGTATTGCCGCATGAAGATGCCCAAGGCCGACCGTTACAAGACGGTTTCGCTCAAGACAACCGACATCGATGTGGCGCGGGAACGCGCCTTCGATCAAGACGCGGACATCCGATTCCGCTTAAAACATGACGTTCCTGTGTTCAACCATCCCTTCCGCGAGGTGGGGAGAGAGTATCTGCTGACCCAGGAGGCGCGGGCGAAGCGCGGAGAAATCAGCGCCGCGCGGCCCAAGAAGGTCCGCGCCGTCATCGAAGGCGCTCTAGACAGATATGTAGGATCAACGCAGGTCCACCTTATCGGTGACGAGCTTTGGGGCGGCTACCCGGCGTGGCGGCGGGAGAACGGCGAGGGTCGTCACAAGCGCAACGGCGTTCGGGAAGTTAGCGACGACATGGCGCAAGCCTTCGCGGATAAGGAAGCCGAGCGCCGCACCAAGGTTCAGCAGACCCTCGGCATCAGGGTTTTGAGACCGATTGAAGTCAAACCTTCCGAAGAGCGGGTGGTTCCTTATATCAGTGATTCCACCATCCGCTTTGAGATGTCCATTTTCGGTGCGGTGATGAGTTACGCTATCAAGAAACGCTACGTTCCCGCCAGCCAGCGTTTTGACGAGCGTCCGAAGCTCAAGTCCATGCGGCGCGACGAGTTCACGCTGGAGGAATACCGCAAACTCCACACTGTCGGAAGGAAGTGGATTGCTGAGGCGGGGAAACCTTCCAGCGTCTGGTATCGCACCATCACCTACAACATGATCCTGATTGCGTGTAATACAGGCATGAGGCCAGTAGAGATGAAGAATCTGCGCTGGCGCGACATCATGCCCGCAAAAGACCGCGAGGGGCGTGAGATCGTTGTGCTGTTCGTGCAAGGCAAGAGCAAGTCGCGCAAGCTGGTGGCTCCCAGGAGCGTCGGAGATTATCTGGAGCGCATCCGCGTTATTTCCAAAGCCACGGAACCGAACGACAGAGTATTTACCAACGTCACGGGCAAGCCTGCAAAAACCCTTTACAGCTCGCTGATTGCCGACCTTCTGAACGAGGCGAATTTGCGCGAAGGCACGCAGGGCGTTCCGCGTTCGACGTATTGCTTCCGGCATACCTATGCCACGCTCCGATTGCAGGAAGGAGTGGACGTGTATTTCCTCGCCGAGCAGATGGGAACTTCCGTCCACATGATTGAAAGCCACTATGGACACGTGAACACCATCAAGCACGCCGACCGCGTGTTGCAGGGCATGGCGGGATGGGAACTGCCGCAGCCGGAACCGGACGATACCAAGGCCAAGGCATCAAAAGCGGCAGCGACCCGCGATCAGTCCAAAAGAGGTCAGCGCAACAAGCCGCGCTGACCTGAACCTCCCCAAGCCGTCTTTTGCCGGAGCCGCTGGCGGAGGCTGGCGCAGGGAGGTAATCGTCCAATGTCCGGCCCGGATTCTCCTCACTGAGATTGTTCTGATTTGCCGCTGCCCCGCTGGGGCGTTTTTAGCGGCAAGTCTCCGTTGCACGTGCCGCCGCTGGCGGCTGTACCTCGTGCATCTCGAATCTCTTAGGCCAATTCATCAGGGGTCAAGATGTCCACGGATTCAGGATCGCTATTGGTTCGCTTCAATCTTGTGCCCTCTTTGCCATTTTGTTATCAGAGCTTTCGTCTGAGCCTCCGAAGTTTTGCAAGAATCGCGCTGCCGCCGGCACTATCTGGATCGAGATGCGCCCCTTGTGCGTGCTTCCCTTCGTACAGAATCACGCCGGGAATCTGGGGCAGTTCCCAGAGAGGCACCTTCCGCAGGACGACAACAATCGCCTGGCCGCGCTTAATACGGGGAACGACGAAATCTCTTACAAAGATTTTCGCGAAGGTAACCGACTTGAGCTTGCTCAACCATCCGTCAGCATCACGGAATTTCGAGCTGTGATACGGCAGTAGCTCTATGCTCGCGAGCTCTGCTGCCAACGTTGCGCGTGCCGAGGCAAACGACACTCCCCGTTCGTCCGCGAAAGTCTTGATTACTTGAGCCAATTTCCCATGCCACCACCTGAAACCACCATGCCAGGAGTAGCGCGGGTCAAGAAAGATAAACGATGGTGCCGTCTCGTGGAATTGTTGTTTGAGATTCCCCAGCAATGCATTCCTGTACTCGGGAACCTCATACTCCCCGTAATAGTCAGTCGGCTCCAGCCCAGGATTGAGCGATAGAACGTAAATCGAAGCCCGTCGGAGGTCTCCGATAAACGGCTGCGGCAAAAGCCCGAGATGCAGCTTAGTGTCGCCAGGCCGACCGAAATCGGGGGCCGCGATTGCTTCAGGCCAACTCGCGAAGGTGATCGTGCCTTTCGAGGCTTGGAGCGATTGCAGCCGGTCTCTGTCAGCATCGAGAACAAACGGTAAGCGGCTTGGTTCCCACAGAGCCCACTGCGTCAACAGCTCGGTTGGTTGGAGGACAGCCGGTCCAACTCGCGGCGTTTCTGTCGGGGCCACTTCCGGTACGCCGTCCTCTCCTGCGATATGCTCAATCTGTCCGAGCTTCGCCATTTCTTTCAGGTGGAAATGCACGCTTTCAGGGATCGTGACGACCATGTTTCCATGCTTGAAGGTTTTGTCATAGGCCGCGGGATCAATCGCTGTCACGACTTCCTCTAAAGTAAATTGGGCCGGGATTCCTGAACGGGGATCGGTCAGGGCTGCGACGACCAAAGCGCGCTGCCCCTTATAGCTAACAGTTCCGAGAGCTGAGGTCCGCCTAAACATACCGTGAAAGAATTCAACACGAGCGAACGGGTCTTTTGTTCGGCTGCACTGAGTCTAGACAAATATGCCAAAGTCAAGCAGACGCTCCGAACGCTGACGTGCTGCAATTCTCTGCGTCTCTTTTATCGCCGCAGCAATCTCGCAACGATGTTGTTCCCACCCGAAATCAATGGCTTTCTGCCCATCAGAAGCGACAATGCCTGCTGCCTGCCGGGCCATTTGTTCCAGTTCCTGGATTTCCTGCTCTGCTGGCCTGTTCGGTATCCAACCCACAATCTCCGTAATTTGTTCGAGATAGATCCTTTTTGGCTCGCCAGACCCGGGAAACGTATCTACCCAGTCACGGAAAAAGCGGCAAAATTCATCATGCAGAATAAAGGGCCACATGTCGTCCGAACGCAAAAAATCGATCATTCGCGGTTCGATCAGAGAGGGTTGGTAGTGGAAAACCGCATTTCTAAATCTGCGCAGAAGATCTTTATAGCCTGAGGCGTGAGCCAGCAGCTTTTCGATCACTTCGTCGGTGAAGCGATTGTCTTCCCAACCCTCGACCACAACAAATAAACTGGCGTACCAGTGTGCGGTGAGCCCCAGCCACTCCGCTTTATCGGGATCGCTGCCTTTTTCGGACATGTAGGTGTCCCATCTCCGGCGCATCAATTCGCACCAATAGAGATACCGTGCCCACGACAGCATCTTTTCTTCCGCCATATCGTCAAGATTCGAATCGTCACTGGAAAAGGCGCTGAAAAGTCCGCCTGATGAAACTGCTGTTTTGCGCCGTGTACGCTTGCATTTCCTCGTCGGTGAGAACAGGCTTCAGACCCTTAAACAGCTTTGCCGCTGCTATAAGTGCGCCCGCATTTACCATAAGCACAAACATAGCAGCCGGGTCGCCCGCCGAAATGTTGAGCCTGCCGGCGATGCGTACGCACACCTTCTCGCATAGTCGTGATAAATGGCTCCGATCAACATCGCCCGTGAGCCCGCGAAAATGCTCTATCCCCTGCTGCTCTGCCTCGGTTAAGCGGTTATGGATGTAGCAGGACACAGCGTTTTCCACTGACTGCCAATCCGTAAAAGCATTCTTCACTATCTCACTGTGATTTTCCGGATAATGTCGCAAGAACTCCAACATCCGAAACCCATATAGATTCTGCCGTTCGTCGTCATTCTCGAAGCAACTGCAAACGTGAAAACTTGCAAGGCAGAAGTGAACTCGAAACAACTCCTGAAGGACAGCGGTCCAATGCGCGTCGTCAGTCGACTGAAGAAAATGCTCTAGCTTGTCATGAAGCTGCTTGAAGTGGTCAGCCGCAACCGGGACCAATGTTGCTGCCATCAACTGAGGTGTGACCGGTACCAATTTGTCTCTTTCAGACATCGGACAGCTCTGGAGTGTACTACAAACTTACATCCTGGGCAGTTCTGTAGTCCCCTTGTCATCTGCTTCGATGCAAGACTGCTTCCGGCACAGAAAAGAGTCGGGCTAACCGAGCACCGATTCCTCCACCCACGCTGGCTCTGATATCAGGCGCTCCATTTTTTTGGTTGCTGTGGGGTACTATTCTTAAGTTAAGTTGTGCCACCTCACAATGACAAAAGCCGAAACAGAACCAGTCGATGTGGCCGCAATTGTTGCCGTAGAGTGGTTTTTCAGGTGAACAATTTGCCGTGGGAGGAATCTTAGCTATTTGATCGCTGGTGGACAACACAATGGAATTCTTGGCTAAACTTACAAATCCGCTTTGGTACGAGATTTCCAAGTTGGACCGGGAGAAGAAGTTTCTGTATGCCGTGCTGCTAACCACGTATCCCGTCTGCCGCCACACTGTTAATCACAGCTTTGTCGAACCTTGCGAGTCGTGGTTGAAAGCAGAGGGGCAACGCTTCTTGCCGATCCCGGATTTCCCAGGGCTTACCGGCATCCAGCGGGAGCAACTCATTGACGAGGCTCTAATTGCCTTGCTCCGGTGTTCCAAATACATCCGCAACAATTCAGGAGGAAGGCTCACCGATTTACAAGTACAAACTCTGCCTGATGTTTTGGGCACGCTCGCTTTGAACGATGCGAAAACTAGGGGACAATCTGGCCTGCCGGACGTGTTGGAAGGAACTTCGTATTCAACTGAACCAAACGAGGCGCGAAGTCAGCTCCTCCTGAAATGGATGGCATTGCTTCGGGTTTCCGATGCCGATTTTGTCCGATCAGCGACGCTTCGATGCTTCGGCGAATGGCAAAGAACAGCGAGTTCGCTGCTGGGAGGTTTCCTCCTTGCCATTGCCCGAAATTCCGACGAGTTTCTCATGTCCAGCGCACAGCGTGAGGCGGCCCATTTGCCAGCACACCAGGTAGCACTTCTCAGGGGCCTAGTGCGACGAGCTTAAACCCCGTCTTCGTGCTATTTCAGAGGGCAACATCCGCCCTATTAACGTTGTCCGGCGCGCGACTCCAGATTATCCTTGGTGGATATGCGGCTGACCGACGATGAGAACCTAGAGTTGTCCCTTTTAAGAAAGTTGCATGCCCCTCAAAATTCAAAAAGCCGTCCTCGATCTCGTCAGTCAAGTCCTTGGCGGAACGATCGAGAGCAAAGGCAAGACGCCAAGCTGGCTGATACGACCCGGTAAAGTCGAGTGCGGCGACCGCTGGCCACTCATTTGCGAAATCTACCGCGAACTTACTGGTTTGGAATTGATCGAGGTAATGCCTAAGAACAACTGGCGGCAAGTCGATGGTATCTTGCAGTGTGCAACTTCTCCACAGCGGATTGTAGAGGTCGACGAGAGCCAGCATTTCAACTGTTATCGCGGCAGGACACTTCGTCTGTATCCGACAGGATTACCGTTGGCCTTCGACCGCAAGACATGGATTGACCACTCACGGGCTGAGCCTCAGCAAAAGTCGGGAGGCTGGGCGGCACGGAAACCGCCCCTCTTTCCTGATGCTGGAGGTCGCCACCTGCAGCGAGCATTTCGCGATGCGCTAGCCGACATACTGCCGCTAGACTACGGTTTCCTGCCGACCCTTCGGATTGCCGATTTCGAAGTTGAGCCTTGGATCGGAACATCATCCGCTCACAAGCAAATGGAAGACTTACTGGCTCACAAAATTTCAAACTGAGCCCCCCATTTACCAAATGGTTGTCTGTAAACCTCCAAAAGCTAAATTGGAGTTGGCGGGCTTCCCTCTGCCACGGGGTTTCTACAGACTAGCGTCTGGGATGCTGCGATCGCTTGACCAGGAGTATGATTTACAGCCTATGCCCAGGCTCTACCATGTTGTTGGACAGGAACTCCAGCCGGTTGCAAGGAAGCGGCTTGCCACTGAAGACCAACTGCAAGATTGGATTGCCACCAATCCCCAACTCATTGGCTTGGATGTGCTCGTCCTAGGCCGGGAGGTCACAACTGAGTCCGGCGGTCGTATTGATATTCTCGGCCTTGACCGGGACGGCAATTTGGTCATTGTCGAATGTAAGCGCGACCGAACACCGCGTGATGTTATTGCGCAAATATTGGACTATGCAAGTTGGGTTGCCAGTCTTTCAACTCGGCAGGTGCACGAAATTGCCCTGTCCAAGCTCGGACAGAGACTCGATCTTGCGTTTGAAAAGCGTTTCCAAGTTGCCATTCCGGAGAGCCTGAACAATAGTCACAGTTTAGTAATAGTCGCAGGAGAGTTCGATGCTCCTTCACGCCGGATTGTCGAGTACCTGGCTGAAGTCCACGACATCGCAATCAATACGGCATTTTTTACAACATTCGAACACAACGGGGAGACGTTGCTAGCGACTGACTGGCTGCTGGATCAGGACGAAGTCACAGAGAGAGCTGAGAGCAAAGCTAAAGCGCCCTGGTCTGGTCTGTGGTATGTCAATGTTGGAGAGGGGGAATCTCGGGCTTGGGAGGATATGCGTCGGTATGGCTTCCTGTCCGCTGGAGGCGGACGGTACTACTCTGACTTCCTTGGGAAGCTGACACCAGGCAGCCAAGTGCTTGCCTACCAGAAGGGATATGGCTACGTTGGCTATGGAATCGTGACCGCCCCATCAGTGCCGGTGCGAGAGTTTTTCGTCGATGGCAAACCGGTTCTGAGTCTTCCGCTTCAGCAACCGCGTCTGAATCACGATGCGGCGGATCCTGAGTCTTGCGAATACCTCGTTGCTGTGAAATGGCGTAAGACGGTACCGCTGAATGAGGCGAAGACCTTCTCTGGTGTTTTTGCCAATCAAAATATCGTCTGTAAATTACGTGACGTGACGACAATCGAGTTCTTGCGGTCAACATTCCAGATAGACTCCGAGTCGAGGCCCCTGGCGGTTTCCGGCTCGCCAGCGCCGGTCGATGCGCAGGCATTAAAGGTTCCAGGCTCCGTGATCGCCGGTTCTCCTGCTTGAGCCGGAATTTTATCGCCAGGCGAATTGAGGCGAGGAGGGTACTTCATGGTTCACGAACAATGTATCATTGTGAACAACCCCAGTGGTACGAACTCGAAGTTCTTTTGCGAAACCCATCAAGAAGAATGCATTGAAAGAGCCAGCCCGTCGGAGAGCGACCCGGCGAGGCGTGTTGCCACGTGCCCAATCTCTGGGGAGATCGGCGGGTACACAAGCTGACAATGGGAAAAAAGTGGAAACGCCGTTCACGCTAGCCTTCAGAGTCGATACGCTTTTATCGCGGTTTTGATCTTTTCAAGTTCTTCTCGAATTTCCGCTGCCAACGAAGGCAGTACAGAAAGGAACTGATTGACAAGCCGGGGTCTTAGAGCAGCCTCAATCGGACGATCCTGAGCCTCTCTCTTCTCGCGATTCATCGTCCAGTCTAGAATTTCCCGCACACCAGATTCGGCATTGGGCCACCCAAAGCTACTGGTCATTGCGACTCGCAACCAGTGCAGAATCTCCTTGCCTGCCCAATCACTGCGCCAGAATTCATCTTGCCATTGACAGCCTTTCCAGAGGCCGAACTTGGCATCGAAATTCGCAACGGCATCACACTCGATTTCGTGTGCCTTTTTTGTCCAAGCGCTGCAATTCTTTTCCAATCCGGTCCGAAACGCCTCATGGTCCGGCAGGACGATCTCCTTGTCTTTCCACTCAGGCCTTGAACGTAGTCCCGAGAGCAGCGCGGATGCCGGATCAGTTAACAACCACGCACGCCGCGTGCGAGCCATTGCATACTGACTAGCTTGAAACAGAGCGAGGGCAGGGAGGATTTTGTTGAGGGCCTTAATAATGTCGTCGTCGCTACAGCCAAACGCGGTACGGAAGACTGGCAGAAGCACAGCCGGTTCCAAGAGATAGTTCTCAACCTCAGACCGATTCCAAGCTCCCCATGAGATGATTTTGACGGCCCTGCTTTCTCGATCCTTGCGATGTTGTGCGCAGTCATCACGCGCTTCATCTATTGTCCGAAAGTCACGATCTTCGATGGCAAATATCGGACGGCTCCGACCGATTGCATCGCTAATACCGAACATCGACGAGGACGTTCCGCAACACCAGATGTCAACCAGGGGATCGTTTCCTAATTCTGCACCGGTCCACTTTTGAAATAGGGTTGCTTCGTACCCGATCACGTCACCTTCACACAACAAGGCGACTTGACCCGCCCGAGGGTAGGCGGAGAGATATGGCATCAGGCTTTCTCGATCAATTGCCCCATCTCGATCAGGGCTTGATCTCTCGCTGCGGCAGCGTACAACTCGGCTGAATGCGTGGTGACAATATACTGATTGCCTACGCCAATCTTTGGAAGAGCCAGATACAACTGGCGAATCCAGGCCGGATGCAAGTGTATTTCGGGCTCATCGATAAGTATGATGCTGTGATTCATGGGACTCGGATAAGTCAAACGGGCAAGGTATTCGATAATCACTTGCTCGCCCGACGCCGCCATGTCAAGGGGATACGTGCTGCCGTTGTCTTTGAAGTAGGGGGCACCCAATGGGTCGTCACTGCGATACATGAAGCCCACGTATTCCTTAGGCGCACAGATCCGATTGAAGCTCTCGCGAATTCGCTGCTCCCAGTTTTCTTCTGGTTTTACACCTTCGGGTACACTGCGAGAGTAGTTGCTCAAATATTCCAACACGCCCCAGACAGAGGAAAGGTCCCGACCTTTTCGATCTGCTGTCTGCGTGGAGTCTTCATCCTGGGTTAATCGTTCACCCATGACACGAGATCGCAAACTTCTGTCTTGAGGAAACAAGTAAATGCCGCCGATTTTATCGAGCAGTGCTCGATCCCTAAATTTCCGACTCGTCCATCCCGTGATGGCACTTTTCCTTCCATGAAACCACGGAACAGCGTCCCTCGGGTCCGTCCGATACAAAAACCAGACGGGCCT
>Ga0335076_10008626_pt1 | contig 10294 bp, 9 predicted proteins | sample Lox_Sample_25_FD_206717 | JGI IMG/M metagenome (GOLD analysis project Ga0335076, IMG submission 206717) | Soil microbial communities from Loxahatchee National Wildlife Refuge, Florida, United States - Lox_Sample_2.5 | ecosystem: Environmental > Terrestrial > Soil > Wetlands | place: USA: Florida...
GGATGACTGTCGGCCCGGCCCCCTTGAGGCGGAGATCGTGCCCGGCGAAGCTGGCCTCGCGTACCCGGTCGGCGGTCTCGGGGTCGGCGGCCTGCAGGTTGCGCATCGTCGACTCGGTCAGCCCGACGCCGAAGCCGAACGTCTCGGCCTCGCCGCGCATCCGCTCGTAAACGACCACGTCCAGCTGCGGGTTCTTCAGCTTCAGCAGCCTGGCGGCGTACAGCCCGGCCGGCCCGCCCCCGATCACCTCGACGCGCCTGGTCATGTCTCCTCCTCCGCCTCGGCGGCGAGCTTCCTTTCGACGTCCTCGCGCAGGAGCTTCTTGGACACCTTGCCGACGTTCGTCAGCGGCAGCTCCGGCACGATCTCCACCCGTTCGGGCAGCTTGTACTTCGCCAGCCCCGCGGCCAGCAGGTGCCGGCCCAGGCTCGTCACGGTCACCGGCTCGGCACCGGCCTCGAGCACCAGGAAGGCGCAGCCTTTCTCGCCGAGAACCGGGTCGGGCATCGCTACGAGCGCGGCTGCGGCGACCGACGGATGCTGGATGATCAGCTCCTCAACCTCCTCAGCGTGGATCTTCTCCACGCCGCGGTTGATGACGTCCTTGATCCGCCCCTCGATCGAGTAGAAGACGCCTTCCGGAGTCCGGTGCCGGCGGGCGAGGTCACCAGTGCGGTAGAAGCCGTCCGCGGTGAAGGCCGTGCTGTTGTGCGCCGCGGCGCGGTAGTAGCCGCGGATCGTGTACGGGCCGCGTGCGGCGAGCTCACCGACATCGCCGTCCGCGATCTCGCCATCGCCACCGGGTTCGAGGATCCTGATCTCGTCGCCGGGCGATATCGGCGCGCCCACCGTGTGGTGACAAACGTCCTGGCTGGCGCCTGCCGGGGTCACCAGGAACATCCCCTCGGCCATGCCGAACATCTGCCGGACCCTGATCCCCAGTTCGTCGCGCAGCCGCCCGGCTATCTCGGCCGGGAGCTTCTGCCCGCCGACCACGAAATCGGTGATGCTGCTCAGGTCGGCCTTCCGGGCGCGAGGAGAGTCCAGCAGCCGGATAGCCACCGCCGGCGGGACCAGCGGAAGCACGTCGGGGCGGTAACGCTCGATCAAGGTGACCATCTCGTCGATGTCGGCTGACGGCGCCAGCACCAGCTGGGCCCCCGCGAAGATGGCCGGCTGCACCGCGAGCGAGATCCCGGCGTTGTGCATCACCGGCAGCGGATACAAGATCACCGACTCCGGCCCGTATCCCATGACCTCCGCCCATGCCCGGGAGTTATAGGCGTACTCCTCGTGGAGCCTCGGGGCGATCTTGGGCAGTCCGGTCGTACCGCCCGAGAGCTGGAAGACCGCGACCTGATCGGGATCAACGGTGTTGAACGGCAGAGTCGCGCGCTCGGCTCCCTCTCCAGCGTGAAGCACATCGTCGAAGGACGTGGCTCCAGGGAAGGGCTCACCACGCGCTACGACGGCAGACTTGACCGCTCCGTCGGACAGCAGCTGCCGGGCCTGTGCCGCCAGGCGGCCACCCCGGAAGTCCGACTGGACGATCAGGCAGCTCGCTCCGGTGTGGGCGGCGAGCAGGCCGATCTCCCGGCTCCCGTGCTGGGGCAGGGTACACACCGGCCGGGCGCCGGCCAGCAGGCAGCCCAGGTAGCCGACGACCGTCTGCGCCACATTGCCCATCTGGAACATCACGGCCTCGCCGGCCGCGACCCCCGGGACCCGGGCCAGCCCGGCGCCGAACCTGCTGGCCTCGTCCAGCAGATCACGGTAGCTCCAGGACACCTCGGGGGTGACCAGCGCGGGACGCCCGGCACCCGCCTCGGCGGCCAGCACGAGCTCGGCGGGGAGAGACCGGCCCGTCCACCATCCTTCGCGGCGGAACCGGGCACGGCTGGCGGGATCGAACGGCACCAGCCCCGAATCAGCCGGACTGCCCACATCACGACTCACTGACATATCTGTCAAAATATCGTCACATATGTCAGATGTCAACGTTCGTGCCGAAATATCGACGTCAACGCCGAAATCGGCAAGTCTCCGGCTAGCTGCTACGGGCCTAGGATGCGGTGATCATGGCCCCGATGGCCAGGATCGTCCCGATGATCGTGAACACGACGAACAGGACCACGGCCACCAGGCTCCAGCTGAGGAGGGTGGCCACTAGGCCCACGTTCACCAGTAGGGCCATGCACGCGCCCCCGTTGACGGCGGTGTTAAAGGGGATCCGGCGCCGAGCCCGGACGGGCGTGCGGCGCGGCAGCGCTCCGACCAGCTCGGCCGGGATGTCGGCGGTGACCGCGGCCAGTTCTCCGTAGGTGCGCGACACGACGGCTTGGCCGATCCGCGCGTCGAATTCGTCCCTGTCGAGCCGGCCCTGCACGAACGCGGCCTTGAGCAGGTCGATCACCCGCTCGCGGTCGGCCCGCGAGGCCCGCAGGCCCGCCGCTGCCGCCTGGGCTCCCGGTTCTGGTCTCACCGGCGCCTCCCACCTGTATTCACAGCGTAATCCGGTCAGCGTCCGGCGGCCATACCGGAGCAGACGTAACGCCCTGCCGAACGGGTCATGGTGTCATGCATCACCCGGCCGGTCAGTGCGAGCGCTTGGTCGAGGACCTACCAGGCGCTCACGTGGCCGCCGAAGTCTCTGCCTCCTCCTCCTCCTCGGGGAGGAGTTTCAGCCCGCGCCGGTCCCGGGTTCCTCCTTTCAGCCGAGGTCGGCGGGGCAGCCTGCTCGTAGCGTCGCTGATATGAACGAACGGGGCGGCGCCATAATCGAGGCGCAATCACTAAAGAAGGTCTACGGCGACACGACCGCGGTCGACGGAATCGACTTCAAGGTCAAGCCCGGAGTGGTCACCGGGTTCCTCGGGCCGAACGGGGCCGGCAAGTCGACGACCATGCGCATGATCCTCGGGCTCGACCTGCCGACCTCGGGCACGGTGACCGTGGGCGGGCACCGGTACCAGAGCGAGGTGTGGCCGCTGCACGAGGTCGGCGCCCTGCTGGATGCGCGCGCCGTGCACCCGGGCCGGTCGGCGTACAACCACCTGCACAGCCTCGCGGTGGCCAACGGCATCGCCCGCGCGCGGGTCGATGAGGTGCTCGAGCAGGTGGGGCTGACATCGGTGGTGCGAAAGCGGGCCGGCGGCTTCTCGCTCGGCATGTTTCAGCGGCTCGGCATCGCGGCGGCTCTGCTCGGCGATCCGGGGACGCTGTTGTTCGATGAGCCGGTCAACGGGCTCGACCCGGAGGGGATCATCTGGATCAGGGCGCTCATTCGCTCGTTGGCCGCGGCGGGCCGAACGGTCCTGGTCTCCAGTCACCTGATGAGCGAGATGGCGCTGACGGCGGATCATCTGCTGGTCATCGGCCGGGGCCGGATGATCGCGGACATGCCGATGTCGGAGCTGATCGCCCGGCACTCCGGCGAGCGGGTCGAGGTCCGCTCCGCTGACCCGCAGTGGATGGCCGCGGACCTGCGCGCCGCCGGGGCCCAGGTCACGCTGGAGCCGGACGGGATGCTCGGCGTGACCGGGCTTGACTCGAGGAAGATCGGCGAGCTGGCCGCTGAGCGCGGCCACGTGCTGTATCAGTTGCGTGATGTGACCGCGTCGCTGGAGGAGGCTTACTTCCGGCTCACCGGCGAGAGCGTCGAGTACCGGGCTGCGGCCCCGGTGGCGTCGTGAGCGCGCAGGCGGGCGCCATCCGGCTGGATTCCCGTCTGCGGGCCACCGCGCGCAGCGAGTGGATCAAGTTCCGGTCGGTACGTTCGGGCCCGTTCGCCCTGGTGGCCACCGCGCTGATCGTGGTGGTGGGCGCCTGGCTGCTGGGCGCCGGTAACCGCAACAGCGCGGCCGCGTCGCCGGCCAGCCAGGCCGCGTTCGACCCCGTCTTCACGGTCCTGCAGGGGATCGAGCTGGCGCAGCTGTTCGTCGGCGCGCTCGGCGTGATCACCGTGACCGGCGAGTACAGCAGCGGCCTGATCCGCGGCACGTTCGTGGCCACGCCGCAGCGCGCCCAGGTGCTCGCGATGAAGGCGCTGGTGTTCGCGGCGGTGGCATGGGCCTGCTGTACGGCGCTGTCGTTCGCGGCGTTCTTCCTCGGGCAAAGCGTGCTCTCCCCGGCCAAGCACGTCGGGATCGGTGATCCGGGGGTGCTGACGGCGGTGCTCGGCGGGGGCCTGTACCTCACCTTCGTCGGGCTGCTCGGCCTGTTCATCGGTGTCCTGGTGCGGCGCACCCCCGCCGCCCTGGCCGCGCTCTTCGGGCTCCTGGCCGTCCTGCCGATCGCGCTCATCCTGTTCAAGGGCACGATCGCTTCGCAGTTGGGCGAATACCTGCCGGGCAACGCCGGCGAGCAGGCCTTCCACCTGCTGCCGGGCGGCGCGTACACGCTCGGGCGCTGGCCGGGACTCGGTGTCCTGGCCGCCTACGTCGCGGCGGCCGCGGTCGCCGCGTTCACGCTCATCCGAAGGAGGGACGCGTAATGTCCCACCCGATAGCCGCCTCCGCGGGACCCGCCTCGCCCGCCGCGTACCGCCGGGCGGGGGCCGCTCTGGCCACCGAATGGATCAAGCTGCGGTCGCTGCGTTCCATGCTCCTGACGCCGCTGCTGGGCGCGGTCGCGTTCATCGGGCTGGCGGACGGGACGGTCCGTAACAACGCGGCGGGCTGGGCGCACCTCGACGCGGCGCAAAGGGCCCAGTTCGATCCGGTCGACATCAACTTCAACTTCGTGACGCTCGGCATTCTCCTGTTCGGCGTGCTCGGCGCGTTGGTCGCCACGAACGAGTACGGCAGCGGCCTGATCCGCACGACCCTCGCGGCGACGCCGCAGCGCGGCCTGGTCCTGGCCGCGAAGGCGGTCCTGGCCGCCCTGGTCGCGCTCGCGCTCGCGATCGTGATCATTTTCACGGCGTTCTTTACCGGTCAGGGCATACTTTCCAGTGCTCATGCGCCGCACGTCTCGCTCGGTGATCCGGGCGTGCTCGGCCACCTGCTGGGTACGGTCTACTACATGACGGCGGCGGGCCTGATCGGCTTGTTCACCGGCGTCCTGGTGCGCAGCGCCGCTGCGGCGATCACCGCCATGTTCGGGCTCCTGCTGGTGCTGCCGGTGCTGGCCGACAGGATCCCGCAGGATGCCGTGTGGCGGCATACCGTGCCGTATCTCCCCTCGAACCTCGGCGACGAGATGTGGCACTCGCACGCGCGCAGCCTCCCCAGCCCGGGCATCGCGGTGCTCGGGCTCGCGGCCTGGGTCCTCGTCCTGGCGGCCGCCGCGGCATTCTCGCTGCGCGGCCGCGACGCCTGACGCGCTGGGCCCCGGAGGTGCGGGCATCATGGTGGTCATGCGGGCGCGGAGACCGGGCCGGTGGGCCGTGGACGTGGCCGTCGGCGTGGTGGCGGCGCTCGTCACCGCCGCCGGGCCCTGGGACAAGGTCGCCGCATGGCTGCCCCGCGGTGTCATCGTGCCGCTCGCGCTCGGGCAGGGACTCCTCCTGCTCGCCCGGCGGCGGGCGCCGGTGGCGGTGCTGGCCGCAGCGACGCTGCTGGGCGTGTTCATGCTCGCGGTCGGCTACCCGGCCGTCCCGGCGATCTTCGCTCCGTGCTGCGCCGCCTACGCCCTGGCGGTGTACGGGCGGCGCGGCGGAGAGGCCGAACTCGCCGGGACGCTGCGGGGCATGGCCCTCGTGCTGTTCGCCGCGATCGCACTGGCCGTGGCTTCCGTGGCTCCGGGCGCGCGCGACCCGTCCGGAGCCTTGGGCTCGTTCACCCTCGGGGCGCTGGTCGCAGCGAGCTGGGTTCTGGGGTATGCGCTCCGCACGCGGCGCGACTACGTGGCGGCGCTGAGGGACCGCGCGGCGCGGCTTGAGGCAGAGGAAGGCGAGCGCGCGGCGCGGGCGGTCGTGGACGAACGGCTGCGCATCGCCCGCGAGCTGCACGACGTCATCGGCCACTCGATCAGCCTGATCGCGATCCAATCGGAGGCCGCGGCCCGCTCGGCCCGGTCGAACCCGGACGCGGTCCCTGCCTTCTTGAGCAGAATCTCGGCCGCGAGCCGGCAAGCGCTCGCCGAGATGCGCGGCGTGCTGGCTGTGCTGCGCCCGGACGCCGAAGCGGAGCTGAGCCCGCCGCCCGGACTGGAGCAGGTGGGCGAGCTCGTCGCGAGCTTGCGCGCGGGCGGTTTGGAGACGCGGCTCGAGATGGAGCCGATGCACCTGCCGCCCGGAATCGCACTGGCGGTCTACCGGATCGTGCAGGAGTCGCTGACCAACGTCCTCAAGCACGCCGGGGCCGATGCGAAGGCCGGCGTCACCATCATTCGCAGCGGCGGAACGGTCCGGGTCTCGGTGCACGACGACGGCGCGGGACCCAGCGGCCGGGCCACGAGCACGGCACACGGGATCGTCGGGATGCGTGAGCGGGTAGCCGCGTACGGCGGGACCCTCCGCACCGATGCCCGGCCGGGCGGCGGGTTCGAGGTCGAGGCGTCGATCCCCCTGCCCGAGCAGGAGGCGCCATGACCATCAACGTCCTGATCGCCGACGACCAGGCGCTGATCCGTTCGGGCCTGCGCGCCATCATCGAGTCCGAGCCCGGCATGCAGGTCGTCGGCGAGGCCGGCGACGGCGCGGAAGCGGTCGAGGCCGTGCGGCGGCTGCGCCCGCATGTGGCGTTGATGGACATCAGGATGCCGCGGCTAGACGGCGTCGCGGCCACCAAGGCGCTGCTTCGCGGTGCCGTCCCGGTGCCCACCAAGATCCTGATCCTGACCACCTTTCACCTCGACGCGTACGTCACCGAGGCCCTGCGGGCCGGCGCGTCCGGCTTCCTGCTGAAAGAGGCCACCGGCGACCAGCTCGTCGAGGCGGTGCGGGTGGTGTCCTCGGGCGAGGCGATGCTCGCGCCGTCGGTCACCCGGCGCCTGCTGGAGCGGATGGCCGAGGACTCGGCCGCGGCGGGGGACGGCGGTCAGCAGATCAGGGATCTGCTGTCCGCGCGAGAGATCGACGTACTGCTGCTGGTCGCCCGCGGACTGTCAAACGCCGAGATCGGCGCGCAGCTCCACCTGGCGGAGACCACGGTGAAAAGCCACGTGCAGAGCATGCTGGGCAAGCTCGGCGTGCGCGATCGCCTGCAGGCCGCGGTCGCCGCGTACGATGCCGGGCTGGTGCGGCCGCGCGGGTCCTGACCATGGCCGGCCGAGGCTCCGCGTGCCCGGCCCCGCGGTCGGCCGGCGCGGTGGGCCGTCATCGCTCCCGCTACGGGATCATGAATACGGCCGTGTTCGTATGCCGTGGGAGGTGGGCCTGTGGATAGCGGGCCGCTGCTGGACCGCCGCGCCGCCGTAGCGGAACTGGGAGCCGAACTGCGGGCGCTGGCTGATCTCGTCACCCGCACCGAGGCCGGCGCCGACGTGCTGCGCGACAGTGCGCGGCGGCTGCGCGAAGTGGCGCCCGCCCTGCGCGAGCGTATCCGGGGCAACGCCGAGCCGGCGTCGGTGGACGACCTGATGGGCGGGGTCCGGATGTTCAATCCGGTGATCGGCACGGGCAACCCGATCGCGCCGCCGATGCGGATCGAGATCGGCGCGGACGGCGCCGAGGGGTGGTGCACGCTCGGCCACGCCTACGAGGGCCCGCCCATGTACGGCCACGGCGGCGTGAGCGCCATGCTGATCGACCAGCTCCTCGGCCACGCCGCCGCGGCGTCCGGCCACCCCGGCGTGACCACGGACCTATCCGTCCGGTACCGGCGGCCCGTGCCGCTGGATGTCCCGCTCCGGATCTGGGGCCGCGTGACCGGGATCGAGGGGCGGCGCGTGTCGGCCGTGGGCGGCATCACCACCGCCGCCGAGCCCGACATCCCGCTGGTCGAAGCCGAGGCGCGGTTCGCCCGGCTCCGCCTCGACCAGGCCAGCCGCCTGTTCAGCCGTCTGGCCAGCCCCGACGCCGCCAATCCCGACGTGGCGCACGACTGACCGGGCGCTCCCGAACGGGCCGTCGTTCCCGCCCCCCGCCGGTCCGGTGCTGTAGTCAGCTGACGGCGATGATCGAGGCGATCCCTCCCAGGTACAAACCCGTCCAGCAGCCGATGAACGGCACCGGCCAGCGTCCGGCGTGCCGCACGGCGACCAGGCTGAGCGCCGCGCCGGCCAGCGCCGCCAGCATGGCGATCAGCGCGGGAGCAGTCAGCCGCCAGTCGGTGAAGACCATGCCGAAGGCCACCAGCGGCATCGTCTGCAAGACCATGGCGCCGGTGACGTTGCCCAGGGCAAGAGTGTCCTTACCCTGACGGATCCACAGCACGCTGTTCAGCGCTTCCGGAAGTTCGGTGGCCAGCGGCGCGATCACCAGCGTCAGCACCAGCGCGTCGATGCCGAACCCGTGCGCCAGGTGCTCGATGCTGCCCACGAACAGTTCCGCCGCCCCGACGAGCAGTCCGATGCCGATCAGGGTCTGGAGGAGGATCTGGACGTTGGTCGGCGGATCGTCCTTGGTGGTGTCGAAGTACAAGGCGCCGGGCTCGTCTCCGCCGCCCTCCTGCCTGCCCTGGACGATCGTCCTCCAGGTGAGGACCGCCCACCCGGCCACCAGCACCGCCGCGCCGGCGTAGCGCAGCGGGGGCGCGCCGGTTAGCCCGACCACGATGCCCAGCGGAAGGGCACCCATGACCACGAGCAGGTCCCGTCCTATGGCGGCGCGATCGGGCCGCAGCCGTCCGCTGTCGCGCCGGGCATGGTAGATGAGCGCGGCGCCGCCGCACACCGCCATGGCCAAGGTGGCGAGCAGCAGCGGCGCCCCCACAATGGCACCGATCGCGATCGGGTCAGCCTGCTTGCCCTTGATGATGGCGACGACCGGGATAAGCGATTCGGGCATCGCGGTCGCCACAGCCGCCAGCACGCTGCCGACCGCGCCATGGCCGAGGCCGAGCCGAAGGCCGACCCACTCGATGGCGTTGGTGAACAGCACCGCGCCGGTCACCGTCAAGACGAAGCTGATGACGAGCAGCACACCGGCAACCATGCATCTCCGATCCCGCGCCTAGGCAGTGAGCCGGCGCCGGGCACCGGCCGGGGCGTCACCTGGCACCTGCAGCCGTAGGCCAAGACTAAGGCCGGTCGCTAAGGTAGCGCGTACAGGCTCGGGCGGGAGGGAGTCGGACATAGCGATGGTGAAACAGCCAGGTGCCGCAAAGGTAGCTCTCGCGGTCGGTGCGCTCGGAGTCGTCTTCGGCGACATCGGCACGAGCCCGCTGTATACCGTGCAGACCGTATTCAGCCCGAGCGACCCGCACCCGGTCAAGGTGACGCACGACAGCATCTTCGGGATCACCTCGCTCATCTTCTGGTCGGTGATGATCATCGTCACCATCACCTACGTCACTCTCGTGATGCGGGCCGACAACGACGGCGAGGGCGGGATCATGGCGCTGACCGCCTTGATCCGCCGCCGGGCCGTGCCGGGCAGCGCCCGGGCCAAGGCGGTGCTGGCCGGGCTCGGGATCTTCGGGGCCTCGCTGTTCTTCGGCGACAGCATGATCACGCCCGCCATCTCGGTGCTTTCCGCGGTCGAGGGCGTCGAGGTCGCGGCGCCGTCGGTCGCCAGCCTGGTCATCCCCATCACGGTGGCGATCATCATCGTCCTGTTCGTGCTCCAGCGGCTGGGCACGGGCGCCGTGGGCCGGATGTTCGGGCCGGTCATGGCCCTCTGGTTCACCGTGATCGCCCTGCTCGGCATCCGGGGTGTCGTCTCCCACCCGGTGATCCTGGAGGCGCTGTCGCCCAGCTACGCCCTGAGCTTCCTGTTCGGGCACTTCACCACCGCGTTCTTCTCCCTGACCGCCGTCGTCCTGGCCGTCACCGGAGCCGAAGCCCTGTACGCGGACATGGGGCACTTCGGCCGCGGGCCGGTCAGGCGCGCCTGGCTGCTGGTCGTCTTCCCCGCCTGCATCCTGAACTACTTCGGCCAGGGCGCCCTGATCCTGGGTAACCACTCCACCATCGCCAACCCGTTCTTCCTGCTAGCCCCAAAGTGGGCCCAGCTCCCGATGGTGTTCCTGGCCACCGTGGCGACCGTCATCGCTTCGCAGGCGGTCATTAGCGGCGCCTACTCGGTCGCGCACCAGGCCGGACGGCTCGGCTACCTGCCGAGGCTGCGCATCCAGTACACCTCGGAAGAGATGATGGGCCAGATCTACGTCCCGTGGATCAACTGGCTTCTGCTGGCCGCCGTCCTCACCCTCGTGCTCGCGTTCCGCACCTCGGCCGCGCTGGCCTACGC